>ULTU01030669.1_pt1 | contig 81326 bp, 55 predicted proteins | sample 1957861 | NCBI WGS metagenome assembly ULTU01 (sample SAMEA4835742, study PRJEB28245) | human gut metagenome | biome: gut microbiome; material: fecal sample | place: Denmark | collected 2008
CCGTGCGGTGAGAAAATGGAGCTGACCGATGGGAAAAGTCACAACATCCTTGTAACCGAAGTTGCCCTGCAGGTTGACATTGATATTACCCAAAGCTGGGATGGTAATATAGTTCTGCTTGTTCTCAAAAGCCGGGTTCATATCGTGACGGAACTTGTAGTCGTCAGTAAAGTAAGCGGAATTGAGCGTCTGAGCCATTGCGGTGCCACCCATCATGAGCAGAGAGGCAACCAAGACATGCTTATATATTTTATTCATCATTTTCTTTGTCTTTTATGTGTGTTATTATTCTGTTACTACTCTCTGTCATTAATTGAAGTTACCAATCACCTTACCCACGAGTTTCACCTTGATGTTTTCCAACTTCAGGGTATGCTTCTCAGAGTTGAGGTTGATACCGATCACGGTAGTTCCATCATGGCTTGCCTTACCTTTTACCTTATAAGAGAGTCCGTCGAGTTTCTGCAATGCGCCCTTTACCTTTTCACGGAGTTCGATTTCCAGCGGAGAAGTTGCAGCTTTGACACCATCAGTAGATGCCTTCACAGTACCCTGCTTGATATTCACCTCTATCTGGTTGCTGATGTCTGTACCATCCACTCCGAGTGGAGTAGCCTCTACGATGAGGGTAGCAGGAACCAGATTCTGTGCATCAGCAGTAAGACGCAGATAAGTACCCTCTGCCAATTCCAGTTCATCCAAATCATCATTCCAACCGTCGAAATCATCTGCATATTCGATGACAGCACCCTCAGCAAATGCCAATGGTGCATAAACCTCGTAGCTTGGCACATATGCATCTCAGGGAGTTGCACGGTAGCCAAGTTCTGTCCGTTCTTGGTAGAAATCACCTTTGCAGTCACCTTCGCCGCTGCATCCATATCATTTTTGATAGAAAGAATAATCTGAGTATTATCCAAGTCTGCTCTTACGCCATCTTCTGAAAGGAAGTCAGGAACGCCAGTCACTGTTACATCACCCAAACTTGAGATATTGATTTCAGGGTCGAAGATACCGGTAGCAGACTTCAAGTAAATATCATTGACTTTCACGTTGGCACCGATGGACAGTGCAGATGTAGGAACACCCGTTACATTTGCCTCGATACCGAGGTCGAAATAACCATCCATCTTGATAGAGCCATTATTGCCGATGACAACCTTACCATAAGCATCCTGATTTGCGAAATCCAGTTTTTTAGCCTTGATGGTGAGTCGGAGGTCGCTGCTTGTAGAAACATTTTCCACAGTAATCTTCGAACCGTTGACCATAGGAATGCCATTGCTATTACCATTGACAGATGAAATCTGCAGATAGCCAGGAAGGGTAAGGGTTGCCTTATCAATCGTGGCGATAGCAGAAGAAAGACCGCTGAGAGTGAGGTTTACATTCAGCACGATTTCGCCATTCACCTCAGCACTTTTCAGACTCTTCACAGCAGCATCCGTACCATTATATACGAACATCTGTTGCTTAGGAGAGACATAACTGAGATGAGTACCAGCAGCACGGGTACCCTTGGCAGCAGAACTGGTGCTCAAGGTAAACGTATTGGTATAAGATCTACCAGTCAAGAAAATAGGAGAAATTTGAGGAAAAGTCCCACAAATTTCACATAGTTTTGATGAGATTATAAAGGCTCTTGCTGATATCATAAAATCTAAAGAGGAGTTCATTCTCCATTTCAAACGAACCTACTCAGAGCCTTACCCACCATCGTGGATTTTAGGAGAACTGCTTACTATTGGAAACGTCAATGCCATTTATCGCAACATTAATTCTTGACTACCGCTGAATGGATACATATACATTCATTTTTATTAATAAATCATAAATAACAATAATGGCAGGGGGGAATTTTTATCGTAAATATTTTATTCATATCTTTGCAGTTCTTTCATATCAGGATGACTCAGGACGACAACATAGCTGTCACAATTGACACATTTGAATGAATAAGTATTTTTAGAAAAAAAAATCAACAATAGAGATTAATAAATTATGAAGAGTAAAAGGTATCTGCTTTCTTTTGCCAAAACAAAAAGAAGCATTGCGGCAGTTGCTTTAGCCGCAGTACTGATGGCTGCAAATGCTACTGTAGCCTCGGCACAAAATAAAGCGACGGAAAACAACGGAACAGAAAAAACGGTTATAGGAGGGGTTGATGACCTTCCTGGCATTGATCCTTCGCCAGATTATTGTGCAAATGGAACAAATGTAACCGACGGAAACAAGATTGTGTGTCTGTATAACGTCGGTGCGAAAAAGTTTCTGAGCATTGGTGGTTTATGGGGCACACAAGCTGCACTGAATGTTTCACCACATCCTATTTATATGTATTGGAATAGTTATTCAAAAACATATTTTCTGGAAAGCAAGGTGAAAGGTTCTTCAACTGGCACATATATGGGTATCATCTGGGATAAATTCTTTAAAAAAAATATGTTGTTTATGGACAGAGGAGGATCTAAAGTCACCTTTAAAAAAGGCGAAGGCTATTCAAAAACGAGCAAGGTATATCTCGTCAATATCGCTGGCCAAGGTTATCTCACGGCATATCCTGATGACGAAAATAAAAACTGCAATTATATAGGCGAAGCCACACCTGGAACCAAAGAATACGACAATCAGCTATGGAAGATAATAACAAAGAATGAGTATTACGAACTCTTCAAAACAGCCCCTGCAAATATGAAATCGGTTGTCGATGCCTCTTTCCTTATTACTTGTCCTGATTTCAGGATAAATGATACAGATGCTGCAAAATGGATAATCGGAGGTGAAAATTTACCTAATGACGTAAATAGCCACGTATACTTTGGAGACAAAAAGATGCACAAGACGTATAACTTAATTAGCAACACCAAAGATGAGAGTTGGACAGGTAGAACTGAACCCCATCAAGCCTACTACGGCCAGTATTTCTACTGCTACACCAAAGGCTTGCGCGGCTTCACATTCTATCAGGACGTGAAGGTACACAAGGGAGGATGGTACCTGCTGCGATGCAACGGATTCAGCACAGCGAACAGTTCGGAGAACATCAAGCAGAACGGCAATCCGTTAGCAAACCTGTTCATTACGGAGCTCGATGTCCAAGGCAATCCGAATAAAGATAAATACTCAACAGCAACCCTCAACGGTATCAGTCAGGCTGATGCCGAGACGCTTGGCAATACATACGAAGGAGCCGGTATCGGACGTGCCTTCTTCGAGGGAAAGTATGAGAACCAGGTGCAGATCTGTCTCGACAAAGCCCCGAATGGGAAAGAAATAACAAACGACAATCCCGTGACTCTCCGCATTGGTTTCTATGTCGACCCTACAGACAAGTCGAAGGTTGACGCCAACGAGCTGACCGCCGTGGACGAATTCAAGCTGCTTTATGCCGGACCGCGACGCAACCCGGAGCTGATTCTCGACGAGGAATCTACCGACCTGCGCTATCTGACCAAGGCGACAGACGAATACAAGAACAGCGTGCTTCATCTGAACCGCAAGCTGAACGACAATATGTGGAACTCGCTCATTCTGCCCGTAGACCTGACATGGGGACAGATGAAGCGCACGTTCGGAGATGCCGTGAAGGTGGCAAAGCTTGCGGCACTGACGAAAAACAGCGTACAGTTCGTGACCGTGGAGCCAGACAGCGACGATGCCGTGATGGTAACAGCATTCGAGCCATATATCGTGTACCCACCATATACACAGGTGAAGTCGGCACCCTACACCGTAGAACACTTCTACACATCAGCAGGCGAGGACAACAGCAGCTGGCTGGGTACCAACTACGAGTCGTCTTCCGACCCAAACAACCGACTGACGAAGACCTTGGAAGCCAACCACTACGACATCACGATGGTGACGCTCGACAGGAAGAAGCTGAATGAGTATGTAAACACCAAAACATGGGAATCAACCATAAAATTCGATGCCACCGGCGATGGCCATGGCAAGATGGTCTGCAAAGGCACAATGGCGAAGACATACGACAAGGATGAAAATGGTAAGAACAAGATTATCTCGGGCAGAGACGACCTCAACGGCGACTACTTCATGTATAAGGGAAAGCTGATACAGGTGCCGCACAACGAGAATGGCAAACAGTATTCATACGGACTGAAGGCGTTCCGCTGCTGGTTTGAGCTGGACAATTCTTCTACAGCAAAATCCATATCGCTGCTCATCGACGGAGTGGAAGACAGCACCACGGGCATCGCCGACATACACGGCAGCACCGACTGCACATCCTACAAGCGTGGCATAGAGGGCGTGTTCAACATAAACGGACAGATGGTGCGCCGCAGTTGCAGCCTGGAGGGACTGCCTAAGGGAATGTATATAGTGAACGGAAAGAAGATAATAATCAGATAAGACAACAATAACAGTTACGCAAAATGAAGAAGAACTATATAATTCCAGAAATTAAAGTGATACAGCTCGAGGCTCTCTGCAACGAAGGCTTGAATATCGCCAGCGTACATAGAGCAGACCTCAAGGGAGAATGTATCGGCAACTTTGACGTGAAAGACGAGCAAACGACCAAGACTGAATACAAAGACTTGTGGGGAAACAGCGATAAGTGGGGCGATGACTGACACCATCGTCTGCTATAGAAACAGATAATGAAAAGCGTTAAAGGGCTGGATTCCGGATTTGGAGTCCAGCCCTTTGTCTTTTTCACACTTCCTTCCAATCCACCAATCCTTTTCCCTTATCATCCAGCTCTATTGCAAGAGCAAAATCCTACAGATTTCACATAGTTTTGCTGAGATTATAAAGGCTCTTGCTGATATCATAAAATCCCACAGATTTCACAGATTTACACAGATCTTTTTGAAGTAAAAATAAATCTGTGTAAATCTGTGGGACTCTACAATCTCAATAGTACTATATAAGTTCTGTGGAAATCTGTGGGATGATGAAATATCAGAAATGAAAAGGAGTCAAGACATTCAGCAGACGATCGAAATCGGCTTTTGAAATGCGACGACCACGGAGACTGCGCACCTGCGGATAATCCTCAAAGTAGTTTTCCTGGGTGGTGTACCAACAATGCGATTTCACCTCCCGAAGTTTCACCAACTGACTTTCGATGCGACGGGCAAAACCGGGATTGACCCGTGAGAGAAAATGCTTGCCATCCTGCATTTCTATTGCCAAGATCAGATAGGTCTGCGGACCCTGTGCCTTTTTCTTTTTGACCACCTGTTCGCTCACCTTCCATCCCTTGGTAGAAGTCATCACCCGGATATCCCAGCCATAGGTGCGGTTCAGTTTATCCATCATCCCCCGAAAGACAAGCCCATGCGAAGACGTATCCTTCAGCCCGGTGTAACCAATAATATAATGTATCATCTCGTGGAGGAGCACACTCTTGGCCTGCTTCTCTGTCATATCGTAATAGGTGGACATGGAAATCTTAAAATCATAAAGTTTCGTACGCCCCCATCGGGTAGCTCTCTTATACGCCATCTGCCCGAGCCTGGTCTTGGCCCGGGTAACCCCCAATTCAGGTGTAGGCAACTTTCCTCCGAAGTACTCGTCGTCGAAGAACCTGAACCATTTTTCCATCCATTCAACAGTTACAATCATAAAAAATGTATATAAATACAGGAATATCCCTATCTTTGTGTCAAACCGGTTGCAAAGATACAATTTTTCCAGCATTTTATTCAATATTTATTGAAAAATGAGTAACTTTGCACGCAAATTTTATAACGAGAAATGAATAAAACTGCACAGTATATCATTGACATCCAGAATGTGTCAAAAAGATTTGGGGAGAAAACAGCCCTACATGACATCAACCTCTTTGTGAGAAAGGGTGAATTCATGACCATACTCGGTCCTTCGGGTTGTGGTAAAACTACCCTATTAAGACTCTTGGCAGGTTTTGAAACTGCTACAGAGGGTATCATTACCATTAGCGGTAATGACATTACCAATCTACCACCTTACAAGCGCAATGTGAACACGGTATTTCAGAAATATGCCCTGTTCCCTCACCTGAATGTATATGACAACATCGCCTTCGGACTGAAACTGAAGAATACACCGAAGGAGGAAATCATGCCTAAGGTGAAACGCGCCCTCAAGATGGTGAACATGAGCGACTATGAATACCGTGACGTCAACTCGCTTTCGGGTGGACAGCAGCAGCGTATCGCCATCGCAAGAGCCATTGTCAACGAACCGGAAGTCTTGCTGCTTGACGAACCATTGGCTGCACTCGACCTGAAGATGAGAAAGGACATGCAGTTGGAGTTGAAGGAGATGCACGAACGGTTGGGCATCACCTTCGTCTATGTGACCCACGACCAGGAGGAGGCGCTGACCCTGAGCGACACCATCGTGGTGATGAGCGAGGGAGAAATACAGCAGATAGGCACCCCTACTGACATCTACAACGAACCGGCAAATGCCTTCGTGGCCGACTTTATCGGTGAAAGCAATATCCTTTGCGGAACGATGATACACGACTGTCTGGTAAAGGTAGCCGGATCAGAAATACCTTGTGTGGATAAGGGATTCGGATGCAACCAGGAGGTAGATGTCGTAATCCGTCCGGAAGATATCGAAGTGAGCACCGATACAGCGCATGCCCAGTTTGTGGGCAAGATTACCTCTTCCATCTTCAAGGGCGTGCACTATGAGATGTTGGCAGAGAGTGACAAGGGATGCGAATTTCTAATTCAGAACTACAAGCATTTCGAGGTAGGACAGACCATCGGTATGAACGTGATTCCCGACAATATCCACATCATGAAGAAGGAGCGCACCACGAATACCTTCGAGGCAAAGGTAAATGATGACGGCACCATCGAGTTCTTAGGCTGTGAATATCAGATAGAGATTCCGGAAGAGAAGAAGAATCAGATTCATACGGATGAAGACGGTAAGGATGTGATCCCAGTAAACATCGATTTCGACAAAATAGAACTCTTCGACAACGAGGGTGAGGGAACCTTTACAGGCGACATCAGCTTCATCCTCTACAAGGGCGACCACTATCATCTCACCATCGACACAGACTGGGGCGAGAAGCTCTATGTAGATACACAAGATGTATGGGATTTGGGAGACCACGTGGCCATCACCATTCCGCAGGAAAACATCCGATTCCAGTAATTCGAAAAAATGCAGATTAAAATATAAAACATTGCAGATCAGAAATTGAAACTCATTAAGTTTATCTCTTCGCGACAAAGTTGGTCGATTCCATACGCCATATTTGCGACTATTTTCGTGGTATTGCCTTTGATACTCATCGTGTTTTTCGCATTCACCGATGAGTACGGCAACATCACACTCTATAATTTCCAAAAGTTCTTAGCCCATCCAGAGGCTATCAACACCTTCGTGTATTCGATAGGCATTGCATTCCTGAACACCCTGCTGTGCATCCTGTTAGGTTATCCGGCAGCCTATATCCTGACACAGACCAAGATGAAGTATGCCAGCACCATCGTGATGCTCTTCATCCTGCCGATGTGGGTGAACATCCTGGTACGTACCCTTGCCACCGTGGCACTTTTCGACTTTGCTGACCTGCCATTAGGTGAAGGTGCACTGCTATTCGGTATGGTATATAACTTCATCCCGTTTATGATCTATCCGATTTACAACACCTTGCAGAAAATGGATCGCAGTTATATAGAGGCTGCCGAAGACTTGGGTGCATCGCCATGGCAGCAGTTCTTCAAAGTGATCCTGCCCCTCTCCATGCCGGGAGTGGCAAGTGGCATTCTGATGGTATTCATGCCTACCATCTCCACCTTTGCCATCTCCGAACTGCTGACGATGAACAACATCAAACTCTTCGGAACCACCATTCAGGAGAACATCAACAACTCCATGTGGAACTATGGTGCAGCCCTTTCGCTCATCATGCTCTTCCTGATAGGAGCCTCAACCCTCATAGCCGGTGACAACGGCAAACAGGAAGGAGGTATCAGATGATGAAGACCTTATTCTCCAAGAACATGATGAAGAACATCTTCTGTCAGGGTTATCTGTGGCTGCTCCTGCTGCTTCTCTATTCCCCTATCTTCATCATCGTCATCTTCTCCTTTACCGAGGCAAAGGTGATGGGCAACTGGACGGGGTTCTCTCTGCAACTCTACAAGAATCTCTTCGTAGAGGGAACCCACCATTCGCTGACGGCAGCACTGATCAATACGGTGACCATCGCACTGATAACCGCCACTGTCTCTACCCTCTTCGGTACGCTGACCGCCATCGGCATCCACAACCTGCGCAACAGGAAAGCACGGTTGGCGATTACATTCGTCAACAATATCCCGATACTCAACGGCGACATCATCATCGGTATCTCGCTCTTCCTGCTCTTCATCACGTTGGGCATTCCGCAGGGCTATACCACGGTGGTACTCTCGCATATCACCTTCTGTTTGCCTTACGTCATCCTGAGCGTCATGCCACGACTGAAGCAGATGAATCCCAACCTCTATGAGGCAGCACTCGACTTAGGAGCTTCACCGATACAGGCGCTCCGCAAGGTCATCATTCCAGAGATACTGCCCGGTATGATTTCCGGTTTTATGCTCGCCTTCACGATGAGTATCGATGACTTCGCCGTCACCATCTTCACCATCGGAAATGAGGGACTGGAGACCCTTTCCACCTTTATCTATGCCGATGCGCGCAAGGGTGGACTTACGCCGGAACTCCGTCCGCTATCCACCATCATCTTTGTGCTGGTGCTGGTCATGCTCGTTATCATCAACCGTCGTTCTGACAAAAATAAGAAGAAATAAGAATGAAGAATAAGATATTATTTGTCCTAACCCTGCTGATGATCCTGCCGCTCTCTTCCTGCTACAACAAGGAGAACCGGGAGGAGATACTGAAGGTTTACAACTGGGCTGACTACATTGACGAAGATGTATTAGCCAACTTCCCTGCCTGGTATAAGCAGCAGACCGGCAAGAACATCCGCATCATCTACCAGACTTTCGACATCAATGAGGTGATGCTGACCAAGATAGAACGTGGACATGAGGACTACGATGTGGTCTGCCCGTCGGAATACATCATCGAGCGAATGCTGCGTAAAGACCTACTGCTGCCCATAGACACCGCATTTGGCAAGACCCCCAACTATCTAAAAAATGTTTCTCCATACATCGTGGAGCAGATAGATGCTACAAGCAATAGTCAGCGTATCGCCCACCACTACGCCGTGCCTTATATGTGGGGAACCTGTGGTATATTATATAATAAGGTACATGTACCTCTGAAAGATGCACAGACATGGGGCACGCTATGGAACCGGAAATACCGTGGAAGACTGCTGATGAAAGACTCCTACCGCGACTCATACGGTACAGCACTCATCTGGGCACACCGCAAGGACCTGAAAGCCGGGAAAGTTACGGTTCCAGAACTGATGAATGACTATTCACCCAACGCCGTGGCTACGGTAGAGAAAAATCTCAAAGCACTCAAACCGAACATCGAAGGATGGGAAGCTGACTTCGGAAAGGAGACCATGACCAAGGGAAAGGCTTACCTCAACATGACCTGGAGCGGCGATGCCGTATGGGCTATTGAGGAGGCGAAGAATGTGGGCGTGGAATTAGGATATGAAGTGCCAAAGGAAGGAAGCAACGTATGGTTTGACGGTTGGGTAATCCCTAAATACGCCAAAAATCCAAAGGCTGCCGCCTACTTCATCAACTATCTCTGTCAGCAGGACGTGGCACTTGCCAACATGGAAACCACGGGTTATGTGAGCAGTGTGGCAGGCAAGAAGATACTGGATGCCATGAGCGATCAGGAGATCTATCCGGAGCAGGTGAACTTAGCTTACTTCTTCGGGGAGGCTGGCAGGAAAGCCCATCTCAACCCTATCATGTACCCAGACAGCAGTGTGGTGGCAAGATGTGCCATGATTCATGATGCAGGCGACCATACTCCTGAAGTGCTCGATATGTGGTCGAAGGTTAAGGGCGACAACCTCGGTGGCGGAATCGTCATCTTCTTATTGGCTATCGTGGCTGCCATCACTATCTTTGTAGCGATCAAGAAAATTGAGCATTATAAACATCGAAGATTGTCGAGAAAACATCACAGGAGACACGTGATAAAGGTAAAAGGGTAAAAAAGTAAAAAGGTAAAAAAGTAAAAAGGGTAAAAGGGCTTTGAGAAGGGGAAAAGGAGGGGAAAAAGGAGGATTTTATAGGGGAAAATGAAGTTTTTTGAAGAAAAAGAGAAAAAAGTTGCTGAAAAATTTGGTGGAATGAAATAAAAACACTACCTTTGCACTCGCTTTTGAAAACATAGAGCAAGGGTGGTTACCAGAGTGGCCAAATGGGGCAGACTGTAAATCTGCTGGCTATGCCTTCGGTGGTTCGAATCCATCACCACCCACTTTTCCCAAAACAACTCAAAAAATAAAGAATCCGATTCCTTTTATTAGGTTTCGGATTCTTCGTTTTTATATACCCACCAGCCCACTCTTTTATTTTTGGCTGGACAAGGAAAAATTTCTCCCTCCCCAAGCAAAAATTATTTCCAGCGCAGGGAACTCTTCAGGCTTGCGTCTGTGTTTTAGGCCAATTCACTAAGAAGAGTTTACTCTTGGCACGGGTAAAGGCGGTATAAAGCCAATGGATATAATCAGGCGTCAACATATCATCCGTCATATATCCCTGATCTACATAGACATGCTCCCACTGTCCACCCTGTGCCTTGTGGCAAGTGATGGCATAGGCATACTTCACCTGCACGGCATTGAAGTACTGGTCTTCTCGGATAGCCTTCATGCGGTCTGCCTTCAGCGGAATATCCTGATAGTCTTCCTCTACCCCACGGAAAAGCTGTTCTTGTTGCTCACGGGTAAGGGCTGAAGCCTCACTCTGCAAGGTATCCAACAGAGCCGTTACACTGATTTCATAATTATCATAGTCGGGAAACTGGAGCAGAAGTGTGGCAAAATGAAAACCATAAAGATCCAGATGGCGGCGCACCCGCAATACTTTCGCCCGGTCACCATTCGCTAAGAAAGAAGGAATTGACTGCAGTTCCTTTCTCACTTCAGGCGTATCGCCCGAAGCCTTCATCTGCTTCCGTTCATTTTCTGTCCAATAATAATTGTTCTTCACAATCATGAGCATATCACCGCCGGAGAGTTCTTCCTCCCGGTCGAGTACCATATTGCGGATGCCATTATTATAGATATTCGCCCTCTTGTTGCTGCGCGTAATCACCATCGTCTCATCCTGTCCTACCTGGTAATAACTGTTGGCAAGACTCTCCACGAGTTCATTGCCCGGCATCATCACAATGTCGGCAAAGCCCTGGAAGCGGATGAGAGGCAACTGGGTGATATCATCATGGGTAATCATCTGGCGAATGACCGTAGCATTATACAAGATACCGGACTCCTGACTCTGGCGGAGCACCTCATTGAGGTCGCACTCATACACTTTCAGTCCATAGCCCTCCAGCATCATCGCCTGAAGAGCAGGAGATTCCTCCTCCCCCACCGGCGGCAGCTGAGCCTTGTCACCGATAACCATCAGACGGTCGTTGCGTCCCTGATAAACAAAATGCACCAGATCGTCCAGCAAAAAGCCACTTCCGAAATTACCGTCGCCCAATCCGAGATTAGAAACCATGGAAGCCTCATCCACCATAAACAAGGTGTCGGTATAGAGATTGTCATTCAGATTGAATTTCCCATCCACACCGGCAAAAGATTTCTCACGGTAGATACGGCGGTGGATGGTATAGGCAGGGCAACCGCTGTTGAGCGAAAAAACCTTAGCCGCCCTACCCGTAGGAGCTAAAAGCATGACCTTCTGCCGGATAGCCTGCAAGGTACGTACGATGGCACCCGAGAGGGAAGTCTTACCCGTACCTGCAGAACCCCGCAGAATCATCGCACAATGAGGGGTCGTATCTGTGAGGAATTGAGCAAAAACCTCCAGGGCATGCGCCTGTTCAGAAGTTGGCTGAAACCCAAATTGTTGTAATATCTGATATTTTAACTCTTCTTTGACCATATTTCAAAAACATTTTGTATCTTTGCACTTGCAAAAGTAACAATACTTTTTGAAATGAAACGAAAAATAAACATAAATTATATATTGGGGGCATGCGTCATCGTGCTTTTAGTACTCTGCACGCTGAGTATCTCTCAGCCGCTCCGTTTCCAGTCTGCCAAGCAAGAACGGGAAAAGGCGGTGAAGGAAACACTTATGAAAATACGTACGGCAGAAGAGAGATATAAGGCACGGCACGGAGGCTACTCGGGGGATTTCCAGACACTCATCAAGGGAAAATATCTGCAGGAATCCCTACAGTATATCCCCTATTCTGACGGAAAGAAGTTTACGCTCTCTGCCACAACCATCGTCAGCAAGAGCGGCAAGCAGATTCCGCTGATGGAATGCGGTGCCTCTTATGAAGACTTCCTCAACGGACTGAACGAGAATGCCGTACAGGAACTCATAGACAATGCAATGATTTCAGGAGCATATCCTGGACTAAAGATAGGTGACATTACAACAGACAACAACAATGCAGGTAACTGGTAACAACAAGAATTGGCAACAAGCCCGACTCACTATCCGCGTGAGCAACAATACACTCAGCTTTTCCGTCGTGGACAGAGAAGCCGAGCATCAAGTGATATACGAACCTTACACGGTGAAAAGTGGAGTCTCCATGGCGGCAAACCTGCGCCAGGCTTTCAAGGAGAGCGACTTGCTGCAACGAGGATACTCGAAGGTAAGAGTGTATATAGATACCCCTGTACTCATCGTACCGGTAGAAGATTTTAAGGAGGAAAACCTCACCATCCTCTACCAGCATGCTTTCACGAAGCACGACAGTGATGCCCTTCACTACCGGGTGCAACCATCACTGAATGTTGTGGCCATCTTCCCTATCAACAAGGATTTGAAGTTGGTGGTAGAAGACAATTTCAGCAACGTGCGCTTCACCCCTATTCTGCAACCCGTATGGAACTACCTTCACCAGCGCAGTTTCGCAGGAATCAGACGCAAATTGTTTGCCTATTTCCATGACAAAAAAGTGGATATCTTCAGTTTTGAAAAGAACCGTTTCAAGTTCTTCAATTCATTCGAAGCACCCCACCCAAAGGATGCCATCTACTTCATGATGTATATATGGAAGCAGTTGGGAATGGACCAGCAGCAGGACGAGCTGCATCTCGTAGGTGATATTCCAGACAAAGAATGGCTTCTCTACAACACCAAACTCTATATCAGGAAAGTGAATGTACTGAATCCTTGTGCAGAGTTCAACCGTGCCCCTATCACAGAGATAAAAGGCATGCCATTCGACCTGTTGACTCTATACTTGAGCAAATAAAGAAAAATCAGAAGAAAATTGAGAAGAAGAAGTTCTTAATCAGAAGAAAATTGAGAAGAAGAAGTTTTTTAATTAAAATCAGATTGATAAACAGAAACCATCAGATTGATAAACAGAAAGAATTATGAGAATTATTACAGGACAATATAAGGGACGCCATTTTGACATTCCCCGTACATTCAAGGCGCGCCCTACCACAGACTTCGCCAAGGAGAACATCTTCAATGTGCTCCAGGGTTACATTGACTTTGAAGATGCCACTGCCCTCGACCTTTTCGCAGGAACAGGAAGCATCTCCTTGGAACTCGTATCGCGCGGTTGCAAGCAAGTGGTAAGCGTAGAAGCCGACCGTGATCATGCCAATTTCATCCGCCAATGTTTCAAGAAGCTCAATGAAGACAGAGACATCCTGGTACGTGGCGATGTGTTCCGCTTCCTGAAATCCTGCCACCAGAAGTTCGACTTCATCTTTGCCGATCCTCCTTATGCTTTGGAAGACCTAGCAAAGATTCCAGACTTAGTATTAAACGGCGAGCTGCTCAACGAGGACGGCATCTTCGTTTTCGAGCATGGCAAGAACCATGACTTTTCCGCCCATCCGAGATTTTTAGAGCACAGAAGTTACGGCAGCGTCAACTTCTCCCTCTTCAGATAGTCACCCCTTTTCTGGTAACCTGCCCTTTGCCTGATAACTACGCTGATGGTTATCAGACAAAGAACATAACGAGAATCTGAGCGATAATCACTCTGACAAACATGCCCAGGGGATAAACCGTAGCGTAAGTGATACTTGGCGTATCCCCATCCAAGGTATCATTGGCATAATTCAGCGCCATCGGATTGGCCATACTTCCACAGAGGATGCCACAGATGCTTCCGAAATCATACTTCTTGGTTTTCAGAATGATGAAACCTACAATGACAACAGGAACCAGTGTGATGAGGAAGCCGATGCCTACCCACATCAGACCTTCGGGACGGATAACAGTCTCGAAGAACTGACTGCCCGCCTCCAGACCCAAGCACGCCAAATACAAGGCAAGCCCCAACTCGCGCAACATCAAACCTGCACTGCGGGTCATATAGGAAATGAAATGCACACGAGGACCCAAGGCACCTATCAGAATACCCATCACGATAGGTCCACCGGCAATACCGAGACGTACCGGAGCCGACATGCCAGGGATGTTAAGCGGAATCGTGCCAACGGCAAGACCTAAGATGATTCCGAGGAAGATAGCACCCAAGTTAGGTTCGTTGAGTGTTTTGACAGCATTACCCAAGAACTGTTCCACATGATCGATACTGGTAGGATCACCCACTACCGTAAGGCGGTCGCCATACTGAAGTCGCAGATCATCGGTAGCCAACAGTCGGATATCACCACGGAGCACACGGCTCACATTCACACCATAGCTGTTGCGCATCTGAAGATGTCCGAGTCGCTTACCATTGAGTCCCGGACGGGTAACCACGATGATGCGGCTTTCCACCTTGGCATCAATGGCATTCCAGTCCACCTTATCATTATTCCACTCCTTATCCACTTTCTTACCGAAGAGAATCTGCATGGCAGACACCTCGTCCTTATTCGTCACCACCAGCACATTATCGCCTGTATGAAGCACGGTATCAGCTTGTGGCACAATCACCTGTTCACCACGCCAGACACGAGAGATGATAAACTTACGGTGAGTGAGCATGGAGATTTCTGCAATCGTATTACCATTGAGTGCCGGATTCACAATCAGATACTGTCCGATGGAAGTATGGTCGTCATCATCATTGCTTCTGATTTGCAGATCCTCAGGTTTCACAAAGAGTTTGCGCAGCAGCATCATCGCTAAGATGACGCCCACAACGCCCAAGGGATAAGTGACCGCACAGCCCAAGGCAGCACCACCACTCGGCATGCCCAACTGTTGCAAAGCCTGCTGGGCAGCACCGAGCGCAGGTGTATTGGTAGTAGCACCACAGAGGATGCCCACCATATCCGGCAAACTCACAGGAAGCACCCAGCACAGGAGCAGTGAGAAGAGCGTGCCCACCAAGATGACCGCCATACTCCAGAGGTTGAGCGAAATGCCCTCATGCCGCATGGAACCAAAGAAGTTAGGACCCACGTAGAGTCCGAGCACATAGACAAACATGGTGAGACCAAAGCTTTCAGCAAACTCCAGCATATTGTGATCGACAGTCAGACCGAGATGTCCGGCTACGATTCCCACGAAAAAGACGAAAGCGATTCCCAATGATATGCCTTTGATATGGAGCTTACCAAGCGCAAGACCCAAAGTACAAATCAAGGAAAGAATGACGATGCCCTGCACCGCCGAATGTACGTTGATTAATCCATCAAACCACATGATCTAAATCTATCAATAGTTGTTTTTATTGAGTTTTTATTCAATTTCGAGTGCAAAGGTAATCAGAATCAGGGACAAAACAAAATAAAATCGATTTTATTTCTCAGAAACAGTAAGAAAACTTTTTCTTTTTCCCGGTTTTTTAGTAACTTTGCAACCGTTTTGCAAAAAGAACAAAGAAGTGAGCCTCCTGTGAAGGCTCAGCTCATCAGAAACAAAAACGATTATAATGAAAGATATCTGTTGTATCGGTCACATCACAAAAGACAAGATTGTGACTCCAAACCGTACCGTCTATATGGCTGGCGGCACCTCATTCTATTTCTCGTATGCCATCAACCAGCTTCCCAAGGATGTAACTTTTTCACTGGTTACAGCCATGGATCCTACAGAAAAGGAACCAGTAGAGAAGATGCTCAAGGCTGGCATCGACGTATCGATGAATGCCTCCCGCAACACAGTGTTCTTCGAGAATATCTATGGAGAAAACCAGAATGAGCGCAAACAGCGCGTATTGGCAAAGGCCGATCCGTTTACCATCCAGCAATTGGAGCATGTAGATGCCAAGGTTTTCCATTTAGGTAGTCTGTTGGCTGATGATTTTCCAACGGAGGTGGTGGAATATCTGTCTAGCAAGGGAAGGGTTTCCATCGACGTTCAGGGTTATCTGCGCGAGGTGAGAGACGAGAAGGTGTATCCTATCGACTGGAAAGAGAAGTTGAAGGTACTGAAGCATACCTACTACCTGAAGGTGAACGAGACAGAAATGGAAACCATCACGGGTCTGAAAGATGCCCATGAGGCAGCGAAACTGATTCATGCCTGGGGAGTCACCGAGGTGATTATCACCCTTGGCAGCGAAGGTTCCCTCGTCTATGTAGATGATAAGTTCTATGAGATTCCTGCCTATCCTCCTCACGAAGTGGTAGATGCCACCGGATGCGGAGATACTTATTCGGCTGGTTATCTGTATAAGAGACTGCAGGGTGCAACTCCTACGGAAGCTGGAAAATTTGCAGCTGCCATGTGCACCATCAAACTGGAGCACAATGGTCCGTTCAACCGGTCTATTGATGATGTGGAAAAAATCATAAAGAAATAAAGGTAAGTTCAGAAAAAGGTCCCACAGAGTTTTATATGGACCTGCTGTGAAATCTGTGGGACCTTTTTAATGAGGGACCTGTCAGAGAAAACAGGAATTACTTAATTATTCTTTTTTGAATCCCTCTATGGCTCCCTGCACCTTTTTCTTGGTACGCTTGAAAACCTTAGAGACTTTTGTGCCTATCGTATTGGCCACATCAGTAACCTGATCAGTAGTCTTGTCAGTAAAGTTGCGCACCTGCAGTTTCTGGTAAGCCACCTTGGCTTTGCTCACGCGGCGCACATCCTCATCGCTGATAGAATCTTTCACAATACTGTATTCCTCCAAATAAGCCTGATAAGTAGAGTCTATCTTTTCTTTCTGGGCATCAGACAATTCCCTGTTGGCAGAAGCACTCTTGACAAAAGTTTCAAACCTCTTGGCGAAAGTGCCGGCATGAGACAATGCAACCTGCTGCTCTTTCTCTACCGACTTCATTGCATTCTCCATCTTCTTTTGCTCCACCCCATTATCAGACTTCTTCTGCTCCACTCCATTCACGGTCTTCTGTCCGATTTCATTCTGCGCAAAACCCGAAAGAGAAACAGCGAGCAAAAATCCTAAACTTAAAATTGTTTTTTTCATCTTTTTACTTCTCCTTTAAATATAAATACGTCACTCACTTCGGCTGCAAATATAGCATTAAATTATCAAACTCGCAAATAAAGTAACAATTATTCATATTTTTCAACGAAAACATCAAACTATAAGGTGGAAAAGTCGCCATCCTTACAATTTACAAGCAACAAATACCTAATATATATAATTTTATTACTTTTTGCACATTCAGATAGTTAAAAATCTGTTATTTTGTTCATTATCTCAAAGAAAAGCTATAATTTTGCAACCGAAATAGAAATAAAACCAAAACAATATTGCAATGTCATGCTAAAAACAATTGCAAAGAAATAGATTCGAAAGAGAATTCGGATAGATTCAGAATAGAATTGAGAATATAATAATAACAATAAACAACAATAAAAGAAATGAAAAAAATCAGAGCAGCCGTTGTAGGATACGGCAACATTGGTAAGTTTTCTGTAGAGGCTCTTGAAGCAGCTCCAGACTTCGAGATTGCAGGTGTAGTACGTCGTCAGGGCGATAAGGACAAACCTGCTGAATTGGCTCAGTATGAAGTAGTAGATGACATCACAAAGTTGAAAGATGTAGATGTTGCCATCTTAGCAGCTCCTACCCGTTCATGCCCAGAGTATGCAGAGAAGATTGTGGCTCTTGGCATCAACACCGTCGATAGCTTCGACATCCACACCAGCATCCTCGACTACCGTACCAAGCAGATGGAGAACTGCAAGAAGGCTGGCAAGGTGAGCGTTATCTCTGCTGGTTGGGATCCAGGTTCAGACTCTATCGTACGTGTACTCATGGAGAGTCTTGCGCCAAAGGGTCTGACTTATACCAACTTCGGTCCTGGTATGAGCATGGGTCACTCTGTTTGCGTGAAAAGCAAGAAGGGTGTTAAGAATGCGCTCTCTGTTACCATCCCATTGGGTGAAAGCATCCACCGCCGTATGGTTTATGTAGAATTGGAAGAAGGTGCTACTCTTGAGGCTGTTACTGCTGAAATCAAGGCAGACCCTTATTTCGCTAACGATGAGACTCACGTATTCGCAGTAGCTTCTGTTGACGACGTGAAGGATATGGGTCATGGTGTGAACCTGATTCGCAAGGGTGTTTCTGGTAAGACACAGAACCAGCGCTTCGAGTTCAACATGAGCATCAACAACCCTGCTCTTACTGCTCAGGTATTGGTGAACGTAGCTCGTGCTTCTATGCGCCTGCAACCAGGTTGCTACACAATGCCAGAGATTCCAGTGATTGATATGCTTCCTGCTTCTCGCGAGGAAATCATCGCTCACTTGGTATAAGAGGCTGTTCTATACAAAGCATCTCAAGTAGAGCATTTTAAGTTTATTGAAAAAGAAAATAGGTATCCGCTATCAAAAGGGGATACAAACAAAAAAACGAGAGCGCTGTCACAGCGTTCTCGTTTTTTTCCTTTGTACTAAATTCTACCTAAACAAAAATAAACCTAAAACCTATTAACCTAAAATATATATTGTTGTTTTCACGCTGCAAAGATAGTAACTTTATCAAAAAGGCATTAGCACTTATCGTTCATAAAATGGTAAAATCATTCAATTTGCTGCAAATGAACGATTTTTAGCACCTTTTTACCGATTTGTTACATTCATCTGTCGCCTTTTTCTGACTTTTTCCCACAAATTTCTGTATTTTCATCAGATAAAACATAAAGTCCCACAGATTTCAGAACAAAAAAAGGTGTGACTGATGCCACACCCTTTATATCATTATAAAAAAATCGATAATTACTTCACGATACCCTTCTCAAGGTATTCCACAAGGTTGCAACGAACCTTCTGACCTGCATCCTCGGCAGCAACCTTGGCCATATCGCTCTCTACCATGATCTTCACCAATTCCTCGAAAGAGGTGGTGTTAGGATTCCAGTTGAGCTTTGCCTTGGCCTTGGTAGGATCACCCCAGAGATTGACAACATCTGTTGGACGGTAGAAATCTGGAGAAACCTCTACGAGGGTCTTGCCAATCAGATTCTCAGGACCTTCTACGCAGATACCCTTCTCGTTCTCATCCTTGCCTTCCCACTTCAGTTCGATACCTACATGATGGAAAGCCAACTGGGCAAACTCTCTTACAGAGTGCTGCTTACCGGTAGCGATGACAAAGTCCTCTGGCTTTTCTGCCTGGAGGATAAGCCACATACACTCTACATAGTCCTTCGCATAACCCCAGTCACGCAAAGAATCCAAGTTGCCGAGATAGAGTTTCTCCTGCTTACCCTGTTTGATGCGGGCTGCAGCAAGAGTAATCTTGCGGGTAACGAAAGTCTCGCCACGGCGCTCACTCTCATGATTGAAGAGGATACCAGAGCAGCAGAACATATTGTAAGCCTCACGATACTCCTTGACAATCCAGAAACCGTACTGTTTGGCTACGGCGTATGGGGAATATGGGTGGAATGGTGTATTCTCGTTCTGAGGAACCTCCTCTACCTTGCCATAAAGCTCAGATGTGGAAGCCTGATACATACGGCAGGTCTTCTCCAGACCGCACTGGCGGATAGCCTCCAAGATACGGAGCACACCTGTAGCATCTACGTCGGCTGTAAACTCAGGAGAATCGAAACTTACCTGAACGTGGCTCTGGGCTGCCAGGTTATAAACTTCGGTTGGTTTCACCTTGTTCATCACCTGAATGATACTCATAGAGTCGCCCAAGTCGGCATAATGAAGGTGGAAATTAGGTTTACCTTCCAAATGAGCGATACGCTCGCGGTAGTCAGTAGAAGAACGGCGAATGGTGCCATGCACATCGTAACCTTTCTCTAATAGTAACTCTGCCAAATAAGAGCCGTCCTGACCCGTAATACCCGTAATAAGGGCTACTTTTCTATTATCCATGATTTCTATATTAATTATTATTTATTTATACTATTACCTCTCAGGCTCATCCTGTATTTCAGCGGCGACATCTTGAAATGTTCCCTTACATACTTACCGAAGAACGAGGTATTGGAGAAGCCTAAGATACCAGATATTTCCTTGATAGACTTATTCGTGGAGCGCAGGTAGTAAGTGATATCCGAAAGCGTGTATTCCGTAATCCATTCAATAGCCGTTTTGTTGCTATGGCGCTTGCAGACAATGGAAAGGTATTTCGAGGTAATGCACAACTGCTGGGCGAAGAACTCCACAGGTTTGTGTTTCACCTCATTCTGTTGCAGCATCACCAGGAATCTGTCGAATATATCATAAGTCGAAGAATTGTTTTTAGCTACATCAGCCACCTCGGTCGTGAAAGCATTGCAAAGGGCGAGAAGTGCCGTTTTCAATAAAGTTTCCACAATTTCTCGGCGATAAGGATTCCAGGAAGAATGCTCCATGCGCTCTTCATCCAGACAGAGACGCACCAGTTCGGTAAACTTGGCATAGAACAGCATTTCCTCGCTCGTCATCCTGATGACAGAAACCTTGTCCACATACATGGCGCGATTCCACACATTAATATGTGATCGCAGGATATTCTGCATACCATGGTTGGTGACACAGAGCGCCACACAGGTGAAATCAGATGAAAACTCAATGATATCCACAACAGAATTAGGCGGACAAACGAAGATATCGTTTTTGCCCACTTCCACCGTTTTACCATTTACTTCCAGCTTCAGATTTCCTTTCTGGCAAGAAGCAATCATATTCATCTGGAGTCTCACAGGATCCGGATTGGCAAGTACCTTGATATTATCAATGATGAGAATATCCTCATCCAGATAGCTTGCACTGATCTCTGCACTCTGAGCAAACTCCCCCTGCTCAATACGTTGCTTTATGTCCTTCTGTTCTTGCTTTGCCATGAATATGTTCCTTTATTCTTCGTTCTTCATTTCTCACTTCTCTTTTCTCATTTCATCAAAACGCCTCACGATACTTGTTCTCGTCCTTATCTTCGAGCATGGACAAATAACTCTGGTATCGGCTGGCGGCAATAAAGTGATCTTCCACCGCCTTGATGACCGCACAACCCGGTTCGTGGGTATGCGTACAGTTGGAAAAACGACAGTCCTTGGAGAAATGGAAAATTTCCTTGAAATAACTGGTCAGTTCTTCTTTCTCGATATCAAACGTACCGAAGCCCTTGATGCCCGGAGTATCTATCAGATAACCACCCTCAGGCAGTTCAATCATCTCACTGAATGTGGTGGTGTGCATACCCGTATTGTGCGCATCGCTGATTTCTGCAGTACGCTGGGAAGCATGAGGAATCAGGCGGTTGATGAGCGTTGACTTCCCCACACCACTATTGCCGCTCAGGAGAGTAATTTTGTCTTTCAGGATAGGAAACAACTGTTCCACGCCCTCTCCCGTTTCAGCAGAGATCTCAACGCACTTGTAGCCCACGGTCTCATAGAGCGTACACATCATCTTCTCATAATGCAATTCCTCTTCAGAGAGGAGGTCGTGCTTATTAAACACGAGGATGACCGGCACGCTATAAGCCTCAGCACTGGCCAAGAATCTATCAATAAAAGTGGTGGAAGTCTGCGGATAGTTGACAGTGACCACCAACAAGGCCTGATCGACGTTGGCGGCGAGGATATGACTCTGTTTACTGAGATTAGGCGACTTTCGGATAATATAATTACGCCTATCCTCAATAGCAGAAATAAAAGCCGTACCTTCCTGATTGGTTATAATTTCCACATGATCACCCACAGCCACTGGATTGGTACTGCGGATGCCCTTCAATCGGAAATTACCCTTGATTTTACTTTCAATAAGCTGGCCATCGTCAGTTTTGACGGTGTACCAGCTTCCTGTATTTTTGATGACTAGTCCTTTCATCTACTCACTGCAATAATGATTGTCAAAGAGTCAGTAAGACTAGACGGTCATGATTTCCTTTTCCTTATCAGCCATCAGTGCTTCAAGCTGCTTGATGTATTTATCGTGCAATTTCTGCAACTCGTTCTCAGCGTCCTTCTCCAAATCCTCAGAAAGACCGTCCTTGATAGCCTTCTTCAGTTTGTCCTTGATTTCGCTACGCACATTGCGCACCTCCACCTTAGCCTTCTCAGCAATCTTGCCACACTGCTTCACGAGTTCCTTACGGCGCTCACCAGTTGGCTGAGGAATACCCAGGCGCACGATTTCACCATTGTTTTCAGGAGTGATACCCACGCCACTGTCCATAATCGCCTTTTCAATATCCTTGATGGCCTTCTTGTCCCAAGGGCGGATAGCGATGGTACGGGCATCAGGAGTGGTAATATTAGCCACCTGATTGAGCGGTACCATACTGCCATAGCTGTTGACTCTTACACCATCGAGGATAGCCACATTGGCACGTCCTGCACGAATATGAGAGAGCTCCTCTGCGAGATACATCGCTGCCATCTCCATACGCTCACCTGCTGAACTCAAAGTTTCTTTTACGTCTATCATAATTCTATATTTTATTACTTGTTATTGTTAGTTTCTATTTCTTTTCCGCCACAAAAATAGGCATTTCTTATCAATTAGCCAAATTATCTGCTAATTATTTTGCGCTTTCCAGGCGTTTCAGTTCCTCATCCACATAGTTGGTGAGTTCCACAAACTGCTGGATGGTGAGCTGTTCCGGGCGCTTGGTCATGATGTCTGTGGTATAGAAGTCCTCACGTGGAGTCATTCCCGGGAACATCTGTTTCAGACTGACGCGGAGCATTTTCCTGCGCTGGTTGAACACGGTCTTGACGAGGCGCTTGAAGAGTTTCTCATCACACCCCAATTCCTTCACATCATTGCGGGTCATTCTGATAACAGCACTCTTCACCTTTGGAGGCGGATTGAACACGCCCTCATCCACCGTGAAGAGATACTCCACATCATACCAAGCCTGAATCAGCACACTTAGAATGCCATACGCCTTGCTCCCCGGTTCTGAGGCAATGCGCAATGCCACCTCTCGCTGAATCATACCCGTACAGCACGGAACGAGTTCCTTGTAGTCGAGCATCTTGAAGAAAATCTGAGAGGAAATATCATACGGATAGTTGCCGGTAAGCACAAACTGCTCTCCGTCAAAAATCTGGTTGAGATCCATACGCAGGAAATCCTCACCGATGATACGATCCTGGAGCTGAGGGAAATTCTCATGCAGATAAGCCACCGATTCAGAGTCGATTTCCACTGCCTTTACCAGACGAGGTTTCTCCACAAGATACTGGGTAAGAACGCCCATGCCAGGACCTATTTCCAGCACAGGAATATCAGGACAAGCATCCACCGTATCGGCAATACGCTTAGCTATATTCAGGTCGGTCAAGAAATGCTGACCGAGATTTTTCTTTGGTTTAACCGCTTTCATGCTAATTTATAAGTTGTTTTCAAGAAGTGATGCGTCTCATTCCTTTTTCGACCACGCAATGCGACAAATCACCCAATAATTCTGCAAATTTACTATTTTTTTTTGATATTCATGCAGTTAACTCTGTTAAATTATCAACTTTTCACAAAATCAGCATCAGAACAGACGGCGCTGGAAGCCAAGATTCATGCAGTAGGAAAGTGCTCCTGATGTTTATTTATGCTAAAAATAATCACTTACATGCTAAAAAGTAATGTTTTTCATTCGCTATTGCAGATAAAAATCGTACCTTTGCACCAACTATGAATATCAAGAAGACGATAAACAATATATTGAAGGTGGGGTGGTCACTCCTCTTGGGAGGTGCTATCCTCTACTGGATGTACCGTGGATTCGATTTCCAGCAGGTGAAAGACATCCTGCTGCACAAGATGAACTGGACCTGGATGCTCCTTTCATTCCCGTTCGGTATCTTGGCTCAGACCTTCCGTGGTTGGAGATGGAAACAGACACTCGACCCCATTGGAGAGCACCCTCGAAATAGTGTCAGCGTCAACTCCATTTTCATGAGTTATGCCCTGAGTCTGCTGGTGCCTCGCATTGGAGAGTTTGCCCGCTGCGGTGTACTGAAACGCTGGGATGGAATCTCATTCCCCAAGTCCTTGGGCACCGTGGTGACTGAGCGCATCATCGACTCACTGTTGGTTTTGCTCATTGCCGGCTGCGTTTTTCTCCTGCAGATACCGGTGTTCCTCAATTTCTTCGACAAGACAGGCACCAGTATGGAAAGTATTCTGCACCAGTTTACTGCCACGGGATACATCGTTACTACCATTTGCGGCATAGCCATCCTCATCCTGTTACACTTCCTGCTCAAGAAACTTTCTATATATAATAAGGTGAAAGCCACCCTTCAGGGACTCTGGCAGGGAGTTGCATCGCTCAAGGGCGTCAGGAACGTACCGCTTTTCATCGGTTTCACCTTGGGCATCTGGCTCTGCTATTTCCTGCACTATTTCCTCACCTTCCAATGCTTTGAGGCAACGAGTCATCTCAGCGTGATGTGCGGACTGGTGACTTTCATCATCGGCAGTATCGCCGTAGTTGTGCCTACCCCGAACGGAGCAGGACCTTGGCATTTTGCCGTGAAGACGATGCTCATCCTCTATGGCATTTCATCAAACGATGCCTTGTTCTTCGTGCTGATCGTCCACTCCATCCAGACCCTGCTCGTCATCCTGCTGGGCATCTATGCATGGATTTCGCTCTCGTTCACGGATAAGAAAATGAGAAAGATTTAAAAACCATTTCTCATTTCTAATTTCTAATTAAAAAAACATTTCTAATTAAATAAAGTATTATGGCTGAAATTAAGAATCTGAACCCAGTAGAAATCTGGCGTAACTTCGACAAATTGACACAAGTTCCACGTCCATCAGGACATTTGGAGAAAATTCAGGCTTACTTGCTCAACTGGGCAAAGGAAGCTGGTGTAGAGGCTTTTCAGGATCCTGCAGGCAACATCGTGATGCGCAAACCAGCTACTCCTGGTATGGAGAACCGTAAGGGAGTGATCCTGCAGGCTCACATGGATATGGTGCCTCAGAAAGCGAAAGATAGCAAGCACAATTTTGAAACCGATCCTATCGAGACGATCATCGATGGCGACTGGGTTCATGCCAACCGTACTACCCTCGGTAGCGACGACGGTCTGGGCGTGGCTACTATCATGGCTGTCATGGAGGCAAAAGACTTGCAGCACGGCCCGGTAGAGGGTCTCATCACACGCGATGAAGAGACTGGTATGTTTGGTGCCAACGAACTCCCTGAAGGTGAACTGAACGGCGACATCCTGCTCAATCTCGATACAGAGGTTTGGGGTGAATTCGTCATCGGTAGTGCAGGTGGTATTGATATTACTGCAACCCTCGACTACAAGGAAGTAGAAACCGACCAGGAAGATGCTGCTGTCAAGGTAACCTTGAAGGGCTTGAAGGGCGGTCACTCTGGTATCGAAATCTGCGAAGGTCGTGCCAACGCCAACAAATGCATGGTTCGTTTCGTACGTGAAGCCATTGCCGAACTCGACGCTCGTCTTGCTTCCTGGAACGGAGGTAATATGCGCAATGCCATCCCATTCGAGGCAGAGGTTGTACTTACCTTGCCAAAGGAGAACGTAGAGGCACTCCAGGACTTGGTAGCAGACTGGAAGGAAGAGCTCCAGGATGAATTCAAGGGTATCGAGAACATCGAGAAGATAGAATTCTTCACAGAGAACGTAGAGACTCCTAAGATGGAAGTACCACAGGAGATACAGGACAATCTCGTAGATGCCATCTATGCTTGCCACGACGGCGTACTGCGCATGGCTCCATCTATGCCAGAAATCGTAGAAACCTCATCCAACCTTGCCATCGTAGAGATTGGCGAAGGAAAGGCAGCCATCAAGATTCTCGCCCGTTCATCACACGAAGGTTACAAGGCTTACATCGCCACCATGTTTGAGAGCTGCTTCTCTATGGCAGGCATGAAGGTGGAATTCAGCGGCAGCTATGGCGGTTGGAATCCAAACCCAGACAGTGACATTCTGAAGCATGTACTCAAGGTATATAAGGAGCAGAACGGCGAAGACGGCAAGGTGCAGGCAGTTCATGCCGGATTGGAGTGCTCTATCATCTTGGGCAAATATCCACACCTCGATGTTGTATCCTTCGGTCCTACCCTCTGCAGCCCTCACACCCAGTTTGAGCGTTGCCAAATCAGTTGCGTAGCACCATTCTGGAATCTCATGAAGCAGTTGCTTGCCGAGATTCCAACCAAATAAATTACAAAAAGGTTAAAAATATAGGGCCGGGAAGAAAATTCCCGGCTTTATTTTTGCCATTTTGGTTTATTTTAATTACCTTTGCAGCCGGAATTTTAAATATTAAACAAATGGACGATTATCACGCGGACAACAACAATGAATTGTAGGCGTGGAGATTCAGCAGAAAGAAACCCATTCACCGCTTTGGGGGATAGCTAATCTCCATACCCCAAACTTTTATTTTGTGGAGATTAGCAACAATGAGAACATATTGGAATACAGAGAATCATCTGCAGGCTATCAATGAATGGCAGCCTAACTGCTGGATACAAGTAACTTGTCCAACCGACGAAGACCAGCGCTTGCTGGAAGACGAATTCAAAATCCCTGATTATTTCCTCTCGGACATCAGTGATACCGATGAGCGTGCCCGCTACGAATACGACGATGGCTGGATGCTCATCATCCTCCGTATTCCTTATGTCAAGGAAATCAGAAGCCGCACGCCTTATACTACCGTGCCATTGGGTATCATCCACAAGCGGGATGTCACCATCACCGTCTGCTATTACGAAACCAATATGATGATTGATTTCGTGAGTTTCCAGCAGAAACGAGGTGAAGGCTTCACCGACTATGTGGATATGATTTTCCGTCTCTTCCTTTCCTCTGCCGTATGGTATCTGAAGCGACTCAAGCAGATCAACTCGCTCATCGAGAAAGCCAAGCGCAATCTGGATCATGGCGTCAACAATGAAAGCCTGATCGGTCTCTCACGTCTGCAGGATTCCCTCACCTATTTCATTACCTCCATCCGAGGCAATGAAAACCTGCTGTCTAAACTGAAGTTCAAACTCCAGGTGGATGAGTTGGATGCCGACCTGATTGAGGACGTCAACATCGAGATGACCCAGGCGCGTGAAACCACCAATATCTATTCAGATATTCTGGAATCCACGATGGACACCTATTCCAGCATCATCAACAACAACATGAATACCACGATGCGTACCTTGACGTCCATCAGTATCGTCATGATGTTGCCTACCCTGATTTCATCCTTCTTCGGAATGAACCTCATCAACGGTATGGAAAACAGTTCCATCGGCTTTGGCATCGCCATCCTTATCTCTATCGTCGTATCTGGATTGACGTGGGGATTCTTGCGCTATAAGCGCTTGCTCTAAGGGGAAGCCAAGTGCCGCATAGCGCATGGACAACGCCAGAAGAACACAAGAAGTCAGAAAATAATGATAAAAAAATATAAAAAAGCGAGGATAAAAGCAAAAATAAAAAATAAAATTAGGATTTTTCGCTTTTTTTACTTAAGTTTGCAAAATTATTGTGTGTGTATGTGGCAGATAGCGGCACCGTTATCTGCCAAGAAATCGAATCATAAACTAAATACAGTGAAATGATGGACTCTCAAGAAAATGCCCTTTTACAGGGAACCATGGAAGAACCTGCCAAGAAGGCGTATGCCACCAAGCAGGAAGTGCTCGAAAGAGTGAAAGAAATCGCTCGCAGTGCCGAAGCTCCTAACAAGGAAGAGCTCGACCATCTGAAGACAACTTTCTACAAGATTCACCTCGCAGAACGAGATGCTCAAACTAAGGAGTATTTAGAAAAAGGTGGTGACCCGGAAAAATTCGTACTTCTACCTGATGACACAGAAGAAGCCTTCAAGGCTGAAATGCAGATCATCAAGGAAAAACGCGCCAAAATCTTCTTGGAGCAAGAAGAGGAAAAGCAGGAAAATTTAGCAAAAAAACTTGAGATTATTGAAAAGATCAAGGCAATGGCTACCTCTCCTGAGGAAGCTAACCAATCATATAATGACTTCAAGGCCCTGCAGCAGGAATGGAAAGATATCAAGGCCGTGCCTGCCGACAAGGCGAATGAGCTGTGGCGCAACTACCAGCTCTACGTGGAGCAGTTCTACGACCTCCTGAAACTCAACAGTGAGGCACGCGAATATGACTTCAAGAAAAACCTCGAGGCAAAGACTGCGCTCTGCGAAGCTGCCGAAAAACTCGATGAGGAAGAGGATGTCATCTCTGCCTTCCATCAGTTGCAGGACTTGCACCAGCAGTACCGTGAAATCGGTCCTGTTGCCAAGGAATTGCGCGAGCAAATCTGGAGCCGATTCAAGGCTGCCAGCACCGTGATTAACAAGAAGCATCAGCAGTACTTTGAGGATATCCGCGCTAAGGAAGAGAAGAATCTCGAACTGAAGACGGCACTTTGCGAGAAGTTGGAGGCTATCGACCTGGATGCCATCAAGACCGCTGCACAGTGGGAGGCTACTACCAAGGAGGTAATCGCTATGCAACAGGAATGGCGTGAAATCGGTTTTGCTCCTCAGAAAATGAATGTGAAGATCTTTGAGCGCTTCCGCACCATCAATGATGTATTCTTCAGCAAGAAGGCTGAGTTCTTCAAGGAACTGAAATCGCAATATTCCAGCAATTTGGAAAAGAAGCAGGAACTCGTCAAGAAGGCACAGCAACTTGCTGATAGCACAGACTGGAAGAAGACGGGCGACAAAATTATTGCGCTGCAGAAAGAATGGAAGACCGTGGGCGTTGTGCCTCGCAAACAGGGTGAACTGCTCTGGAAGGACTTCCTCGATGCTTGCAACAAATTCTTCGAGGCTCGCAACAAGGCTAATGCGGGCACCAGAAACACGGAGCACAGCAACTTGGCGAAGAAGCGCGAAGTAGTGGCTAAGCTGAAGGAATTGCTCGAAAACCCTGTAGAGAACGTGCAGCAGGCACTGCAGAAGCTGACAGAGGAATATAACTCCATCGGTCATGTGCCTTTCAAGGAAAAGGACAATATCTACAAGGAGTATCACGCAGTGCTCGACAAGATCTATAAGGACTTGCACATCAGCAACGCCAAGCGCCGTCTCGACAATTTCAAGAGCAATCTGAAGAATGTGGCCGAGAAGGGTTCTGATGCCTTGGACAATGAGCGTGGACGACTCTTGCGCCGCTACGACCAGTTGCGCAATGATATCACAACCTATGAGAACAACCTCGGCTTCCTCAATGCTGCCAGCAAGAAGGGCAACAGCCTCGTAGAGGAAATGAACCGCAAGGTGCAGAAGCTCAAGGATGATCTCGAACTGGTAAAAAAGAAGATCAAGGCTATTGATGCAGAAAACAAGTAAAATATATAGCCCCACAGATCTCACGGACTTTACATAGGTCTTACATAGACTGATGAAATATTAAAGTCCCACAGATTTCACAAATTAACACAGATCTTTTGAAGAGAAATAAATCTGTGGATATCTGTGAAATCTGTGGGACTTTTTTAACCCCTTAAGCCTGTTCTCGCCTTGCACGAACAGGACTTATATCACACTTACATCTTTTCTATGATTTTCATGCCCTCTTCCACCGCTTTCATATTGAGTGGGATCAAACCATGATGGCGCTCAGGCAACGACTTGAAGAGTGCTTTGTTCAGACCGTCTGTGCTCACCACAGGACAAACCTTCAGCAGACCACCCAGTACAATCATATTAAACACCTTAGCGTTTTTCATCTCAGCCGCCTTGTCCATCGCATCAATACGATACACGGTGATGTCCTTACGCTGCGGAGGATTCATGATACCATAACCATCATAGATCAGCACACCGCCCGGCTTAACCTTCGATTCAAACTTATCGAGCGAAGGCTGATTCAGTACGATAGCCACATCATAATGGCTCAAGATAGGCGAAGAGATACGGTCATCGCTCACGATTACCGTCACATTCGCCGTACCGCCACGCTGTTCCGGACCGTATGCAGGCATCCAAGTCACCTCTTTATCCTCCATCAGTCCAGAATAAGCCAGGATTTTTCCCATAGAGAGAACACCCTGACCACCAAACCCAGATATAATAATTTCTGTCTTCATTTGTCGTTTCTCATTTCTCATTTACATTCCCGTCGTATCCTTCAAGTCTCCCTTAGGATACTCCTTGAACATATTCTCTTCCATCCACTTATTAGCTTCCACAGGAGAAAGTTTCCAACCACTGTTGCAGGTAGAAACGATTTCCACCAGACTGGAACCCTTACCCTGCATACTCGCCTCAAAGGCCTTACGGATAGCTTTCTTAGCCTTCCTGATGCTCGCTACAGTTTCCACGCTCTGTCGGGTCACATAGCAAGTACCCGTCAGATGGCTGGCAAGTTCGGTGATATTGAGCGGATAACCATGAAGATCTGGCTGACGACCGTAAGGACAGGTAGCCGTCTTCTGACCCAGCAGAGTAGTAGGAGCCATCTGACCGCCCGTCATACCATAAATGGCATTATTGATGAAGATAATGGCGATATGCTCACCGCGGTTTAGGGCATGAATCGTCTCGCAAGTACCGATACAAGCCAAGTCACCATCACCCTGGTAAGTAAATACCAGACGATCTGGCCACAAACGTTTGATGCCCGTAGCCACTGCAGGCGCACGACCATGAGCCGCTTCCTGCCAGTCAATATCCAAATAACGATAAGCGAAAACAGCGCAGCCCACAGGACAAACGCCCACCGTCTTATCCTCCATACCCATCTCCTCAATCACCTCGGCGACAAGCTTATGCACCACACCATGCGAACAGCCCGGGCAATAATGCATCGGAACATCGTTCATCAGTGTCGGTTTCTTATATACCAGATTCTCTGGCGAAATTATATCATTCATAATGTATAATTTATTTCTTATCAATAATTAATCGCTTGAGCGCCTCCACAATTTCCTCTGGTTCAGGCACAATACCACCCAAACGACCGAAATGCGCTACAGGCACCAAACCGTTTACTGCCAGGCGTACATCCTCCACCATCTGCCCGGCATTGATTTCAGCCACAAGGATACCCTTCTTGCTCTCAGCCAAGTGATGGATTTCCTGAGTAGGGAAAGGCCAGAGCGTGATCGGACGGAAAAGTCCCACCTTGATACCCTGCTCACGAGCACTCTCGATACTCTTCTCTGCAATACGGGCAGCACTGCCGAAAGCCACGATCACATAGTCGGCATCCTCACAATACTGCATCTCGTAGCGCACCTCCGTCTCGCAGATTTTCCTGTATTTCTCCTGCATCATCAGATTGCGCTCCTCCATCACTTCCGGTTTCAGTTCCAGGGAAGTCATGATATTCGGCTTCCTGTCCTTCTTACGACCGATGGTAGCCCAAGGACATTCCTCCGCAATCTCCTGCTCCGTGCGGCGTGGTTTCATAGGAGGAAGCGCCACCTTCTCCATCATCTGACCGATGACACCATCACTCAGTATCATCGCCGGATTACGGTATTTGAAAGCCAAGGTGAAAGCCAAGTCCACGAAGTCAGCCATCTCCTGCACAGAAGCCGGAGCCAATACGATCACATTATAGTCACCATTACCACCACCACGGGTAGCCTGGAAATAGTCACCCTGCGAAGGCTGGATAGTACCCAGTCCAGGACCGCCACGCTGCACGTTGACGATGACACCCGGAATCTCGGCACCCGCCATATAGGAAATACCCTCCTGCATCAAAGCCACACCCGGACTGGACGAAGTAGTAAGCACACGCTTACCAGCACCCGCACCGCCATAGACCATATTGATGGCAGCCACCTCACTCTCAGCCTGGAGCACCACCATACCAGAAGTCTCCCAAGGTTTGAGCAAAGCCAAAGTCTCTATAATCTCACTCTGTGGAGTAATCGGATAGCCAAAGAAACCATCCACACCACATCTGATGCAGGCATGAGCAATCGCCTCATTACCCTTCATCAAAGTTATTTCACGTTTCTGTTGTTCAGCCATTATTCATTCTCCTTCTTACGATACACGGTAATACATCCATCAGGGCATACGATGGCGCACGAAGTACAACCCACGCATGCATCCGGCACAGCCGCTTCCACATAGCGATAACCATGCACATTTACTTTTTTCTCGGCTAATGCAATGACATGTTGAGGACAAGCCACCACACAGAGCGCACATCCCTTGCAGCGCCCTGTATCGACTACAATAGCCCCTTTAATCTTACTCATATTCTTTTCGTTCTAATTATCTTTACGCTTGGAGTAAACCAAAACTGCCGTTGTCCACATGTCGGTTATTATGGATTGTAGTAGTCCTTGCAATAGAAGCTCATGATATCATCCAGCATCTCCTTGGCAGCCACGGCAGGACTCTCCGGATCGAGCGCAATGGCCTCCAGATAACAGTCGATGGCACGCTTAAAGTCGCCTTGCTTGCGCCAGGCGTTACCTTGTTGATAATAATCTTCTGCTTTCATTTACTCTATTTATTTTTAAGTTTTACGCTGCGAAAGTACTAAATTTCAGCTAAGAAAAAGAATAAAAGCGGAAGATTTAAACTATATTAATGTTGATTTTCTAAAAAAATGCGCACACTACTTTTTAGTGTGCAATTTTTCAAGAATAATATCCGATATTACTACATTTTATTTTGGTAGATTACATACAGTACGATGCCACGCAAAACGAGATAGATGATGAAAGCCAACCACAGGGCATGATTGCCCATCAGCGGATGCAGGATGAAAAACAGAGCAAAGAAGGAAGCCGAAGCGATGGCAGTAGAACAGAGCATCGACTTCGACTGAGTGATGCCCACGAAGATGCCATCGAAGACAAAAGCCGCCATTCCAGCTAAGGGTATCAGAACCGCCCACCAGAAGTAATCACCCGCAGCCGTTATCACCCGCTCATCATCCGTCAGGAGCGCAAGGAAGTTTTCTCCTCCTATCATATATAATAAGGTGAACCCCGCAGCCACCGCTAACCCGAAGCCCATCGTCCTGCGCACCACTTCCCGAAAGGCCACCATGTTCTTTGCCCCGTAATACTTGCCACTCAGGGCTTCAGCAGCGTAGGCAAAACCATCCATGAAGTAGGAAAAGATGGTGAAGAGCGTCATCAGCAGGGTGTTCACCGCCAATACCAAGGTACTCTCCCTGGAACCAGCCGCCGTGAAGAAAAGGTTGACAGCCACCAGACACACCGTACGGAGAAAAATGTCCCTGTTGAGCGAGAAAAACCGTTTGAGAGGTTCCGCAGCTAAGAGATGCTGACGGAAATCATACTTGCCCAACCGGCGATAATGAAGACGGAAAAGCAGACACGCCATGAGGAAGCCCCACCATTGGGCGATGACCGTACCGAGTGCCACGCCCTCCACCGTCATCTTGCCCACGAAGACCAGCAGCAGAGAAGCGATGATATTCACCACATTCTGCGTCAGCGAAACCATCATCGGAATACGGGTGTTCTGCATACCGATAAACCATCCCGTGAACCCATACAGACCCAATACGGCAGGAGCACCCCAGATGCAGACATAGCAGTATCTGCGGGCAAGTTCCACCACATCAGCCTCCGGCGACATTGCCCAGAGACCACCCCCAATGAGCCATTTCTGGAGCACGAAGAACAGCAGACCAATCCCCACACCGATGCCCAAAGAGCGCACCAAGAGCCTCATCACCTCCGCCAAGTCTCTCCTGCCCAACGCCTGCGAAGTCATCCCGCTCGTCCCCATTCTCAGGAAGCCGAACAGCCAATAGACCACGTTGAAAAGCATCGATCCCACGGCAATGGCACCGATATAAGCCGCATCGCCGATATGTCCGACGATAGCAACATCCACCAAACCTAAAAGCGGCACCGTGATATTAGAAATGATCGACGGTACCGCTAATTGTAATATTCGTTTATTCACGCGTTCTATATTTCGCTGCTTGCTCCTCAATATAAGCAGCATCGCTGAAGTAGTCGATACGCATAGCCTTGCGCACCTCATCCATTGTCTGCGCAGCAAATTCACGTGCATCCTCACTACCCTTCTTCAGAATATTGAACACCTCAGGAATATCCTGCTCAAACTCATGACGGCGGGCACGGATAGGGTCGAGCATCTTGTTGAGCACACTGTTCAAGAACTTCTTGCAAGTACCATCACCGATACCACCCTTCACATACTGCTCCTTCAGTTCATCGAGAGATTTGAATTCAGGCCAGAACTCAGCGAAGTCCTCATCAGTAGAGAAAGCCTCCATATAGGTGAACACGGCATTGCCCTCCAAGTGTCCAGGCTCCTCCATGCTCATGCGAGGCTCACCATTCGACATCTTCTTCACCTTCTTCCAAACAGTCTTCTCGTCATCGCTCAGATAGATGCAGTTGCCCAAGCTCTTGCTCATCTTCTCCTTACCATCAGTACCAGGAAGGCGACGGCAAACAGCATTTTCAGGGAGCAGAATCTCAGGTTCCACCAATACAGGTGCATAGATCTGATTGAATCGGCGCACCAGCTCACGGGTCACCTCCAGCATAGGCTCCTGGTCCTCACCGGCAGGAACGGTAGTAGCCTTGAAGGCAGTAATATCCGCAGCCTGGCTCACAGGATAGCAGAAGAAGCCCAATGGGATATTAGCCTCGAAGTTACGCATCTTGATTTCCGTCTTCACGGTAGGATTTCTCTGCACACGAGATACAGAGATGAGGTTCATCAAGTAGGTAGTCAACTCAGCCAATTCCGGAATCATACTCTGGATATAGAGTGTACATTTCTGCGGATCAAGACCAGCAGAAAGGTAGTCGAGAGCCACCTCAGTGATATTCTGTCTAATCTTCTCAGGGTTATCAGCATTGTCAGTCAGCGCCTGAACATCAGCCATGAACACAAACATTTTGTCGAAGTCGCCAGCATTCTGCAGCTGCACACGTCGCTGAAGCGAACCGATATAATGACCCAAGTGAAGTTTACCAGTAGGACGGTCTCCCGTCAATATAATCTTTCCCATTTACTTACAATTTATTATTTTTAGCTGCAAAGGTACGGTTATTTAATCAAAAAACAAAATTTTTTCTATCTTTTTTCATTTACCCTATCACCCAATCCTCTATATTCCCTTTGAAGAGTCGAAGTTGATACCAACTTTCGTTATAGATCTGCTGATAATTCCCTTATGATGAGACTGATATTTTTTGCATTTATACTTGGCTAATTCAGATTTTCTTCGTAATTTAGCAGCGCAAAACGTAAGATAAGTAAGAATATGGCAAAAATAGTAAATTTCTATCCAGTAGGAATACAGACATTCTCGAATATACGAGAGGGCAATTATCTCTATGTAGATAAAACAAAATACATCATGGATTTTCGTAAGAAAAAGATGAAGTATGTCTTTCTGAGTCGCCCAAGACGATTCGGAAAGTCGCTTTTTGCCTCTACTCTCCAAGCTTATTTCGAGGGGAAAAAGGAACTTTTTGAAGGATTAGCCATTGCTGATTATGAGAAAGAATGGGTGAAACACCCTGTTTTTCATTTCGACATGAGTGGAGCCAAGCATTTTGATGCTGATGCTTTGAATAATTATCTGAATCTGGAACTTTTGCCATACGAAGAACTTTATGGTAAGGGAGAAGGTGAAAAATATCCTAATGAAAGACTGGAAGGAATCGTAAAGCGAGCTTACAAGCAAACGGGAGAAAAGGCTGTAGTCATCATCGATGAATATGATGCCCCTCTGCTGGATGTAGTGCATGAGAAGGAGAACCTGCAACCGCTCCGTCGTATCATGCAGAATTTCTACAGCCCATTGAAGAAGCTCGATCCATACTTAGAGTTCACCTTCATCACGGGTATCACCAAGTTTTCACAGCTCAGCATCTTCAGCGAACTCAACAACCTCGATAATATCAGTCTGTACGACCAGTACTCGGCAATCTGTGGCATCAGCAAGACAGAACTAACCACGCAGATGAAACCAGATGTAGAGGCAATGGGCGAAGCACTTGGTATGACGTATGAGGAATGCCTGGCAGAGCTGACACGATTCTACGACGGCTATCATTTCAGTGAGAATTCGGAAGATATTTTCAACCCGTTCAGTCTGGTGAAGGCGTTGAATGCAGGCAAGATTGCCCCTTATTGGTTTGGTTCCGGCACTCCATCCTTTCTATTGAAACTATTGGATAAATATCATGTCAATCTTTCTACATTGGAAAGTCAGGAGGCAGTACTCAGCTCTTTCGACCAATCTACGGAGGAAATGACAGATGCCTTGCCATTGCTTTATCAGAGCGGTTACCTGACCATCAAGAAATATGATCCGATGTTTCAGGAATATACTTTAGGCATCCCAAACGGGGAGGTACGTAATGGCTTACTCAATTCCTTGATTCCCCATTATGTAAATCCTCGTCGTTCCGATAATGATGCCTTCCTCTTAGGATTCTGCAAGGCAGTTTACCGCAATGATATTGAGGCGGCATTGGAACACATGCGCACGTATATGGCTACGATACCATACGATTTGGAGAATCATAGCGAGAAGCATTATCAGACCATTTTCTATCTGATGTTCAGCTTCCTCAATATCTATATCCGTACGGAGGTGAAGAGTGCCATCGGTAGGGCAGATGCCGTGATGCACATGCCAGATACAATCTACGTCTTTGAACTGAAGGTAGATAAGAGCGCCGAAGAAGCTTTGACCCAGATAGACGAAAAGGGCTACATGCTCCCTTATCACTCTGAGGGTAAGCGACTGGTAAAAATCGGCATCAGCTTTGACAGCACCCAGCGTACCATCAGCGAATGGAAAATCAAGGAAGAATAAGAAAAAAAGTAATCCGAAACAGAAGCCATATCAGCTATCTGTTTCGGACTTTTTATTACCTATAGTAAATATCTTACTAAGCTCTTTATCAAGATGTCATTACTTAGCAACCATGATAGTAACACGGTTCTTGTCATTCTCAGAGAATGGTTGAACACGAGCACCCTTTGAATCTTCAGTGATTCTGGATTCTTCAATACCATATTTCTCTTTGAGTACCTTTACTACAGCTGCAGCACGCTTTGCAGAAATGCGGTCATTGATACTATTGTTACCTGTACCAGCATCTGCATAACCTGTTACGACTACCTTAGCTTCTGGGTTAGCATTCAAAAAGTCAACTACCTCTTTGATCTTGCTCTCTTCATTAGAAGCAATCTTGTTAGAGTTGATAACGAAGAATACATCACGTCTGATTTCTTCTACCTTTTTCTCCTCCACCTTTGGCTGTGGTTTTGGCTCTGGTTTTACATACTCCTGTACTGGTACTGGCGCTTCCTTTACAGGCTCTGTCTTGGTGTGGCTCTTGCCCAAATTGATGCGAAGTCCTGCCAGTGCGTTGAAGTACCAGTCAGCGTTGCCTGCTTTCTTAGAGTTGTATTTATCGGTAGTAATGTTGGCATTTCCTTCCAACATGATGCTTACAGACTTGCTTACCTTAAACTCTAAGTCGATACCAGCACGACCGAAAGGACGAACCTTAGTGCCATCCCAGAGATACTCCAAGTTGTATTTGTCGAGAGACTCCAGTGTCTTGGCAATATCGTTCACCTCATCGTTCTTCCAAGCGATGTTGGCACCACCTCCCACGAATGCGCTAAGATTGAATACACGGTTTGGATTCCAGCCGCAGAAGAGGTTGCTCAAATTGAACATGAAGTCTAATCCTGGTGCCACATAGTTGAATTTATAGTCAGCAGAGAATGGAGTATCACCGACTTTCTCTCGATAAGCAGCCCATCCACCCTTGCTCTGCCATCCATTAGCCTGGAGGCGCATAGCGAATACTGGAGAGAACTGGTAGCCTAAGCCCAACTGTACGTTAGGAGAAATCAAGTCACCAAACTTAGCCTCACCAAGAGTGTACTGAGCACCACCCTGCAAGTTGAGGAATGCGTGCTTCTTGAATGTGTACTCATTGCCATCTTTATCAGTGTAGGTGGCTTGTGCCATAGCAGCAGTGCCCATAGCGAGCATAGCTGATGCCATAAATAATTTCATTGGTTTCATAACTTAATACTATTAAAATTATTTCTTAATAACTTTCTTTCCATTAACGATGTAAATACCTGGCTGGTTGATCTTGGTAACCTTGCGGCCATACAAGTCATAGATGAATTCATTCTTTGCACCATTGCCCAATTCTACATCTGTAATGCCAGTTGTATTATTCACATCAACAGGAATAACTGTGCGTGGATTTGCAACGCAAGAGCTAGCAGAAACTAAAGTCTTATCCATCAAGAACGTTCCAAAGTTTCTATCACCATAGGTACCCTGTTCAAATACTAAAGCATATTGCTTTGGACTGAGATCACCTGACTCAATAGGTGTATCAAGAACAAGTTTCAATGTTGGAGTTGTAGGATCGTATGGATCTACATACTCTTCCATGTGTCCGGTACGAACTGTTGCATTATTATCAAACACTGCAATTCTTACGATTCTATCCTTATTGGCAACAATACCATCATAAAGACCACTATAGTTCTTAATCAATACGTTATTCAAATCAGTATCCTTAACTGGTCCATTTACTTCTGGAGAAATCTGAATGGCAGTATATGTAAAGTTGATGCCAGCATCATCAGGAGAACCATTCTTACCGATAGTAAAGAATGCCTTGATAGCCTGAGTCTTCACTTCCTTTCCATCCAACTCGTAGTGGAATGTACCTTCAGGGATTACCAACCAATAATCACCCTTTGCAAGATCTTTCAAAGAAATGGTAAACTGGTTGTTCTTACCCGCAACAGCAGCAAACTCAACATCCTTCTTACGCTCATCCTTCATATTAGCTATATAAGCATCAGCATCTTTAGCTACAACAGCCTTATCCAACTCATCAAAAGTAAGTACCAAAGGAACTGTGTTATCAACTACGATGTATGACTCCAAAGAATATGCGGTATTTACTGTCTTGATTGCTTCTGCTGGCATATCAGTCTCTGTAAAGACGAAAGCACTTGAAAGCTTGTGCTGATAATATGGCACAGCAATAGAAGCATCAGTCTGATAGAGCCCCTTCTCATGATTAGCCAATGCATAAGCAGGCATTTCCACACCTAAAGAGTTCTGACAAACTCCATAGATTGAAAGTGAGCCAAGCATCTTTTCAGCGTCATACTCAGCACCTTCCTCCAATTTTACCTGAGCAGGATCCAGTTTTGCAATGGTCAGATTAACTTCCTTTGAAGTAGCATCTTCAACCAAGCCACTAATAGTCAACATCTTGTCATCAGCATTCTTCAAGCAGACGATGCCATTATTATTGGTAGCCTCAAAAGCCATCGCTTTGGCTTCATCTTCTACAAGTGACAGTTTGTTATCAACAATGCCAAGATACAACTTCTTGTTTTCTGCATTGACATTGGCAATATGATACCACTTCTGGCTTGCAGGAAGAATGATTTCCTTTTCAGCATAATAAGCTTTCAAAGCTTTGCTCACTTCTTCATCAGTCGGTTCACCTTGAACTAATTCTTTCAATGCTACATAAGCAGCACTGGTCTCTGCAGGATAACCTACATTTTTATTAGCTACAAGTGACTTAGCCTTTTTGAGTATCTCAGAATCGTCAATCACATATTTCAACTCAAAAGCAGAGTTTGAACGTTCCAATTCTGTGTCTCCCTTCATACCATTGTAAACAACCTTAGCAGGAACAACCAATGTATAAATTGCCTTATCAGTAATTGGCTCTGTTCGATTCTGGATATTGAAGTTTACCTTGGTTTCATCAACCTTGGCTGCTTTTACAGACAGATAAGGTTCACCATTCTTCAACAGACGGATGTTGGCAGTTTCATCAACAAAACCAACTGTCTTACCAAAATCGGCAGTAATGGTGAGTGGCAATGTAAGAATATTACCCTGCTCTGGAGTAACAGAAACGTAATTGAAAGGAACCTTGATGATTACCTTAATCTTGATTTCCTTATTTTCAAATCCATTCTTGTCTTTAAAGCTTCTAGCAGGAACAGTAATTGTATAATCACCATCCTTTGCAATAGGAGTAGAAGCAACCAAAGTCACAACATTATTCTGGATGGTAGCTTTCAGATTTTGAGAATTAGTACCATCTGAAATTGTAATCTTCGAACCATCCTTAACAGTCATGGCATGGTCGAAAGTTAGATGCAACTGATTAAATGCATCTATTACACTACCATCAGCAATGTCACTCGTTGCATCCAAAACGGCTGATGGAACTGTATAATATACTGTTATCTTTTCTATTTGAGCAGGAGAAAAACTGTTTTTGTATATTAAGTCATGGATTGGTAACCCGGCGGAGTTGATCCATGTTCTATATCCATCAGTCTGAGTTCCAAGTTCTTCATCATCAACTCGCAAATCTCCAACAGAACTTCCATCAGAGAAAGAAACTCTTTCTAACTGAGCATCCTTTGGAGCATGAACCTTCAAATACGCTTGTTGGCAAACTCGGAGGTAATAAGTAGTAACATCAGTCCAGATATTGGTAAAATTATAGATGGTAGAACCCAGTCCTTGTTTTCCAAGATCAAAATCGATGGTGATATCCTTATTGGTAAAGGTCTTATCTGTAATATTGATTTCCTCGTTATTACCAGATGGAGGAGTAATAGCAGGGTTCAAGCCCAGCGGATTGCTGAAGTCAAATTCTGCTGTTCGCTGTATCTGTGCAAAACCTTGAACAGATACCAAAGTCATTAGTATGGCAAACAAAGATTTCTTCATAATAGATAATTTATATCATGATTAACGCAATGTCATATCAATTTGATCGGCTGGAGTCTTCACGCAGAGCTTCCAAGTACCATCAACCTTTACAGGATTAAACATGTACGATGTTTTTGCAGGTTCCGGAGTACCAGCCTGTTCTGCTGTAGCAAATGTAACAGCATACTTTACATCATTACAACCTGCCAACTGGAATGAATAATATATACGAGTATAGTCTAACACAGGGAATGTCTTAAACTTGTTAAGATATCTTTTTCTTGTTTTCTCTGAAAGAGGCTTAATTTCCTGTGTTGAATCTGTATATTCATATAGACTGGCCAAAACCTGATTATAGTCCTTAGCCTTCAGCTGCTCCATGGCAGTATCACAAAGTTTCAGCATTTGTGCTGTATCCTCTTTGCTCAGTTCCATTCTGAATTCTTCAATTTGCTGTTCGCGGCTTTTCTTTTTATCACCACTACAAGATCCGAAAGAGAGAATCAATATAAGCGAAAGAGAGAATAATATAAGTTTCTTCATTTCAAATATGATTTAATGAAAAGAGGGTGTGCCGCTCTTTTAGGCACACCCTCTGATTAGAGCTATTTAAAATCTTTTAAATAGGATTAGTCACCGATAGTTGGCTTGATTGTAAACTCAACCATTCTTGTGAATGAACCCCACTCATAAGTAATAGTTACAGGAACCTTAACCTTGAATGTCTCAACGTTACCACCATTGTTGTAGTACCAGATAGTACCGAACTTAGCCTTGTTTGCAGTCATGTAAGCCTGCAAAGCAGCGTTCTGGTCAGCACTGTTGTATGCTGTCAAATTGTTAGTGTAAGTAACCTTACCAGCTGTCTTGAGATCAGAAGCAACACCAGATACGTTACCGCACTTGAGCTGAACATCACTGCTTACCTTATCCAATGTAGTCCAGTTACCACCACCAAGAGTTGTCTGAACATTCTTAGGTGTTGTATCGATAGTGATAGACTTCACATTGTAGTAACCCCAGAACCAGAGGTTGTTACCCCACATATTACTCTGGTTAGCAATGCAGTCGTTCTCAGACTCAACAGCCTTGTAACCACGCCAGTCGTACAACTTGAAGAGGTCGAGAGCGTAGATGCAGTTACCGTTAGTGTTAGCATCGATAACAGGCTCTGTAGCAACGTCAATCAAGTTGATAGGACGCTCCCAAGCTGTCAAGAAGATACCATCCTTAACGTACTGAGCAACTTCGCAAGAGTTCTCAGCTACAACACCAACCCAAGAGCGCATCTCTGTCTGGATGTTCTTGTTGTTAAGCATATAGCCAACCTTGTTCAATACTTCCTTAGTAACATCATCCTTAATCAAAGTGATCTCGCTTGTAGCAGGATTCAAAGTAGCGATATGTGTATAAACACCATTCTTAACTGCGTAAAGTTTAGTATTCTCGAATGCACCAGCATTGTACTTAACAGCGCAGTTAGCCAAAGTCTCCTGCAATTTAGCCTTGTCGAACTTGTGGCTATCATTATCATACTTGCAATACAATGTATTGTATTTAACATCAGCAGCACTGCTCTGTGGAGTAATTGTGTAACCACCAACTGTTACAGCCTCTGGTACGAAGTAGTACTTGTGAGTAGCAGTAATCTTAGCAGCATTACCCATCAAAGTAGAAGTTACCTTACGGCTGATAGCATTAATGTCACCACCATTTGTAGGCTCCTTAACATCGAAGATAACAGCCTCATTACCGTTTTCTGCACCAGTGAGAGTCTTCCAATACTCAGGAATAATTTCACCGAATGCATAAGTCTTGATATTACGTGACAATGTGTATGTCAACTTGATATAGATGTAAGGATACTTAGCCTTAGCATTACCAACGTAACGTACATAACGAGAAACTGTTACAGGATATGACTTAGCGTCATGTGTCAACTTCTCCAATGTAGTCTCGTCGATGTGCCACTTGAATGTATGGTTAGTTGTACCCTCAGTATTACCGAAGTACTCGATGTGACCAATTACATCCTCTGCATCAGTTGTACCACCCTTAACAGGAGCATCCTTGAACATCTTCAAATCCAAAGTAGTGTTACCTACTGCATCTTCACCGAAGTTACCCTTAGAATCGATAGTATACTGCTCATCGAAATCATTCTTAGTCATATTCTCGAGACCCTCTGTCAAAACAGTAGCAGAGAACTGTGACCATGTTGAGTGCAAGTTATCGATACCATTGCAAAGATCGAATGAAGCCTTATCCTGATGCAAGTCAATCTCCTTGTTAGGAGCAACCTCAGGGTTCTGACGTGTAATGTGAATCAGGATATAGCCATCCAAAACGACCTCATTGCCACGCTTAACGAGAACCTGAACCAATGGCTCACGGTCGATAGAAGTAGCAGACTCTGAAGTTGGGTTACCATCCTTATCAACGTTCCAAGCACGGAGGATACCATCCTTAGAAGTCTTTACACCTGCAGCTTCGTTAACCCACTTAGCATAACGGCTATCAATTGTATTGTTACCGTCAACCTTGTAATCAACGAGTTTGAACTCGTATGTCAAGCCCCACTGCTTAGCCTCATTCAATGACAACTCCTTCAAATCCTTACCATAAGAAGTACCGTCGAAATTAGCAACATTCTCTACCAAGAGGTGAACACCAAGGTAGTCTGCTATATTGATACCCTCAGCACTGTTATAGTAAAGCTCCAAAGCTGCACCAGCACGATCAGCCAAAGCCTCATTTGGAGAATCGTATACGTGAACCTGAGCATCAGCATCCCCACGTGTAGTACCGAAGTAATTAGCTGTTGGGATACCCTTCTCGTCACCGTAACGGTTATTGTCTGCGCCCAACTTGATGTAAGTAGGCTTCTTTCTCCAGTACAAAGCCTCGAGATATGCCTTCTGTGGCTGGATCAAAGCGTAGTCAGAAGTAACGATACCCTCAGCAACAGTGCTAGCAGAAGTCTTAGCCTGAAGAGCAATAGTATTAGCCTTGTTCTGGTCGTTTACTGTAGGATATGCATTCAACTTCTCAGGATGCTCAATCTGCAAACCAGCAGTTACAATACCATTATTAGTATTGAAGAGAGGGTTACCTGCATCGTCAAGCTTTGGAGAAGTAATATTACCCAACTCCTGTGCTGTAGCACGTGTATGGTAGTTGTAGATATTTGGCTCCAAGAGGTTGTAACGCTTGATATCTTCCCATGCCATGTCAGCATTAGATGGATTCATGTGATACTTAACACCCCAAGCTGGACCATAGTTGAATACACCAGGGAGCTCTTCACCACTAGGCATGTTAGCCAAACGGTTAGGGAGATAATCATCGATATCAGTAACTCGTTTGTCCTGATGGTTCTTGTCACTCAAAGCCGTCTTATGAGTCAAGTACTTACCATGCAAGTAATCGTAAGTTACAGTCTCGATACCGTCCAAGTATATCTTTGGCATGAATACCAAGCTTGTAAGATCACCAGAGAGAGAGATAACTACTTTCTCACCAGCAATACCCTTTACACCAGCGAGGATCAAGTTAGTCTTATCAAGAGTAGCAGTAATTACGTCAGGAGTTTCCTGAACGAACTTAACATTGCTCTGCTTTACCTTCTCGCCATTCTTATAAATGTCGAAGTAACCTGTCTCAGCGTTAGGAACGTAGTACTCATAAGAAGCAGCAGTTGCATCAGAACCAGCAGCTCCAGCTGGACCCTGAGGACCCTGAGGACCCTGAGGACCCTGAGCACCAGTGTCGCCCTTTTCGCCCTTTTCGCCAATAGCCTTGTATTCGGTCTTTTTGCCATCCTTCATCCAGAAACCATCGTCACTGATAGTCCAAACAGTACCAGGAGTACCATCAACACCATTAGTACCATTCTTAATGTTGAAAGACTGACCGTTGCTCAATGTTACAGTAACACCATCAGTAGCTTCTGAAACTGTCTTGATGACACCACCACCCTTGATCAGATCCTCGATCTGCTTGATAGCAGTAGCATTAGCATCAATTTGCTTTTGCAAATTGCTAATGTCATCATCGTAATCCTTACAAGACGTAACAGTACTCATGGTTGCAACCGACAGGGCACCCATAAGCAATACGCTAAAATACTTTCTTTTCATACGATAAAAATTAATTAAACATTGTATATATTAACTACTTTATTCTATGCTTTTTCTCTCTATCTCCTGACGAGAGATATTATATTTCGGTGCAAACTTACACAAAAATCTTGAAACATGCAAATAAATAAAAGGATTTTTGAAAAAAAACATCAAAAATCCTTTATTTTCTTGTTGTAGATTGTTGAAACAGGGTAAATATTGCCCTTTTTAACATTTCTGTAACCTTCTAGCCGTGCCTTATATTTCTGATTACGATGTATAAAGCATCAATATGAATCTTTTTTGATACATACTCATCAAAATCTATTGAAGAAATGTCATTCACAATTCAATATATTCCTCCTTTTTACGTTATTAGAACAAAGAATACCCTTATTCTCTTAAACAATGAATGCCCTTATTCTTTATTCTATGCATATCATCATAAAAAATAGTAAATAAGAATAATATGGTTTTAAAAATTGAAATTCCAGAGAATATAATCTTAAGCAAGAATGACGAACTTGTCATCAGGTTTACAAACACACAGAATGCAACTTGCACTGTACATACTCTTTCTAATGATTTATCTATCGTCCCTAAGAGTACGGCTGCCGAAAGCCATAACACTTCCCTTCCTTCTTTTGTAGATCAGCTAAGAACACAATTTCTTCAACAGAATAAACTCAGATTAGCAGAAACTTACCAAAGTGCTTTGAATAGTTTCTGCCTATATATTAATAAGGTGGAAATACTTATGGAAGATATAGACAGCAAGATGATAGAAGGCTATGAGAGTTATCTCAAACAGAAGAAGCTCACTCTCAATACCATTTCCTTCTACATGCGGATTTTGCGAGCGATCTACAACAGGGCTGTCAAAAGTGGAGCCATTGCAGATAAAAAGCCTTTCAGTCATGTATTCACGACAATGACAAAAACTGCTAAAAGAGCAATACCTATCCAGACCATACAGAAAATAGCCCAAGCCCATATCACGAATAAGAACGAAGCATTGGCACGTGACCTTTTCCTGTTCAGCTTTTACACCAGAGGCATGTCGTTTGTAGATATAGCGTATCTCAAAAAGACTGACCTCAACAACACGTACCTTATATATAAAAGGAAGAAGACTGGTCAGGAATTAAAAATAGCGTGGCGAAAGGAAATGCAGGAATTGGTGGATAGAAACAGTTCTAAAGACGGCGTCCACTTGTTTGGCATATTAGATGAAAACAGCGAGAAAAGTCTCCGATTCCAATATCATTATACACAATGTATTATCAACACGGCTTTGAAACGATTAGGAAAGCAGCTAAACTTAGGAACCAATCTTACCATGTATGTAGCTCGCCATTCTTGGGCTACAATAGCCCGACAGAAGAATATTCCTCTCAGCGTGATTTGCGATGGCATGGGGCACAATTCAGAGAAAACTACTCAGATATATCTACAGAGTGTGGATGCTGAAGCAATTGACCGATGCAACGACAAACTAATTGCTGCCATTACCAAATCTGACAAAAAGAAATAGATGAAGGAACTTTCTTGGAATACGAACGATAAGCTATGTATAATATCTCTCGTCAGAAGATAGAGAGAAAATGCATAGAATAAAGTAGTTAATATATACAATGTTTAATTAATTTTTATCGTATGAAAAGAAAGTATTTTAGTGTATTGCTTATGGCTGCTATGACTGTGGCATCCACAAGTATGGTTACTTCTTGTAAGGATTACGATGATGACATCAATAATGTACAGACACAGATTGATGCCGCTAACGACCTTATAAAGAAGTTGGACACCCAAGCTTCTACTTTGCAGACTGCCGTTACTACAGCACAGTCTACTGCGGACGCAGCTAAAACAGCTGCTGCAGAGGCTGCCACTGCTGCTAAGAACGCTCAGGCTACAGGTGACGAGGCATTGGCTGCAGCTAAGACTGCAGAGGCTGCCGCTGAGGCTGCCAAGGCTGCTGCCGCTGAGGCTCAAAAGGCAGCTATAGAGGCTGCTACTAAGCAGGTTAATGACTTGAAGGCAGAGATTCAGACTGCTCTAGACAACAAGGTTGACGTTGCAACATTCAACACTGCCGTTGCTAAGCTCGAAGGCGATATCGCCGGTATCGATGCTAAGTTGAACACTTTGGGTGAGGATGTTAAGAACAACCAGAAGGAAATCACCACTGCTAAGGAAGCTATCGCAACTTTGGAGGCTGCACAGAAGAATGCCGAGGTTCAGATTGCCGCTTTGGAGAAATTCAAGGCTACCTTGGAGTCAGAGACTATCCCTGGCCTTAATGATGCTATCAAGGCTAACGGCATAGAAATCGAAGGCGTTAAGAAGAGCGTTGCTGACCTTAAAGATGCTACAACTAAGGCTCAGGAGAAGTTGGCTAATGATATTGCCAAGGTAGCTGCTGACCTTACCGCTTTGCAGGGTACCGTAGATGCTATCGACGCTGCTTACAAAGCTGGTGATGAGAATCTCCAGAATCAGATAGATGATTTATTGCAGACTGTCAAGGCTAACAGTGACAAGCACCACCAGGATGTTTCTGCTATTGATGCTAAGATTACGGCTCTCGATAAGCTCATCTCAGATAATAAGTCTGAGTTGAAGAACTATACTGACGATGCTGTTAAGGCTGCAAAGAAAGACTTGCAAGGGCAAATCGATGCTTTGGCTAAGCTTAATATCGACGGTGTAGAGCAGGGCTTGGCTGACTGGATGAAGCAAATCAACGACAAGTTCGACAATTACTATACATCTGGCCAGATTGATGAGAAGATTAATACTTTGACAGACAACTACAAGCAGGCTATTGCTGATGCTATCGAGGAAGCTTCTGAAAACTTGACTTCTAGCATGAACAGTATCCGTACCGAGTTGCTCGGCGAGATCAACCTCCTCAACATCTTGTGTGGCCAGAGATTGACAAGCATGGTATTTGCTCCAACAACATACATTGATGGTATCGAGGCTATCAAGTTCTCTACCCTCAACTACTATGACTGGGGTACTGACGCAACTGCTTGGGAGGCAGATGCTCCTACAGCTAAGACTTATACTTATATCAACGACAAAGAGACAACGGTTAAGTACTACTTGAACCCTGCTACTGTTTCTTTGGATGCTATCGAGAACTTCGACTTCGTTTCTCAGAATGCAACTAACGAGAAGAAGTGGACACGCGCCGCTGAGGAAGCTCCTATCAAGGTGGCTGGCAAATCTCTCAAGAACGGTGTTCTTACCTTGAACGTACAGAAGACTGGCAACGCACCATTGATGTCAGAGACTTCTTATGGTTGGGGCACAACTTACAGCAAGTTCCCTATCGTAGCTTTGAGAGCTAAGTTGACAGGCGAGGCTGTAACAGACAAGGACGACGCAGCTAACTTGTTCGTTTACTCTGATTGGGCACGTCTCTATGAATCAACAGAGCGTCCATTCATCCACAACACCCAGGCTACGGATGACGCTGGTAATATGATTGAGTCCAACACTGGCAAGAAGAACCCTCTCGCTTCTCACTTCTGGAGCTTCTCTGAGGCTTACGATGGTATGAAGAAGATTGACAAGTTGCCTACAGCAGAGAACAGCAACTGCATCACCAAGAAGGTTGACTATAATAAGAGCATCGACTTGACTTCTCTCGTAGAGGTTTGCGACAAGAGTGGTGCTAGATACGACCTCAACAAATTTGGCTTGAAGTTCGAGTTCCATATCATGCAGTACAACTTGCTCAATGAGGGTAGTACAAAAGACTGGACTAACCAGCAGTACTTCGCTAAGTTGAAGGAAGATGGCAAGACATTGGTAGCTACAGCTCGCAATGGTGCTGAGGGCAACCGTGATGCTATCGGTCGTCAGCCAATGATCCAGGTTGTTTTGAAGGATGTGAACGATCCTAAGCACGAGAAGGTAGTTGATGTACGTTACTTCAAGATTCAGTGGGTTGATGTACAGGAGACTGTTGATTATGGTCCAATCGCCAAGGACTTCGAGGATGCATATAAGTGTGGTGAGACATACCAGTACATCATCGGTGAAGAGGCTATGAACAATGTTTACGCTACTGCAAACATGTCTCGCGATGAGTTCCATAAGTCTTACACTGTCAACCAGGCATTATTCCCATCTTACAATGACGTTGTAAACAATACTAATAGTTTTGAGATTGAAAAGACTGACTTCAAGGATTTGAGGGACTATTCTGCTGGTGGTCAGACACACAACTTGAAGTGGACTATCAACTCAAACTACTTTGCTATGACTCAGGCAGAGTATGAGGCAGGTGAGGCTACACGTACAGTTTACGGTTACTTCTATAAGACTTCTAACCCTAATAGCCGAATCATCTTCTCTATGACTGTGAAGTGGACTATCAATAAGATGGCTTATGCTACAGGTGTTAACTATAGCCAGGAGCAGTGGGAACCATCAGGCTTGACCATGGCTAACGGTTTGACCAACGCAGGCAAGAAGAGATTTATCAACCCAGCTTTGCGTTCTGACAACGTTTATGGTACAGTAAACTACACCGATTGCCAGATTATTGGTGATTTGAAGGCTGGTTACATCAACAACGGTAAGGTTCCTGCAACCGTTCAGGCTCTCGTTAACTTTGGCATTGCTAAGTTGACATTCGACCCTGCTCGTTTGAGCGTTCTTCCTACCAAGAAGGCTACTGACAAGTGGACATTGTCTAATGACAATATGGAGCTCTACTACAATGGTGTACAGGCTGCAACAATCGACAGGGCTGGTATCATCAGTCTCTATGAGGGTGTAGCAACAAAGGCTGGTCACAATGGTGAGCCTACAGAGGGCGCTCTCCTCTTGGTTGGTAAGGACGTTCCAGTGAAGTTGGCTAGTGTTTACTGTGGAGTTTTGAATCAAGAGATTGATAAGTATCTCGTTAACTTCATCAAGCCATTGGCTATGAATGAGGTTAAGATTGAGGATACTCTTAAGGATGTTATCGATGGTGGTAGCAGCTCAGTAAGCATCAAGAATAAGATCATTATCCGTGAGGCATTTGGCTTGAAACGTATGATTGTGGGTCCAACTAACCAACTTGCCAACGATGCTAAAAAACTCTGCGAGTGGTACATCGTAAAGCCAGCTTACTGGGATGAGGCTAACATCAAGACCAACCTCCAGAAGAATGGTTCTATCGGTTCTAGTGCAAATGTTAAGCTCTCTGACTTGAGGAACGCTGATGGTTCTGTTAAGTATCGTGTAGCTATCGATACAAATGCTCAGAAGGTAACATTCCACAACATGAGCGGTAACGCTATCTCTCAGAAGTTCATCGTATCTATCCCTGTATCTGTTCAGACTAAGTGGGGTAAGTTCACACAGATGGTTGACATCACTGTTGTGCCAAACAAGTAATTCTTTAGAAAGAAAAACTTTAAATAATAAACGGAAAGGCATCTCGGGTACTCTCTTGGGGTGCCTTTCTTTTAATTAAGCAAATATGAAAATTATCAATAAGTTATTCATTGGTTGCTTCGTGCTAGGTAGTATTTTCTTGGCATCATGCTCTAGTTGTTCCAATAGTAAGGAGAAGGGTGGAAGAAGTGCTAACCAAACAGACACCGTGCCAACTTTTTGCAAGGCAGACACTACGCAAGTGTTGAAAATGGCAGAGGACTATTTGGAAGCATTGAAAAATCAAAAATATGACGAAGCTCTTTCCAAGCTGAACCTAATTCTGAATGATAGCGTTAAGCCTCTACCGGAAAAAGACAAGCAAATGATTATTCGTCAGCAGCAAGTTTTCCCAGTGTTGGATTACCATTTGGAGTCATTCAAGTTCATCAATGAACATCGAGTTGAGGTGACCTATAGCATCGAGTTCTTCAAGAAAGAAGACCCTAATGATCCTATCCAGAACACGATCCGTATCACCTTTGCCCCTCAGAGAATCAACGCTCAGTGGTATTTGGCCTTGATGGACAAATCTTATGTTACCTATACTCCTGAAAAGCAAAAGGACATGGAGACGATTGACTAATTTTCAATACATATCTAAACATGAAATCAATGAAAAATATTTTTCTAGTTTCTGCATTGTTGTTGGGCGCTAGCTCTGCCATGGCTGCTACCTATACAGACAAGGAGGGTAATGAATATACATTCAAGAAACATGCTTTCCTCGACCTTCAGGGTGGTGCACAGTACACGCTTGGCGAAGCTAAGTTTGGCGACTTGATTTCTCCTAACGTTCAGTTGGGCCTCGGCTACCAGTTCAATCCAGTGTTCAGCATGCGCTTGCAGGTGAATGGCTGGCAGAGCAAGGGAGGCTGGAATGGCTTTGAACCACAGCACACGGGCAATCCTTACACGGCAGACTATAAGTTCAAGTATGTAGCTCCAGGTGTGGACTTCATGTTCAACCTCTCCAACCTCTTTTGCGGTTGGAACCCTAACCGTGTGTTCAATGTAACCGCATTCGTTGGTGGTGGCGCCAACATCGCTTGGGGCAACGACGAGGTCAATGACATCGCCAAGACCCTCAAAAACTTGAACGACTACAACCTCGAATATCTTTGGGATGGCACCAAGGTACGTCCATTCGGTCGTGCAGGTATCGATCTGGAGTTCAAGGTAAGCAAGGCTGTCAGCATCATGATTGAGGGTAACGCCAATATCACTACCGACAAGTATAACTCCAAGAAGGCTGATAACCCAGACTGGTATTTCAACGCCCTCGCTGGTCTTCGCATCAACCTCGGCAAGAGCCACACCAAGACTGAGCCTGTGAAGGAAGTTCCTGCTCCACGCCCAGTTGAGGAGTATGTGAAGCCGGAGCCTAAGCCAGCTCCAGTAGAGGAGAAGAAGGTGGAGGAGATTCGTCGTGATGTATTCTTCGTTATCAACTCTAACAAGATTCGTGAGTCTGAGGACGCTAAGATCAAGGAAGTAGTTGACTACTTGAACCAGTATCCTGAGGCAAAGGTAGTCGTAACAGGTTATGCTGATGCCGGCACAGGTAATGACAGAATCAATGATGCGATTTCTGCAAAGCGTGCTGCAGCTGTAGTAAAGGCACTCAAAGAGAAATATGGTATTGAAGAATCCAGAATCACTGAGGATTCTAAGGGTGCTCGTGTTCAACCATTCTCTGAGAATGACAAGAACCGTGTTAGCATCATGATTGCCAAATAAACTTATAATATATGGTGGAGGCATGGCATAAAGTGTCCCCACCATTTTTATTAGGAGCTTCATTTGTAAACACTATTTCAAGGGAGACATTAGAAGATAAATAATTGCCTAGAGTAGTATTTATCGATTACAATCAGTGAATTATCAATCCTTATACATAATTTTATAACATAAGTTCTTCTAATATGAGAAAAAGAATTACTTTCGCTTTTTTATTGATGTTTGCTTGCCTTGGACTTTGGGCAAATAGTTTTCCACAAAGTGGTTATACGGCAGGGCAGAGTGCCTCCATCATGAAGGCACTCTGCCCTGACCTTGCCAAGAAAATCGGTGACGACAAGCTCATGGCTGTCATCAACGCCAAGTTGACAGCTACACAAGGAGGTACTGCTACTTACGACTTTGATCCTTCCATATTGACGGATCTAGACAAATTCTTCTCACAGGTATTGCCTTTGTATTCATACCAGATGAGTAACCGTATTGCCCCTGAGAAAGACTTGGACAGAACCTATACTGCCAATCAAATTTACCAAGCCCCTAAAGATGGCTGCTACTATGGTGTAGGAGACATGCGCAACACCTACGACCCTTGGGGTATCAACTGTGAACAATGCCGAGAGAAAGGCGGCAAAGTCAAGACCAATGGCTCATACGCATGGGGAATGAGCATGGCAGGCGATAAACTCTACTGGAGTACCAATAACAATTATCTCTGTATGCCTGGCTATGGTCGTCTTGTAGATCTAAGTGCTAGTGACTCACTGGTTACATCGTGCTGGGTTTGTGAGTATAAGCATGGTACTCGTGGTGCAGAAGTAGGCGTTTACGGTGATATCGTACCTCCAAGAATCTATGAATATGACACGAAGAGTGGTACTGTCAAGGACATCACTCCTGAGGAACCACTTTTGAAACAATGCCAAGGCTTGCGTTCTGCTTGCTATCACAACGGGATTATGTTCTTTGGTGGTCCTAGCATCAAAGGTGGTTCAGCTACGACCAGTGGCAGCTCTTGCTTCCTGGCATACGACGCAGAGAAAGGCGAGTTTATTGGCTCTTCAGACTTGGCAACTGTGGAAGGTTGCCAAATCACAAACGTACGCCGTTGGATTGTGGTCGATGGCGTTCTCTATTGTGGCGTAGGTCTCATTACTCCACAAGGTGTTGCTAAGGGTGGCATCTTGCGCTGGACAGGTAATAAAAAGAACCCATTCTTATTCAAAATTGTAGGCTATGTTCCTGGTGATGCCGCAGAATTGGTTTACCACAATGGTTATATCTATGCAGGCGCATGGCCTTCTGCAACAGCTACAACTGGTCTCTATCGTAGCAATCCGCTTTCAAGCTATGGCTTGACTGAACGTGACGCATACGATTGGCAATGTGTGTGGGATTACGGTCGATACGAGCCCGAAGCAAGTATTGCCAAGGCAACATATATCAGCGTTCTGAAATCGTATAAAGGCAAACTGATTTGGGGTATGTTCGGAAATACATACGGTGTGCTGAGCAGAACCATGGCAAAATTCAATACCATACAGAGTTCGGAGGCAATGGCCTATATGCTTGGCTCACTTCGCGCCACAACCCTTTGGTCCACAACTAATTTTGTCAATGATAACGACCTACAGTTATTATATGGCGAGGAAGAATTGCCTAAGTATGATGAATCCACAAAGACATGGAGCCTTGTATCAAATGGTTTCGGTAGAAAGCCACTATATGGACGAAGTGGTTTCGGCAATATTTTTACTTGCTATACGTGGGCTATGGCTGAGTTGAACAATCGCCTATATATCGGAACGATGGATATGTCTGACCTCATCGAGCCAGGTTTGGCACCTTCACTAGGTGGCGGTGACAGTTCTGACAACACAACACTCAATACATTTATGAACATCATGGGTGTGGATAAGTCTAAGTACGGTTATGAACTTTTGGTCATGGACTCACCTAATGAGGCTGCAAAAACCATTTGTGACAATGGATTCGGCAATCCGTCCGCCTATGGCATTCGCAATATGGTAACATACGGCAATCACTTGTTCATCGGTACAGCCAACCCTCTCAACTTGTCGGAAACAGGCGGTTGGGAAATCATAGATTTAACTGCGACAGGAACGACAACTGGCATCAAGAGTACGGAAGTGAAACCTGCTGAAATCATTTACAAGAAGAGTGGCGATTACCTAGTCATCTCTTCTCTAAAGGATGAGCTAATAAGTCAGGTGAAGGTTACAGACATCAATGGAACAACGGTTTTCACAGATGAGCCAAAAGATCACATGGCTTTTGTGAATGTCAATGATTTTCCAAAGGGGATATACATCATCACTGTTGTGACTCCTTCCGTTAATAGCACTATTAAATTTGTAAATAAGTAAGTTGGTAACTCTCTAAGATTTATCATGTGGAATAATCTAATATTTATCATGTGGAATAATATGAACATAGGCACATGTAAATAAACAGATAATGCGAAGCACCAAATATATGCGAAAATTAACTATAAAGCATTTCCCGCTATTTTCAGGCGGGATAGCACAATAGAGTAGATGTGGGGAGTTACCCCCCTACATCTACTCTATTGGCTGAAAATTTGGAAGAGTCAATCTACCTCATCCATTCGCAAGAGTTTCCATCCATCGAACTGCATGATAATCTTATGCAATTGGGTGCCTTGGCGCAGAGCCTCAACCCTTGGTGCCTCAGCATAATGCATAATTTGTTCTATGGCATCATCCCATTGCTTCTTGATGGCTGCCTCGTATGCTTCCAGGCTCATTCCCTTCTCTCTCTTGGGAATCAATTTCAACTCGATGATATAGCTATGTTTGGAAGCATAATGCGCCAAGTCTGGCAACAGAAAGAAGTCACAATAGCCATGGTTCAACTCTAACTCGGGAGCCGTCAAGTAATAAGCATTCAAGTTCAGGTACGCCATGAAGAAACCTTGTATATTGCGCTCTGCCTCGATGCCGTCACGTACCGAAGACACCTTGGCGTATGAATCTGCCAAATATTGTAAAACGTCACGCCACTTGCCATCGTATGCCATGTCATAATAATTGTCAGTTAGTGCCTCAGTATCTAAAGAGGCCTTTTCTTCGTACTTTTCCAACAAATACTCATAATACTGTTTGCGCACATTATTATTAGGAATTCCTAATATCATTTTGGTTCCACGAGTACCCTTGATGGTCAGCATTCCATAATAGAAAAGCAAACTAGCAAACATGCGAGGATTTGTCAAAGTCTCGGCAGGAAACGTTGTTTCTATATTCGATACGATTTCCCCCTTTTCGGCAATCTCATAGATAATACCCTTACGGTTACCATCCAGTTTGTCCAATTGGAGAAGTTTCTTCATTTTATTGTAATCCGTCTTGGTATTCGGGTCTATCATCTGCTTTGGGGCTTCTCCTGTTTCTGCATAGTTTCGAAGAAAATAAAGCACCATATCACAATTGAACACCTTGCTTTGAGTCCGCAATGCATCCTCGGAGAAACAATAGTTGTCATACCAAGGCTTCATCTCTGCAATGACAGTCTCCACATCGCAATCAGATCGGACTTTCCCAAAGCTCTTGAAATATTCAAACATCTCTCGAACTTCCTCTGTGGAAAAGCCAAGCATCTGGTTAAACTTAGGGTTTGTAGAGATATGCCAACCTACATTGAATCCACTCGTTAAATCATCTAAGGTAACAGGGCTGACTCCCGTCATAAAGATACGAGTGAACATGCCTTTGAACACCTTGAATATCTCCCTGTAAAAACCCTTTGCGTGTGTTAATGCCCAATACACTTTCTCGCCATGCTCATTGAGTACGACATTGGTAAAGTTGTCATATTCGTCAACAATAAGATACAGTTGCATATTAGCGTCCTTCGCCTCTGCATCTATCATATTTAGTTTGTCTACTGCACTATATGCTCTCTTAATACTCTCAACTGTTTCAGGCCGATAAGCATCAGCATACTTTTCAATGAAATTATTGAGCCTTATATTGCAATAACTGTTGAATTTTTCTTTCAATTCCTTGATATCTCCTCCTATTTTCGAGAAATCCAAGTAGAGGATTTGGAATTTATTGTGAAGTTCAGTCGCATGCTTTCCAATCCACAAATTGCCAAACAACTCTTGGAATTCATCTTTTCTGTTGAGGTCATAATAAGCGCACATCATGCTAGTCCAAAGGCTCTTGCCAAAACGACGAGGACGAATGAAAAACAGATTGCGAGGTTGCTCTTCCAACTTTGGAAGATACATGGTTTTATCCACATAATACATGTTGGAACGTATTATCTCAATGAAATCAGAGACACTATAGGGTATTTCCTTTATCTTGTTCATAATTGTTCGATTCATAAACTGAAAATTAATTTACTTCATCCATCCGAAAGAGTTTCCATCCATCGAACTGCATGATGATCTTATGCAATTGGGTACCTTGGCGAAGAGCCTCAACCCTTGGAGCCTCAGCATAATGCTTAATTTGTTCTATGGCATTATCCCATTGCTTCTTGATGGCAGCCTCGTATGTCTCTTGACTCATACCTTTTTCTTTTTTGGGGATGAGTTTTAATTCCAAGATGTAGCAGTGCTTGGAGGCATAATGGGTCAAGTCTGGCAACAGAAAGAAGTCACAATAGCCATGGTTCAACTCTAACTCGGGAGCCGTCATGTAGTAAGCATTCAAGTTGAGGTACGCCATGAAGAAACCTTGTATATTTCGCTCCGCCTCGATGCCGTCACGAACGGAAGATACCTTGGCGTACGAATCTGCCAGGAACTGCAAAGCGTCATGCCACTTGCCATCGTAGGCCATGTCATAAAAATAGTCTTCAAGTTGATTCGTATCCAAGGAAGCCTTTTCTTCATACTGCTCTAACAAATACTCGTAGTACTGCTTGCGTACATTATTATTAGGAATGCCCAATATAAGGCGACTTCCACGAGTACCCTTGATGGTCAACATTCCATAATAAAACAACAGACTGACAAACATATTGGGATTTGTCAAAGTCTCGGCTGGGAATGTCGTCTCTAAATTCGATATGATTTTCCCCTTCTCGGCTATTTCTAGTATAACTCCCTTACGATTGCCATCCAGTTTGTCCAATTGAAGGAGTTTCTTCATCTTGTTATAATCAGTCTTGGTGTTTGGGTCTATCATCTCTTCAGGAGCTTCGCCAGTCTCAGCATAGTTCCGAAGATAATAAAGAACCATGTCGCAATTGAATACCTTGCTTTGGGTTTGCAAAGCATTCTTTGAGAAGCAATAGTTGTCATACCAAGGTTTCATTTCTGCGATTACAGATTCTACATCGCAATCGGGACGAACTTTTCCTGCACTCTTGAAATATTCAAACATCTCACGTACATCCTCGGTAGAGAACCCCAACATCTGATTGAAGGCTGGCTTTGTAGATATGTGCCAACCTATATTGAAGCCACTGGTTAGGTCGTCCAGGGTCACAGGACTGACTCCTGTCATGAAGATGCGAGTGAACATACCCTTGAACACCTTGAAAATCTCTCGATAAAAGCCTTTCGCATGGGTCAATGCCCAATACACCTTCTCTCCATGCTCGTTGAGCACGACATTGGTAAAGTTGTCATACTCGTCAATGATAAGATATAGCTGCATGTTTGCATCCTTTGCTTCGGTATCTATCATATTCAGCTTATCCACTGCGGTAGGGGCACTCTTTATTTTCTCGACAATTTCAGGGCGGTAGGCCCTCTTATATCTTTCTATGAAATTATCGAGTCGGATGTTGCAATAATTATTGAAATTCTCCTTCAAATCCTTTATATCTCCCCCGATTTTAGAAAAATCCAAGAACAAGACCTGAAACTTTCCTTGGTAAGGTGTTGGATGGGAGCCAATCCATAATTTGCCGAACAGTTCCTCAAACCTATCAGACTGGTTGATGTCGTAGTAAGCACACATCATGCTCAGCAAGAGGCTCTTGCCGAAGCGACGAGGGCGTATGAAGAACAAGCTATCCGCCTCCTCTTCCAACTTAGGGATATACATTGTCTTGTCAACATAATATTGATTTCTCTTTATTATATCGACAAAGTCAGAAACACCGTAAGGTATACGTTTCACATTCTCCATGTTTATTTTATTTTCTGTTTTGCTGCAAAATTAAGCAAAAATATCGTAACCTCAAAACTTTTCGCTTCATTTCTTTTATTATGCCAGCTTTGTCTTCGAAACGGGCAATCTGATTTATTTTTACATTTCTTGGGGGATTTGCCTTGCGCAAGCTTCAACCTATCCTCCTTTTCGTCCATAAAGATCTACATCTGTACCTCCAAAGCACATAGATTCTCCATATCAGCAACGATAATATCTCTCGTCAGGAGATAGAGAGAAAAAGCATAGAATAAAGTAGTTAATATATACAATGTTTAATTAATTTTTATCGTATGAAAAGAAAGTTTTTTAGTGCTTTGCTTATGGGTGCTTTGACATTGGCATCCACAAGTACATTTACGTCTTGTAAGGATTACGATGATGACATTACTGCGAATGCAAATGACATCGCTAACCTCAAGACAGAGCTCTCTACGGTGAAGACCAACTTGGAAAACGAGTTGACTAACACAAAGAGTGCCTTGGAGACTCAGATTACACAGACAAAGGAAGCTTTGCAAGAGGCAATTGCTAAGAAAGCAGATGCCGCAACTGTTACAGCTTTGGAAACTAAGGTGACAAAGTTGGAAACTGACTTGGCTGCTGCTGAGGCTAGACTCCAAACTCAAATTGATGCTGCCAATACTGCTATTGACAATGCAAAAGATGATATTGCAGGCGTTAAAACTACTTTGGAGGCATTAACAGGTCAGTTGAAGGACGAGAAGGATGCTCGTGAGGCTGTAGAAAAGAACCTTGAAATTCAAACAAAAGCTCTCGAATCTTTCCAAGAAAAGGTTGGAAAGGACAACAAGGCTTTGCAAGAGCAGATTGATGCTTTGAAAGAGAAGGTCAACGGCATGGCAACTGATGGTACTGTAAAAGAGTTGCAGACTAAGGTTAACGCTTTGTCAACAGACATTACTAAGTTGAATGAGAATGTTGACGCTTTGACAGTTCTCGTTCAGAGAGCTTTGTCTAGTATCGCTCTTGTTCCTAGCTTGTATGTTGATGGTATTGAGACTATCGAATTCCAGTCTGTAGCATATACTCCAGTTCAACCTGGTACAAGTGGCACTACTTACGTTACTGGTGCGAAGGAGATTCGCATTGATAATGGCTTGACCGAAGCTACTTATCGTTTGAATCCAACTACCGTTCAGCGTGATGGTATTGATGAGAACAACATTGAGTTCAAGGCTGCTATTGCTGAAACACGTGCTGCAAACATCTTGGAGGACTCTCCTGTACAGTTCAATGGCATCAAGGACTTCAAAGATGGCTTGATGACTGTTTATGTAAAGAAGTCTCCAAACTTTACCTCTTCTTTGGCAAGTGCTGGTGATAATAAGATTTACATTGTGTCTTTGAAGGTGCCACGTAACTCAAAGAAGTATGAGGCTGCTGATATTTATTCAGAGAACTCTCGTTTGTCCGAAACAACTATTACTCCTCGTATTGCAGTTCTTCCTTGGGAAAATCATTCAGTAGATGCTTTGACAGATTCTTATAAGTATCATTATTCTGACTCAGCAACTATTTGGAATTCACGTGTAAGTGCTAGTCCTAACATGATTGTTAAGCAGATTTACTACAAGGATGCAACAAACCTTCAGGATTTGGTAACAGGTTGCTATGATCGCAAGACTGGTAGCCATAACCAGATTACTAAGGAGCAGTTGAAGAAGTATGGTTTGACATTCCGTTTCGCTATTCCTACAAAGGCTTATAATAATGGTGCAGAGAATGGTACAGACCAGCAGAAGTTTGCTTCTGTTACTCCAGAAGGTATCCTTACTTCAAAGACTCCTGCAGGTGTAACAAACAACGAGGCTGTTGTTGGCAAGGAGCCTATCATTCGTGTTGACTTGGTTGACTCTGTTCACAACAAGTTGGTTGACCAGCGTTACATGAAGGTTCAGTGGACATTGCAAGAGAAGCCAGAGGTTACACTTGATATCAAGGGTGCAGAGGCTACATTGAGCTGCAAAGATGTAAAGGCTTCTATCACATGGGATGAGTTCGTAAATGAGGTTTATGCAAAGGCTCGTCTTGAAGGTATCTCACAGAACAAGTTTGAGACTATCTACAAGGATATTGCAATCACTCAGAAGGGCTTCACCACAAACTGGAATCCTACAGCAGCTACTTCTGCAAAGGCTACAGGCAGTTTCACGAAACTTCCAGTAATGACTCCTTCTACCAATAAAGATGGTGATGCAACAATTGGTGAGTGGACTCTTTCTCCAGAAGATATTGAGACTGTATATTGCAACTCTGCAAATGATACAAAGACATTTACTGCTGAGGTTAAGTTCAAGTCTTCAATGCCATCTGAGTATCCTGACTTGAAGTTCAATTGGACATTTACCATTAAGTTGCCTGCTTTGCCTGCAATCAATGGTTACTATGACCAGTACTGGACTTCTGTTGGTAAGGAACATGATGTTTTGCCAGTTCAATGGAACACTGCTGCTCAGACCAAGACTTATTGTGTATATGACAACAACTTGATGAATGCATTCACTTATGAGTTGAAGAACGACGTTCGTCAGTTCATCGTTAAGAACATGCCTGAGTGTGGTACATGGGATTTGCAATTCTCATTCAACCAAGCAACTACAGGTTATGCTCCAAACTATACAACAGCTAATGCTAACGCTTGGAAGAGTGCAAATCAGTGGACTAACATTGAAAGCGCTAATTATTCTACATTCGCTGGCTATCAGTTGATGAATGGTTCTAATAAGGCTTTGCAGTTGAATTGGGATGAAGGTCACACTTCTTGGTGTGGTAGTCCTGCTCACAAGACTTGCAACCTCTTTGCAGATCACAACACACCAGCTAACCAAGGTTTGTTGAATGAGTTGGCTTCTACAGACGTTACTGGTTCCGATGGTACAGTAACTCCAGGACGTACTCATACAAAGGCTATCAACATGACTGTATGGGCAACATTGAATGGTTGGAACTACATTCCTGTATTGAACTACAAGATTTACCTCGTAGCTCCTATCCGTATCAACTCTGCAAACTCTCTTGGCAAGTTCCAGGATGGTGTTGCTTCTGGCGATGTTCTTGATTGGACAAAGTCATTTACCTTGACAGACTTCCGAGGTTATCTTGTTGCAAACACTCCTGATGGCACATTCCAAGGTGAGCAGAAGAAGTACACAGAGTCTTTGTGGAAGTATTATGAAATCAACAATGTTAAGGTTGACGAAGACAACATTCGTTACACATTCGAGAAGAAGAATGGCAGTGTTAAGCCAAACACATCTCTTTCTTATGCAAACAGTTTGACAGCTAAGCAGATTAAGGATGAGACCAATGGTAACATTACATTGTCTATGTCACAAGTTGGTGCTAACCTCATCTTCAAGAACAATGGTGGTTCTAACATTGAGGAAAATGTTAAGGCTTACATTCCTGTAACAGTAACTTACGGTTTCGGTAAGTTGACTGCTTATGTAACAGTTGACATTGTTCCTCATGGACATAAATAATTCAATTAATTGAAAACTGTCTTTTAGACAACCCTCAGGGAGTGTCCTACTTATAAATGGAGGGCACTCCCTTTTATAATTTTTAAATTTAGAGTGAATTGGAAATGAGACATATACTGAAAATTGCATTTGGGCTTCTCTTTATTTTTTTGCTAGCAGCTTGTTCTGAAAAGAAGAATAGCTCAAAAGATGAGGTCATAATTCCAGACCCAAGAAAAGACATGACAATGGTTCGCTCATCGAAAGATACTGCAGAAATCATGAAGCTTGCCGATGACTTTTTGCAAAGCCTAAAAAATAAGGATGTCGATGGAGCTCTTAAGCAACTCTATACTGTAGAACATAATACGGCAAAACAACTTACCGCAGAAAGGAGAATCAAATTGGAAAAAATGTTTTCTGCAATACCTGTAGAAGACTATAAGATTGACCAAGTGTTTCTCTACAGTGACAGTGACACCGAAGTTAGATATTCTGTAGAAATGTTTAAGAAACCTCAGGGCAGTAATCAGCCAAATACTATTAAGGGAGCTTTGTTTCCATGCCGTGTGAATGGTACATGGTTTTTGACTATTTCTGAAGAAAAAGTAGAATCTAATTTTGAAGACAATTAATCAACAACTTAATTGCAATAGAATATGAAGAAATATTTCTCTTTATTAGCGATTATGCTATTTTCTTTCTTGGGTAATCTTTGTGCTGATGAGAATAACTATCAGCTTTTGAGTATTACTCCTGAGAATAACTCTACAGTGGAAAAGTTCAATGAAGGAGATAAAATAACGTTCAGCACAAATTTCGACGATGACTGTGGCGGTTTTAAGGTATCTATTATTGATAAATATCGCCAAGATAACAACATGGAGGGAAGTCTAGTTTACAAAACTTTTGTAGCTAGTAGGAAAAACGCCACATCTCCATGGACAGTTACTTTCTACCAGCCCCTTTCTTTTATGAAAGGACATACTTACATCGTACAGATGGAGGGACATGAAGCTGCTGACGAAAATAGTCCTGTGGTCGCTACCGTACAAGCTCTTTATAAAGGGGATGGAACAGAATTCACTTATAGTGATGCTACTTTGACAAACATCGCTCCTGAGGCAAGTTCTACATTTAATGATGCAGATAAAAATTATGTATTCCTAACTTTTAGCAAAGAAGTAAATATCGACCAAGAGCGTAGTTGTATTATTTGTTCTGATGGCAGTCAAGCAAAAATAGAGTATTTTGGAAATCCTTATAGTGAAAAAGGCAAGACTATTTGGCAACTTAACGTTCCTAAGACGGTACTTCTCCAATCTACAGGTGAATTCAAATTGCAAATTTATGCAAAAGACTTGGACGGTCAAGTTGTCAAAGGTAACAAAGGACTTGATGAAAACTCTTACAACGAGATAATCTATAAGTGCGATTTAGGTTATCCAAGTGTTTCTGTTTTCCCTAACGAAGGAAAAGTTACCAAGTTGTCAACCTTCAATTTCTCTTACGACCAAGATATTAGAGTCATCAACCCTGAAGCAATCCTTAACTTATATAATTCAGATAAATCTAATGTTATATATAGTTTTACTGCTAACGATTTGCATAAATCAGCTGATGACGAAAATGTCTTAACTTATACTCTTCCTGACGTATTGACTACCCAAGGTTCATATGTATTGAGTATTCCTGAAGGCGTGTTCGGCTTAGGAAATGGTACTTCCATGTTAAATAACAGAGCTATGGAGCTAAGCTATTCCATTACTGACAGAATGGAAGAATATGATGTCACCATCACTCCTGCAGACAACAGTCAAGTGAGCAGCTTGTATAAGTTTGTTATTACACTTAACAAATGGGATGCTGCAATTCCTTTTTATAGAAATAAAGAGAAGATAACTTTGACAAATTCCGAAGGTAATATCATTACCGAGGGAGAAGCTAGCATTGATGAAAACAGAACCAAAGCTAATCAATGTATCATCACTTTGAATAAGGAAATCTCTACTTCTGGAAGTTACAGATTGAACATTCCTGCCAATGCGTTCATAGTTGACCATACTGGCAACTATTATTCTGATGCAATGTATTTTGAATATACTGTAAATGAGCTTCCGGCTCCTACAATAAAAGCCAACATTGTCCCTGTCAAATCAGAGAATAATGAACTTGAAAAACTACAAATCAACTTTGTTGATTACTCGTTTGTTAAAGTGGTTGATAAAAATGCAAGAATCATCATTAAAGATGCTGCAGGAAATACTGTATCTTCTGGTCGTTTAAGTGATGGAGAGACTTGGTCTCGCTTGAATGTTATAATAGTTGGAGATCCTATAACTACAGATGGCACATATTTTGTGCATTTCCCTGCTCAATCAATTTGTTTAGGAAACCAAACTTATGACAAGGAACTTGTTTTAGAGTTTGTATATGACACAACAACTGCCATTGCAAATATAGAACAACCTTCTGATAGAACAGCTAAGATTTACAATCTCAATGGTTATCTCGTTGGGGAAGGAAATCCTTCGGAGGTATTAGCCAATAAGAAGGGTATCTTTATTGTCAATGGTAAAAAAGTCGTTTTGAAATAATCATTAATAACAATTATAATTATGAAAGCTTTTAAAACTTTATTCACTGTTGCATTGGCAAGTCTCAGTACTGCTGCCATGGCACAAGCCACCTACACAGACAAGGATGGCAATGAGTACACATTTAAGAAGCACGCTTTCCTTGATTTGCAAGGTGGTGCTCAGTACACACTTGGTGAGGCTAAGTTTGGTGACTTGATCTCTCCTAACGTTCAGTTGGGTATCGGTTACCAGTTCTCTCCTGTCTTCGGTATGCGTTTGCAGGCTAACGGCTGGCAGAGCAAGGGGGGCTGGAATGGCTATAAGGCAACTAAGGATGGTACTCCTTATACCGCCGATTACAAGTTTAAGTATGTAGCACCAGGCTTGGACTTTATGTTCAACCTCTCCAACCTCTTCTGTGGTTGGAACCCTAACCGTGTGTTCAACGCTACTGCTTTCATCGGTGGTGGCGCCAACTTCGCTTGGGGCAATGACGAGGTGAACGAGATTGCTGCCAACATCAAGGATCAGAGAAGCTACCTCTTGGAGTATCTCTGGGATGGTACTAAGGTTCGTCCTTTCGGACGTGCTGGTATCGACTTGGAGTTTAAGGTAAGCAAGTCTGTAAGCATCATGTTGGAAGGAAATGCCAACATCACTACCGATAAATACAACTCTAAGAAAGCAGGCAACGCTGACTGGTATTTCAACGCATTGGCTGGACTTCGCATCAATTTAGGCAAGAGCCACACCAAGGCAGAGCCTGTAAAGGAAGCACCAGTACCAGTACAGGAGTATGTAAAACCAGAGCCAAAACCACAGCCAAAGGTGGAGGAGAAAAAGGTAGAAGAAATCAGACGTGATGTATTCTTCGTTATCAACTCTAACAAGATTACTTCCGATGAGGACGCTAAGATCAAGGAAGTAGTTGACTACTTGAACCAGTATCCTGAAGCTAAGGTAGTTGTTACAGGTTATGCAGATGCCGGCACAGGTAATGACAGAATCAATGACCGCATTTCTGCAAAGCGTGCTGCAGCTGTAGTAAAGGTACTCAAAGAGAAATATGGTATTGAAGAATCCAGAATCACTGAAGATTCAAAGGGTGCTCGTGTTCAACCATTCTCTGAGAATGACAAGAACCGTGTTACTATCATGGTAGCTAAATAAAATATACAAGCACAAATAAAGATGGAAGACTTGTTTTTCTTACTTATATTACTTTTATTACAATAGACATGTAAATAAGAAAACAAAGCATACAGAAAAGAGGGTGTGTCATGGATTTTATGACACACCCTCTTTTCTTTTCTCAATTTCAGTCCCTGTACCCACTTTTATTTTTCCCTGCCCACGGAAAAATTCATGCGTGGGCAGGGAGAAAAAATACCCCAGCAGAGAAGGGAAATTAAAAGAGTATTTTGGGGGAAATGGGAGTGTCATACAAAAAGGGTGCGTCATATAGTATGACACACCCTCTACTCTATCTTTTTATCGTATTCTATTTAGAACTCTGCGTTCTTTGGTGTACGTGGGAATGGAATCACATCACGGATGTTCTGCATACCGGTTACGAAGAGTATCAGACGCTCGAAACCGAGACCGAAACCTGCGTGTGGGCATGATCCGTACTTGCGGGTATCGAGATACCAGCTCATATCCTTCATAGGTATGTTGCGAGCCTCTATCTCTCCCATCAGCTTGTCATAACTCTCTTCGCGAACAGAACCGCCGATAATCTCACCAATCTGTGGGAACAGTACATCGGTGCCCTGAACGGTCTGACCGCTCTTGCCTCCGAAACCGCTCTCCTCCTCGTCTATCTTCATATAGAATGCCTTGATAGCCTTTGGATAGTTGGTCATGATTACTGGACGCTTGAAGTGCTCCTCTACCAGGAAGCGCTCGTGCTCGGATGCCAAGTCATCACCCCACTCGCATGGGAACTCAAACTTCTTGCCATTGGCGATTGCCTCCTGCAGGATGCGGATTCCCTCGGTATATGGGAGATGTACGAAGTCGGAATTCAAGACGCCTTCCAGACGGGCTATCAGACCCTTGTCGATCATCTTGTTCAGGAATGCCAAATCGTCCTTGCAATGATCCAACGCCCAACGGATACAATACTTGATGAAATCTTCCTCCAACTCCATCAAACCGTCCATATCCAAGAAAGCTACCTCTGGCTCTACCATCCAGAACTCAGCCAGGTGGCGAGGAGTATTACTGTTCTCTGCACGGAAGGTTGGACCGAAGGTGTAGATAGCACCGAGTGCCGTAGCACCCAGCTCACCCTCCAACTGACCGGAAACGGTCAATGAAGTCTGCTTTCCGAAGAAATCATCAGAGTAGTCTATCTTGCCATCCTCTGTCTTCTTCAGATTGTAGAGGTTCTTGGTGGTTACCTGGAACATCTGACCGGCTCCCTCGCAGTCGCTGGCTGTGATAAGCGGTGTGTTGAAATAGAAATATCCATGCTCATGGAAATAGGTATGGATAGCCATTGCCATGTTATGACGGATACGCATCACTGCACCAAAGGTATTGGTACGGAGACGGAGATGAGCATACTGACGCATATACTCGAAACTCTGACCCTTCTTCTGCATTGGATAATCACCGCCGCAGAGTCCGTAAATCTCTATGCTTTCGCACTGGATCTCTACGCTCTGACCGGCACCCTGGCTCTCTACCAAAGTACCTACTACGCTGATGCAAGCACCTGTAGTGATCTGACGGAGCTGATTCTCATCGACCTTGGATGGGTCGACTACTATCTGAATATTATTAATAGTAGAACCATCGTTAAGAGCGATAAAATCGACTGCTTTGCTACTACGATGGGTACGTACCCATCCCTTTACATTCACGATTGAATCGTAGGCTGTGCTCTTGAGCAAATCTACGACTTTAGTTCTTTTTACTTTTTCCATTGTTTTTATTGTTTCTTATTCAAAAGCACCCATGCGGAGCATATCTACCTCTTTCTCTGTGAGGAAGCGCCAGTCACCGCGACGAAGGTTCTTCTTGGTCAAACCTGCAAACTGTACACGGTCGAGCTTGGTAACACGATAACCGAGGCTCTCGAAGATACGGCGAACGATACGGTTCTTGCCACTGTGGATTTCGATGCCCACCTGTGACTTGTCGCGCTCGTCTGCATAATCTACTGCATCTGCCTTAATCTCGCCATCATCCAAAGTGATACCATCACGAATCTGCTGCAAGTCGTGAGCAGTGATGTTCTTGTCGAGATGTACATGATAAACCTTCTTCTTCAGGAACTTAGGATGTGTCAACTTACTTGCCAAATCACCATCGTTGGTGAGAAGGAGGACACCTGTGGTATTGCGGTCGAGACGACCTACTGGATAGATACGCTCTGGGCATACGTCCTTGACAAGATCCATCACGGTCTTGCGCTGCTGAGGATCATCGCTGGTTGTCACGTAATCCTTTGGCTTGTTGAGCAATACATATACCTTCTTCTCCAATGATACTGGTGCGTCGTGGAACTTCACCTCATCGGTGCGGAGAATCTTGGTTCCCAACTCTGTTACAACCTCACCATTGACTGTAACAACTCCTGCCTGGATGAACTCATCAGCCTCACGGCGAGAGCATACACCTGCATTGGCAAGGAACTTGTTCAAACGCAATGGCTCTGTTGGATCGTAGTTCTCCTCCTTGTACTCAATACGCTTCTTCAAGCTATACTTTGCATTTGGATCATAACCAGGAGTGTGCTGACGATAGCCGCCACCACGGTTGTTGTTGTAGCCACCACGGTTGTTGTTGTAGCCGCCACCACGGTTGTTGTTGTAACCACCGCCACGATTGTTGCTATTGTAGCCACCACCACGGTTGTTGCTATTGTAGCCGCCACCACGGTTGCTGTTGTAACCACCACGGTTGCTGTTGTAGCCGCCACCCTGCTGACGAGGCTGATAACCACCCTGCTGACGAGGCTGGTAACCGCCCTGCTGACGTGGCTGGTAACCGCCCTGCTGACGTGGCTGGTAACCGCCTTCAGCATCGTTATTATTGTTGTTGTAGCGTGGACGATAACCACCTGCCTGCTGACGTGGCTGATAACCACCGGCACGATTGTTATTATAGCCACCACCCTGTGGACGACCATAGCCGCCACGTGGTTGATAGCCACCACGCTGCTGTGAATGTTCACCATTTGAGCTCTGCAAGCCTGCGCCGAAGCCTTCTGGGCGGAATCCACCCTCGCTATTACTGCTGCCTCTGTCGCTGCTATAAGCACGCTGCGAGTTAATACGTGGACGCTGTGGACGTCCGTTGCTGTGATAATTTCGCTGATAACCACCTGCTGGGTTATAACCTCCCTCACGGGTTCCTTCACTCTCAGTAGATTGACCTTGAGCTTTGTTTTCGATTTCTGAATCCATAGTCATTAATTCTAAAAAAATAGCCTCACGGCTGGGTTAGTAAATCTTATTATTATTATTTATTAATCAATATCGTTAAGAATAATACGCCACACCATTTCTCCTTAGATACCTGTATAATTACTTGGGGTAATCGCCATCAATTCTGCCTTCACGCTATCACTAACGTTTAATCCCTGGATAAACTCATGAATGGTTTCCTCTGTCATGTGCTTATTGGTACGTGTCAAAGCCTTCAGTGCTTCGTATGGATGTGGATAAGCCTCGCGACGCAAGATAGTCTGTATAGCCTCAGCCACTACTGCCCATGTATTGTTCAAATCTTCCTGCAACTTCTCCTCGTGCAAAATGAGCTTGCGCAAGCCCTTCAGGGTGCTCTGAATAGCAATCACACCATGCCCCAAAGGAACACCGATGTTGCGAAGAACCGTACTGTCGGTCAAGTCACGCTGCAAACGGCTTACTGGCAACTTCTGAGCCAGGAACTGAAGAATGGCATTGGCAATACCCAAGTTACCCTCACTGTTCTCGAAGTCGATAGGGTTTACCTTATGGGGCATCGCACTGGAACCTACCTCACCTGCCTTGATCTTCTGCTTGAAATACTCCATGGAGATATACATCCAGAAGTCACGATCCAAATCGATGATGATGGTGTTGATACGACGAATGGCATCAAAGATGGCGCCCAGATAGTCGTAATTGCTAATCTGAGTAGTATATTGTTCGCGCTCTAAGCCTAACTTTTCGCTGACAAACTTGTTGCCGAATGCCTTCCAGTCGAACTGTGGATAAGCTACGTGGTGGGCATTGTAGTTGCCAGTAGCACCACCAAACTTGGCAGTGATCTTGCAGGCTTTCAAAGAATTGAGCTGTTCTGTGAGACGATAGACAAACACCATGATTTCCTTACCCAAACGAGTAGGAGAAGCTGGCTGTCCGTGAGTCTTTGCCAACATTGGAACATCCTTCCACTCATCAGCATAGGTCTGCAACTGAGCAATGAGTTCCTCTACCTGAGGATAGTACACCTGTTCCAGAGACTCCTTGACAGAGAGAGGAACACTGGTATTGTTGATATCCTGAGATGTAAGACCGAAATGGATAAATTCCTTATAAGCATCCAAGCCTCCGATCTTATCAAATTCTTCCTTAATAAAATACTCGACTGCCTTCACATCGTGATTGGTTATTTTTTCAATATCCTTCACACGTTGTGCCTCATTCTCATCAAAATTACGATAGATGTCACGCAAACGATCAAAAAGAGCATGGTCAAATGATGCCAACTGCGGCAATGGCAGCTCACACAAAGTGATGAAATACTCTATTTCCACTCTTACACGATAACGAATCAGCGCAAACTCTGAATAATAATTAGCAAGCGCTTCTGTCTTTCCCCTATAACGGCCATCAATTGGTGATATGGCTGTCAACAAATCTAAATTCATATCTAATACGTATTAATATATCTAATTAGGCTGCAAAGGTAGAAAAATTATCTGAAAAGACAGAAGAAATAATGATAAATTAGCTTAAAAAACAATAAAGGTTTCACAAGTAATTGTGAAACCTTTATTAGTGGGCGTTGACGGATTCGAACCGCCGACCCTCTGCTTGTAAGGCAGATGCTCTAAACCAGCTGAGCTAAACGCCCGAAAAATATTCCCTGCAACTCAAATGAACTACAGGGAACCACCCCTATAGTGGGCGCTGACGGATTCGAACCGCCGACCCTCTGCTTGTAAGGCAGATGCTCTAAACCAGCTGAGCTAAACGCCCGAAAAATATTCCCTGCAACTCAAATGAACTACAGGGAACCACCCCTATAGTGGGCGCTGACGGATTCGAACCGCCGACCCTCTGCTTGTAAGGCAGATGCTCTAAACCAGCTGAGCTAAACGCCCTTACGTTTCGTAAGCGGGTGCAAAGGTACGAACTTTATTTGATTCCACCAAATTTTTTCGCAACTTTTTTCATTTTTTCTCCAAAAAACTTCATTTTCCCATAAAAAGTAAAGCTTTTTACCTTTTTACCCTTTTACCTTTTTACCTTTATAAAGCGCCCCCATTCAAACAAAAAAGGGCGCCCCATCGGACGCCCCTAATTGCAATATGTGTTATAAGATTACTCTGCAATCTGAACAGTAGCACGGCGGTTGAATGAGATTGGAGAAAGCTCATCTACACCACCATTAGCCTGAGTTGTGATATTACTTCTCTCTACACCCATCTTAACGAGCTCTGAAGCAACTGCCTCTGCACGACCCTCAGAAAGCTTCTGGTTGATAGCAGGAGTACCTGTTGCGCTATCAGCATAACCGTTGACGAGCAACTTAGAACCATTCTCCTTAGCGTACTTAGCAAGAGCCTGTACGTTAACCAAATCCTGCTGAGAAGCAATGTTAGTCTTATTGATGTTGAAGAATACAGAAACTGGAGTATTAACAAACTCCTTAACAGATGCAGGAGTCTCTACTGGCTTCTGGTTAGCAAGTTTCTCCTTCAAACGTTCATTCTCTGCATTAGCATCGTTCAACTTAGCATTGAGTGCATCAAGCTCTGACTGATGGAGAGCATTGATAGCATCTACGTCTGGAGTCTTCTTCCAAGTTGACTTGCCAAGATTGAACTGCAAGCCTACCTCTGCATAGAGGTTGTTGTCATGAGAATCCCAACCGCGGCGTCCGCGCTCGACACCACCATCGATATCGTGCTCGATACGGTTCCAACCAGCCTCAAGATATACATTGAGTTTCTCAGCTACCTTCCAAGAAGACTGAACACCAGCACTGAGGTCCATTGAATACAAGTTGTGTGTCATTGTACGACCAATACCACCACCGATGAAAGGAATTACATTCCAAACACGGTTCTCATTGTAACCATAAAGTAAATTGCTGACGTTGAACATGACATGCTCATTCAAAAGCCAATACTTATTAAACTTACCCTGCTCGCCTGTTGCCATATCATACACCTGCTTACCCCAGATACCCTGCAACTTGGTACGCAAACCGATACCAGGAGTAAACCACTTACCGATAGCTACAGAAATACCAGGATTAGAACGGAACTTCTTGAAAGGACTTGTTGCGAAATTCTGACCATGCTCCTCGTTTGAATACCAAGCATTCCAATCAATACCAGCCTGAACAAACCAATTGCTCCAGAAAGAGTTTGTAGAAACACTATACTTTTCTGTAGGAGTTGCATCCTGAGCAAATCCACTCAATGAAAGACCAGCAAATGCCAGTACAGCTATTAACTTTTTCATAACTTTAATATTTAACAATCAATATATAATTCATTAAAACCAAATCACCTTTTTATATTTTGGGGGCAAAATTACTACTTATTTTTTTATTTTTCCCTTTTTTCATAAAAAAAATGCACTTTTTTTAAAAAAAAGTTGTCTTTTTCCATTTTTACCCCCATTTTAACCTAAAAGATGCTCAATTTCCTGCTGTTTGAGAATACAAAGCACATTTTTACCATCGGGAGTATAGTTGACGTTGCTACACGCAAACAGGTCATTGACAAGGGCTTCCATCTCTTCATTGCTCAATACCTGTCCTTGCGGAATGGCAGCATTCCGTGCCAACGTCAGAGCCAACGACTGATGTACCTCATCTAAGGCCTTCACCCCCTTCTCTTTGGCTGAGAAAACCATATCCTGTACCAGATGCAGAGGGTTGACGCCATCAAGTCCGGTAGGAATCGCATTGACGGCATAACTTCCTCCACCCAGATTATCCAGTTCAAATCCCATCTTACTCATCTCCGGCAAAAGCTTTTCCAAGATCACTTCGTCGGAAACCGGGAATTGAAGTACCTCTGGGAAAAGGACTTTCTGGGAATGACTCGTCTGTTGCTGAATCTGCTCAAGATACCGTTCATAAAGCACTCTCACATGTGCCCGATGCTGGTCTATGATCATCAGTCCCGACTTCACCGCAGTCATCACATACTTACCTTTATATTGATAATGTGCTGGTGACTTTTCGGCTAAAATACTTTGGGATGTATTGATTTCCGTTTCACTTTCCGACTCGAAGATATCAGCTTCTCTTTCCACCGAATCCTGATTATTCAATCCTTCATACAACTGTTCCCACTGTTCATCCACCGGCTTTACCGCAGTTGGTTTCCCGGATGATGGGGAGGACTTGAATGGATTGTAATGCGGATTTAAACTAATCTTCGGGGCAGAAGCAGAAGAAACCACATCCGGATTGTACACCGGAATATCCGGTTTATCTTCCGTATCAAAATCGATGGAAGGAACATCATTGAACATTCCAATGGATTCCTTGACGGCTGCCATCAAGATCTGCCAGATAGCCTGTTCGTTTTCAAACTTGATTTCTGTCTTGGTAGGATGTATGTTGACATCGATGTCATTGGGATTAACATCAAAGTACAGGAAATAAGGCACTTGTTCGCCCTGTGGAACCAATCTGTCGTAGGCTGTCATCACCGCCTTATTGAAATAAGGATGCTTCATATATCGTCCGTTCACGAAGAAGAACTGATGGGCACCTTTCTTGCGTGCAGCTTCTGGCTTTCCCACAAAACCGGAAATCTTACACATGGTCGTCTCTACATTGACCGGCAAAAGATCCTGATTGATGCGCTTTCCAAACACGTCGATGATGCGCTGCCTCAGATTACCTGCCTTCAGATTAAACAATTCTGTATTGTTGCTGTGAAGCGTAAAGGCTATCTGCGGATTGACCAGTACGATGCGTTCAAATGCTGTCAGGATATTATTTAATTCCGTAGAATTGGATTTCAAGAATTTGCGGCGTGCAGGAACATTATAGAAAAGATTGTTCACTGAGAAAACACTTCCCACTGAAGAAGAACAAGCTTCCTGTCCCTCGAAGCGCGAACCAGAGATAGACAATTGAGTACCGACTTCCTCTCCTTCCTGACGAGATTTCAGAACGACCTGAGCTACAGCTGCGATAGAGGCCAAAGCCTCACCACGGAATCCATTGGTATGCAGATTGAACAAGTCTTCTGCCTGGCGAATCTTGGAAGTGGCATGGCGCTCAAAGGCCAGTCGGGCATCCGTTTCTGACATACCCTTTCCATCATCGATCACCTGAATACTGGTTCGACCGGCATCCACAACGGCTACATCAATATTTTTAGCACCCGCATCAACAGAGTTTTCTACCAACTCTTTGATCACTGAAGCCGGGCGCTGAATGACTTCTCCCGCTGCTATTTGATTGGCGACAGAATCGGGCAATAATTGAATGATATCGCTCATCTTTTATAATATTACATTTTTCTAAATCATCGAGATGACTCAGTCTTCACGGGCATCTCGCTCTTTTTACTGGAAAGAACCTGCAAAGGCGCAGCATGGCGCTTGATTACCTTCAACTGCTGGTCTTGCTTCTTGCCTCTCCATACGAAAATATCATTTTTATCCTTGGGGCGGATATCGTCAAACCAAGCAAAATTAGGGAGTTTCAACTTGGCTGGCGGCACCTGGGTAATCGGATAGAATGTGCCTACAGACTTATTGGACCATATTTTCTGCAACTGACGTTCTGGAGACAAGTACATTCTCATCGTATCGGTCTCCATATAATTCATGCCAACCAGTGAGCTATCCTTATCATTGGTAAGAAAATAGATGGTCTGGACATTACCGATAGACTCGCCCATCCGTGCCTGTCCGTTTTCAAAGTAAGCCTTCATCTCCTTGGAAGTTACCTGATTGAAATGCACGCTATCTGGCATCACATCCACAGAGAGTGCCTGTCCGATGACATGAGCCATGCGCACCGTAGAGTCATTCATGTAAACCTTGATTTCTTCTCCAAGGAGTTGACGATTCAGATTCCATACAATCGGGTCCTTATACATGGTCATGCATGAATCCTGAGAATTGAATACCATGGAATCGCAAACTGCCTGGACATCCTGTCGGTAAGCTCGCACCTTGCTGTAAGCATGCACCTTGCGATAAACAGAATCGGTATTGATATGGAAGGTATAAATCTTCATGGTATCTGAATGCACCCACAAAGTATCCTTCTGTGAATAATCAATGGCTACCGGATTGCGGGTGGCAAAGCCGTAGCCTGTCTTTTCATTATAACGCAAATAGTTGCAGTGAAGGGTATTGCGATTTCTCTTATCATTGTAAATCACATTACCGAAGCCCTGACTGTTTCCGTCTTTCACATAGTAAAGACTATCACCCGTAATGGTCTTGTCCTTATCCACTAAAGTGGAGCGGCCATACAACCGGGCACGATCTGTCTTGGTATTATAATATCCATCCTTGGTATTAACCACACTGGAGCCGGAGACAATTCGGGAAGGACCTACCATGTGGGCAGTTGATTTCCTTACATCATAATATAAGGTATCGGTAGTCACCAGGTCCTTTCCGCTACGGAGTTTCACATTGAAGACGAACTTAGCCTCTCGGGTCTTTGTATGATATTCACCCCAATCTGAAACAAGACGGTCCTTGCCATCAATCAGCGTTCCACCTTCGAAGAAGTTGGCCATTTCATACAAACGGTCATAATCTAAGCTATCGGTACGCAGAACTTGTCTGCGATGGTGCAGAACCACATTATTGCGGGCTCTCATCATCTGCATCAAACCGTCATATTCTGCCCTGTCACAAACCAAGGACAAAGTATCACCCTGACGGAAATGCACATGTCCGAATGCCTTCACCGAATTGGTGTTTTGATAAAAATAGGCACTGTCGCAAGTAAGATGCGCTCCCTGATGAAGGAACGAGACCTTACCTTTGACAATCTGCGCATCAGGATTACTACCAAACATATCATACTTCAGTACATCCGCATGAAGGAGGTAAACACGGTCGCCTTGTGGGCGCTTCGCCTTTTTCTTGGGACTCTGCATGGCTTGCACCAAACAAAATCCAAATAGGCATAGAATCAGCAGGAGCTTGATTCTATGCCTGTTATTATTATTGAGAAAATTCTTACTCATCATTTAACCCAACCTTGATATTCAAATTTACAATTTTTGTAGCGATCGTTCATGCGCACATAAGTACGCTTTATCTTATCAACCACCCAATCATGCAAAGTCTTCTCACGTTCTTTAGCCAAGACGACATCCTTCATCACCTGGAAATCCTCAGTAATGGTAGCACGATGTCCTTCCACTTTATTGAGAAGTTTCACGATAGCACAAGTTGTCTTACCTCTGGAATTGATCATGGTGAAAGGTGCGGAGATTTCTCCTACCTTCATCGTATCAATGGCACGAGCCACCTCTGTAGGAAGATCTTTCAACTGGAATCGGGATGTACGGGTTCCTCCCTGAGTTGTATTGGCCATCAAACCCTTGTTGGAACGGGTATCCTTATCATCAGAAATGACTGTAGCTGCATCCTCGAATGTAAACTTCTTGTTTCTGATGTCGGTAGCAATTGAATCTAATCTTGACAAAGACTTGTCAATGGCCTCCTGAGATACGTTTGGCTTCAGAAGGATGTGACGGACCTTGATTTTATCACCTCGTTTATCAATCAACTGGATGATATGGTAACCGAACTCAGATTCTACGATTTTAGAAATCTTCTTTGGGTCAGTCAAGTTGAACGCTACATTGGCAAATGCAGGATCCAACATACCACGACCTACATAATCCATTTCACCACCCATGCGTGCAGAACCTGGATCTTCAGAATAAAGACGTGCTAAAGTGGCAAAAGAAGTTTCACCCTTATTGACACGATCTGTAAATTCACGCAGTTCGTTCTTGACACGAGTGATTTCCTCCATGGAAATCTTAGGCTGGTTGGTCAAGATTTCCACCTCCACTTCTGTTGGCACAAAAGGTATGCTGTCGGCAGGAAGATTCTTGAAATACTGTCTAACCTGTGCAGGAGAAACCTTGATATCCTTGACCAATTCTTCCTTCATCTTCTGAATCAGCTGGCGATTCTTGAAATCATCATGCATGGATTGGCGCATCTGTGAAATACTCTGCTTTCTATATTCCTCCAATTTCTCACGAGAACCCGCCAGCGAAACCCAGTAATTGATTTGCTCATCAATACCATTCATCACCTCCGACTCCGATACTTCTATACTATCGATTGCCGCCTGGTGCAAGAACAGTTTCTGAAGGGCTATCTGCTCTGGGATAGAACAATCAGGATCACCAGCATACTTGATTCCTTCTGCCTCACTTTGCAAACGGGTAGCCTCAACCTCAGACTTCAATATAGGTTCGTCACCTACTACCCATATCACCTCATCCACAACACTTGCTTCATTGATCACCTGACTATCAGCAAGAGTTGCATCCACTTGAGAAGAGTCAGCATCCTGTGCAGCAAAACCACGCAAAGCTTTGTTGGCATTAGCAGAAATACCAACCAAGAACAACAAAGCAACAAATGCCAGCCCTATTTTATTTTCAAGATTCATGAATTTTCTTTTTTAATGTTTATTGACTGTATCCAGGACCTTCTCGTCCACAAATACAGGATATTTTTTTCTTAATGTTGCCACCCAATCTTTCTCCAACTGGTCCTGATAGTCGGCAACAACCAAAGCCTTCACATCGGTATAATCCTCTGGGGCCTTTTTCAGAACTTTTCCAAAAGTGGCATCAAAAGGATAATCCTTGACAGCCTGCACCGTAGTATCCTTATGGAAAACCATCTTATCTACCAATGCATGATCACCTTTCTTAAATATACCCTTTTCAACACGGATACGAATCACGGAATCCTTATTGAAAGTATTACGCAGGATTTCAGCCCATTCAGCAAAAGGTTTACCCTTTACACTCTTTTTAACCGCCTTGATATCGGCTTCATCCTTCACATGATAGGCGATACCCTTAAAGCGAGGCTGTTCCCACTTATATTTCTTCTTATTCTTGGCAAAATAAGAGGCTAATCCCTTTTCATCTTTTGCCGCTTTATCCCATACAAGACGATTGCTGATCTCATACAACAAGAGACCATCATGATATTCCTGTATCAGATATTTCAAGTCTGAATCCTTAGCAGACAACTCTTCAGCCTTCTTCTCCAGCAAAGTTTCCTTGGCAGAAGAAGATTGCTCGTTTTTAACTAAAGAATCCAATTTCTCATCAATAATTCTTTCTCTTATACCCCTTGCATCAATAAAACGATAAATATCATTCTTCAAGGAGTCATAAGGGAAGAAATTCTGCTTACCATTCAATTTAATGATATGGTAGCCAAACTCAGACAATACAGGAGCATGCAACTTACCCACCTTCATGGAATAAACAGCATCCTCGAAAGCCTTTACAGTCTGACCTCTTGTAATCCAAGGCAACTCACCACCCTTTTGAGCCGTTCCCTTGTCATCAGAATATTTCTTAGCCATCTCTGCAAAATCTGCACCGCGACTCAAGACCTTATAAATAGAATCAGCCTTTGCCTTAGCTGCATTCTGTTCTGCAGGAGTAGCTTTCTGGTTAAGTAAAATCAAGATGTGAGCAGGCTTAACCATACCACCTGCTCCATCTATACGCTCTTGAGTTTCTTTATAAATCTTACGCGCCTCTTTCTCCACATCATCCGATGTGATAAAAGATGGTCTCACCTGTTGATCTCTATATGTTTCAAATTCCTTCTTAAAAGATGTCAAGGTATCCACCTTCGCATCCAATGCCGCCAAAACCTTCAACTTGTAGTTGACAAACAAATCCACATACTCCTTTACGGTTTTCTTGTCTATGACGCCATTAGAGTTGTTCTTATTATAAGAGTACTCAAATTCAGAACGAGTAACAGGCTTGCCATTAATCGTCATAACAGTAGGATCATTTTGAGCAAAAGCTATGCTCCCCGAGAGAAGCATAGCAGAAATCAGCGCATAAAATTTCATATCAAATTAATTATTCTGGACGACTATAGTTTGGAGCCTCACTTGTGATTGTGATATCATGTGGATGGCTCTCCAATACACCAGCATTAGTAATACGGGTAAACTTCGCATTGTGAAGATTTCCGATAGTGGCAGCACCACAATAGCCCATACCTGAACGCAAGCCACCAATCAACTGGTAGATAACCTCCTGAACAGTTCCCTTGTAAGGAACACGACCTGCGATTCCTTCTGGTACAAGTTTCTTCGCATCCTTTGTATCACCCTGGAAATAACGATCCTTAGAACCATTCTTCTGCTCCATAGCTTCCAAAGAACCCATACCGCGATAGCTCTTGAACTTACGGCCATTGAAGATAATTGTATCACCAGGACTTTCCTCGGTACCTGCAACAAGTGAACCAATCATTACGCAGCTACCACCAGCAGCCAATGCCTTAACGACATCACCTGAATAGCGGAGACCACCATCAGCAATCAATGGAACACCAGTGCCCTGCAATGCTGAATATACATCATAGATAGCGCTCAACTGAGGAACACCTACACCGGCAACCACACGAGTAGTACAGATAGAACCTGGACCTATACCTACTTTCACACCATCGGCACCATTTTCAACCAGATACTTAGCAGCAGCACCTGTTGCAACATTACCAACGACAACATCTACGTTAGGGAAAGCAGCCTTTACCTGATGCAGTTTTTCAACCACACCCTTAGAATGGCCATGGGCAGTATCAATAACGATAGCATCAGCTCCAGCTTCAACCAAAGCCTTCGCACGATCCAAAGTATCTACTGTGACACCCACACCTGCAGCCACACGGAGACGCCCCTTCTCATCCTTGCAAGCCATCGGTTTATCCTTAGCCTTGGTGATATCCTTATAGGTAATCAAACCAACAAGATGATTAGCGTTGTCAACTACTGGCAACTTCTCAATTTTATTTTCCTGAAGAATCTGGGCAGCTGCAATCAAGTCTGTCTGAAGATGTGTAGTTACAAGATTTTCACTTGTCATAACCTCGTCTATCTTCTTGTCCAAATGACGCTCGAAACGAAGGTCACGATTTGTAACAATACCAACCAAGTGATTCTCGTCATCAACTACAGGAATACCACCGATATGATAATCATGCATCATATCAAGAGCGTCCTTCACTGTACTGCCACGACGGATAGTGACAGGGTCATAAATCATACCATTCTCAGCACGCTTAACAATAGCGACCTGACGAGCCTGTTCCTCGATAGTCATGTTCTTGTGAATCACACCGATACCACCTTCACGGGCGATAGCAATCGCCATTGAAGCCTCGGTAACAGTGTCCATCGCTGCTGTAACGAATGGAACATTCAACTCGATGTTACGAGAAAATTTGGTTTTCAACTCTACCTCTTTAGGCAGTACCTCTGAATAAGCAGGAATAAGAAGGACGTCGTCGTAAGTGAGACCGTCCATTACAATTTTATCTGCAACAAATGATGACATATTGTAACCTTTTAAAAATTTATTGCGTGCAAATTTAGCAATAATATTTCAGATAAGACGCACTTTTTACGATTTTCTTACCTTATTAAAGCTATTTAACGTGATTAGTTGGCTTGTTCCGACAAGAACTTGATTCTCACGAGTCTAATTTCATCCTCAGAATAATCTTCTCCAAGCTCTTCTACAGCAGTATTCAAGTCATCAGTTTCGCTTTCCATAAAGTAGTCATAAATATCATCTACATGATCATCATCTACGACTTCGTCTATGAAATAATCGATATTCAACTTGGTTCCGCTATAGACTATGGCTTCTATCTCGTCAAGAAGTTCCTCGAACTCCAAACCTTTTGCCTCTGCCAAATCATCCAAATCAATCTGGCGATCGATGCTTTGAATGATAGACACTTTCAGCATAGACTTCTTGGCAACTGTACGTACACGGAGTTCTTCCGGACGTTCTATCTCATTATCCGCACAATATTTTTTGATCAACTCGCAGAATTCCTTACCAAAGCGTTTTGCCTTACCTGCACCGACACCCTGGACATTCTGAAGTTCCTGCATATTGACAGGATACATAGTAGCCATCTGCTCCAATGAAACATCCTGAAAAATGACATACGGAGGAAGTTTGTGCTTCTTGGCAAAATTCTTGCGCAAATCCTTCAACATAGCATATAATTGCGGATCCAAAGCCCCACAACTACCTTCGCTACTGTTTTCAGATTCGTAATCCTCCTTAAACTCCTTATCTGCAACAATCATAAAAGACTCAGGATTCTTGATGAATCTCTTACCCGCAGCAGTGAGTTTAAGAAGTCCATAATTCTCAACGTCTTTCTTGAGATA
>ULTU01083791.1_pt1 | contig 73630 bp, 67 predicted proteins | sample 1957861 | NCBI WGS metagenome assembly ULTU01 (sample SAMEA4835742, study PRJEB28245) | human gut metagenome | biome: gut microbiome; material: fecal sample | place: Denmark | collected 2008
TTAGCAACTGGTTTAGCTGCTACTTTTTTAGCAACTGGTTTCTTTGCTACTGCCATTTAAATGCACCTCCTTCTTTTGTAAAACGATATATAAATGTAAATATAAATATCAAGTGTAAATCTTATATATAAAATATATCGAACTTTGTAATTTTTTGCAATACTTTATGTAAAAATTTTTTGAATTATTTGACGGTTAGTTGACTAACTGTAAGACAATTAATGACTATAATTCACTAATATCAATGCTTTGCAGACTTTGACACTAAAAACAAAAAATCAAAATATTTTATTGATTTTAAAAAATTATTTCAAATAGTATTATAGTTAGTCGACTACTTATTAGTTTTTTGCTCAAATAAAATATCTTTATAATGTGCGAAATAACGCGCGAATATTCGATATTAAATATTTTAGTATGAGCTGTGAATTATAACAAAAATATTAATTTGTTACTTAGAAATTAAATGCGGTTTTTAAAAGTTTTTGCTATTTAATTATTATCAAAAATAGTTACGGGTTATTTGAATTCGTGTGGGTATTTTATACAAGAAATTTTAAATTTTAAAAGTTTCTCAAAAACATAGTCTAATTTTAGCAAGCCAAACTATGCAAACATAAGTAAAATTATGAAAAATTGGCCTAAATTAATATGCATAAATTTATCAATTTTCACACGAATTTTACTAGTATTTTTAAATACTATGTACTATAATGTGATTAAAGGTGGTGAGTGAGTGCAATATACTAATCTTTTAATAGAAGAAAAGCGAAAATTACTTACGCTGGTTAACAAAAAGCTTGTAAAATTAGATTTTTCAAAAGTTACGTCTGTATTAGACAATAATATGTTAGAGCCTAGATGGATGGACGTATATATTTTGATATATAAATGTAATCTCCCGCCAGATATAATTGCTTATAATATTTTGCTGAGTAAATTATCAACACCGATTTTGAGATTTTATTTTAAAAGCGAAGATAAGCGTTATGTTGCAAATATTAACGAATTTATGCTTTCTAGGTACGTTTGGTATTTGATAACTAATGACAAAACGGAATATAGTATAGAAACTCAATTTATCCCTAAGAAAGAGTACATTAAAGAGATTTTAAAGTTTAATAGATTTTTTGATTCTGGTATGTATTTAAAGCATATTGATGAAAATGAGTTTCAGCTTATGCCTACGAAATATAGATTTGACAATATTGGTGATGCGGTTGTTTTATATAATAAGTGCTTGGATGCTTATGATATTTATAGAAGTCTGAAGCTTAAACACGATGATTTTATTATGAATATTGATTTGGCTATGGAGTATGGCAAAGATAAAAGAATGATTGCTACTCTAAGTAATATTCTTTCTTATTTTGATTTTAATTTTATGTTTAAAGATAATTATATTACTTTAAAGGGCACTAATTTTAAGATTACAAATGAGGCAGAGGCTGATAGATTTCAGGTAAAACTTGTTGATTGTTATCAGTTTTTTAGAAATGTAGTAAATACAGAAAATAAAAAGGATATTGTTAGTGAGATTTACAATAGAAGATTAGATCCTGTTATTAGAAAACAATTTGAGGAAAATGTCCAAGATTATTTTAAGGTTATTGGAAATCAAGAGCTTATTGACTGGATTATTACTATTTCTAAGGAAAGCAAGTACACGTTAAATATTACTTTTGATGATCAAGGTGTTTTTTATATTGATGGAGAGATTATAACTTCACCTTTGGACGCAAAAGAGTTTTATATTGATTATATGGATAAAAAGAAGGAAAAGCTTGCAATGGCTATATATAAGAATAATATCTTGACCAAGATTAAGAATGCGTGGAATAGATTTAAAGCTAAATTTGCAAAAATTTAAATGTTTTAAATTTGGTATTTACATTTTTGAGAAAATATGTTAATATACATTTCGAGATTAATAGATTGATATTATTAAAGTGTAATGATTCCGCAAGGTGCATTTATATGAATGGGGAGGCGATAGCGAGCTATGAACCTCGTCAGGTCTGGAAGGAAGCAGCGATAAGTAGTTATTGGTATGTGCTTCGCCATTCATATAAGTGTATCTTGCGGAATTATTGCGTTTTCTAAATTTAATAGGAAATGGATAATTTTCAAATTGAGAATTTTAATATAAAGTATGATATTGGATTAATATTAAAATTTATATATAAAGGAGAGTGAATAATGTCATATATTGCGCTTTATAGAGAGTTTAGGCCGATTAATTTTGAAGAAGTTATAGGTCAAGAGCATGTAACTGAAACACTTCGAAGACAAGTAGAAAATGGTAGAGTTGCTCATGCTTATTTGTTTAGTGGTGGAAGAGGTAGTGGTAAAACTTCTACAGCAAAGATTTTGTCTAGAGCTATTAATTGCCTTAATCCTAAAAACGGAGAACCTTGTAATGAATGTGAGGTTTGCAAAGCTGCTTTAGAAGGAGCTCTTACTGATATAACTGAAATTGATGCCGCTTCAAATAATGGTGTAGATAATATACGTGATATAAGAGACGAGGCTCAGTTTTTACCAACTGTAGCTAAATATAGGGTGTATATAATAGATGAGGTACATATGCTTTCTACAGGGGCTTTTAATGCACTTTTAAAAACACTTGAAGAACCGCCTGCACATGTAATTTTTATTTTGGCAACTACTGAACCTCAAAAGTTACCAGTTACCATATTATCGAGATGTCAAAGATTTGATTTTAAGAGAATTTCGATAGCTAATATTTGTAAAACATTAAAGAAATGTTCAGAAAAAATAGGGATTACGATAGACGATAATGCTATTAACCTTATTGCTCGAATGGCTGATGGAGCCATGAGAGATGCTTATAGCATACTTGATAGATGCATAGCTGATGGTGAAACAAGCATAACTGAATCTAAGGTAAGAGAACTTGTTGGAATTCCTGAGTTTGAGTATTTGAAAAAATTTGCTGAATTAATAATAGATAAAAATTCGATGCAGCTTATTGAGTTCATGGAAAGTTTGATTTCCGAAGGTAAGAATTTGGAAGTGTTTTTATCTGAGAGTATAAAGTTTTTTAGAGATATTTTAATTTTAAAGATGTCAAATGAACTTTCTGGTTTTAGTGAAGAAGAAGTTAACGTTTTAAAAGAACTTGCAGCACATACGAATAGCGATGAACTTATTTATATTATAACTAAATTATCTAGTGTTCAAAGTGATATGAAATGGAGTAGTGACACGGAAGTTGCTTTTGAAACTGGAGTTTTAAAAGTGCTTTATGATGAGGCTGAAACAAAGGCTACAAAAGCGATTTCAAAATCTAGTGCTAGTAGTGTTGCAGTTGGTAATTTGACTAAAGAAGATGCAAATAAAGTTTCTTCTGCTATTCAAAATGAAGTATCTAATAATTCAGACTTAAAAAATAAGGTATTGACAAAACTTAAAGAAAATTGCAAAATGAGATTATGCGTATTGCTTATGAATGCAAGTATAATGGAAGCTGATAGTGAACTAATACATATAGTTTTTGGCGCAAATTTAGATGATGTAAGTAAGGCTTATTTGCAACAGGAGGATAGTAAAAAAGCTATTAAGGAAGCAGTTATTGAAGTAACTCACAAAGAATTCAAAGTTAAATATGTTTTTGGAAAATAAAAAGAAAGGATGATTTTAAATGGCAAAATTTGGTGGATTCCCAGGAATGGGTGGAGGAAATATGAATAATCTTTTGAGACAAGCTCAAAAGATGCAAGCAGATATGGAGAAAACTCAAGCAGATATCGAAGCAAAAGAGTTCGATGTTACTTCTGGAGGAGGAGCAGTTACTATTACTATGAATGGTAAGAAAAAAGTTAAAGCTGTAAAGATTAATCCAGAAGTTTTAGATAAAGATGATGTTGAGATGCTTGAAGATTTAATATTGACAGCTTTAAATGCGGGATTTGAAAAAGCAGAAGCTTTAGTTGAAAGCGAAATGAAGAAATATAATGTTCCAGGTGGTCTTACAGGTCTTTTATAATTTTTACATAAGAAAGAGGATTGAAAATGGCTTTTAGTGTTTCTATAGAAAAACTTATAGAGGAGTTTGAAAAATTACCAGGAATTGGGCATAAAACAGCTGTACGACTTGCGTTTCATGTTTTAAATTCTTCTAACGAAGATGCTCAAAAATTTGCTGATACAATAATTGAAGCTAAGAAGAATTTACATTATTGCTCAATATGTAACAATATTACTGACGTTGATCCATGTCCGATTTGTGCAAATGCAAAGAGAGATAAATCAGTTATTTGCGTGGTAGAAGATGTAAGAGATATTATTCCAATAGAAAAAACTCATGAATTTAATGGGGTTTATCATGTGCTACATGGTGCAATTTCGCCAATGAATGGAATTGGTCCAAATGATATTAAAGTTAAGGAACTAGTTTCTAGACTTGGTACAGATGAAGTTAAAGAAATAATTTTGGCGACTAACCCAAATGTTGAAGGCGAAGCGACTGCAATGTATATTTCAAAACTTATTAAACCGTTTAATATTAAAACAACAAGAATTGCACATGGTGTTCCTATTGGTGGAGATTTGGAATATGTAGATGAAGTTACATTAGTAAAGGCACTTGAAAACAGAAGAGAAATTTAGATAAAACGAGGCGAAAAGGTAAGTAATTTATTTGCTTTTTGCGTCTCTTTTTTAGTACTGTAATCTTTAATGAATTAGATATTTTATTATGTTGTTTATTGTATTAAAAGTTAAATTTTATTTTGAAAAAAATTTTTAAAAATTTGAATAAACTTTTTTTGCGTGGTTATAATAATGATTGTTAGAGAAGTACGAGTTGAGCTAAGAGTTTCACTAGATTATTATCGATGTAGTCTTTTGCGATTCGTACAAAGATTATACATGGTGGTAATTACTATGATGTATAGTCGGCGTTAAGAGTGTATGATGTATGACTTTGGCTGTATGATAAAGTTTTATAAATATATGGTCAATGAGTATGCCATGCATTTGAGTTAAGAGTATTTTGGAAGTTGAAAGTTTGTTTCTGACTTAAGTTGTTCTAGAAGGACAACTTAAATAAAAAACATTTATAAGAATGATTGTGTTTGGCTAAAAAAGCCTTGCATGGTTGTGTAGATTTTCTTAATATTCGAGCAAAGATTTTTGTGGGTGGTGGAGTGCTTTGGTATCGCCGAAAGGTATACTGAGGTGCGTAATTATCCATATTTAGTCGGAGTTAAGATTTGTGCTTTTCTATATGATATCCACGTTCTTTTAGGGACGTGGATAATTTTTTGTCTTGTAGTTTCGAGTGTATAATGAGAAAAAATAAAGGAATTAATTGAAATAAAAGAAAAAATATTCTATAAAAATAAATCGATTTTTATAGAATATTTTTGCGAATATTTGTTTGTGCATATTGATTTACTATAAAATATATGTTATACTGACTGACATAGGAAATGAGAATAAGCAGATGTGGTTTTGCCACCAATTTTACGAATCTTCGTAGGAAAGGTGGTGATGTTTATGGTTAAAGTGGTATTATTTTTTATAATAGCTTTAATATCTTCTTTAACGTTAAACGTTGCCTTGACAGCAGTTCTATATAAGAACTGGGTTGATAAGCAACTACGTAAATAAAAAAAAGCTCACATCTGTAACCTTGACGAGCAGATGTGAGTTTTCACAAATGTATTCGGCAAAACCACGTTTGTGGTTTCTCCATTTCCTATATTTATTATACACATGTTATATAAAAAAGTCAACAAAACTTAAATTTGTTGACACAATTTGGCTCATTTGTTGAATTTGGATTTTTTTTATGATAATATCTGTCTCAAGATAGAGTTTTGGGTGGAAAACTTCTGTACAAGGAAGTTTTGCGCCCTTTTTTTGCGCGAAAATATAGGGCGCAAAGTCTTTCTTTTATATGAAAGGTGGGATTTTTATAAAAAAAGATAAACTGCATGATGTTTTAGAATGGCTACCTATAAAGAATTTTGATGAATTTATATATCTTGCAAATAATGATGTTATATCAGTTCTTGAAGTGAAACCTGTAAATTTTAAATTAAAATCTGAACTTGAACAGATGGCTATTTTAGATACGTATAGAAGATTTTTAAAGCAATGTGATTTTGATATTCAGATAATAGTTTTAGCATATAAGACCGATGTCAGTAAGCATTTGGAAGAAGTAGATAAGTATTATACAGAAGATTCAAAATTCTCTCAGATGACTAAATGTTATAAGGAATTAATTACACAAATTGTTGGTGACAAGCGAAGTTTTACGAGAAGATTTTTTATTATTTTTAAAAAGAAAAAAGATTATGAAGAAAGCATTAATAAAATTGTAAGCACATTAGAAGCTTGTGGTAATGAAGTGACTGCATGCAAAGAAGATGTCATTTGTAAGATTTTTGAGTGCTTTTTTCGAAGAGAAAATGTTTAGAAAGGAAATTTGCTATGGCTTTTATTAACACTAAAAAATCTTTAAATAATTTATGTCCAACTTTTATTGATACACGTAATCCTAAATATTTGACAGTTAACGAGTATTTGGTAGCTTCTATTTTTGTAAATAACTATAGTTCTGAGATGGACGGTGGCTTTTTAGATGGGCTTATTTCTTCTGATATTGATTTTGAGATTTCTATGTTTTATGAAAAAAAGAATTCTTATGAAACATTAAAAGAGCTTACTAGTTATATTAGTGCCACAGGTGCAAATATTAAAACGTCTTCAAGAAATCAGATAGATATTGATGTGATGAATGAGAGTTATGAAAATGCTAAATATATAAAGAAAAAAATGCAGGTTGATAATGATGATTTGTATTATTTAAATATTTATATTTTGACTTTTGCAAAAGATTTGAAATTGTTGGAAGAAAATTTGCAAAGGATTGAATCTATTGCATTAGGGTGTGGTTTAAGTACACGAAGAGGATTTTTTAGAGAAGAGAGTTTATTTAAGGCATGTTTGCCTATTTTATATAATCCTAAAGATGTGAAGAACGTAAGTAAAAGAAATGTTTTGACGAGTGGATTAGTTAGTACATACCCATTTATATCAAATGACTTTTGTGATGAAAAAGGCGTTTTGATGGGGGTAAATGCTTTTAATAATTCAATTGTTATGGTTGATAGATTTGATACTGCTAAGTATAAAAATGCTAATATGTGTGTGTTTGGAGCTAGTGGTTCTGGAAAGTCTTATTTTATAAAACTTATGATTGCAAGAAATAGGCTTTTAAATATTACTCAGTTTGTTATCGATCCTGATCGTGAGTACGTAGAGCTTTGCAAGGCTTTAGATGGTGCATTTATAAATTTTGGAAAAGGCGATGTTATAAATATTTTTGATATTAGAGAAATTTCTCTTGATGGTGATGAGAATTTTTTACAAAATAAACTTCAAAAGTTAATGACTTTTTTCAGTATTATTTTTCCGGATTTAGTTGATGAAGAGAAAAATTTATTGGAAGAAAAGATTATTAAATGTTATGCAGAAAAGGGAATTACTTTTGATAATGAATCTTTATATGTAAAAAGTGAAGATTCCAAGTTTTTAAATAATAAAAAGTTTAAAGGACCAGAAACGATGCCGATTTTAGGTGATTTATATAATTTGATTTCAAAAGATAAAAAGATGAAAAAGTTTGCTGTTTTATTAAAGCCATATATTTCTGGTTCGCTTAAGTTTATGAATAATTATACTAATGTGAATTTGAATAATAAACTTATAGTTTCGGATATTTATAATGTTGACGAGAAAAATCTGCCGATGCTTCTTTTTGTTATTACTGATTTTTATTGGGATAACATTTGCTTAAATAGAGGAAGAAAAAAGATTATTTATTTAGATGAAGTTTGGAAGCTTATTAATCATAATAGTATGACTGCTATGTTTGTTTTTAAGATTTTTAAAACTATAAGAAAATATGGTGGAGCAGCGACTGCTATCACACAAGATGTGAATGATTTTTTTGCACTTGAAGATGGAGTGTATGGAAAAGGTATTTTAAATAATTCGGCTATCAAATGTGTTTTTCAAGTTGAGGAGACTGATATTTTAAAGCTTAAGGAAGTTTTGAATTTATCTGAAATGGAAAGCTATAAATTATTAAATGCCGAACGTGGATCGTGTCTTATGTATGCTGGCAAAAATCATATTCTTGTCAAGGTTAAAGCATCGGAATATGAACATAAATTTATTAGTACTGATAGAGAAGATTTGTAATGAGTTTTAAGGGGGAGTTTTTATGAAAAAAATAGTTACTGCTATGGGTAATGATATTTTAAATAATGAATTAAAAAAGTATTCTAAGTATGATTTGGTTTCTAATGATTTGTTTTGTCAAGATATGCTTGTAACGTGTCTTAGTAAATGTGAGGTAGATACTATTATAATTAGTGGACTTTTGCAAGGTCAATGGGATTTAGAGGAGTTTGTTTCGAAAATAAGAAAAGAAAATTCTTCTGCTAGAATTATTATTGTTATTGATGAGATTGATAATGCTTTAAGAAAAGTTTTGGAAAAGAGTAATGTCTTGGATATTTTTTTAGATAGTAGTGTTGAAGTGCAAGATATTGTTGATGCGATTGATAGAGAAGATCCTATTATAAAGAAATATGAAATGATAAGCGAAGATATAGAAAAATATAATGTTACTGATAATGTTATAGAACTTCAAAAAAGCAACCCCAAAAAGGTTAGTGATTTTGAAAAAAAAGAAAAAGCTGAAAAAGATGTTCCAGTAGTTTTAGAAAAAATGGTACAAAAGCAAGAAGTTATTGCAATAAGCGGAATACCTGGTGCTGGCAAATCAACTTTTGCTGTAAATTTTTGCAAGGTCTTATCTGAAAAAAGTGCTTCTAAAATTTTACTTATAGATTTGGATACTTTAAATGGTAACATTGATGAAATTTTGCAAATTGATAAAGTGCCAAAAAACATTGAAATTTGTTTAGATGCAGATAAAAAATCTGGAATAAATTACGTTTCGGAATTAATTATGAAGAATAGATTTAATTCAAATGTCTTTGATGAACTTGTTGTAAATGTTGGAGGATTTGATGTTTTAACTGGTAATACATCATTACATTACTGTCAAAATGTGCTTAATAGCGATTGCTATAACGAGCTATTAAGATGTGCAAAGGAAAAATATGATTTTATTATTATTGATACGAGTAGCAATATGTTTTTAGATTCTACAAAATGGGCTTTAAGCATGGCAACAAGGATTTTGTTCATTACAGAAAGTAATTTTCTTTCACTAAAAAAGATGAATCAGTTTATCAACATTATTACTAAAACTTGGGGAGTTTGGAAACAAAAGATTGAGATTATTGTTAATAAAAAATCTAAAACAAGCATTGAAGATGAAGTTATAGTAGAGGCTATGGATGGAATGAAAATTGTTGGTGAAATAAAGTTTAATGAAGAGTCAAATGCTAATTCTTATGGGAATATTTTGATGAATATAAATTACGTGCCTAAGAAAAATATTATTGAAAAATTGCTTGATATTAAAAAGAATTTTTTTGCGACTGATAATAAGTTAGAAAGAGAAGTGATTACAAGTGTTAATTAATCCTTTAAAAAGTGAGGCAAATAATGTAGAGCCTAATTTAGAAGTGAATAAAGATAAGGTTATTGGTGAGATAATTAGTTTCCTAATTAATAACTATTCTGATTATTTAAGTGACATTGATATTAATAGAAATATTGTTGAAAATATTATACGCGAGAAGGTGTATAAAGAGTATGCAAATATGAATACAGAATCTACTATTAAAAATATTTTGGATAGAATTTTTGGCTATTATATTTTGCAAAAATATATTGATGATGCTGATGTTTCTGATATTAGAGTAACTAGCTTTGATAGAGTATTTGTAAAGAGAAAAGGAAATTGGGAGAGAATAAAAGAGTCCTTTAATTCGAAAGAGGATTATACAAATTTTGTGCGTTATTGTATTTTGAAAAATCATGGAAAGATTACAAATGAAGAACCGATAGTTGTTGTTAGTGATAGAAAAAATAATTTGCGTATAGAAGCTGGAATCGAGCCTGTGAATGTTTCTTCGCCTAATTTAGTAATTCGTATACATAGACCAAATCTTAATCAAACGCTTGAAGAACTTTTTATGACTGATATTGAAATGTTTGACTTAGATATTTATAAATTTCTTGTTAAATCAATTATTTCCGGATGCAATATTATTATTAGCGGTAAAGGTGGAAGTGGTAAAACGACTTTAATGCGTAATTTAATAAATAGAATTCCAGAAGACTTATCTATAACTTCTAATGAAGAAACAGCTGAACTTAACTTAAGTCATCCGAATGTTATTCAAAGAGAGATTTTAAATAACAGAAATAAAGACAAAAACATTACACTTGCCAAGCTTACCGCACATTCGCTTGTAATGTCTAATGATGTTGTTGTTATAGGTGAATTAAAAGGTGAAGAAGCAATGGTGTTTTTCGATGCAGTTTCTACGGGACACAGAGGTTATGCTACTGTTCACTCAGATAGTAGTAAAAATACTCTTGATAGGTTGGTTACTCTTATGAAACGTGATATTAGTGCACAAAGTTATACAGATAAATATTTGAGAAAGCTTTTAGCTATGTCTGTGGATGTTGTCATATTTATGAAAAATTTTAAGATACATGAAATAGCCGAAGTTATATATGATGAAGAAATTCAAGATGTGAGATATAACATTTTGTTTGAATTTAAAGTAGATAGATATGAAAATGGAAAATCAATAGGACATTTTGAAAAAGTAAATGATGCAATAAATAAAGTAAAAGAAAAGGTAGAGTTATCTACTACAGAGATAGAAAGGGTTTTATTATGATATTAAATTGTTTGTTGTTTTTGCTTATAGGTGTTTGCATGTATAGTATTGTTCAAAAGATTTCAATTAGTAAGTTAAAAGACAATGCAAAAGAATTTTTTAAAAAGAAAAATGAAAAGTATTATAGTGATTTGCTAAAATATTATGACAAAAATAAAAAGGTGAAGTTTAAAAATAAAATTAATTATTTTAAAAAAGTAAATATATTAATTGATCGATGTGGAATGCAAAGGAATATGCTTATAAACCCTATCTCTGTAATATTTGCTGGAGTATTATGTGTATGTTTTGCATATACAGTATCTTTTGGATTTTTTAAGATTATAATGTTGTCACTTATTATATCTATTCCGTTTTTCTATTTACCTTTTTTAATACTTAGCATGATTGCAGAGTATAAAGAAGAAAAAATAGAAAAAGTTTTTTTAAACTTTCTTTTGCAGTTAAAAAATCATACTCGTATAAATAATGATATTATTTCTGCTATGAGTGAAGTTAAGACTATAGAGCCTCTTCAAGAATATGTGAAAAAGTTTCTTGTTCAAGTTTCGAGTGGTACAAGATTAGAAAATGCAATTCAAGATTTTAAAGAAAAGGTAAGTGTAAAACAAATGAAATCTTTTCTTACTAATGTTGAACATTGCTTTTTGTATGGTGGTAACTTTTCAGAGTTGATTGATAAAAGTTATATCATGATTAGTGAAATACAAGAGGAAAAAAAGAAGAGAATTGAAGAAACGAAGAGTGCACGAATTGTTTTGTTTATATTGATTTTATTAGACATTATAGTGTATGTGTCATTTATAAAATCAAATGTTGAAAACTATAAGATAATGACTAAATCTGTGATTGGAAATTTGATTTTGTATTGGAATTTTATTTCAATGTGGTTACTTGTGTGGATTTCAATAAGAGTTAAAAAACTTGATTATTAGAATTTATAAAGAAAGGAGTGCGTAATTTTGGTTACGCGAAAATTATATGGAGTTAAGTTTAAATAGGGATAATAAATTGGAGGTTAGTACAGAACTTAGAAATGCTAGTACTACTGTAAATGAAAGTTTAGATAATGCGATTAATACTGGTTTAATGAAGATGGACTTGAAAGATAATATGATTACTAAAATTAAGGACGGTTTTAGTAATGAAAAGACGAAGAGTTTAATATCTGACACTATTAACACAGCACTTAAAGCTGTACTTAAAAATACGATAGGGATGAAAGCTAGAACTTTTGATAATTTTAGAAATTTGGGTAAAGCCATAAGAGATAGTAATTTAAAGTCTGGATTAAAAAGTGCACTTAATATTGGGGTTGATAGTATAAAAGGAATTCCGACAGGAGTTAAAAGTATTGTACGTGAGGGAATTGATTTAATACTTGGTGATACTTTTGATGATGAATTGCAAAAGGTTATGACTAAAAATAAGAATACGCTTTCACGAATTAATAAGAAATGCGATGAGTTTGAAAAGGCTTTTTCTAACAATAACGAAAAGGATATGAAAAAGTATGTTAATGCTATTTCAAAAGATTTGGACAAAATATCGCTTATTTCTAGTACTATTGATAGGGGTAAGGAGATTATCAATAGATATGAGCTTATGAAAAACAAAGGCTCTACAGAACTTAGTTCTATAGAGCGCGAACTTTGTGCAAAGCTTGCTTAGTTAAAAACTGAGAATATGAATGTATAGCCAATTGCTACTGACACTACAAATGAGGCTATATAGAAGATCACCCCTACTGTTGTTTGTAGTATTGGCTTTATAATATATGTGTTTTTGTCTGTATTTTTCAAAGAGGTTTCCCCTTTTTTTACAAGTGACTTTTCTTTATTATTTTCAACAATTTTTGGTTCCATAATTATAACTTCCTTTCAAAAGATTACATAATTATTATACTATGCTTTACATAAAAAGTCAACTGGCTGATTTCAAAAGAGAAACACTAGAAATATAGGTTTTTGTTGTTTTTGTGGTATTTTTCCTTGCTTTTTGTGAGGCAGTTTAGTATAATTTTAGTGTACGAAATGGCTTTTTTTATATTATTTCAAGATTTATATATATAAATTTATAATGTCATAATTTTAATTATTTTTTATTTTATTTAGATAAATTTTGTGACATTAAATAACATAAAAAAGGTGTTTTGTAAGTAGAGGAATAGGAGATATAAAAATGGAAGAAAATGCAAAAAAAATTATTCGAGTAGACATCGAAAAAGAAATGAAAAAGTCTTATATAGATTATGCTATGAGCGTAATTGTTTCAAGAGCACTTCCTGATGTTAGAGATGGTTTAAAACCAGTTCACAGAAGAATTTTGTATTCTATGAATGGTCTTGGTCTTACACCAGAGAAGCCTTTCAGAAAATCTGCTTATATTGTCGGAGAGGTTATGGGTAAATACCATCCTCATGGTGATGCGTCTATTTATGATGCTTTGGTAAGAATGGCGCAAAACTTTTCTTTAAGATACATGATGGTAAATGGTAATGGTAACTTTGGTAGTGTCGACGGCGATAGTGCAGCTGCTATGAGGTACACAGAAGCTAAAATGCCAAAGATTGCTGTGGAAATGCTTGATGATATTGAAAAGAATACAGTTGATTTTATGCCTAACTATGATGAAAAGTTGCAAGAGCCAACTGTTTTACCTGCTAAGATCCCAAATTTATTAGTTAATGGTTCTTCTGGTATTGCTGTAGGTATGGCTACTAACATACCATCACATAATTTAACAGAAGTTATTAATGCGATTATTAGATTAGTTGAAGAAGATAATGTTACTGATGAGGATTTGATGACTGAAATTAAGGGACCTGATTTTCCTACTGGAGGAATTATTGTTGGTAAAGAAGGTATACGAAGCTGTTATACAACGGGTAGAGGCAAGATTATTGTAAGAGCTAAGACAGAAATTGAAGAGCATGGTAATGGTAGATATAGAATTGTTGTTACTGAACTTCCTTATCAAGTAAATAAAGCAAGACTTATTGAAAATATTGCTGATTTGGTTCGTGACAAACGTTTAGACGGAATATCTGATTTGAGAGATGAATCGGACAGAGAGGGTATGAGAATTGTTATTGAACTTAAGAAGGATGCAAATCCTAAGATTGTTTTAAATCAGCTTTTGAAAAATACTCAATTACAAGATACTTTTGGAGCTATCATGCTTGCACTTGTAAAAGGCGAGCCAAAGATCTTGACTTTAAGGCAAATGCTTGAATGCTATATTGAGCACAGAAAAGAAGTTATTGTTAGAAGAACAAAATTTGATTTGGACAAAGCTTTAGCAAGAGCTCATATTTTAGAAGGATTAAGAATTGCACTTGATTATATTGATGAAGTTATAGCTATCATTAGAGCTGCTTATGATGATGCTGCTGAAAGACTTATGAAGAGATTTAAGTTAACTGAAATCCAAGCAAATGCCATTTTGGAAATGAAACTTAGAACTTTATCTGGATTACAAAGAGAAAAAATTGAAGAAGAGTATAAGCAACTTATGGAACAAATTGAAAGATATAGAGCAATTTTAGCTAGTGAAAAATTGGTTTGTGATATTATAAGAGATGAATTGCTTGAAATGAAAGCTAAATATGGAGATGAAAGAAGAACTCAAATAATAGCTGCAGAAGGAGAAATGACAAACGAAGACTTGATAAAAGAAGAAAGTGTTGTTGTTGCAATGACACGTTTTGGATATATTAAGAGAATGCCTGTTGATACATATAAAGCTCAAAGAAGAGGTGGAAAAGGTATAACAGGAATTCAAACTAGAGAGGAAGACTTCGTAAAACAATTATTTGTTACTTCTACTCATGATACTTTGATGTTCTTTACTAATAAAGGTAAAGTATATAGATTAAAAGGATATGAAGTGCCAGAAGCTGGCAGAACCGCTAAAGGCACAGCTATTGTAAACTTACTACAATTAGATGGAGATGAAAAGGTTACTGCTGTTATTCCTATAAAAGAGTTTGTAGAGGGTCAATATTTACTTATGGCTACACGTGGTGGTATTATCAAGAAGACAAAATTGTTAGAGTACAATAGTGCTAGAAAGACTGGACTACAAGCAATCTCTTTGAAAGATGGCGATGAATTAATTGATGTAAGATTAACTGATGGCGAGAGAAATGTCGTAATGGTAACTCATGAAGGTATGTCAATTACTTTTGCTGAAAGTGATGTAAAACCTGTAGGAAGAGTATCTCAAGGTGTAATTGGTATTAGAGTTTCTGAAGGCGATTTTGTAGTAGGTATGGAACCTATTTATAATGAAAAGGCATACTTGTTAGCTATAACTGAAAATGGTTTTGGTAAGAGAACTGAGCTTGAGGAGTACAGAGTACAAATTAGAGCAGGTAAAGGTGTAATTACTTATAAGACAACTCCAAAAACAGGTAAGGTTGTAGGCATCCAAGTTGTTGACGATAATGACGATGTGATGCTAATTACAGATAAGGGAGTAATTATTAGATTAGAAGTTATGAATATTAGTGTACTAGGTAGATCAACTCAAGGTGTTACTTTGATGAGAACTAACGATGGTGGAAAAGTTGTTGGTATCGCTAAGATAATTTCAGAGGACATTTTATAATAAATTTAGTCTTCTACAATATGTTGTTTTATTAAATGTGATATAAACATTCATTCAATAACATTTCAATAACACTGCTAACTATCCCCAATAAAGGATAGTTAATAAAAATCCAGCTCTAAAGAGCTGGATTTTTTATCTTTAAAAGATTTAGTATCAGAAAGATATATGAAAAATAATTTAGTGTTTTATAAGTCTTATGTCATCGCCATAAAACCTTAAAACTATGAAATTACCCATGAGCCTCGAAAGTATTCTGTGATCATAAGTTCTAGCAAGATCTTCAAGGGATAAGTTTGTTGAAATAATTGTTTTTGTTCCTGGTGTGATTAGTCTTGAATTTAATATTGTGAAAAGTTCCTCAAACTTTGCTGCTGTTAAGTTTTCGGTACCAAGGTCATCAATTATTAAAAGATTTACATTAAATAAGTTGTCATATAATTCTTTTGAATTTTCTTCTTTACTAAATTTGTATTCAAAAATACTGTTTAGCAATAGAGAAGAAGTTTGATATAAAACGGTATAATTTTTATTTATTATTTCGTTTGCAATACAACTAGACATAAATGTTTTGCCTACCCCTGGAGTGCCTGTAAATAACAAGTTTTTCTGGTCAGGAGATTCAAAGTTGTTTATAAAAGTTTTTGATATATCTATTATTTTCTTCATATTTTCTCTAGGTGATATTTCTGTATTATATTTTGCTAGAGAAGGTTCTGCAGAAAATAGATTAAGGTTTACTTTTTCAAAACATTCATCTTTTAATTTATATAAGTTTGATTTACTGTATGATTCGTTTATTAGTTCTTGCCTAAAGCAAGAGCACATGCTAGCTATGCCGTTTTCATAGATAAATCCAGTATCGTTGCATTTGTCACATGTATATACAGGCTTAAGAGATACATTTAAACTTGATAGTATTCTTTCTTTTTCTGATTTTAAAGAGCTGATCTCTTTTTTTAATTCATCAGATGTAAATTTTTTTTGCGAGTCATCTTGATTAAGCGAAAGCTTTGCAGCACGTATTCCGCAATTTTGAAATTTCTATATCGATTTCTTTTAGTCTTGGGTTTGAAGTATATGTATTTTCTTTTAGTTCACGATAATTTTTATCTGCAAGGTTACGTTTAATCTCATACTCACGTTCTATGCGTTTATATGTGTCTTTATACATAATTTATAAATATATGTTTGCATGATGTTTATATCATGCACTCCTTTCTTTAATAATTTAGTTCATATAAAACTTAGATAAGTCATCGTATTGAGCTGTTGCAGTGTCTTTGTATGCTTGCAATACCGTTTGATTACCAGTAGTAATGTTTTTAATGGCTTTATTTTTTTCTTTTTGTTCTTTTATAAATGTGTTTACTTCTGATTCAGTATTTAAGTTTCTTTCGTGCCAATCTGTAATAATTTTATCTAAGTAATTAAAACTTGGATTTGTTTTTGATGTTGTGCGTCTAAGAGCTATTTCTATTATATCTAATGAATAGCCAAACTCAAGAACCCATTTTTCAACGTAAGCTTCTTCGTATTCAGAAAGATTTCGTGTAAGCCCAAGTTTTTTAGCAATTGTTCGTTTAACTTGAATTGCTTTTTCGTAAGATAAAGAATATCTGTCTAAGTCTTCTTGAGTTTTTACGTTGTTCTTTGCCCAAGCATCTGCAACAGCAAATAGATATTTTCTGTGTAATGCCTTTCGAGCATAGCAGTAATTAAATAGTGACAAGACCACATTTTCATCAAACATGTATTTTGTAAACAAAAGATTAATATCTGCAAACCAAGTCTCAGACATAAGTCCTTGGAAAAACATATCATTTATTGCACTGATTGCTTGTGAACGATATACATTTCTTTCTGTATTTTTGATTGCATCTTCTGTTGATAAGGATAGTTTGGGTGTATATAGTTTGTTTACTTCGATTTGCTTTAAATCTGCTAAAACATAAGATTCACCTTTACGTATCATAACACCATTATCTTCCCAATATTTTAAACCTTGCTCAACTTTTTGAATAGATATACCAAGCTTCTGTGAAAGGTCTAGGGCGGAAATGTCGACATTATGTTTACATAAAAAAGAGCAATACAAATAAATCTTTACATAATCACCATTTGCAGTGCAAAGGTATTCTGAAATAAAGACTTCTGGTATAGACATATTTTCAAATATTAGTGATAAGTTTTGTTCAAAATTCATAATATTGCCCCCTAGCAAAATAATAATATACACTTTTTCTCGGTTTGGCAATATTATATCTAAAAATATTATTTCTTGTCAAAGACAAACGGGCAATTTGGTATGGAATTCTGCTTTTTATTTTAGAGAGATGAAGCTTTAAGGGGAAAGCACAAATTGAGATACATATGTATTCTGGACCACGAATATAAAATCATTAGAAGTGTAGTATAAAAAGCAGGTTGAATTAATTCCACACCAAATTACCCGTTTGTATAAGTAGATTTTACTTTTTGCGTAATGCGATAATATGCAAATGAAAAATGTATAAAAAGGTTCTGTGTAAAATCTAGAATTTAGCAGTAAAGCGATAGGAAAAAATAAGAATATGAAAATACTTAGAGCTGTGAAAAAAGTTAAATCAAAGTATCGTAATGCGAGAAATAGTAGGATTCCATAGATTAATAGAGGTGTCAATAATTTATATTCAATTATGCCTAGAAATTTGGCAGAGTAGTCGTAATTTAGTGGAAAAATAAATTTTTGTTTCATAGTTACCTCATAAAAATTGATTTAATACCCGATACACCAGAACTAAAACTAGACGTTATTCCGATTCCTCCTAAAAACTCTTTAACTAATTGCCCAGATTTTAAAAGGGCCGAAATAGAGCCGATTAGGAGTATTTTATTAAATAGAGAAGAAGAGTCTTCTTTTAAGAGTGCATAAGGAATTATTAAAAGAGCAGATAGAACTATTTGAAGTAATAGCATAGAAAGAAAACTTTTGTACCAACTTTTTAGAAAGCCCTCAGTTGCTTTAGTAGATAAGCATAAAAATGCAAATGGCGAAGCTAGAATTAGTAATTTGATAAGTATGTAACGTAAAGAAAAGCTAAGTAATAGGGAAAAAGAAGAAATAGATAAGATACTGCTTAAAATTCCATCTAAAGAAAAAGCATTGAAGTTATCTAGACTATTGATATTTAAGCACGAAATTAAAGTTTCGAAAGAAATTTCTTTTTTGAAAATACTGCTACCTAAACTTAAAAAGAAATCACTTATTTGATTAGTACCATTTATTAAGAGATTACATATTTCGAGAGAAAAATTCATTGTTATTGCTGCTATTATTATTCTTAAAATAAATCTGCTTGGTGATTCTACTTCGTTTCCTGTAAATGGAGCAACAATAAGTTTTATGCAATAATATAAAATAAAGGCTAAAAGTAGGCAATTGGTTAGCATTAAAACTCCGTTAGTTGGAGAAGTGCCAAATATTTTTTCAAAATATGAATCTGTAGTTATTGTGTTATCGACAAAAATAAGTTTATCTAATAAAGGATTAATGTTTTGAACTATTGAGCTTATTATGGAAGAGTATAGTGAATTTGTTGTTTCTAAAATCACTTCAACTAAATCTATTTCTTGTATAGTATCGCCAGACATATTTAGTTACTCCTTTCATTATTTGCCGAATAAGCTTTCGATGGCTTTTAAAACTAAATCTACACTTAGTATGAATGCGTAAGAAAATAATGTGCTACGAATTAGTTTCTTGCCAGAAACGATTCGCTCTTCATCTCCAAAACTGAATTTTTTCATTAGAATCCCAACACCAATGGCCACTGCAGCAGCTGGTGTAGATATTTTTATAATCCATTCTTTGATGGTATTTAAATTCTTTTCTAAGTTATTTATTAGTTTTGGTGTAGCAGCTAGGCAAGTTGAGGAAATTAGTATTGTTATAAGTAACGTAAATATGATTACTTTTTTTAGATTCTTTTTTAGCATCTTTTATGCTCCTTTCAATTTTTATATAAATCTATTTGCTTTGAATTCAGGTGTAAGCTGTAGGATCTGTGGCTTTAAGATTTCATATCCGTTTGACAAAAAACATATTGCTTCAAATGTTCGCAGTTCTCTTGAAAAAGTATTGATATCATAGATAAAGTCGTGATGAATTTGAGAACTTATGCTTTCAGAAATATTGGAATTACTTGATTTGAAGTTATTAAGTATATAGTTAAATTTTGTCTCTTTTGCATTTTCTGATATAGTGTGACTATATTTAGTTTTGTCCTCCTTTCCTAGTTGCTTTTGTGCTTCTTCGATAGTGAATATATCATCAGTTCGAAACCATATTTTATTTACTAGGCTTTGAATGATGATTTTGGCTGCTGAGTTTTCTCTGACAGCATTTAGAAGCGAGGTATAGCTTTGAGTGGAAACTATATTTATACATTTTGCTTCTCTGCTTTCTGAAAAAAAGTCAGCATCGTTTTGGGTGGCATATTCATGATATTCATCGCACACAAAAGCAACTGGTTTTATAGTATTTTTTTTTGCTAATCGCATAAGAACTTCTGATTGAAAATCTAGTTTTAAGTAAGTCGCAATTATTTTCGATAAATTTCGATACTCTGCTATATTCATATTTAACACAACAATATTATCTTCTAAGTTTTCAAATCCTGAAAACGAGATATTAGCTTTGTCTGGACAAAAAGTTTTTGCGACTTCGTAATCACTTACAAATAACTGGGTTATCCTTGAAACTTCTGATTGAATAATGGAAAGTACTCTTGAATCAAGAGATTTGAATTCAGATGTAAAAAATTCTAAAGATGTTTTGAAATCATATACTTGAGATTGATTTAAGCTATTGGAAAGGAACAAATTTTTAACAATAGAAATTTTATCTTCTAAGTATTTTGAATCGTTAATTAATTTATGAAGTTCGATGAATGTTACATAGTTATCGTTGTAGAGTCTACAGAGTTTTATGCATTCTGTTAAATATAATTCTACTTTGTCAAGCCAATATGAGTCTGTTGTGTTTTGATTTGAAAATAGAGTAAGTATTGTTTTTATGCGATTAGCTAAAATAGATGGCTTTAAATTTGGTTTGTCTAAAGGATTATAAGTATATTTACCACCAAGTTGTATCACTATTAGTTTTTTATTTGTGTTTGCCGACAGCTCTTTTACTTTTTCGTGAAAGTTTCCTTTAACGTCAAGAACTAGCATACCAATTCCCATATTTAATAATTGTTTTGTGATAGGGTACATTGCTGAAGAGGTCTTGCCTGTACCGATTGTTCCAGTAATCAATATGTTTTGATAAAGTCCTTTTTCGGGTATCGAAACAATTTTACCGTCTGATAAGTTCTTGCCAATTATTAATGAATTTTTTTCTTGAATATTTGTTTTAGTTTTTTCAGGAATAGTGGGAATTATAAACTTTTGATATATTATGTTTAGAAAAAAGCTCCATGAAATTATTAAAGAAAAAAAGTAGAGTATTTTAAAAATTTTGGAAATATCTTTAGGAATTGAATGGATTTTTTCTAGGAATAATATAGATATAGATTGTTCTTCGTAAACATCTTTAAAAAGAAATAAATTTAATATTAGTATAATTAATAAAAATGTTGAAATGAAGAATTTTTTGTTGTAAAATGTAGAAGTGCTAAAAATATTAATCATCTCCAGTCAGAATTTAGTTTTTGTTTACTTTTTATTAGTTTGCTACCTTGCTTTTCTTGCAATACGAATAGTTCAAACCAGCTATAGCAAATGTATGCTGAAACAATTAGATGGAAAAATAAAGAGTATAAAAAAACTGAAGTTTGATTTGAGAATGACGTAAGTATTTTAAGTACGACCGAGATTATAACAAAAATAGTGATTAACAAAAGGTAAATATGTTTTGCTTTCAAATGTATCACCACCTTTTGAATGTGATTATAGCATTGTTTTTTTTCGTGTCTAGATATTTATCAAAAATATTTGACACATTTTGTGTCATTAATAAACATAACAAAAATGTGGTTAAATGGTTATGTCGATTTTAAATATTATAAAGATTGTGAGGTATTAATATGGTAACTAAAGATATGCTTATTGGAGAAATTGTGGGTATGAACGAGAAATATCCTGAAATTTTATTAGAGGCAGGAATGCATTGTTTAGGATGTCCAGCTTCAGCAGGCGAAACATTAGAGGAAGCTTGTTTAGTACATGGTATAGACGTTGATGCTCTTATTGAAAAACTAAATAATATATAAAATTTAAAAATTTTTTGGAAGATTTTTTAAAAAAACATGTTGACATCTGTAAAAAAATGTAGTAGTATAGAGAAGCAGTCGTGATTAACACGTTTGCAAGGTGATGGGCCATTAGCTCAGTTGGCAGAGCACTTGACTTTTAATCAAGTTGTCCGCAGTTCGAATCTGCGATGGCTCACCATTATTTATTTTATGGCCCGATGGTCAATCGGTTAAGACATCGCCCTTTCACGGCGGAGTGGGGAGTTCGACTCTCCCTCGGGTCACCAGTTTGCCAGTGTAGCTCAGTTGGTAGAGCAACTGACTTGTAATCAGTAGGTCGTTGGTTCAATTCCGATCACTGGCTCCACTAAATCCTGTAAACCTTACAGTAGTAAGAGTTACAGGATTTATTTTTTGCGGTTCTTTGTTAATAGTTGGGGTGGTAAACTCTAACTAAAATTATAGAACCTTATAAGAACAATTACACCAGTTGAGGATGCTAGAATTATGAGAGATTGTATTGGCAAAACACAGACTGATAGAATTAATAAGACACGAGATATTTGGAATGAAAATGGAATGCAAATTACTATTGAATAGAAAGATAAGAAATTCCAGAAGAAAAATTAAGTAAGAATTAAGCAAAAACTGCAGTTGAAATTAATGAAGTGTCACCCTGTAGGGAGACAGTAATTAATTTAACTGCAGTTTTTTAATATAAGTTATTCTTTAAAAATCACATCAACAATATCTCTCGTAGAATTTGGTTTAGCGATGTGGGCTTGCATTTGTTTGATATTTTCTAAACGTATTTCGTCTGTAAGTAAATGCTCTATGAATGGCTTTGTGCTCTTGGCATCGAATATCTGTACAGCAGCACCGTTGTTTAATAAGAATTCGGCATTTTCTTCTTCTTGACCTGGAATTGGATTTATTATTGCAAATGGTACGTGTGTTGTTATAATCTCTGTTGTTGTTAATCCACCTGGTTTAGATATTATAAGGTCTGCAATGTTCATTAGCTCTGGCACTTTTGTAGTATAGCCTAAGATGATAACTTTTTTATTAGAACCGTTGGCGATATCTGCAAACATCTTTTGACTTTTTTGACGTTTACCGGCTACAGTGACGATCTGGATGTCTAAGTCTGTATCTATTAGCCCTTTATAAAAGGTCTTTACATTTGATAACCCATATTCGCCACCACCGAATATTAAAACAGTTTTCTTATTTTTATCTAGCCCGAATTCTTCATAGATTTTTTCTTTATCATATTTTTTCAAAAATGCTGGAGATACAGGAATTCCAGTTACGTGAATTTTATTTAAATCTATTCCGTTAAAGCCCATTTTATATTTTATTTCGTTATTTGCTACAAAGTAATTATCGATGAATTCTGGTTTTAGTTCCCAAAATCTATGTGATGCATAGTCTGTTATTATTACGTTTAATTTTGAGTTTACTTGATTTTTCTTTTTCAAAATAGCACACATTTCTGTTATGAACGGGTGCGTAGAAATTATTATATCGGGTTTCTGTTCATTTAGGTATTTTACAAGTTTTAGCGATAATAGTCTTTGCACGGCATTACTGAAGTTTGCTACTGAGTATTGTTTTGCACTTAATTTGTATATGTTTCCCCAAAGTTCTGGTGAGTATCGAGCCATATTTACGTATGAGTTTATTATTATTTTGTCTACTGCTTTATTTGCGTACTTTAAAGCATCTAGCATTTCTACACTACAGCCTGGCTTATTTTCTAGTATATAGTTTTTGATTGCTTCTGCAGCTTTAAAGTGTCCTCCACCAAGAGCTGCATATAATATTACGATTTTTTTATCCAATATATCTACCTCCAATCAAGAACATTTTAACATATTTTTTTACATTTGTGTATAATTATAAGTTTTTGACCCCAAAATAACTTACGAGGTGGTAATTTTGATGGAGTTTTGGAATAAAAGAGTAGATTTAAGTGGAGGATTACGTATTGCACTTGTTGCTTTGATGATTTTTGTGGGAATATCTTTTTATTTGAATATTAGGAACAAGGAACTTACACAGACACTTTCGAATTCGTATGATAAGGCTTTTTATGAGCTTGTTGAATATACGCAAAATGTTGAAACTTTACTTGCAAAAGCACAGATTTCTAATACATCAAGTTATTCTGCCAAAACACTTAATAATATTTGGAGAAAGGCAGATTTGGCGCAATCTTCACTTTCACAAATACCTACAGATAGTAATGTTTTAAATACGGCTGTTAAGTTTTTTAATCAGCTTAGCGATTATTCGTATAGCTTAGCTAACAAGTTAATAGACGGCGAAAACTTAAAAGATGATGATTATGAAAATTTAAATGATTACTATGAGACGTGCCAAACTTTAAACAGTACAATTCAAGGCTTAGCTAGTGATTTGGCAAGTAATAGTATTTCGTGGAAAGAGCTTACAAAAGAGGAAAATACCGCATTTTTAGCACAAGAGGTTGCTAATATTTCAAAGGACAGTTTTTCTAAGATTGAACAAGATATGCAAGACTATGAGGGGCTTATCTATGACGGACCTTTTTCAGAGCATATGACTAGTAGTAAACCACTAGGGCTTGGTAGTGAGGTGTATAGTGAAGAAAAGGCAAAAGAAAAAGTATATGAATATGTAGATAAAACGAGGATAACGGAGCTTAAAAGTAATGGAATTGTTAATGGAAATATCAAATCGTATAGTTTTTCTTTTGTGCTTGATAGTAAAATAAATGGGTATATAAATGTGACTGAGCAGGGTGGTCATGTTTTGTGGATGGATATTTCTAGAAATGTGGCAAATGAAAATGTAACGAAAGAACAAGCAAATGCAATTGGTAAAGACTTCCTAGAAAAACATGGCTTTGGAGAAATGAAAGAGTCATATTTTACAAATGAGAATGGTGTTTTGACAATTAATTATGCTTTTAATCAAAACGGAATCATTTGTTATCCTGATTTAGTAAAGGTTAAAGTGGCTTTGGATAATGGTGAGGTTTTGGGATTGGAAAGTCAAAGCTATCTTAATTCGCATCGCAAGAGGGATTTGCCAAAAGTAAATATATCTATGCAAGAAGCACAAAAGAAAATTAATTCAAAACTTGAAATACTTTCTTCTACTGTTACAATTATACCAACTGATTGGAAGACGGAAGTTGCAGCTTATGAGTTTAAAGGAAAAATGAATGATAGGAATTTTATTGTTTATATAAATATTGAAAATGGTAGAGAAGAGAAAGTCTTTATGATATTAGATACTCCTGGAGGAACTTTTACAATCTAACGTCCCTAAAATATTTTATGTAAAGTAATATAACTGTAAAGGGGGACAAGCAAATGGAAGAAAGTGTCGCAAAGCGTTTGGTATTCCTCAGAAAAAGCAAAAAATATTCTCAATATGAATTGGGCAAAAAGCTTGGAATGAGTCGCTCAAAGATTTCTAATATTGAGCAGGGAAGAAGAAACGTTAATTTGGAAGATGCTATCGAAATTTGTGATTATTTTGAGATTTGCGTGGAAAGTTTTGTATGTCCGGAAAGAATCACTTATAAGAAAATAATTAACATGATTGATAGTTATCTTATGACAGATGTTTGCGATACGAAAGAAGAAAGTTTTTTGAAAGACGTAGCTTTACTTTATGAAACAAGGAAAAATATTTTGGCTCAGAAAGAGTTAGAAAAGTTGGAAAAAGAACGAAGAGAGCGAATGATAAAAATGCGTCAAAAGTTAAGAAATCGTAGATAAAATAGTTGATGAGAAAAAGGGACGGAGGAAAATTCTCACTTTTGAGAAAAAGGGACGGACCTCAATATTTGGAAGGTCTGTCCCTTTTTCTCATTTTTCTCGTCGCCCACTTTTCTCGGGTTTCATTTTTAATTCGTTTTTGAAACTTTTATTTTATAGTGTCTTCTAATGTTTTTATGTAGTTATTTTGCAAGTTTATATTGTCTCTGTAATATTCTTTTACTAATGGCTCGATGCTGTATTTTACAGTCATTTTAATGTCTTCATCATCCATTGGTTTACAAAAGTATGAATGACCAATTTTTAAATCGTCGCTTAAGTCTTTGTTTACATTTACCACAGCAGAAACTACTTTTGAAAGTAATGGATTTTGCGAGTAAAACTTTTTAAAGTCTTCATTTTCAAAAGCAGGGTTTATTGTGTAAAAGCAAAATCTTCTTCTTAGAGCATAGTCTTTTATTGCAAGTTTTTCATCGAAAGTATTCATAGTTCCTATGATATACACGTTTTCTGGTACATAGAAACGTTCTCTTGAACAAGCAAGTTCAATGTAATTATCTTTTCCACGTTTATCGATTTCTATTAAAGAGAATGCTTCTCCAAATATTTTTGTGATATTTCCTCTATTTATTTCATCTATTATTACGAAATATTTGTTGCTTGGATCATTTCTTGCCTTGTTGCAAATTCTCTTAAAACAGCCCCTTTTATATTTGTATATGCCTATATCATCAGGACGATAACCTTCCATAAATTCGTCGTTTGAATACAATTCATGGAATTGGACAGATAAGATTTTTTCTTCGTCTTTTCTACCTAAAATAGAGTAGACCATTCTTTTAGCAATGTACGTTTTACCAACACCTGGAGCTCCTTGTAATATTACGTTTTTACGACGTAATATTAAAGAGCGAAGCTCATCGTAATCTTTTTCTTCAAAATATACTTCTTTTAAAAATCTTTCCTTATCGTAGTCTTCGTAGTATCTGTATTGCTTTTTAGGGTTTAACTCACGCATCATGCTGTAGATTACTTCATATTCTCTATTTGAAAGTTTAAATAAAGTTCCTTGTGTGTATCTGAAAACTTCTAAGTTAGCAAGCTCGATATGTGACTCAATCATGTATCTTGATACTGTATCAGTAAGACCTTCTATTTTTTTAAACATTACTTTGTTATCATTTATTTCTTCGATTGCTTGACAAAGACCAATTACTTCTTTAGCTGGGTCAAGCTCGTAAGCGATTACTAAGTCACCTTTTTTTATTTCTGTAAAATTTTTATATAAAGTTCTTGGCGTTCCATCTTCATTTAGAGCTGTATAGTAGAAGCAATCTCCAACTTCTAAGTCTCTAAATCTAAGCATTTTTGGATTTATGCTAAGCCACCAATAAGTATTACCCATAAACATCATTTCCTCCTAGATATTTGAATTTTAAACTGTAACCATATTAGCATGAAAGTACGTATTTTTCAATATTTTTTGTTGAAAAAATTTACATAATGTTATATAATTTGGCATACGGAAATTATGACTCTAGGAGGTAAGTAAATGAATATTTACTTTAGTGGTTCCATTGCTGGCGGTCGGGGAAAACAACCGGTTTATAAGGAATTGATTAGATTTCTTGAGGGATTTGGAAATGTTTGGACTAAACATGTTGGTGAATTAAAGAGTAAGTCGGAGAAAAGTGTCAACGTATATGCTAGAGATATTACTTGGCTGGATAATAGTGATGTACTTGTTGCAGAGATTACTGTTCCATCGATAGGTGTTGGGATGGAAATTGAGCATGCAATTCGGATGGAAAAAAAGATTCCGATTCTTTGTCTCTTTGACATGAATTCGATGAAGCCACTAACTAGAATGGTTATTGATTGCCCATATGTTACTACTTTTGGATATCCTGACATTGAAAGTGCTAAAACTGTAATTTCAGAGTTTATTAACTCGAATGTGAAGAATTAAACATAAAATAAAAAGTTATGTCCAATACGTAAGAGGCATTTGGCTAGCAGAAAGCTTACCAAGATGTGCAGCTCCATGTATTTGACATAACTTTTCATTTCTTTTGTTGCAATTCAGACTAAAAATAGGTATAAGATCTGATAAGACTTTTAGAAGCAATTTTGTCAAGGTGGAGATTACGTCAGCAATACTACCTTGACAAAGCCTTGCGGATAAAAGTCTTATCAGACCTTATACCTATTTTTAGTCTGAATTGCAACCATTCTTTTGAAAAATAGCGGATTGTTTTTCATCTTTTGCTTGACATGAGCATGAAAATAGGTTAATATATATGTTGCGTGATAGTTAGATGGTGGATGTAGCTCAGTTGGTTAGAGCGCTAGGTTGTGGCCCTAGAGGTCGTGGGTTCGAGTCCCATCTTTCACCCCATGCATATTTAAATATTGGGCTGTAGCCAAGTGGTAAGGCACCAGACTTTGACTCTGGCATTTCGGCGGTTCGAATCCTCCCAGCCCAGCCAAGAAGTGAGTATCTTAAAGGTACTCACTTTTTTATTTGCTCAAGCCAAAACACAAAAAAGTGTCATTATAATATTTTAAGAGACGACTTTTTGTATTATACTATTCTTGATTGAAAGGAGGATGTATGTTAGAGTTTATAAATGTTACAAAACAATTTGAAAAAGTTACTGCTGTTAAGGATATTTCTTTTAAGGTGGAAGATGGAAAGGTGCTTGGAATAGTTGGAAGAAATGGTGCTGGAAAATCTACTATTTTTAGAATGATTTTAAATTTAATTAATCCAACAAAAGGCGAAATACTTTTTAATGGCAAGAAGATAGATAGCAAAGTTCTAGATACTTTTGGATACTTACCTGAAGAGGGAAGCCTACTTCCGGAGTTTACGGTGCTTGATATTTGCGAGTATTATGGTGCTTTAAAGCTAATGAATAAAGAAGAAATACATGAGAGCTTAAAGAAGTGGCTGAATGAATTTGGCATTAGTGAATATTTCAATATGAAAGTAAACAAGCTCTCAAAAGGGAATAGGCAAAAGATTCAGTTTATTGTTTCTGTTTTGCATAATCCTGATTTTATAATTCTTGATGAACCATTTTCAGGGCTTGACCCTGTTAGTGTTGAAGAATTAGAAAAGGCGATTATGAAATTAAAAAATGAAGGCAAAACAATTATTTTTTCTTCTCATGTTATGAATCATGTTGAAAACTTGTGTGATGATGTTTTGATTATTAATCACGGAGAGGCTTTATTGTATGGAAATTTAAAGGAGATATTAGCTGATTATAAGATTGATGGTAAAAACGCCAATTCTTTAAATGATATTTTTATAGATAAGGTAGGTGAAAATAATGAATAGTCAAAAAACAAGAGAGATTATTAAGTTTTCAATTTATAAAAATATTCAAAATAAGTGGTTTCTAGCTTTTAATATTATAAGTTTAATTAGTGCTGTGCTTATATTGAATTGGAATTCTATTACTACTTTATTTAAACCTGAAGAGACAGAAAAACCTTTTGAATTTGCTATATTGGATAGTGGAGATTTGATTTATGACGGATTAAGTGAGCTTGAAAGTGGAGAAAATATTAAGATAAGTAGAATAACAGAAAATACGTATAATGCAGAAAATATGCCAGATGACTTTGCTGTTATAGAGGTTTTGCCGGATGAAGAAGAATGTTTTAAGATTAATTTAATTTCAAAAGAAGGAATAAAACTTTCTATATATTCACCAGTGAAAGACAAAATGTATGAAATAAGAAATACACTTTTTTCAAAAAGGTATAATGTTTCGTCTGGGGATATTTTAACGTTTCAAAAAGATTTAAGTGTTAATAGAGTGATGCTTTCTGTTGATGCAAAGGACTCGGAATCAAAAGAGTATATTAAATTGTTTTCTGCAGCAGCAACGTATTTGCTTGCCGTTTTTGTTTTTTCTAAACTTGCAAGTGAGATTTCTCAAGAAAAGCAGTCTAAGTCAACAGAGTATATACTTACAACTGTTTCTGAAAAGGAGTATTTGTTTGCTAAAATATTTAGTAATGTTATAATTCTTGTTTTACAAGGGTTACTTATGATTGTTTATTATTATATTGCAGCATTGATTTCGCAGATTATAAATATTGCACAGACTGACATTAAGCTTAGCGCTTCATTTATGTTTAACAATATGAGCAAAGATATTGTTATTTATATATTGATGCTTATAATTTATAATGTTTTGAATTTGATTTTACTTTGCATTTTTCAAGCTTTGGTTGCTGCTAAAACAAGTTCATCTTCTGAAGCTGGAAATACGGTTTCGCTTATTGTTTTTGGCATGATGATAGCATATACTGCGACTGTTTATTTTATAACACCATATAACAAGGTAAGTTTGCTTTTATATTTGATTTCTTGCTTACCTGTGCTTTCAGCTTATTTTGTCCCAGCAATGATGGTAATAGGCCAAGCAAAAATGTGGCAAATTTTGGCTTCGCTATTAATATTAGTAGTATCAATACCAGTATTTTTTAATCTTACTGCAAAGCCTTTTAAAAATGGAATTTTAAATTATACGAAACTTAAAAAGAAAAAGACAAAGGAAGTAGAAACACAAGAAGAGTATATTGAAAAGAAGAATGTGAAAAGCATTGGATTTGTCGTTGGAATGGGACTTGTTATTTATATTGGACTACAAGTTATTTTCTCATTAATTTGTGGTATGATTTTACCAGTATTATTTGAAAACGTGTTAACTACAACAGAGCTTACTTTGATTTTACAAATAATTCTTCAAGTGGTATCTTTGGGAATCGCAGCTAAGTTTGTGCTTAGTTATGTAGAAAAAAATCCTACAAAGAAAGAATTTAAGTTAGGAAAGAAAGCAAAGATTGTATTTTTAGCATTGGTTTTAATTTTTGGATTACAATTTTTACTTGGCCTACTTTATCCAAAGATTGGACTTGATTATAGTAGTGTAGATATGTTTGATATAAGTTCGGACTCTAGTATTATGACGAAAATAATTGCAATTATTTCGATAGCTATTATCCCTGGAATTTTTGAAGAACTATTTTTTAGAAAAGCACTTATTGATTTGACTTCAAAGTATAGTAAAAAATTTGCTCTAATTTTTCCTGCGTTATTATTTGGGTTTGTACACATGAATTTATCACAAGGACTTTTTGCGTTTATAATAGGTATAGTTTTGGGAGCAATATATTTATACACAAATGATATAAAGTTAACTATGTTTATTCACTTTGTTAACAATGGTTTTGCTGCTTTAGAAATGATATTGCCAGAAAGATTTGCTATTGGTTTGGTATTTTTGTTGATTGCAAGCTTGGTTTATGGAATTGACTTATTTATAAGGGCCTTAATCAATAAGGAGAGTAGAAAGAAAATACAAGATTTGCTTGCAATAAAAGTAGATTTTAAACTTGCTAAAAAGTATTTGTACGTTTTTCATGACTATATTTTTGACGTGGCTCTTTTGCTAGTTATGCTTATGAGTGTTATGACTGAAAACTTGTTAAGATAGAAAATAGAGGAATTAATAATCCCGAGGAACAATTTTTAAAGAAATTATAAAAAAGTCTTGACGAAACTTATTTTATAATGTAATATAATGATTGTTCACGCGGGAGTAGCTCAGTTGATAGAGCGTCGCCTTGCCAAGGCGAAGGTCGCGGGTTTGAGCCCCGTTTCCCGCTCCATATTGAAAACCTAGTAGTCTAAATGATTACTAGGTTTTATTTTTATAGATTTTATTGCCATAAATTCTTAGATATGGTAAATTTATGGTATGAAAGTAGAGACTTTTTTGCATTTTGTTTGTCAAACAAGTGTAACTTCTTGAAAGGGGAAGGGGGATATATATGGATAACGGTGCAAGTAGCTACCGCCGTTTTCTAGATGGTGATGAAACTGGTTTAAATGAGATTGTTGAGATGTATGGTGACAATCTTATGTATTTTATAAATGGTTTAGTAAAGAACATTGATATGGCAGAGGATTTAATGGAAGATACTTTTATGGAACTTGTAGTACATAAACATCATTTTAGAGAAGAATCTTCTTTTAAAACATACCTATTTAAAATTGGAAGAAACAAGGCTTTAAACGCACTTAAAAGAAATAGAATTTATGCAGAATTAGATACTGATATAGAGGATATAGAAAAGCTAGAAGAAACTATTATTACGAATGATAAAAGTAGACATATTAAAGAGGCGATGTCTAAGCTTAAAGACGATTATGCTACGGTGATTCATCTTTTGTATTTCGAAGATATGTCTTACGAAGAAATTAGTAAGATAATGAAAAAAACTAATAAGCAGATTAAAAATCTTGCTTATAGGGCTAGAAACTCTCTTAAAGAAGTTTTGGAAAAGGAGGGATTTTCTTATGAAGAGTAACGAAGAAAGAGTACAATCTATAGTTTCAAAAGCAAAAAGATATAAGACTGAAAGAAAGATGACTCTATCTACTGCGGCAATTGTTTTTTGTGCTGTTATAGCTGTTACTTTGCAAACTTCAATCAATGAAAATAAGGTAAACATTAACGCAAAATCATCTGGAGAAAGAAAGGAAGTAGCAAGCTTATATACTAATGAAGAAAATATTTCAACTTTTAGTTCGAAAGAAGAATTGGTAAGTACATTAAAAGAATTATCTGAGAATGAAAAAGAAAACTATAGATATAGGGGAGGCATTTATTTCGCAGATGATGCTTATGACATGGTCACTAACGAAGCTATGGAACAAAGCAGTGGACTCAAAAGTGAAAGTGCTTTACAAACTAAACCTGCAGAAAGCGAAGACTATTCAACAACAAATACACAAGTACAAGGTGTTGATGAGGCAGATATTGTAAAGACTAACGGAGAAAAAATATTTTATCTAACAAACGACAAACTTGAGATTATAGATACTACGAAAAAGAAATTAGCAGTTTCAAAAGAAATAACTTTTGACGATAATGATATGCCTTTTGAAATGTATTTAGATGACAAATATTTTGTTGTTCTTGCTAACCGTGATGTGTATAATGAGCCAATAGTTTTAGATCAATTGAAAACTAACGGGATTTCGCATGTTAGAGGAACAAGTACTACAAAAGCATTGATTTATGATATTAATTCTTATGAGCTTGTTAGAGAAATTGAAGTAGAAGGAAATGAAATTGCTTCTCGAAAAATAGGCGAGAATATTTATATTGTTACTAATAAATATGTTTATATTTATGACGATATTGATATTGAAAATTCAGACATTTTACCAATTTGCAGAGACACTAGTGTATCTAGTGAATATCGTGAAATTCCGGCAACAGAAGTTAAGTATTTTAACGATTTAAAAGAGAATCCAAATTGTAATTATATGATTATTACATCTTTTAATTTAGGAGATTTGGAAAGCAAGGCAAAGGTAAATACTTATCTTGGTGCAGGAAACGATGTTTATTGTTCAAAGGAAAATTTGTATGTCGCAAAAGTAAAACGTCAATATACATATACTCCGAAAATAACGAATGTTATAGACGAAGCTATTGGTGTATCTGGCACTTCTTCAAATGAAATTTCAACAAGTATTCATAAATTTTCTATAGATAATGGTGAGGTTAAACACGTTGCTACTGGCAAGGTTTATGGTGCTTTGTTAAATCAATTTTCTATGGATGAATACAATGGCAACTTTAGAATAACTACGACAACAATGGATGAAGGAAACAATCTATTTGTTTTGAATAAGAATATGAAAGAAATAGGAAGTGTAACTAATTTAGCTAGTGGCGAAAAAATATATGCTACAAGATTTATGGGTGAGAAGGCGTATGTAGTTACTTATAAAACAGTTGATCCACTTTTTGTGATTGACTTATCTAATCCGGAAAAACCTACAGTTTTAGGTGAGTTAAAGATACCAGGATATAGTAGTTATTTACATCCTTTAGGAGAAAATTACCTTATTGGATTTGGCGAAGATTCGGTTGAGAAATCATATTTGAATTGGGAAGGTGAGCAAGAAGTTGTCGCTTATGCTACTGGACTTAAGATGGCTATTTTTGACGTTTCTGACTATAATAATCCTAAGGAATTGTACTTTGTAAAAATAGGAAATAGAGGAAGTTATTCGGAACTTTTATATAATCATAAAGCTTTGCTTTTTGATGAAAACGAAGGAATCTTTGCTTTCGCAGCTTATCTTACAAGCGATGGTGGATATTATGAGGATGGTACACCGATGTATGGAGATAAAATGTTTGATGGTGCTTTAGTGTATAATGTAAGTGTAGAAGAAGGCATCTCGCTTAGAGGCAAGATTGAGCATGATGAATCAGTTGAAAGAATCGTTAGAATTGGTGATAAACTTTATACCCTTTCGAAAGAAGATATAAAAGTAAGTGATATTAAAGAAATTAAAGAGTTAGATACCTTGAAGTTTTAATATAAAAAACGGGACACATGATGTGTCCCATTTTTTTGTAAATATTTAAATGTTCTCTTGACAAGAACAAATGTTTTTGATATTGTTTTGGTGATGAGGTCGTTTGGATACGATGTGATTTGCCCTTTTTATTTTTACAAATGAAAAGGGAGGTGATGCCGATGGTAAAAGATGATTACATATTGTTTGCTATTGCAGTAATACTATTAGCATGCTTCTTTAAGTATTTACTTGACTTAAAGAAAAAATAAGCATAAAAAAATCACTCTATCCATTTCTCGAGGTTGAGTGATTTTTTTACCAACCAAGGGCAAGTCACGATTAGTGACAAACACCTCATCTTTAGTTTAATTATACTATAGTAACATAAAAAGTCAATACAATAGTATTGATATTTTTTTAACTTTGTTATTGACATTGTACTAGTACAGGTGATACAATGTGAGCGTGGGAGGGAAGATTATGATAAAAATTACAAATCTTAGTAAATCTTACGGCGATAAAAAAGTGCTTGAAGATTTAAATTGTACCATTAAAACAGGGTCTATATATGGACTTATTGGAGCTAATGGTGCTGGAAAATCAACACTTCTTAGAATTATTATGGGGATTTTTCAAAAAAACTCTGGTAGCATCGAGATTGATGGCAAAGAGATTTCGGACAGTGAAGAGTTTAAACAAAAGCTTGTTTTTGTACCTGATGATTTGTTTTTCTTTAAGAATTATTCAATAAATGATATGGTTATTTTTTATGGCAAACTTTACAAAAATTTCGATAAAGAATTTGCTATTAAAATGTTTGACAAATTGAAACTAAATAGAAAACAAAAAATTCAAACTTTCTCAAAAGGTATGAAACGTCAAACAGCACTTGTTTGTGCACTTGCAACTAATGCAGATTATATGTTTTTTGATGAAACGTTTGATGGCATTGACCCTGTTATAAGAAATTTCATGAAGAAAGTTATAGCAGAGCAAATGGAGAAAAAGGAAACGACTATTATAATGACTAGCCATAATTTAAGAGAGCTTGAAGATATATGCGATAACCTTGGACTTCTTCATAAAGGTGGTATTTTGTTTGAAAGTGATATTGATTCTTTAAAAACTAATATGTTTAAAATTCAAATTTCACTTCCAAGAGAATTTTCAAAAGAGGATTTTCAAAATCTTAATGTTCTTAGTTTTAAAAAGACAGGTAGTGTTGCAACCGTTATATTAAAGGGTGAAAGAGAAGGATATGAAAAGATTTTAGAAGATATGAATCCAATTATATTAGACTTTTTACCACTTACATTGGAAGAAATATTTATTTACGAGATGGAGGTGCTTGGTTATGAATTTGACAAAATTATTTAATTTTAAGTATTTGATACAAAACATAAAAAAGTCAAAGATGGCACTTGTATTATTTTTTATAATAGTACCAATTTTTACGAGTCTTACGATAATGACAACGAAAGATCAAATACTTGATTTTAGTGAGTTAGCATTTGTAAATATACTTGGAATGTATATTATACCTTTTATATTTTCAGTTTGTTTGTTTGGATATGTATATAAGAAAAACAGTGTAGATTTTATGTGTTCTATGCCAGTTAGTAGAAAGACGATTTTTGTTACGAATACTATTGGTGGAATTGGAATGATTGTACTTATGCAACTCATAACACTTATATTAACTTTACTTATTGGCGTTGTGACGGGTGCTACGATATTTAATGCAATGGTATTTGATATTTTTGCTTATCAGACGATAGCATATATATTTGTTTTTACAATAGCAAATTTGGCAATGAGTGTTTCTGGAAATCTTTTGACACAAATAGTGGTAACTTTACTTATAACATTTTTGATACCTTTTTCAACTTTCTTTGTAGTTGCTTATACGTCAAATAACGAAGTGACAATATATAATGAATATGGAAATATTGGAAGTGAGTTTTTTAGAATCATAAATTATACGGCACCTAGCATGCTTTTTAATGGTGAGTATAATTATAGTAGTATATCAATGTGTAAGATGGCTATACTTAGCATTATTTATTTTGCACTTGGACTTTATTTGTTTAAGAAAAGAAAAATGGAAATTGCAACAGAATCTTTTGAAAATAATCGTACTCATTTCTTAGTAAAAGGTTTGACACTTGCACCATTTGTTGCACTTTTAATTAGTTTTATTGATTATGAAAGTTTTGAGCTTATATTGATTTTGCTTGGAATTATATTTATTTATTATTTTGTATATGATTTGATTACAAATAAAAAAATGAAATTTAAAGATAACGTTACATATTTAGTAATTTCAGTATTAATTTTGCTAGGTGCATATCATTCTGTTTTACTTGTATATGATAACTATGATGGTAAGCTTAATATTGACAATATAAAAGAACTTACTGTCGGAGATGAACTTGATTTTACTTTTAATATAAAAAATAAAGATAGTATAAAGAAGATTTTGTTATCTTCAGAAATATACAACTATGTTGATGATAAGTATATATGGGAAAGAGTAAGTATTACTAGAAACGATGGCACTAGGTTTAAACGTAATTTGTATATTAATATAAATGATTTGTCAGATATTGTGGAAGAAAATAGTTCTTCACACAAGTTTGATAAAACTATGAAGTTAAAAGATAGAACGATGGACTTTACAGAAAAAGAAGAAGCAGAGTTTATAAAGAAAATAGCAGAAGGCTTAAATCAATATACTTGTAAAGAATATTTGAAATTAAGAAATGAGTCTTTGAAGCAAGTTAGTTTTTATGGATATAAAAATCATAGATTGATATCTGCTGAGTATCCAATAGAAATTAGCGAAGATGTCTTTAAAATGGCGACAAAGGCATATAACAAATATGCTGGTCAAAAATTAAAGAACTCTAGAAGTTATAGCAACTATATCACAATAAAATATTATAATAGAAATTCTGAAAAAGATTATAATGACAATTTGTATGACAGATATAGTGCGTATTTGGATGATGAATCTGTTAAATATATTATTGATAATGCTAATGTAGAAATAAAAGGATTTAAAACGGGTGTTTTAGCAACATCATATTACTTCACATTCTATGCAGAAGATGCTTCTACTTTCTTAAAATTATTAGGAACAATTGAAGATAATTTTGAAGGAAAATATTTTAATGAAGAGCCACTGTTAAACGATGATGCAGAAATGTTAGATAATATAAGTGCTGAAACGAATGTAATAAATCAAGAAGTTGTAACTACTTCTGGCGAATAGGAGGGGATGTAGATGATAAATTTAGATTATCAAAGTAGAACTCCTATATATGAGCAAATTGTTAATCAATTTGAAAGATTGATTTCGCTTGGAATTTTAAAACCAAAGCAACAAGTTTATTCTATAAGAGAACTTGCTACATCGCTAGGAGTTAACCCTAATACAGTTAAGAAAGCTTATGAAGAACTTGAAAGTAGAGGGGCGATAAATACGATTTCTACAAAAGGCACTTTTGTGGCAGATGACACAAGCAGCATTTTAAAAAATGCTATAAACGAAAAAATTGAAACAATAAAAAAAGAAATCGAAGAGCTTGCAAAACTTGGGATTACGAAAGAAGAGATTATAAAGAAAATTAGTTAAAATATAAAAAATGTTTGACAATATTTTGCCAAACATTTTTTATATTGTGCGTGAAATTGACAAATGTTTTTTGGTAAATTATAATTGATTTAGATTTAGAAAAAATATGACATAAGGGGTGAAGTGCTTGAAAGAAAATATAAAAAATAGTTTGAAAGAGGCTTTGATGGCGATAATTCCTGTCTCTGTGATTGTTGCAGCTTTATGTTTTTCGATAGCACCAGTTAGTACTGATGTTTTTATAATGTTTATTATTGGTGCGATTATGCTTGTTTTTGGAATGGCTCTTTTTACTTTAGGTGCAGAAACTTCGATGACTGTTATTGGCGAAAGAGTTGGTGTGCAGATATCTAGAAATAAAAGCTGGATTATTGGTGTTATTCTTATTATATTTATTGGAACGATTATTGTAATTGCAGAGCCTGATCTTACTGTTTTTGCAGAGCAAATTCAGGAGATTCCAACTAGTACTATGGTAGTTATTTCTGCTCTCGGAAGTGGAGTACTTTTGGCTTTAGCTTTTTTTAGAAATAGATTTAAGATTAAGTTAAAACATATTTTAATGGTTTTATATGGTTTGGTTTTTGTACTTACTATTTTTACTCCTAAGTATTTTTGGGCAATTGCTTTTGATGCTGGAAGTGTTGCTACTGGTGCGATTTCGGTACCTTTTATTGTTGCTATGGGTGCTGGTGCAACTCTTATGAGAAGTGATAAAAATGCTGAAAAGGATACTTTCGGACTTTTGGCAATTTGTTCTGTTGGACCAATTATTACAGTTCTTGTTTTAGGACTTTTTTATAATGTAAATGCAGTAAGTTATACTGTAGATTCGATACTTAATTTAAGTACATCTTTGGATGTTTGGAATGCATTTAAAGTAGCAATTCCAGATTATATGTATGAAGTCGGAATGTCACTTTTGCCAATATTAATTCTTTTTACACTATTTAGAATTTTTGCTTTTAAGATGACAAAAAATGAAGTAATAAAAATAATTATTGGTATGTTTTTCACTTATGTAGGACTTGTATTATTTTTAACTGGTGCAAATGTTGGCTTTATGCCTGCGGGAAGCTTTATAGGAGAAGCACTTGCAAATACGGGTAATATTTGGCTTATCGTACCTATTGGTATGTTACTTGGATATTTTATGGTTAAAGCTGAACCTGCTGTTGTAGTATTAGTTAAACAAATTAGTGATATAACAGATGGTGCTATTTCTGAAAAAATTATGATGGTATCGCAAGAGATAGGTCTTGCTCTAGCAATTGGATTATCTATGATTAGAATTATAACTGGCATTTCTATTTTATGGATTTTACTTCCGTGTTATTTACTTGCGTTTATACTTTCATTTTTTACACCGGAGATTTTTACTTCTATAGCTTTTGATTCTGGTGGAGTAGCTTCTGGAACAATGACAGCAGTTTTTTTGATTCCTTTTTCTATAGGAATTTGTAATGTGTATGGTGGAAATGTTTTAACTGACGCTTTTGGAATCGTTGCAACGGCTGGTGCAATTCCGATTGTATGTATACAGTTAGTTGGGTTACTATATAAATTTAAAACTAAAAATAGTAATAAAGCTATGCCGATTGAATCGGATAAAGAAATTATTGATATAGATTGGGTGTGGGCAAATGAATAAACTTGTTATGTTGGTTTCTATTTTAAGAAGAAATCTTAGTGAAACGGCAGTTAGCTTTTTAAATGAAAATGGAATTTCAGTAACTCTAGGAAGATATGGAAGAGGAACTGCTACAAAAGAGATTTTTAAAATGTTTATGCCTGATAGAGAAAAATGCGTTCTTTTTAGTATTATGCCATATAAAATTTCAAAAAGGATAATGCAAGATTTGCTAGATGTTTGTGAGCATGCTGGAGTTGCTTTTACACTTCCTATAACTAGTGTTGGCGGCGAAAATGTTTATAAATATTTGGAAGGTAAAAATAAAGTGGAAGAGGAGAGTAATATGGAAGTTAAAATTGAAAACGAACTTATTATTGCAGTTACTAATCGTGGCTATACAGATAATGTTATGAGTGTGGCACGTGAGGCTGGTGCAAGAGGCGGAACTGTTATTCATGCAAGAGGTACTGGCGATGAAGCTAGTGAAAAGTTTTTTGGAGAAACTGTAGGAGCGGAAAGGGAAATGATATTTATAGTTGTTTCAAAAGAAGATAAGAAAAATGTAATGAATGCTATTATGGAAAAAGTCGGAATAAATTCAGATGCACAAACCTTTATATTTACTTTACCTGTAATAGATGTAGCAAAATAAATATAGGTAATATTTACCATGGTGAGGCACCCCATTAACATGATATAATTATGTTAAGTGGAGGTGCTTTTTTATGAAGAAAACGTATACTATATTAATAATAGTTAGTGTACTAACTATAGTTTTTGTTTTGGGTTATTTTGCATTTAAAAATTATAACGAAAATGAAAACGATGATAATTGGCTTAATAGTTCTGGTGATATTGAAATTGATACTGGGTTTAATGATGTTTCGAATGAGTATTGGGCTAAAGAATATATTTTATATCTTACTCAAAGAGACATTATGTCCGGAGAGGCAAGTGGTAATTTTAATCCAGAGAATAAGATGAGTTGTAGAGAGTTTTTGATGGCACTTTCTAAGGCAAGTATGCCAATGATTGATTATTCTAAGATTAGCGAGAATGATTTGATTAAAATTTTGATAGATAAAAATGTTATTAAAGAAGATGAAATTACAAATGAAATTTTGGATAGTGAGGTAACTAACTATTATGCAGCTATAATGATGGCGAAGTTTGATATCAATATACGAAACGAAGAACAAAAGATTATGCCAATAAAATATACAGATATTGGGGATTTAAGCGACACTTATAAAACTCTTATAGCCCATAGTGTGAAAAGGGGATTTATTAAAGTTAAGGATAGTTCAAAATTTAATCCAAACAATACTTTAAGTAGGGCAAAGGTAGCAGAGATAGTTTATATTTTTATGAATGCTATATAAAGAGGGGTGTGGTGATATGAAGAAACGAATTTGTTTTTTGTGCATAGTGCTTTTGGTAACTTGTTTAGTTAGTATGTTTTCTATTTCGTATGCAGATGAATTTGATACTAATATAGTGAGCAAAAATGATAAACCAAGTGGAAATAGCACGAGTAGTTTGTACAAATATTGGGCTTATTATAAGACTACAGGTACAAGATATGTTTTGAGAGTTTATGACTGGAATTCTAAAAAATATATTGCAGTACCAAAGGAGTATTATATTAATCATGTTTATGGATACACCAGTAGTGGTAGAGTAGACACCAGCAAGCAAATAATGTATTTGGGAGTAGACAAGACTGCGAGTGGTAAATACAGTGTAGTGAAATCGGGAAGCAGTGTATTTACAGATAACACGTATTCGCATATTTTAAAATGGTATGACAATCCGGATGTTAAAAATTTTGGATTAACCAAAAATGATGTTAAAATGTTAGCAGAAATAATTAAAGGTGCTGCTGTTTCAAATGGTAATTCAGTACTTGCAAAAAATATGCAGAATGTAATTGACGGCAAAGTGCCTTATGATGTAAGAGCAGAGATTTTATTTCTTATGAAGATACCAGGAACAAATGGGGCTGCAAAAAGAGCAACAGTTAATGGTAAAGGATCTATTGAAAATTACTCTTTTACTTTTTATAATAATAAAGCTACTAAAAATACATCTTCTAGCAAATGGAGAAAAGAGTATATAACTTATTTAGAGATAAAAGCTATTTGTTTAAGTTTTGGCGATGATTGTGGTTTATCTATGAAAAGCAGCTGGCTCGATAGGGTGGCATGTGCTTTGTATGAAAAAGATAAAGGATATGTTTTCGCTAATAATATTTATCAATGTTCATGCGACCTTTATAAAATAAGATTTGGAAGTAATGCAACTTATTCGTTAAGTGGTAGTAAAATTTGTTTGTCACAGCCAGGATATAATCCTTCTGATAGTAGTGATAGATGGTATATGTATTATACTCCTGGAAGATGCGGAATTCCTATGAATATTTCTGGTAAGACATATTATATTACTCCGGGAAAAACGTATTCAAATGTTAATGGTGGAAGTTTAAGTGTCGATACAAAAATAAAATATTCAGATAGTAAAACAGGAATACGTGCACAGGATAGTGATTATTTAAGTGTTGTTACAAATGATGCAAGTAGAGCTACATTATATGAAGGATGGGATTATATTACTAATAAAATGTCTGCTATATTAGTTATAGGTTGTGATAAAGATACAGGCAATATAATTACAGTAAATAATGTTACATATAGCGAATTTGAAAATGTTGGTGCAGGTACATATAATAAAAAAGCTTGGAACATAGATGGATATGAATACTTAGGCAACCTAACTAAAGATGATTTTTCTTCTCCTAGTGTGCCTGTAAAAATTGCAGATACTTCGGATAATACTACGGTAACAATTACTCCAAGTGATATTGAAAATGGTGTAAAAAAGCAAGTTATATTTGTTTATGAAAAGAAAAAAGATGATGCTAAAGAAGCAAGGCTTTCGATATATCAAATAGATGATGATATATCTGTAATGTACACAGGAAAGTACACAATTAATAAAGATAACAAATTATCTATTAAATTGTTCGATAAAAATAACAAAGAAATTTATAGCAATACAATCGATTTCGATATTAAAAACGGATACATTGTTAACACAGATATGTTAGAAGAAACATTGCAAATAGATAAAAATGTATATGAATATTTAGGAAATATAGTTAAGAAAAATCCAGAATATTTTTTAGCATATATGGGTGAAGAACTAACTCCAAAAGGTGGCAATGTTTATAATTTGAAAGATATAGGAAATAATAAAGTTCATATAATTCTTGGATACAAGGTTTTGAAAAAAGAGGAAGAAGAGCCACCTAAAGTAAAAAATCCAGAATTAAAAATATCTTACATAGATACAAAAGGAAATCGTATTCCAAATCAGGAGCCGTTGGTAACGGTCGAGAAAGTAAAAGAAAATATTGTTTCGGTTTCTAAAGATTTGAAAAAGGATATGTATATTTATGAAGGATATACTTACGAAGATAGTAAAAATGAATTTGCGGAGATTTCTGTTCCACCCAAAATTATTTCAAAAGAAGAAAGTGTTAATACTACTTTTTCTGATGGCGAAGATAGAAGACATATCGCTTTTGTATATAAAAAGATTGAATTAAAATTTGAAGTGGATATTTCTATGCTTCCAAATGACCTAGACAATCAGTTAATAGGTCAATTGCCAAATGAAGATTATTGGGTGCTTGATGAATCGGGAAGAGTAACTTTAAAAGTTACAGTGACTGGTGATGAGGGATTAAATATTTTAGGATATAGTGTGAAATTAAAGATACCTTTTGATACATATATGAATAGAAACTATATAAAAGCAAACACAGTTAACAATTTGACAGTTAGTAATCTTTCTGAAATCTTAGTGGCAGATAAACTTGTGGTTCCAATTTGGGTAAAGGAACAAAAGTATGATATAGTTGCCGGAATTGAGGCAAATGTAGAGGGATTTGGAATAGTTAATGTTACTAAAACAGATGATGTAGAAGTAGTTGGAAGGTTATATGATTTTACTGTAACTAATATAGATGGTTCGGATAAAACGGGGGATGAAAAGTGGAAAAGTACTTTGTTTCCAAATGAAGAAACTGAGTATAAAGCAAATGTAATTCCTATAGGTCAGGCAGCAAACAGACCAGATAAATATAATTACGGAATAAAGCTAGGAACAACATTTTATTTTAGTGTAAATACTAAAGGACAAAAGAATAATGCGATTTCTATAAAACCTAGATTTTTATATGTATCTGCTGATGGAAAGACAGTAAAAGAAGTAGACATATATGTAAATGACAATGGCAAATTTAAAAATATGCTAGATGAGAGTATTGGAGATAGGTATATGAAATTAAGAGAAGAAAATGTATTAAAAACAACTGTTGCAAACGAGATAAAGAAATCTTTAGAAATAAATAAGATTTCTGAAAGATATAATTATTCACTAAATCAAAATAGAAATATAGGAAAGTTTTTAAATACAGTTATTCCGAAGTATTTGAGTATGCCTTATTTGAGTTATCCAAATGAGTTTAAGGAAATGTATGGTAATGATGCTCTTTTATTTACAGGAAAGACAGAAAATGAACTTTTAACTTATGCAAGTCATTGGTATGGAAAATATGTAGTGCCTTCTTCGGCGAAATTAGTTACAAAAGGAAAAAGTTATACTGAAGAGTCGAATTATAAAGATGGTTATGTAATTGTTTTATTTAATATAATATCGCTAGATAGTGAAAATGGTGAGTATTTATCATATAATTTGCCTTCAGTTAAGACTCAGTGGCAAAGAGAAAACTTAAATCATTTTATAGAGTTGCCAGTAGTTTTTGGCGGAAAAACTTCTAGCATTACTATAGATATGAGCAAAGATGGATATGCACCGGTTATTATTTATCAAGTTGGAGTTACAACAAAAGATAACAATACTTCGGTTGGTACCCACTAATATTACGAACAGATTAAAAAAATATTACAATGTTGTTACAAGACTTGAAGATTATCAAACATCATAATAAAATGTCGGTAACGGGAGGGAAGATATGAAGATTACAAAAGTGATTGCATTTTTAACTTTAGCTATGGCTTTGATGGCATCAATTGCGTATGCAGCTAGCGAGAATTTAAAAACATCTGGTGATATAGTTTCTGGAGATAAACATTCTGGCGAAGATATAGATTATTCATATATAGTTACTGCCGATACGAGTATGTATGGTGCGAGTATGGTTTCTTATACAGTAAAGAAAGATGTTGATTTTCCAGATTTAATAGTTGAAGTAACTAATCCTACTACATTAAAGGTAACAAGAATAATTAATCCAAATAGAAGAGAAATTTTGATGGCTGCTAGAGTTGGATTTATTGAGGGATATGAAGATGGAACATTTAAACCAGATAATCCTATTACTAGAGCAGAGTTTATAAAGATGCTTATGTCACTTTCAACAAACAGAACTTTTAACATATTAAGTATTCCTACAACGTATAAAAACTGGGCAGGAAGATATGTTACACTTGCAGAAATGCAAGGTGTTATAAATAAAGGCAGATACACAGATGCTGAGCTTGATAAGCCTATAACAAGACTTGAAGTCGTATGTATGCTTGCAAAAGTTCAAATCAAAATGAAAGGCATCGAGCAAAATCAACTTGGACATCTAATATTTAAAGATATAGATGGTCTTACTACTGAAGAAAGAGAACTTTTACTACATGCTGCAAGCTATGATCTTTTAGAAGGTATGAAAGATGGAACGATGAAAAAATTCGAACCAACAAAAAATATCACTAGAGGAGAGACAGCTAGAGCATTAGTAAGAATCTACTAAAAGTACGAAAGATTTTTAAGGTACAAAAGATTTGCTTTTGCAAATTAAAGTACAAAGGAGATTTTAAGATACTAAAGCAAAATTAAATATAAAAGAAAAGAGCTTGACTTACGATTTTAGTAGGCAGGCTCTTTTTTTAAAAACTGATTTCAAAAAAGTAACGTAGTAAAATTCTTGAAAGCGTTAATTGGGGACGGAAAAAAATTAGCGAGAAATTGCTCTTTTTTCTCCGTCCCCAATTATTTATCTTGGTAATTCTATTTTAGGTTTATCCTCAGAACGTTTATAAAGTGTTAATTTCTTACCGATAATTTGGACAATTTCTGAGTTCGTTTTTGCAGCAATTTCTTCGGCAATGTTATTTTTTTCGTCTGGAATTGTATCTAAAAAAGTTATTTTGATTAATTCACGTGCTTCTAGTGCATTTGCAATTTGTTCTATTTGATTTTCTGTCGTTCCAGTTTTGCCTATTTGGAATATAGGTTTTATATTTTGGGCAAGTCCACGTAAATATGCTCTTTGTTTAGAGGTCATTTTTTTCACTCACTTTCATATTTTTATATAATAGCAATATCATGATTTGTCTTTTGCTTTATATTCTTGGTAGATTATATCAGAAAAAAGTGAGTAAAGCAATAAATAAAAGTGTTAGTTTTGTATTCTATATGGTATAATATAAAAGGAGGCGTGTATGAAAGAGATTTTTAAATGTGCTATGATAATAGTTGGAACACTTATTGGTGCCGGTTTTGCTTCGGGGCAAGAGATTGCGACTTTTTTTAATCGCTTTTTGGATTATGGAATGTGGGGACTAATACTTGCTTGTGTATTATTTGGCATCATTATTTTTGGAGTTCTTTCTCTTGTAAGTAAGAAAAATATTTTAACTTATGATGAGCTTATAAAGGACAACAAGTTTTTTATGCCAATCATTAAATTATTTACTTTCATTTGTTTTTGTATTATGATTTCGGCGATTGGTTCTTATGGTGAAGAACAGTTTGGTGTCTCTTTTTGGATTGGTGCTATTTTATCTGGCATACTTTGTTTTATTCTTTTTCTTTTTAAGTTTAGTGGGCTTGAAAAGATTAATAATATTTTAGTGCCTTTTATTTTGATTGGAACTTTAATTTTAGGAATGGCAAAGTATGATTTGACTGACTTAGAACTTATGTCGGGAACGGAAAATTATTCACCATTTATGAATACTTTTTTGATGTCATCTATTTTATACGCAGGATATAATTCGATATTACTTGTTCCAATATTGGTAGAGCTAAAAAAATACAATCTAAAAAGACGTGATATTATATTGCTTAGCATTTTAGTTACACTAATATTAGCGGTTTCGGGAATTTTAATTTATAGAGCTATTAGTGTATTTTATCCTAACATTTTGTTCGCAGAATTACCTACGTTAATTTTGGCTAAGATGTGTGGGGGTTTTGTTTGGAAATATTATAGTATTGTAATTTTATTTGCGATTATTACGACTGCTTTTTCGTGTGGCTATGCTTTTCTAAAGATGAATAGTGAAAAAAATTATTTTAGAAATGCTGCTTTGATGTGTTTTGCAGGAGTGTTACTATCTAGAATAGGTTTTTCTCAGATGATAAATATTTGTTTTCCGCTTTTCGGATATTTAGGAATAGCCCAATTAATAATGATTTTTTTACCTAAGAAAAATAAGGAGGAATGATTTTGAAGAAGAGTACTTTTTTTCTTTTGTGTACTTTTGTTTTGATTATAGTTAGCCTACTAACTTATTTAAATTATGATAGGATATGGTCGTTTTTTACAAATAAAGAATGGCAAATTGCAGATTCTATAGGTAAGATTGAACTAGAAAATTATCTTACAACTTGTGGAACAGATTCTAGTTTTTTTGTAATTGATAATAACTCGGTAACTGGTTATTCGGAAAATATGAAAAAAAATGCAGAGCTATCTTTGTCGAGTAAAGATGTTCTTACTCATTCAGATGGGGACTATTGCATTATTGGAGAGAAGTCTGGAACTTCTGTTAGTTTAATTTCGGGCAATCAATTAGTTTGGACAAATACAATCAATAATGCAAACATTTTGAGTGTATATGTAAATAAAAATGGATATTCAGCAGTTATATATTCACAAGCGGGATATAAATCATTAATTAAAGTTTTTTCAAGTGCAGGAAAGGAACTTTTTACTAGTTATCTTGCTTCCACATACGCTATAGATGTTGCGATTTCTAATGATAACAAAACGTTTGCAATAGCAGAAGTTGATACTAATGGTATCAATGTTAGTTCAAGAATTAAAGTGACCAGTATGGAAGATGCATCAGAAAGTACAGTAAAAAAATATGATATTAACTCCAATGAAGTTGTCACGGATATAGAGTTTACTAGCAATAATAAATTAGTTATTATGACAGATTTAAAGGTATATGTTTTAGATAACGATGTTATTGGTGAGATACTTAACTTTGAAAAAGAAAATATTATTATGGCTAGTATTGAAAATAGGAGAAATATTGTGACTGTTAGAAATGAAAAAAACGGTCTTTTTAATCAAAGTGTAGAAGTTTGTATATATGATTTTAATGTTACAGCAGAGCCTAAAAAATATGAGTTAAATAGTTTGCCAAATAGGTTTGTTTGCACTAAAAATGTAATTGCATTAGATAATGGTCTAGAAATTATTTTTATAAATGACTCTGGCAATTTCTTGAAAAAATGTGAATATAAAGGACAGCTAAAAGATTTGAAGCTCTTTAATGAAGGAAATAGAGCAGTTTTGATTTTTAGAAATGTTGCGGATTTTATTAAGGTGGGTGGAATTTAAAATGTTTAATGTTGCAGATATTGTGGTTATTGCTATTGTAATTATTGCAATTTTTATGGGCTATAAAAAAGGTTTTATTAAAACTTTATTTGGTGTTTTGTCTTTCTTTATTGCCATAGCTATCACCTTTACTTTTTATAAGCCTGTGATGGAGTTAATAAAAGAAAGGACAGGTTTTGAAGAATGGCTTTATGGATATTTATATGAAATGAATTTAGAAGATAAAAATGCGGAAGAGGTAAGTGGCGAGCAAGTTGTACTTTCTGAATCTGGTGAAAATTATATAAATAATTTACCAGATGCTATCGTAAAGATGATAGGACTTGATGAATTTAAGGAAAATGCTAAAGTTACTGTCATAGAAAAAATTGTTGAATTTGTAGTGAAACTTTTAGCGATTGTGATTGTCTATATGGTTAGCAAACTTATATTACTTGTTTTAGTATTGGTACTAGACTCGATTGCAAAACTTCCAGTTCTAAAACAATTTAATGAACTGCTTGGACTTGTGCTTGGAGGAATACTTGGTTTTATACAAGTGTATGTTGTGTGCGCTATTATTACGCTAATTGGCTCACTTCCAGCATTGTCGGGTATTTGTTCTATAATAAGTAATTCATTAATTGCACATATTTTTTATGATAACAATTTACTTTTAAAGATTTTATTTTAAATAGAAACAATGATAATTCAAGCTTGCAAAAAGTTTTAAATATTACATGAAATTTATTTGAAAATTTAGTAAATTTTTAGAAGAATGATAATACTTTATGTTGATTAGGGGAAATATATTTGTTATAATAACTATTTATTAGGAAACAAAAAAGGAGAATATTTGTAGATGAATAACGGAGTAAAAAAAACATTTAAGGTTCTTTTGCGAATTTTGTTAGTTATTGTTATTATATTAGTAATAGCTGTTATTGCATTAGCGGGAACTTACTTTTTTATAAATTGGCAAAAGGATGTACAAGATAAAGAATCTGGAGATAAGAATATTATAGAGCGATTGGTTGTACCTGAAAAAAAAGAAGAGCCAGTGGTTACTTGTTTGTTTTTAGGCGTGAATGGTAATTTAACAGATTTTATAATGCTTGGACAATATAATCCTAATACACGTGAGATTGCATTACTTTCAATTCCGCGTGATACGAATGTAGGAAATAATTCTGTTGATGGAAAGATAAATTCTGCTTACTCTTCAAGAGGCATGGATAAGTTAAAGAAGCAAGTTACAGAGATTACAGGTATAGAGATAGATTATCATGTTTTGTTTAAAACAAAGATATTAAGACAAGTTGTAGATAAGATTGGTGGAGTTACAGTAGATGTTCCAATTAATATGAACTACGATGACCCTTATCAGAATTTATATATACATTTGAAAAAAGGTACTCAAAAACTTACTGGCTCACAGGCAGAGCAATTTTGTAGATTTAGAAAAAATAATGATGGTAGCGGATATCCTGGTGGTGACGTTGAAAGAACTAAGGCACAACAAAAATTTGTTAAGGCATTTATTTCTGAGCTTTTAAAAGTTGATAATGTTTCTAAAATTCCCGACCTTATAAATATTGTTTTAGAAGGAACGAAAACAAATGTGACTTTGAATGTTGCAAAGGAATATATAGATGATGTTATTGCTTTAAAAACAGATAGAATTACAACTAATACTTTACCTGGAAGTGCTAGAATGGGCAAGAGCCCTCTTGGTTATATGACATCTTACTATTATTACGATGTTGCTAAAACCAAGACTATGGTAGATGAGATGTTTCATAGTAGTTCAATTGTTTCTGGCGAAACTACAGTATCTGTGACTTCTTCGGATGTTGTTGGTAAAGATGAGTCTGGAGAACTTACTGTAAGAGTTGAACTTTTAAATGCTGGAACTACTTCTAATGTTATAAACAATTTAGTTGATAAATTAAGAAAAGAAAATTTTTATGTTGTAAAGATTGGAAATTATGACACTAGTAAAAAAGAAGCTTCTAGGATTATAGATTACGGTGCTACAAGTGAAGACATATTGCATGATCTTATGCTTGTTACAGGTGTTACAAAAACAGAGACAAGTAGCGAGGAAACTTCAGTTGCATATACGATTATTGTTGGACCGTATTATAAATAATAAATTAAGGGACGGAAATTTACTTCGTCCCTTTTATGATGTTGATTTTTAGCAGTTTAAGTAGTATAATGTTTACCATGACTGGAGAAAAGGGGTATGTAAAATATGAGTGAATATAATTTTTCAGAGATTGAACCAAAATGGCAGAAAATATGGGCTGATGAAGGAGCTTTTAAGGCTGGCACAGATTTTTCTAAGCCAAAGTTTTATGGATTAATAGAGTTTCCTTATCCATCTGGTAATGGACTTCACGTAGGTCATCCAAAGAGCAATACAGCTATTGATATTATTTCAAGAAAAAGAAGAATGGAAGGATATAATGTTTTATATCCTATTGGATGGGATGCTTTTGGACTACCAACTGAAAATTATGCTATAAAAAATAAGATTCATCCTGCAATTGTAACTAAAAAGAATATTGATAGATTCAGAGAACAATTAAAGAAGATTGGATTTTCTTTTGATTGGGATAGAGAAATTGACACAACTGATCCTAAGTATTATAAATGGACTCAATGGATTTTTATCCAACTATATAAGCATGGGCTTGCATATAAGGCAGAGATTCCAATCAACTTTTGTACAAGTTGTAAAGTAGGTCTAGCAAACGAAGAGGTTGTAAATGGTGTTTGCGAGAGATGTGGAGGAGAAGTTGTACAAAAAGTAAAGAGTCAATGGATGCTTAAGATTACAGATTATGCTGAGAGACTTTATGATGATTTGGATGAAACAGATTTCATTGATAGAGTTAAGATACAACAAAGAAACTGGATTGGAAAGTCTAAAGGTGCAGAAGTTGACTTCAAACTAACTGGCACAGACGAAAAAGTTACAGTATTTACAACACGTCCAGATACTTTGTTTGGAGCAACTTATATGGTATTGTCTCCTGAGCATAAAATACTTGAAAAGCTAAATATTGAAAATAGAGTAGAAGTTGTTAGTTATCAAAAAGAAGCTGCTAAAAAGAGTGAATTTGAAAGAACTGAGATGAACAAAGATAAAACAGGAGTTATGCTTAAAGGTGTTAAAGCCATCAATCCTGTAAATGGAAAAGAGATTCCTGTTTGGATTTCAGACTATGTTTTAGCAACTTATGGAACGGGTGCTATTATGGCTGTTCCTGCTCATGATGATAGAGACTGGGCATTTGCTAAGAAATTTGATATGCCAATAATAGAAGTTGTTAGTGGTGGTGAAAACGTTAATGAAGCTGCATTTACAGACGTAGAAGATGGAGAAATGATAAATTCTGGTTTCTTAAATGGTATGAGAGTAAAAGATGCAATACCTGCAATGATTAAATATTTAGAGGAAAATGGTATTGGTCACGGAAAGACTAATTTCAAACTTCGTGATTGGGTTTTCTCAAGACAAAGATATTGGGGAGAGCCTATCCCTATGGTTTATTGTGAACATTGTGGATGGGAGCCACTTCCAGAAAGCAGCTTGCCACTAGAACTTCCTTATGCAGAAAGTTATGAACCAACTGATAATGGTGAATCTCCACTTTCTAAACTTACTGATTGGGTAAATACAACTTGTCCAAAATGTGGTGGACCAGCAAAGAGAGAAACAGATACAATGCCTAACTGGGCGGGTTCTTCTTGGTATTTCTTAAGATATATTGATCCACACAACGATAAATGTTTGGCAGATCCAGAGCTTTTGAAATATTGGCTTCCTGTTGACTGGTATAATGGTGGTATGGAGCATACAACACTTCACCTTTTATATTCAAGATTTTGGCATAAGTTTTTATATGATATAGGTGTCGTACCTACAAAAGAGCCATATAAGAAGAGAACATCGCATGGCATGATTTTGGGTGCAAATGGCGAAAAGATGTCTAAGTCTAGAGGCAATGTTGTAAATCCAGATGATATTATTGCAGAATATGGTGCAGATACTTTAAGAATGTATGAGATGTTTATGGGTGCATTTGATCAAGAAGCTCCTTGGTCTACTGAAAGCATAAAAGGTTGCTTTAAATTCTTAGAAAAGGTTTATAGACTTATGAAAATTGTTACACCTGAAGAGGGCTACTCTAAAGAACTTGAGAGCACAATGCATAAGACTATTAAAAAAGTATCTGATGATTACGAAAAGATGAAATTTAACACAGCTATTGCAGCATTGATGGCATTAATCAATGATATAAATAAACTTGGAAAAATTACAAAAGGAGAGCTTAGGACTTTTTTAATTCTTTTAAATCCTGTTGCACCACACATAACAGAAGAGATGTGGCAACAAGCTGGATTTGAGGGCAGGTTATATCAAACTACTTGGCCTGTATATGATGAAAGCAAGACTATTGAAGATGAGATAGAAATACCAGTTCAGGTAAATGGTAAAGTTCGTGCGACAATAAAAGTAGCAAAAGAAGCTAATGCTGAAGAAATCGAGAAGGTTGCTTTTGAAAATACTGATGTTTTAAAATTTACTGATGGACATGAAATTGTGAAGAAAATATATGTTCCAGGAAGAATTTATACGGTAGTAGTAAAATAAATTAAAAAAGGCGGATAAAAAATCTGCCTTTTTATTATTTTTGTATTGACAATTGTAAATTTTGGTGTTAGTATATATTTTGTTATCGGTAATGGGCCAGTAGCTCAGCTGGATAGAGCAACGCCCTTCTAAGGCGTGGGTCGGGTGTTCGAATCACTTCTGGCTCACCATAACAGATATAAGTAAAACCTAGTAATCGTAGTGGTTACTAGGTTTTTTATTTGTGTTTTCGATAATTGTTTTTGAAAGCTTTAAGTTCTATCTAAATCTTGAATTATATAGTGTCATTCGTCTTCTTCTTATTTTTTGTTTCTTAGTAAGTATAGCAGCTCTTAATAGTATTAATGCGATTATCATTAGTATTACTGAAATTACTGCCCATAGAATTATTTTTCCTATTATTTTGGTTGTTGTGACAATTCCTGCTGTGACGTTATTCATAACACTTTCAACATCGTTTGAGGCATATAAGTTGTAGGTATATTTGATTCCTTCTATATCGTATGTTGCTGTCCCAAGTAGTTCTCCAGACGTGATTGGTGCTTTTAGCTCTTTTGTTATTTCTATTTCTGGTGTATAGTCTGCAATGTTTTTCTCGGTTGGAATTGTGTGTGTGACATCTTCTTTAAGCACTGCCTTTACTATTTCTTTATCAGATGGGGCACCTTTTATTTTTAAAGTCTCAAGTGCTGCATTTTTAAGCGCTAGTTTTTGATTTTTCATTTTTGTGAATCCATATTCAAAAAGTGCTATAGTATCTTTAGTACGATTTTGTGCACCTGCAGCACCAAATACTACTGCAATTAATTCAACATCGTTTTTCTTTGCACTTGCAACAATGCAATTTAGTGCTTTACTGGTATAACCTGTTTTTATACCAGTTGCGTATTGATAGTAGTATGATGAATTTTTAATAAGCATTCTATTTGTATTTATAAAGTTTCTATCTTCTTTATCATAAATTACTGTTTTCGGTAATGAAAAATTTGTGAGTGTTGCAGCTGTTCTGAAATAAGGCAGATTAAGCATTCCGTGTCTTGCAATTATTGCCATGTCGTATACGGTTGTTTGATGTTTATCATCGTGTAGACCGTTTGCATTAACGAAATTTGTTGATTTTGCTCCAAGCTCTTTTGCTCTCGAATTCATCATGCTTGAAAAACTTTCAATGCTTCCACCTAAATGTTCTGCAAGAACGTTGGCAGCTTCATTTGCACTACAAACCATCATAGCATCAACTAAATTTTTTACAGTCCAAGTTTCACCAACTTGAATTGCTGCTGTTGTTCCGTCATAAGGCACACTCATAATTGCGTTGTAGCTTGCAGTTATTTCTTCATTTAGTTCACAATTTTCAAGAGCTAAAATTGCTGTTAGTATTTTTGTTGTAGAAGCAGGATATACTTTTGTGTATGCATCTTTTTCGTAAAGTATTTTACCTGTTTCTAGTTCTATTAAAATTGCATTTGCACAGCTTACATCAGGTGGAGTCGAGCTATTATCTGAAGAAGTTGTACTTGCTGCATATATAGAATTTGTGAACAATATTATTAAAGTTAATATTAAAAATAGTATACGTTTCATAGATACCTCCATGAGAGTATTTTATATAATTATATGAGATTATTCAAGGCTAATTTTGATATATATTGTAGATTTAAGTAAATAAAAATTTAAGGAGTGTCCCTTTTTCTCAAAAATGAGAATTTTCCTCCGTCCCTAATTCTTACCGTCCCTAATTCTTACTAATTCTTATTTGCAAATGGTGGAGGTTTTGTGTATAATTGACACGAGGAGGAATATTTATGAACAATAATTTTTTAAAGAGTTTGCTTTTGGTGGCAGCTTTTATTGTTTTAGGTATTCTGGGCTATTTTCTTCTTCCTAAGGATGAAATTGTTATTAAAGAAAATCAAAATGAGGAAGAGGAGTTTATTTTTGTGCACATTGAGGGGTGTGTTAACAATCCTGGTCTTATTAAGACGAAGTATGGAACAAGACTTTTTGAATTGATTGAAGAGGCTGGTGGAGAAACCGATGAGGCGGATCTTACTAGAATTAATTTAGCAAGTATTGTTTCAGATGAGCAAAAGATTTTTGTTCCTGCAAAGGTTGTTTTAGATGAGACTAATGAAACGGGAGTAGAGACATCTATCGTAAATATCAATACTGCAAGTAAGGAAAAGTTAATGTCTTTAGATGGGGTTGGTGAAGGTACTGCTGAAAAGATTATTAAGTATAGAGAGCAGAATGGGTATTTCAATACGATAGAAGATTTGATGAATGTTTCAGGGATTGGTGAAAGTAAGTTTAATGGTTTAAAAGATGATATTACGGTGTGAATTGGAGGGATTTTTGATGAATGTAATTGATATTATAAAATCTAAAAGAGATCAAAAGGAGTTATCTACAGAAGAGATTAATTATTTTGTGAATGAGTACTCTAGGGGAAATGTTCCAGATTATCAGGCATCTAGTTTGCTTATGGCTATTTATCTTAATGGAATGTCTGAAAAGGAAATTTTAGATTTAACTATGGCAATGGCACATTCGGGTGAAATGGTTGATTTGTCTGAAATTCCTGGAATAAAAATAGATAAACATAGCACCGGTGGTATTGGAGATAAAGTTACGATGGTAGTTATGCCACTTGTTGCAAGTTGTGGAGTTCCTGTTGCTAAGATGTCGGGAAGAGGTCTTGGATATACGCAAGGAACTGTGGATAAGCTTGATTCAATTCCTGGATTTAGAACAAATCTTGAAATGGACGAGTTTATTAGAAATGTTAAAAGAATTGGGATTGCACTTATGGGGCAATCTGAAAATATAGCTGTTGCAGATAAGAAATTATATGCACTTCGCGATGTTACAGGAACTGTTGAAAGTATACCGCTTATTGCTTCTAGTGTTATGAGTAAAAAACTTGCCGCAGGAAGTGATAAGATTTTACTTGAGGTCACTTGTGGTAGTGGCGCTTTTATGGAAAATGAATTTAGAGCTAGAATGCTTGCTGAAACTATGGTTAAGATTGGAAATATGGCTGGGAAGGAAACGATAGCTGTTTTGACTAATATGAATCAACCTTTGGGAAGGTATTGCGGTAATGCTTTAGAAACAAAAGAAGCGATTGATACTCTTTCTGGTAAGGGTGAACCTGATGTTGTGAATGTTTGTACTTTGCTTGGTGCATATATGCTTAAAATGGCTGGCAAAGGTGATGGAATTATTGAAAATATTAAGACTATTCAAAGTAAGATTGATTCAGGAGAAGGTTTAGCAAAATTCAAAGAACTTGTTGGTAGACAATGGGGAGAAACTAGAGTTATAGACGAGCCTGAGTATTTTATGAAAGCTAAATATAAGATACCGGTTAATGCCATGGAGGACGGATTTGTTTCGTCGATTGAGGCAAAAAATATCGGTCAGGCTGTTGTAAACTTAGGCGGTGGCAGAATGAAGAAAGATGATGAAGTAGATTATTTTGTTGGAATCGAAGTTTTAAAGAAGATTGGCGATGAAGTAAAGTCGGGCGAGCCACTTTTAGTTATTCATGCAAATGATGAGACAAAAGGACTTTTGCAAGTTGAATTTTTAAGGAATTCATATAACTTTTCAAAAGAACCTGTGAAAAAAATTAAAGAGATTTTGGATGTAGTTGAAGAGTAGACTTGACCAGATATTTTATAAATGATAAAATGCAATTGGAAGAAATATTAAAAGGGGGGCTAGTTATGACTAAGAAACTGGCGATGCTCTTTGTGATTGTATTTGCTCTGATTTCGGTTTGCATTCCTACTCTTGCGTGTGAAGAATGTGGAAACTATTACATGGTAACCACTGGCAATGTTAATGTTCGGGCTAATCCGGATATTAATGCCAAGGTTATCGGATGGGTTTCTGAAGGTGAGTATGTCGAGCCTTTGAATTTTATTTGCACTTATGACGGAAGAACATGGGTGCAAGTAGATTGGGGCGGACGTGATGGTTACATATCTGACAAGTATTTGACTTATGCTTTTGATGATGATGACTACGATGAAGGCGCCATTAGGACTTCGGTTTTGATGGTTACAATTGGTAATGTTAATGTGCGCGAATGGGCATCTATTGATAGTAAGGTCGTCACTACTATTAAATGCGGGACTTATGTTGATGCTTGGATGTATTATACCTCTTCGGATGGTAGAGTATGGGCGGAGATTTTGAATGATGATGGAACGGTCTTTGGATATATCTCTACAAAGTATTTGAATTTTATCGACGAAGGACTTTGGACTAATCTTGCTAGATATATGAAGGTTGGTGGTGGCAGAGTGAATGTTAGGTCTTATGCCAGCATTAATGCCGAAGATATTGGTACGGTTCACAAAGGTGATGTGTTTGAGGTAGAATATTTTATTCCTACCGTTGACGGCAGAATTTGGGCTTGTTGTACGCAGGATGATGAATATATTGGGTTTATTTCCTGCAAGTATCTTGAACCGACTAAATGGTAATATAATTAGGGTTTCGTTTTTACGAAACCCTTTTTCAGTGTTTTAAACGTTGTTTGAAGTAGTAATGCAATGGAAAATTGAAAACAAAACTTGAAAAATTATGTAAAGTATGCTATTATATTTATGGGAAATTTTTTGCAAAGTTGCCGAGTCTTTTTAAGGCGAAACGATATTTAGGCAGCTATAGGAGGTAAAGAAGCTTGAAAACAGTAGAACTACGGCCGATAAGTAAGTTTACAGAAGGAGTGAATGGCAGCATTTGCATAAGTCCTAGGTTTTGGGGCTGGGGACTGATGCAAGGGAGAGAAGCGACGCAGCTTATAAAGGAGGCAAGAAAGAAGGCAAAAGGCATAGAGGATATCTGTATCGCCATAATTCATGACGATAAGTATGGTATCGACTACGTCTTGGGAGAGCACGTAGGAAGAATGTTTACCAAATTTCTGCTTTTCAACGCCAAAGAGGTGGAGGATAACAGAAAGGAAGGTACCATAACGACATTTATGAAGAAGGATTTGCCGGGTGGCAAAAACTTCGTTATTATAGAGAAGTATCTTCAATACGAGAACGGTGCAATCTATTAACGCAACAAAGAGGTACGTGTATATGTGTCACTATAAAATGAAGTACGATGATGGATCAGAAGTTTTGCTTAAGGACGTAAAAGTTGAGTATGGAGTCTTGTTTGGCACAATTATTGCCGAGATGGATGGACAATATTATGCATTTATCAAAAGAGACGCAAGAAAGATTATCGTAAGTGGTAATTTTATGCTTGAAGAAAGCAATGCGCCGGTATATGATACAAGCGAGGAATATCTTAACGCCGAATTGTCAGATTTTGTGCTTTAAGATAATAATAAAAAGTCACCAATTTTTGGTGGCTTTTTTGTATATGTGTTAACAGTTAGAGGTTGATTTGCATTTATATTATTGATGGTATAATTTTTAGTATGCACGTTGAAAATTTTAAGAGAAAGGAGAGATAATCCAATCATTTATATAGTAATGATTGGATTATATGTGCGTTTATATGAAAACAAATATGTGGGCTAGTAGAATATTGCAATGTTCACCTATTTTTCTATATTTGACTGATTTTTTTCATGCGATTGATAAAATTGTAAAAAAATAAATTCTTAGAACTTACTTGATTCTAAGAATTTACTGTTTCTTTGGTTGCGGGGGTAAGACTCGAACTTACGACCTTCGGGTTATGAGCCCGACGAGCTGCCAACTGCTCCACCCCGCGATATTTAGCTACAACTACTAGTATAGTCACATAGTATGCTTTTGTCAAGTGTTTTGTGAAATTTTAGTGCAATTAAGGTAAACAAACCCCTAAAGTTATACCAATTTATCTTACGCGTTTGCATTATTTGTGTTTATGTAGTATGCTAATACTCAGATGGCACTTGTGTACCAATATATTTTTATGAAAGGAAGCGAGGTTATGGCTTTAACAGACAGGCAAAAGTATTTAATTGATTTGCTTCATGATATGGAGTTTGAGTCAGGTGAAATTCTTGATTTAATATCAAAACTTGAAGACAAAGAAAATTTGGAGGAGGTTTTGAAGAAAATAGAAGCATACAAGAATAAGGTTAATGAAGAGTCAAGAAAGGCCATAAGAGAGGTTTTTAATAATAAAGAGTAAGATTTTTAAACAGAACAAAATTAAGGAGATGTTTTTTATGTCAAAAAAGCAATTTAAAGCTGAGTCTAAAAGAGTTTTAGATTTGATGGTTAATTCAATTTATACTAATAAAGAGATTTTTTTAAGAGAGCTTATTTCTAATGCAAGTGATGCGATAGATAAGCTTTATTATAGATCTCTTACTAAGAAAGATGTTAGTTTAAATCAGAGCAGTTTAGAGATTAATTTAAAATTGGACAAAGAAAATAGAAATATAATTATCACAGATAACGGTTGTGGTATGACAGGAAAAGAGCTTGAGGACAACCTAGGTACTATTGCAAGAAGTGGTTCACTTGCTTTTAAAAATGAAAATGAGAAGAAAGAAGATATAGATATTATCGGTCAATTTGGTGTTGGTTTTTATTCTTCTTTTATGGTTTGCGACAAAGTAGTTGTTAAGTCAAAATCGCCAGATGACGAAAAGGCACATGTTTGGACTTCTGAGGGAATTGATGGATATACTATTGAAGAGTGCGACAAAGAAGACATAGGTACAGAGATTACTTTGCACATAAAAGAGGATACGGAAGATGAAAATTATAGCGAGTTTTTGGACGAGTATAAGATTAGGGAACTTGTTAAGAAGTATTCGGATTATATTAGATATCCTATCAAAATGGAATGCAATCGTAAAAAGTTAAAAGAGGGCTCTAATGATGAATATGAAGATGTAAAAGAGATGGTAACTTTAAATAGTATGACACCTCTTTGGAAGAAAAATAAAAATGATATAAAGATGGAAGAGTATGAAGATTTTTATACTGGTAAATTTAATGATTGGGAAAAACCTTTGAAAGTTATTCATATAGCTGTTGAAGGACAATATAGTTATAATGCTTTGCTATTTATTCCGAGTCATTTGCCTTATGATTATTACACTAAGGAATATGAGAAAGGACTTCAACTATATTCTAATGGTGTCTTAATAATGGATAAGTGTGCAGATTTATTGCCGGATTTTTTCGGATTTGTAAAAGGTTTGGTTGATAGCCAAGATTTGTCTTTAAATATTTCTAGAGAACTTCTTCAACATGATAGACAATTAAAAGTTATTGCTAAAAATATTGAAAATAAGATTAAAGCTGAGCTTGAAAAAATGCTTAAAGAGAATAGAGAAGAGTATGAAAAACTATTTGAAATTTACGGTACGCAATTGAAGTTCGGGGCTTATGAGGGATATGGAATTAATAAAGATAAGCTAAAAGATTTGCTTTTGTTCAAGTCTTCTAAAGAAGAAAAGATGGTGACTTTAGCAGAGTATGTTAGCAGAATGCTAGAGGGACAAGAAGATATTTACTATGCAAATGGTGAAACAATAGACAAGATAAAGGGTCTTCCACAAGTTGAATCTGTTTTAAATAAAGGTTATGAAATACTTTATTTGACTGAAAATGTTGATGAATTTGTTTTGCAAGTAATGATGGAATATAACGGCAAAAAATTTAAGAATGTTTGTGCAGACAATATCGATGTTGGTACTGAAGAAGAGAGAGAAGCTTTAAAGAAATTAAACGAAGATAACAAAGAGATGTTGGACGTAATGAAAGAGGCAATAAGTGCAGATGTGCAAGATATTAAATTCACAAATAGACTAACAAAGCATCCTGTATGTTTGACAACAGAAGGTGGTTTATCTATTGAGATGGCTAAGACTATCAATAACCAAATTGGAAATGAAGATGCTGTAAAGGCAAAGACTGTTTTGGAGATAAATAAAGATCATGTTATTGCTAAAAAGTTAAAAGAATTGTTTGAAAGTGATAAGGAAGAACTTAAGAAATTTACAAAAATATTATATGCACAAGCAAGACTAATTGAAGGATTAGCTATTGAAAATCCTACAGAATATAGTAACTGGATTTGTGAATTGATTTCGAAATAGTTTTTTAAAATTGCAAATGAAAAAATATGAAGGGTGTGATTCTTTTTGAAATTGGTGCCTATACCGAATGATATGTACAACGAGTATAAGCTAGATGTGATGCTGGATTGCTATAAGTGGGATCCGCAGTTTTGCGATAATAATACTGTAGCAAAATATGCTTTGGTTTTAAGTGAAAAAGAACATGAGGAGTTAAAACTACTTACTGAAAAGTTAATTAAAGAAACAACCGAAGCTGAGAATTTTTTAAATAAAAATTTAAAATATACTAAGGCATTAGAAATTCCAAATAAATTTCGTAGTGATATTAAAAGTATGAAAAATTATAATCCAGACAAACATATTAGATTAATGAGATTTGATTTTCATCCTACTTTAGAAAATAAGTGGGCTGTAAGTGAGGTTAATAGTGATGTTCCTGGAGGTTTTGCTGAGGCTACACTTATGAATAGAAAGTCACTTGAGTATTTAAGTAATGAGAATTATTATGCTATTAGCTTTGGAGATTTTTTAGCAGATGCTATTAAGAAGAAAGTGCGTCAAGGAGGCAGAATTATGCTTGTGCATTGTACCTCTTATAGTGATGATAGACAGGTCATGCAATTTTTAGGAGACAAATTAAGCAGTATTGGATATGAAGTTATTTATGCTGCTGCTGATCAATTGAAATTTGAAAATGGTAAGGCTATTAGTATATTAAATAACCGTGAAGGGGAGGTCGATGGTATTATACGATTTTCTCCACTTGAATGGGTTGCAAATATGAAAACTAAAAATTGGCATGGATACTTCGATACCGAAACAGTATCTTGTAATCATCCGATTGCAATATTTGCTCAAACGAAGCGATTTCCGTTTGTTTGGGACTTGCTTGAAAGTAAAGGAATTGATTTGTCTACTTGGAGAAAATTATTGCCAGAGACTTTGGAAGTTAATGATAAGAAGGTAGATGATAAATTTATTTATAAACCTGTTTATGGACGTGTTGGTGAAAATATTTCTATCAAAGAAGCTTGTAAAGATGATGAGTATAAAAAGATATTAGAGGACGTAAAAAGGCATCCGAAAAAATATCTGGCACAGAAGAAGTTTAATAGTAGACCTTTAACAAACGAACATGGAGAAGAGTTTCATGTATGTATTGGTTCTTATGGCGTAGAAAATAGTCATGCAGGGTATTACGCGAGAATTAGTAGGTCTCCAAGAATTGATTCTTATGCTGCAGATATCCCTGTACTTATAGAAAAGGAAGGTGTGTAAAATATATGACAAATAAAGATTTATATAAGATTTGGGCACCTTTTGATTTTCCTTGGAGTGCCTGGACTAGACCTGTTTTATTTGCTAACATAAATGATACACTTAAGATAAATAAGTACTTGAGTTTTGAGCCTAATGTTGTTAGTTATGTTGAAAAGGCTGAAAATGATCTTGCGATTTTTGTTGATTTGCCAAGTACAGAAAGCATTGAAGAAGGAATTGCACTTGCAAAGTTGGGATATCGTTTGGTACCTTTGTATAATGGTACGGAATCGCAGGAGGGTGTAGATGCGATTATCGATAATGACGAGATTGAAGGAGCGATTATTTGGGGCGCAAAAGAACTTAATAACATGAGTATAGATAAGAATGCACCTCCTGCATTTTTGCTGGATTTTAATCGTACTGAGAGGCGCAGAAAGGATGTTTCTGTGTTTGACAATAGCTGGGATCTTTATTACCAAGATGTGCCGACTGCTGAATATTTTTTGAAAAATGGAATTAAGAGAATTTTTGTGAGAACTAGAATTTTGCAGAGGGATTTGAAGGCTATTTTTTACAAGTATCAGAAAAAAGGTTTGAAGATATTTTGGGTGGATGATTTTGGTAAGATAAAAAAAGTTAATATTAAGAAGGCGCCTAAAGAAATGTATTAGAATGGTTATTACATTTTGTTATTAATTTATATATAAAAAAGTTGTACGATTTAGCAAAGAAAATGTTTTTTCTTATAAATCGTACAACTTTTTATTTTTTCTTTATCTAAAATTTGCGATTTCAGATTAGATGTTTAGTGACCTCCTCCGGCCACCGCCGCCTCCACGGCCGCCACCACCGTATCCGTGAATGTCCGCCGTAGCTGCCAGAGTAACTGCTGCCTACTTGATAGCCACCATAACTTCTGTAGCCACTAGAACGTGTGGCATAAGATGTGTATGCGTTACGTGTTTTTTGTGTAAATGAACGCGTATAATTTCTAAAGCTATTTGAAGTGTAGAAACTGTTTCCTGTTATTGAAGTTGTGGTATCTAAAAGATATTCTGGGTATCTAACTTTAAGTGCCGATGTTACCTTTTCTGAGATGCCAAATGCAGTTGCGTACACTAAGTATTTTTCCCAAATAGGTAGTTCTATAACTGTTCGTTCGTTCATGAGTGTATCACTGTTTAAAAAGTTATATAGTCCGTGCCATTTTGCATATTCGTTTTCGCCAAATTGTGAAAGTAATATATAGTCTTTTGAATTTTTATATAAGTAATATGCACTATATAGAAATCCAAGGCCTAGGACTGTGTAGGCGCCAAAAGCTAAATCGTAACGTGTTTGGTATGAAGCATTATTACATAAAATCATTAATAGTATGCCAAAGATACCAATTGCGTAAGATATTCTTCTGTATTTAGTTTGCAATTTTTTAGGGTTGGTAGATTTAAAATATCCGTCATTAATTCCGATCTTTTCTTCTGCTCCTATTACTTCGTTAACAAATTGAGAAGTGACATTTGGATTTTCTTTAATACGTTTTTCAAAGTAGCTGAGCGTTGTGCCATACCATGATTCTAATGTGTTCGCATCTGCTGAATGGACGTATGAATGTTTTTTTAGAAAATTGAAATAGTATTTTTCTGTTAAAGTAAGTGGTTCTAAATTGTTTGAAGTTTCTACGTTTATTAAATCGTTTGATGGTGTTGAATATGTAATTAATATTCGAGTATTTGCCGGAGTATAATCTTTTGCAGAGTTTTCTTTTGTTAGTGTGATATATTTTTTACGTACTAAACTTAGAAGGATTGCTGCGTATTCATCTTCTATTTTTTTATTTGGCTTGGTTTTGCAAAATGCAAGTCTTGAAGCAAAATATGGGTCTAAGTCACTTGGTATATCCCTAAAATATGTGTAATCGATTTCTGGCTTTAAGAAGTACTTTCTTCTGATATTTTTGTTTAACTTTTGAATACACCAGATTACTAAACATGCACCTGCGGAGCATACTAAAAATATACAAAACTTTGGAAATACATAACGGCTTGGAGTTAGGTCGTATTCATTCATTTCTTCGTAAATGTTGTCTAGGACATTTTTGCTCGTATACATATTTGTAGATGCATTTTCAGCAAAGATTCGTTTGTCATCACCAAACGAAACAACAGCCAGTTCTAAGTATTCGTTGTAAGGTCTAAATTTTAAATCAGATTTATCTAGTTCAATTAAAAAGGTATGATATCCAGGATTTAGTGTGTCTGATTCTTTGCACGGGAATGTATTTGAGGTTGTTCCATAAGTATGAGATATATAGTTTCCTTTTTGTGGCATATCTTTATTTGGTATTAAAACTTGCGCTTTAAATGAGTTTAAGTAGTTTATAGTTTGACCAGAGTAGAAAGAGAGGTAGAGTTCAGAACAATCGTTGTAACGCAAGGTAGCGTTTGTCATTTCGTATTCAATTTCAAAAGTCATTTTGTCTCGGTAGACGTTATCTATGTAAAACATAAGACACTCATAATTTCCTGCATCTTCATTATAAGGACCTTGGCTATGAAAGTATTTTCCGGGACCTAGCTCTCTATTTGTGTCTACGTAATCATAATCTGACCAATATAATTTTGGACTTTCTTCGTAAATTATTTCTGTACCATCATTTAAAATTTGTTTTACAGAGTTTACTTTATATTTAACTTTTACACCATCTACTTCATTTTCTGGTAGTTCTCGCCAAAGTTCCCAAAATCCATTATTGCGAGAAAAAGCGTGAATATCGAAAGTTAGTTTTTCTGTGATTAAAACTTTTCCACGGCTATTTTCCTCATCAACGACAATTGCTTTGTAGTCAACATCTGTTATTCTTGCGTAATCAAAAAGACTACTGTTTGGGAAGTATATTAAAAGTATTAAGATTAGTAGTATGAGAGTTATTGTTTTTTGTACTTTAGTTGAAGCTCTGAGTAAAAGTTGATAACCAAACCTGAAGAAGCAAAATATAAGTAATACTATAGATTGATAATCCAGGTATTTGTATGAAATTGCAAACAAAAAGACAAACAACATTGTGATTAAAAATATATACAATTTAAGTTCCTCCTTCTTTATATCCTTTTATTATATTTGAAAGTTTAGTTAAAAGTAAATAGTGTTTGAAATAAAAAGATTATATGTTATTGTGAAGTGTGGATATGTTGAAAATAGATTAAAAATACTGTAAAATGTGAGTGATTTAAGATAGGACAAAGGGGGGTTATGGATGAGTACTATACATGAAATGAAATTACAACCTAAGTTTTTTGATTTTATTAAATATGGGACGAAGAGGATTGAGCTTAGGTTATATGATGAGAAAAGGAGAAATATTGAACTTGGAGATAAAATAATTTTTAAGAAAGAGCCGAAGTTGGAAGAAGTAGTGGAAGCGACTGTGGTGGGACTTTTGAGGTATAAGAGTTTTAAGGAATTGTTTGAAGATTTTGATATGTCTTTGCTTGCGGATAGAAGTATGACTAAGGGAGAATTGTTGGAGGTTTTGGAAGAGTTTTATACGGTGGAAAAGCAAGAAAAGTATGGAGTTTTGGGGATAAGAATTGAATTATAAAGGAGGTTAGTGGCACATCGCTATCGGAGTTGTGCAGAGATAATGATGGGAGAATATACTGGTAAAATTGCAGTATCAAAAGATACGATGTTATTTATTTTAAATGAGGTTTTAGAAAATGATATTAAAAAAAGCACTACTAAAGAGAATATATTAAAGATGGTTCCAGAGATATATGAGAAAACTGAGGCGAGAGAATTGATAAAGATTTTGCCTTATGAGACATATTTACTACTTGAAGGATTGATAGAGTATGTTAAAAAAAGTGATGATATACTTGGATTTGATAGCAAATGTCGTGAACTTAGAAAAGTGGAAGAACTGAAACATTTGTATGACATGATGATTTTAGTATTAAATCAAAAAGGTGCTGAAACTACGTGGCATGTTAATGGAAATGTTTTAGAAAAATTGGAGAGATTGTTTTCTGCGGATAATAGGAAAATAGCTGCAAGATATTGGAGAATGGAAAGATTGACGATGGGGATGTTATATTCTTATGGTGTGGTTGATTTTGATTTTCTTAGAAAACAATTGTCTAGATATATGGGAGAGATTATAAGTGAGGCAGAGCTTGATGAGTTTTATTTTAAGAGACTTAATTTGAACTACAAGGTTACTGAAATTAATGTTTTGATGGAAGATAATAAGACGGTTAAGCATTTTGTAACATATTTAGGTGATGAGGTGGATTTAGAAGGGCTTATTCATGAGCAAGGAAGTAGAGGTTTCGAATATAAAGTTTTTAGAGAAGAGGACATAATAGGCAGAAAAGAATTTCTTTGGACAGTGCCGGCACGAAGATTATATAATTTTTTGAACCAAAAGACTTCTGCAGATGAAGAAGATTTTGAGATGATTTTGAAATTGGATGAGCTGGGGATAGATGTACTTGGCGATGTATGTGAATTCGCTGAATTTAGTGGGGATAAAGAAATGGATGAGTTTAGGAGATTGTTTATGGAATGGTATAATAATTATCCACAGTATGTGCTTTGTGGGTATGCACCGGTGGAGTTTGGAAAAAAATGAGAGGGAGATAGATTGAAAAAAATAGGAGTTGATGGAGTGAGAGAGGCTGAGAAGTATTATGATAATACGGAAGGTTTGGAACCTAATTATGTGATTGGAGAATTTTTGAAATTAGGTGTGGTGCCAGGAAGAGCTTTGGAGCTTGGATGTGGTGCTGGGAGAGATACGGTTTGCTTGATTAAAAATGGATGGTATGTGTTGGCAATTGATAAGGAAGATGTAGAAGAGAGGATTCGTGGAAGGTTAGAGGAGGATGAATGTAAGAGATTTAGGTTTTCTAGGCAGAGTTTTGAGAATGTTAAGTTAGAAGAATGTGATTTGGTTGTGGCTAATTTTAGTTTGCCGTTTTGTGATAAGGGTCGATTTGTGGATTTGTGGAGAAAGGTTGAAGAGAATATTTGTTGTGGGGGATATTTTGTTGGAAACTTTTTTGGCGATAGGGATGAATGGGCTGAGACTAAAAGAAAGATGACGTTTTTGACGTGTGAGGAAGTGCGAAGGTTGTTTGCGGATGAGTTTGAGGTTGTGAAGTTTGATGAGGTTGAGAAGGATGCGATTACTGGAATGGGGAAGATGAAGCATTGGCATGTGTTGAATGTGATTGCGAGGAGGAGAGGAGCGTAGCGAGATGAAGGTTGTGACTTTATGTGGGAGTATGAGGTTTCAAAATGAGATGATGGAGATTGCAGAAAAATTAGCACGTGAAGGAGAGTGTGTGCTTACGCCGGTTTATATGGTGATGAAGGATTGTGAGATTTCGGAGGAGGAAGTGAAGAGGCTGAAGTTGGAGCAGTTTAAGAGGATAGAGTTGGCGGATGAGGTTTTTGTTGTGAATGTTGACGGGTATGTTGGAGAGAGTACGATGGCGGAGATTGAGTTTGCGGAGAGGAACGGGAAAAGGGTAAGGTGGATGGAAAGCAGAAAGTGAAATGGAATATAAGGAATGGGAAGAAGTATTAATTTGGTGCTCATAACCCGAAGGTCGTAAGTTCGAGTCTTACCCACGCAACCAAAGTTATAGCAAGTCTTTCAGAGATTTGCTATTTTTTATTTTACCCCTAAAAAGTGCCATTTGGGAAAATTTTGGGGAAGAAATCCTCACAAACCATTGATATATCTAATAAAATTTCAGTAAAAGACTATGGAAAACCTAAAAATATATTTAGTAGTCTTTTACTTTTTTTATCGTGAAAAGTTTAATGACTTTAGTGAAAAAAGATTTTTATTGACGTCCAGGTAGTAACAGATTTTCTAATGCAAATCCAGCAGTTTTATTATGAGCAATAATTGGATGTACATAGAAATTTAATGTTGTTGTTATTTGTGCATGTCCTAGTCTTGCTGATACTATTGGGACTTCAATATTTTGTGCTATGAGTAAGGTAGCATTTGTGTGCCTTAACCCATGAAAGTTAATTACAGGTAGTCCTATTTGTTCTACAAATTTTACAAACCACTTACTAATAGTAGAAGGGTGCATTGGCTTGCTATCTGCTTGTACAAATAACCTATTAGAATCAATCTATAATTCGCCACAAAGCTCTTTTTGATTGTCATACCATAATTTATATTCTTCAAATAATGAAACAACGAAATCTGGTATTCCAACTTCTCTTATAGAGTTCTCTGTTTTAGGCATTTTAGTAAATATACCTTCTTTTGCTAAATATTGACTAGAACGATTAATACATACAATTCCATTTCTAAAATTAACATCATTCCATTCAATTCCCATAAGCTCTCCAAGTCTAACTCCAGTAAATAGTGTTAAAATTATAGCAACCTTATATTTGATTTGATCCTCTGTAAGTTCCATTAAGTTAGAAACTAATGCTTTACTTTGTTCATCATCATAGTATCTTCTTTTAGGTTTTCTAGTTTTAGGTGGTTGAACACGTTCAGCAGGATTTGCTAGTATTAGTTGCCAATAGACTGCTTTTTGTAACATAGCATGAAGAAGTCTGTGATGTTCAGCTATAGTTTTTGATGATAGTGGCTTTCCTGTCTTTTTACCATTGTTGTTTTTTCTTCGTACTATTTGAGTATCTTTACTTAACAAATCATAGAACTGCATTATGTCAGTAGGTTTAATTTTATCTACATGGAAATGTGAAAAGTAAGGTATTATTCTACTATTTAACATTCCTAAATATCTAGTATATGTTGAAGGCGCAAGTTCTTTTTCTCCATAATCTCTTTTCCATATTTCGACAAAATCCTCAAATTTTAGAGATTTTCCTTCAATATATAAACCTTTTTCACAATCAGCAACGAATTTAGCAAGTTCTATTTTAGCTTCTTTCATACTTTTACAATGTACGGTTTTAGTTTTCTTAATAGGTTTTCCTTTTAAGTTGTAGCCAACACATTTGACTAATCTGTAACTATCTCCTTTTCTTTTTTCAATACTCCCAGCCATTACCTTTTTCACCTCCTTTCAGGCATACCTATGGGTGGGAGGGAGAATAATATATCTGTTAACAAGATAAATTATATAACAAAAAGCAATAGGCATAAAAATAAAATTTTGCGTGTAAAAAATGTAGAAAAATGTCGAAAAGTTTATGAGCGAAATGATTGATATTGCTGGAAATTTTCGACATTGTATGATATAATGTGACAAAAAAGGAGGCTTAATTATGAGTTATAGAAATAAAGTTTATGTATCAATGGATGCTGATAATGACCTAAAATATTATTATTTAATGAAAGCATGGAAACAAAATGATAATACAGATTTTAACTTTTATGACGCACACGATTTAAACAATATTTATGATAAAAGTGAGGAGTCTATAAAAGCTGGCTTACAAGAAAGATTTAGAAATACAAAAGTATTTGTTTTGTTAGTTGGAGATCATACAAAGTATTTATATAAGTATGTAAGATGGGAAATAGAACAAGCAATAAAAAGGGATATTCCGTGTATTGTAGTAAATTTAAATGGTAAAAAAAGTATGGATACTGATAAATGTCCTGCATTAATGAGAGACCATTTAGCAATACATATAAGTTTTAATTCTAAAATTTTACAGTATGCTCTTGAAAATTGGCCTAGTTCATATGAGCAATACAGTAGAGAAGGTAAAAGTGGAGCTTATTATTATAATGAGAATGTTTATAGAAAATTAGGGTTATAATGGAATATTTATATAAAAATATATGGCCAATAATTAAAAAAGATGTTATTAGTATATTAGCTTATTTAGGTGCTGTTGTGACCATAAACGATATTTTTTCTTTTTTTAAAATAGACATTCCACAAATAATAATTATTATTTTATTAATTGTAGGTATGATAGTAATACTGTTTATTAATAAACCTAAAAAAGAATATGTATTTAATGTAAAAGATAGAGATATAAAGATTATTTTGAAAATTGGAGATATAGTAAAAGAAAAATTTGCAATTGTAGTACCAACAAACACAACTTTTGATACTAAAATGGAGAATGACTTTATTAGTATAAAGAGTGTACAAGGGCAGGTTCAGGATAAATATTTTAAAAATAATATTAGTACATTAGATTATTTAATTGAAAAAGAATTAGAAAATAGACCTTTTATGGAATTAACAGATAGAAAAGATACAAAGAATAAAAAATATGAGATTGGAACTACGGTTGAAATTAATCAAAATGAAAAAAGATTTTATTTTCTTGCTGATTCGGATATAAATATAAAAGGTCAAACAATAAATCTGTCTACAATTAATATTACTGATGCACTATCGCGTTTATGGCAACATATTGGAGAATTTGGACATGTTGAGCCAATTGCAATTCCTATTATAGGAACAGGAAGAATGGGAATAGTAAGTTCACGAGAGGAAATATTTAAAAATATTATTTTTTCATTTGTAGCTAACAATACTAGTAAAAAAATAGCAACAGAATTAATTGTGTATATAAGAAAAGAAGATATTAAGAAATATAATATAGATGTAAATGAATTAATAGAATATATGAAATATACATGTAAATATCAATACGAAAAATTAGATAATGCTAAGAGTGGAATAGGAATAGATTAAAAGGAAGTGTAATAATGGCTGTTTGCTATTTTAGTGATAAATATGATGAAAAATATGACTGCCAATATGAGATTAAAGATAACACAATTGAAGTTGTGGCTAAATATGATATTATGGATGAAATACCAGCAATAAATGGAGTGAGAACATTTGGTAGTAATACTGAATTTAAGAAAAGAGATATATTAATTATTGATAATCAAGCAAGAATGAATTATTTATTAAAAGCAGCTCATTGTTGTGGACATACAGAAGTTTTAGGAAGTCCAGATGGTGGTTATAAAACTAAATTTACTACTAGATATTATTATAAACATGGAAATTATGAGAAGCTATGTGATATATATAATAGTGAAAATATAAAAAAAATTAGAGTTTATAGTAAAATGATAAATGAACTTATAGGCTATCCAAGCGTATCCAGAGAAGAAAATGGAAATGAATATATTATTAGATTAAAAAAAGATGCAGTAAAACAAAAAATTGAAATAAATAAAGATAATATAAAATATATTGAAGTATCAGATGATTGGAAAAGTGAAATTAATAGAAAAAATAATAAAATAGATATTAGCTTAAATGGATATATAGAAGTTAATCTGACTAAAAATATAGTATATGAAGAAGTTTATGAGTATGTAAATGAGTTAATTATGTTTCTTCAATTATTAAGGCCATGTAAATTTAGAATTGATAAGATAGTAGTAGAGATTAATAAAACTTTTTTTGAGTTATGTATTCCTATGAATGAGATTAAATATACTTCTTCACATGTTGATAATAGTGTAAAAGAAGATTTGATGCAGTTTTTATTTAAATGCTATACAAGAATACCATATAGAAACAGTAAAAACGAAGTAAGAAATATACCATATATAATCTTAAATACTTCGAGAAATATAGAAGACAATTTTTTAATGTTTTATAGATTTATAGAATGCTATTATAAGCAACAAAAAATAAAAGGTATAAAAAATTCATTTATAAGGTATAGCATTGAAAAAAATTATAAAAATAAAGATAACATTGAAAACATTGAAAATCTTGAACGTGAGATTATATCTTTAAGGAATCATTATGTACATAATGGATATTACATATCAAATAAGAAATTATATGTATCATTTCCTAAAATCGGGAAAAAGGCAAATCCAAAAAACTATAGAGCAGAGAATGTTGATGTTGATTGGATATATGAAAGAACAAAAATATTGTATAGAATAGTTATCGATATAATATTTAAAAATATGCTACAATATAATAATTATGAATTTAATAAACATTTCTAAAAGTGAAAAGTAGTACTTATTTGTACTACTTTTATTTATCTTGCTCATTTACCCATTCTTCAAATTCTTCATGAGTTATTTTCCCAGAACGGAAATCTTTATACATTTGTTTTCCTGTTTCTCTATATTGATTCAATTCTTTCTCATATATCTCTATTTCTGGGTTGCGCTTTGAACGTTGATATTTCTTAAATCCGATTCGTCTGTAATTATCATAGGTAGGGTCATTTTCTAATTTCCTTTTTTGATATTCTCTATTTCTAATATCTTTACAAGTTAATTTGTTTTCCATAATTCTATCACAATAAGTTACAGTTTCTTTATGTGTTATAAAATATCTTTTACAATTACCACATATTTTAATGAGTTTATCATTTATTGCTACTACATTAAATAGTGTAATATAAAAACTTGTAAATAAGTTAGTAGTTTCAAATTGTTGAAGACTATGAAGTTTTCTTCCAGTAGGATCAACCTCCTTAATAGCAGAAACTAAAGCATCAACATCATAAAACTTAATCAAATCCTTTTGTATAGGAAAACTACTATATTGATAATCTAATAAATCTGTTGAATGAAAATCTTGCTTAAATTCTGAAAAAGTATTTGGATTTGTTTGATTATATAAGAAAAATATTTGCTTATGAGTTAAATATTTCATATCAAAAGGATTATCAATACTATAAACAAAATTAATACATTTTTTGAAAATATTTTGATAATATATTAAATTATCTTTTTCTTTATCATAATATTTTTTGGCTATTTTAATAATTTCTTCTATAGGGTATAAAGTATCTAGTTCAATATACTTAATATCTTTATTATCCAATTTATTTATGAAATAATCAAAGAAATTTATAAAAAATAACAAATAATCATTAAATACATCAAAATCATAACTTATAAAATCTATTAGAGAAAGATCATAATGTTCAACAGCTGTAATTGGCTCGAAAACAATATAACCTTTTAATTTTTTAACATCATCCTTAAAAGTTAATGGCGTTGATTCAACAGTTTTATCTATTTCAGTAATTGATTTTAATTCGTTAATTATTTTTTCTCGTTTTGAATCAGAAGTTGCATTTTCAAGTTCTAAAACCAATTGCCCAAATCTTTCATCAGGTGGGATAGTCTTTAAATTTGCTAAATATTTATTATTGTTTTTACTAATAGGCTTACTTAAATATGCACCAAATGTATGTATAAATACTTGGGAAAAGTATGAAGCATCAAAAGATATACTTATTTTATTTTTCCTTTCCTTTCCATATATAATCTCCCTTGTTAACAAATTGTAAAATAACCCCAAAATTCATTTTGATAACTGAATTCACTAAATTTAATAGGATTTTATCATGAGCGTGGTAAAATTCAATTAGTTAACACGAAAAATTTTATAAAACTTGTTAACAAAGATTTATAACTTAAAGGGAAGGAGGAATATGTATGGAACTACAAAAAGTACAAAGAACAACACTAACAATGAAAGAAGCAGCAGAATATTTAGGAATATCTTATTGGTTAATAAATCAATTAGTAAGAAGAAAACAAATACCATGCTCAAAAGTTGGTGGAAAATTTCTATTTAGAATTCAAGTATTAGACGAATATCTAAATAGGAAAGAAAAAGAATCAATTAAATATTAATTGAAAGAAAGCGAGGAAAGGAGGCTATGTATGAAATACCGTGGTTTAAAACAGAAACTACAATATTTTCGAATAGGAAAATTCAAATAATTATAAATCTTCCAGAAGGTGACACTTATTTTAGAGTGTGGATTCAGTTAATTGCATTAGCAGTTGAATGTAATAATAAAGGAAGATTAGAAATAGGAGAAAACAATCCAATGACAATTCAAAATTTTTCAAAGATTATGGGAA
>ULTU01066119.1_pt1 | contig 62691 bp, 46 predicted proteins | sample 1957861 | NCBI WGS metagenome assembly ULTU01 (sample SAMEA4835742, study PRJEB28245) | human gut metagenome | biome: gut microbiome; material: fecal sample | place: Denmark | collected 2008
GTACAGTTTGATGGTGATGGACAACATAATGCCAGTTATTTGGACAGCATGTCGAAGAAACTTGTTGAAGAAAATTTAGATATGGTAATTGGTTCCAGATATATAGAGAAAGAAGGATTTCAGTCTTCCGGAATGCGCCGCATGGGAATTAAATATTTTACTGGTTTGATAAAGCTGCTGACCGGAAAGAAAATTACTGATCCGACTTCTGGTATGCGTATGATAAATCGGAAAATAATGAAACAGTTTTCAGAAGAATATCCAAAAGATTATCCGGAACCGGAGAGCATAGTGACAATTCTAAAAGAAGGGGCTAAAGTAGAAGAAATACCGGTAAAGATGAATGCAAGGGAGGAAGGTGTATCGTCAATTTCTCCGTCTAAATCCATTTATTATATGGTAAAAGTAAGCATAGCAGTCTTAATTGCTGCAATACGAAAGTAGAGGTAATCAATGGGCATTAAAGTACAGATTATTATATTAGTGATAATTATTGTGGCGTTATTATGTCTTGGTAATATGATACGGAAGAAAAAAGTAGATTTGCGGTACGCGTTGCCGTGGATTATAATGGGATGCATTATGCTTGTTTTGGATGTGTTCCCGCAGTTGCTGGGTAAAATGGCAACTCTGTTGGGATTTGAACTTCCGATAAATATGTTATTCTTTTTGGGCGTATGTTTGGCACTGGCAATATTGTTTATGCAGACAGTTGCCATTTCCAATTTGTCGGAGAAGGTAAAAAAACTGACACAGGAAGAAGCTTTAATGAATAAAACAGTTGATGATAAGATAAAGAAAAGAGAGGAAAAGTAAATGAGCAAAACAAAGGTATTGGTTACAGGTGCGAATGGTTATATTGGCAGACATGTTGTAGAACAATTACTTAATATGGGGGCTGATGTTCTTGCAGCGGATTTCAGTTTTGATGGAGTTGATGAGAGAGCACAGAGAGTGGAGACACCGATTTTTAGCGGCTTAGAAGATATTTATGAACAGATGGGAAAACCGGATGTATGCATTCATCTTGCATGGAGAAACGGATTTGTTCATAATGCAGATTCTCATATTGAAGATCTTCCGAACCATTATACTTTCTTAAAGAATATGATAGAAGGCGGATTGAAACATGTTGTTGTAATGGGAACAATGCACGAAGTAGGATATTGGGAGGGGGCAATTGACGAAAATACTCCAACCAACCCATTATCGCTTTATGGAATTGCTAAAAATGCATTAAGACAAATGGTGGAGCTTCTTGCCAAGAAAAGCGAAGTTTGCTTTCAGTGGACTAGAGGTTACTATATTATAGGAGATGACATTAAGAGTAATTCAATCTTCTCCAAAATTGTACAGGCTGAGCAGGCAGGTAATAAAAAATTCCCATTTACTACAGGAAAAAATTTGTATGATTTTATCTCTTTGGAAGAACTTGCAAAGGAAATTGCATGTGTAAGCTTACAGACAGAAGTGAATGGTATTATTAACTGTTGTACAGGAAAACCGGTATCACTTGCAGAACAGGTAGAATCATTTATTAAAGAACATAATTTTAAAATCCGTCTGGAATATGGAGCATATCCGGATCGTGCATATGATTCACCGGGAGTATGGGGAGATGCAAAGAAAATTCAGCAGATAATGAGCAAAGTTGAAAAGTAAAAGAATAGATGATATAATAACACAACAATGTAAATTAGGAGGATACTCAAAATGAGAACTTATTTGGTGACAGGTGGAGCAGGATTTATAGGATCTAATTATATTCATTATATGTTTAGAAAATATGATAATGAAATCAGAATTATCAATGTAGATGTTTTGACTTATGCTGGAAACCTGGAAAATTTGAAAGATATTGAAAACAGAGATAATTATACTTTTATCAAAGCTGATATTACAGATAGTGAGGCTATCAGTAAGATTTTTTCAGAAAATGATATTGATCGTGTAGTTCATTTTGCGGCAGAAAGTCATGTTGACAGAAGTATTAAAAATCCGGAAGTTTTTGTAAAGACAAATGTACTTGGAACAGCTGTTATGCTGAACTGTGCAAAGGCAGCATGGGAATTGCCGGATGGTACTTTCAAAGAGGGAAAGAAATTCTTACATGTATCTACAGATGAAGTATATGGTTCACTGGAAGATGACGGAACAAGTTATTTCTATGAGACAACACCATATTCCCCACATAGTCCATATTCTGCAAGTAAGGCATCATCAGATTTTCTGGTAAAAGCATATATTGATACCTATCATTTCCCTGCTAATATTACTAACTGTTCTAATAACTATGGACCATATCAGTTCCCAGAGAAACTGATTCCTCTTATTATTAATAATGCATTACATGGAAAGAAATTACCGGTGTACGGTGATGGAATGAACATCCGTGACTGGTTGTATGTAGATGATCATGCAAAAGGAATTGACATGGTTCAGGAAAAAGGTCGCCTCGGAGAAACATATAATATTGGCGGACATAATGAAAAACGTAATATTGAAATTATTAATATTATTATTGAAACATTACAGGAGATTCTTCCAGATGGTGACCCAAGAAAAGCAAATGTAAGCAAAGATCTGATTACTTATGTAGAAGATCGTAAGGGACATGACAGACGTTATGCAATTGCACCGGACAAAATTAAGGCTGAAATTGGCTGGGAGCCAGAGACCATGTTTAAAGAGGGAATTAAGAAGACAATTGCGTGGTACCTTGAACATGAAGACTGGATGAAGAATGTGACAAGTGGAGATTATCAGAAATATTACGAAGATATGTATAGTAATAAATAAAAATAAGAAATAAATAAGAAATGGAAGGGCTGCCCGATTTTAAATCGGACAGCCCTTTTTGCAACAAAATCAAGTCATTGCAAAGAATGTATATTGTGAAATACAAAAGACCCGTAATTTGCTTTTTCTTTACAAAAGTGTTAAAATAAATCGATTATATTATGACGAAAATGTTGGAGGTATGTTTGATGAAAGGAATTATACTTGCTGGAGGTTCCGGCACAAGACTTTATCCATTAACAAAGGCTATTTCAAAACAGATTATGCCAGTATATGATAAGCCAATGATTTATTATCCGTTATCAACACTTATGCTTGCTGGAATTCGAGAAGTACTTATTATTTCTACTCCGAGAGACCTTCCGGTATTTGAGGAATTGTTAGAGGATGGAAGTCAATTGGGTATGCACATCGAATATGCAATTCAGGAAAGCCCAAGAGGACTTGCAGATGCATTTATTATTGGAGAAAAATTTATTGGTAAAGATGCTGTTGCATTGGTATTAGGAGATAATATCTTCTATGGACAGAGTTTTTCCAAGGTATTAAGAAGTGCTGCAGAGCGTACAGAAAATGAAGGCGGAGCTACAATCTTTGGTTATTATGTAAGAGATCCAAGAGAATACGGCGTAGTAGAATTTGATGAAAATGGAAAAGCTTTATCTATTGAAGAAAAACCAGCAGAACCAAAGTCTAATTATGCGGTTCCGGGTTTGTATTTCTATGACAATAATGTAGTTGAAATTGCCAAAACTGTGAAACCGTCAGCCAGAGGAGAAATTGAAATTACAAGTGTTAATAATGAATATTTGAACAGGGAAACTTTAAGTGTAGAGACTTTAGGACGAGGCTTTGCATGGCTTGATACAGGAAATCATGATATGCTCCTGGCAGCAGCTGATTTTGTATCAGCATTCCAGAAACGTCAGGGATTGTATATTTCATGTATTGAAGAAATTGCTTATAAGAGAGGCTTTATAGATAAGGAACAGCTTGTAAAACTGGCGCAGCCTTTGTTGAAAACAGATTATGGTAAGTATTTGATGGAAATTGCAGAAGGATTATAAATAGAAAAGAGGAAAACAAAATGGGAAAAATTAAAGTAACAGATGATTGCAATGGTATCAAAGGATTAAAAGTAATTGAGCCTGCAGTATATGGAGATGCCAGAGGTTATTTTATGGAGACATATAATTATAACGATTTCAAAGAGGCTGGAATTGATTGTGAATTTGTGCAGGATAATCAGTCAGCATCTAAGAAGGGTGTTTTAAGAGGACTTCATTTTCAGATAAATTATCCACAGGACAAGCTGGTTCGAGTTGTAAATGGTACCGTATTTGACGTGGCTGTAGATTTAAGAGAAGGCTCTGAGACATTTGGAAAATGGTTTGGTGTAGAACTTTCCGCAGAAAATAAGAAACAGTTCTTCATTCCGAAAAATTTTGCTCACGGATTTATTGTTTTGAGTGATTATGCAGAATTCTGCTATAAAGTAACGGATTTCTATCATCCAAATGATGAGGGCGGATTATTATGGAAAGATCCGGAAATCGGAGTTGAATGGCCAATGCCGGAAGGCATGACTGAGGCAGATCTTATTTTATCGGATAAAGATAAGGTTTGGGGCGGTATTAGCACATTTAAGAAATAGAGGTTAATATGCGACAGTATATAGATACATTCATGAGATATCGGTCTTTGCTGACAGAACTGGTCAGCAGAGACCTTAAAACTAAATACAGAAGATCTGCATTGGGATTTATGTGGTCGGTGCTGAACCCATTGGGAATGATGGTTGTATTGACTATTGTATTTTCTACAGTGTTTCAGCAGGCAATTCCAAATTTCCCGGTTTATTTAATGTGTGGACAATTAACATTTAACTTTTTTAATGAGGCGAGCAATATGGCAATGACCTCTGTGCTGGATAATGCACCTTTGATTAAAAAAGTATATGTGCCAAAATATTTATTTCCATTATCAAGGGTGTGTTCATCTTTGGTAAATATGTTGACATCATTTGTTGCGTTAATGATTGTTATATTAATTACAAGAACACCAATTACATGGACTATTTTTTTGTCAGTATTTCCAATTTGTTTTGCAACATTGTTTTCCCTTGGAATAGGACTTATATTGTCTGTGGTTGTGGTGACATTTCGGGACATGAAACACTTATATAGTGTTATTACAACGGCATGGCTATACTTGACACCAGTATTCTACCCAATTAGTATGCTACCTGATTCAGTTGCAGTAATAGTTAGAAATAATCCGTTGACATTAATTGTTGAAATTTTAAGATATAATGTATTGTACCATCAGGTAGCTCCGTTTGTATTGGTATTAAAAACATTGATTTATTGTGCTGTAGCTATGATATTGGGCTTGTGGATGTTTAAAAAACAGCAAGATACCTTCATATTGAAATTATAGGAGGAATTGGTTTGAAACACGAAGAAAATGTGATTGAAGTTGAAAATGTTTCACTTCAATTCCGTTTATATAAAGAAAAAGTTGATAGCATAAAAGAGTATGTGCTAAAAAGAGCAAAAAGAGAATTGGAATATGAAAATTTCTGGGCACTGAAAGATATCAGCTTTGATGTAAAAAAAGGTGAGGCAGTAGGTCTTGTCGGAAAAAATGGCTCTGGAAAGAGTACAATGTTGAAAGTAATTGCGGGAGTCATAAAACCTACATTTGGTGAGGTGAGAAAACAAGGTTCAGTTGCACCAATGATTGAACTTGGTGCAGGCTTTGATTTTGATTTGACTGCAAGAGAAAATATTTATTTGAACGGAGCTATTTTGGGGTATCCTAAGGAGATGCTTCGTGAAATGGAGCATGAAATTATAGAGTTTGCGGAATTGGAAAAGTTTGCAGATGTTCCGGTGAAGAATTTTTCCTCTGGTATGGTAACACGTCTGGGTTTCTCTATTGCAACAATATATAAACCGGATATTTTAATCGTAGACGAAATTTTGTCTGTAGGCGATTTTAGGTTTCAGGCAAAATGTGAGGAAAGAATTGGCTCTATGTTAGAGAGTGGAACCACATTGCTATTAGTATCACATAGTACAGAACAGGTACGACGAATCTGCGATAAAGCTGTGCTTATAAATCACGGAAATATGCTCTTACATGGTGACGTGGATGAAGTGTGTGATATGTATACAAGACTATAGGAGTTAAATTATGATAATTGATGAAAAGAAAGTAAAACGTTTAATAGCTTATTTTATTTATGATAAACAGGGAATTGTAGATGATTATATCATTTACATGCTGTGTGCATTAAAAGAGCATTCCAGTGAAATAGCCGTTGTTGTAAATGGAAAATTAACATCGGAAAGCAGGGAAAAGTTAAATCAGGTGACACCTGTAGTGATGGTGAGAGAGAATAAAGGACTTGATGTATGGGCATACAAAACAGTTCTCGATTATTATGGATGGGATAAACTAGTTACATATGATGAAGTTATCATGATGAATTTTACGATAATGGGACCGGTGTATCCATTGAGTGAAATGTTTGAATCCATGAGTGCCAGAGATTTAGATTTCTGGGGAATTACAATGTATCATAAATATGAGAAGGGTGATCCATTTGGAACTATTGAATGTGGCTACATTCCAGACCATATTCAGTCTCATTTTATTGCAGTACGAACACCTATGTTAAAAAGCATTGAATTCCAAAGTTATTGGAATAATATGCAGGAAATTAAGGATTATCGTGATGCAGTAGGATGTCACGAGGCGATGTTTACAAAACGCTTCTCGGAAAAGGGGTTTAAATGGGATGTTTATGCAGATATGGGAGATGGTTATAATAATCATCCGATTTTGTGTGCAACAAGAGAAATGCTGGAAGAAAAACGCTGCCCTATTTTTAAAAGAAGATCATTTATGCAGGACTACTCCAACATTATTCATGATACAGTAGGACAGGAAGCTATCGAAGCATATGATTTCATAGATAAGCATACAGATTATGATGTGAATCTGATTTGGGATAATATTTTACGTCTGGAGAATCAGGCAGATATTAAGAAAAATATGCAGCTTAATTACATACTGGACAGTAAACATGGTACAGATATATCAGAAGTGTTAAAGAAAAAAAGAGTAGCACTTGTGCTACATTTCTATTTTGAGGATTTAGCAGAATACTGTCTTCATTATGTACAGTCAATGCCAAAAGAAGCAGATATTTACGTGACGGTTGGCTCAGAAAAAAAGAAAAAAATTATTGAAGAGACTTTCTCGGTATTAGAAAACAATGTGAAAGTGATTTTGATTGAAAACCGGGGAAGAGATGTTAGCGCTCTTTTAGTTGGAACAAAGGATTTTATCATGGATTATGATTATGTTTGCTTTGTTCATGATAAAAAGGTAACTCAATTATCGCCACAAACAGTTGGGGCTGGTTTTTCATACAAATGTTTTGAAAATTTATTGCCGACAAAGGAATTTGTTCAGAATGTAATTCGGACATTTGAAGAGAATCCAAGAGCTGGATTGTTGACACCGCCACCGCCAAATCATGGTGATTATTATATTACTTTGGGACTTGAATGGGGCAAGAATTATGATATTACAGTAGAACTTGCAGAAAAATTAGGCATAACAGTTCCGATTGATAAAAAGAAAGAGCCGATTGCTCCACTGGGAACAATGTTCTGGTTCAGACCGAAGGCCTTGAAATTATTGTTTGACCAGGATTGGGAGTATAAGGATTTCCCGGCAGAACCAAATAAAATTGATGGAACGCTATTGCATGCTGTGGAACGGATTTATAGCTATGTAGTACAGCAGGAAGGCTACTATCCGGCATGGATTTTTTCGGAAAAAGGTGCTCAGATTGAAGTGACTAACTTAAACTATATGGTGCGTGGATTAAATAATGCAGTATTTCATATGGGACCGGGTGCGGGAAATTATGAGGATGTTCTGATTACAACAAAACGTGCATTTGGGGAATGGAGAATGTGCCGCTCGGCTTTAGGCTATTTGGAAGGAAATATTGTGCGGGCCAGAATGTATTTTAAAAATGAAAGTGGATTTTCGGAAGAAAATTCATTCCTGGCAGAGAACTCAGTGGATGAAGTCAGCCATCTGGATAATCATGAATTTTTGTATACAGATTTGGACAAACTTGGTGTGATTGAAGAATTACGTTGGGATCCGGGTGAAGTTGGCGGAATTGTAGTAAGAGATATTCATATTAAAGTATTGTTTCAAAACAACCACATTGAGGAATATACGCTAAGTGATGCGGTGAGCAACGGAGTAATGGTTGATGATGGTCTAGTGTTCATTGCTCCGGATCCACAATTGTATTTCAGATTAAGGACTACAGGAATTATTAAAAAAATAGTAGTACAGTGCGATTTCATGAATAGTGTTTCTACACAATGTGCACAGAAAATTTACGATAAAATCGGTGGTAAAAAGCCGTTTAAATTCCTGAAAAAAGTGTATAGAAAAATAAAAAAAGTTGGAAAGTGAAAACAATGAAAAGAGAAAGAATATTTTATCTGGATTTTATTCGGGCATTGGCGGTAATACTTATTTTGCTTACACATTACAATGCATTATTTCTATATATGGATCCACAACCTCTGGATAAGGTAGTAATCACATATAAAATATGCAATTTGTATATCGGTGATTTTGGCGTGTCATTGTTCTTTATTATATCAGGCGCCGCATTGATGTACGTATATGAAAACAGCTGCAATCTGGCAAAATTCTACAAGAAAAGATTTGTTGCAATTTATCCAATGTTCTGGATTACTTATATAATTGCGTTTGTAATACAGAAGCTGGTATATCATGCGGATTATTCTGGAATACCAAAACAAAATATTTTGTATACGATATTTGGATTTGACAGTTATTATGCTGCTGTAAAGCCGACTTTCTTCATAATTGGTGAATGGTTTTTAGGATGTATTATTTTAGTTTATATACTATTTCCGTTACTGCGTTGGGGGGCAAATAAGCACCCGGGAACATTTAGTGCAGCAATTATTTTAGTATATTTGTTGTCAATTGTGTGTTATCAGACAGGATTGAGCAAAGCAGAACTGGTGACGGTGAGACTTCCGGAAGTATTTTTTGGAATGCTTTATATGAAATATTTTAAAAAGACAAACTGGAAAGTTGCTTTGGGAGCCTTGGCGGTGTTGATTGCGAATACCATTCTGTCACCTGCTTTCAATAGTAACATTCAGACGACTTATGTTGGTATAGCAGCATTTTTGGTATTAACATTTATTGCAAAATATATGGAATGTGGTGTTGTGAAAGCTATCTGTAGTTTCCTTTCAAAGTATGCATATGCAATCTTTTTGATTCATCATTTTATTATTTATAAAGTGACAGATATGGTTGATTTTTATAAAATATCAACTGCAGAAAGCTATGGTGTATTTGGAATTTGTGTAGGAATTATTTTAGTTACATCTTTAGTATTATATTTCTTGAATGATAAATTTATGTGGTTATTTGGGAAAATTGTAAACAAAGAGAAATAGAGGAGAGAATTTGAATCATGGAATATATATATATGCTTACTGAAATAGATGATAGTGGAATACCAATTTATAGGGATGAGTTTTTGGAAAAAAGCAAACAGAATTGTACAATATTAACTACAAGTGAATATGCAACATTTCTTGAATATGAAAATAAGAATGTTGTGGTTGTTCCGGATGAAATAATGCAGGATTATGATAAAAATTTAGATGCAAAAGGAAAGCGTTTTGTTATGATGGAAGTTTATAGAAATGAGAAATTTGAAAATTGGCTTTCTTTTGTGTTTAAAGAGAATAATGAACGTGTAGAGGGGATTGTAATCAAGTATGCATATGCAAGCGTTATACATGTGGCAACAGAAAATAGAAAGTCTGTTTTGGTTGAACAAAATAGAAAAGAAATGTCAATGAATTCTGAGGAGGAGTATCAAAAACTTGTTAGTGAATTAAAACGTCAGATAGAAATATTACAGACCGAATTGAAACAAAAAGAGGTAACGACATTAAGTTTGAGCGAAAATTTAAATTCATCTAGTCATTATATAGAAAATCTGCAGAAACATGCAACGAATCTTGATAATGAATTGAAAAAATACAAAAGTTTTTATGATGAACATAATGAAACGATTCAATTTGCTGAAGAGAGAGTGAATCATGCGGAAGCAGAGATACAACGTTATATGGGATTATATAAAAATGTGTTATCGGAACTTGATGAAAGAAAAATAGAACTTCTTGAATTGAAGAGTAAAATAGAAAAACATTAGTATTAAGAAATAATCAGATACAAAAGTGGAGATGAAGAATGAAGAGACTGGGTATATACTTTTTCTTTGACAAAGATGGTATAGTGGATAAGTATGTTGACTATGTATTGGAGGATTTGACAAAACATGTTGATAAATTAATTGTAGTATGCAATGGACAGTTAAATGAGCGAGGGCGAAAAACATTTGAAAAGTTTACAGGTAATATTATTGTCCGTGAAAATAAGGGATTTGATGTATGGGCATATAAGACAGCTATAGACAGTGAAGGCTGGAATAAGCTTATAGAGTATGATGAAATTATTTTAATGAATTATACTATTATGGGACCGGTGTATCCATTAAAGGAGATGTTTGACATAATGGATAAGCGCTTGGAACTGGATTTTTGGGGGATTACAAAGTGTTTTCAAGAAAATTCTCCAGTGGCACAACAAATCTGGCAGTGCCCTTATGGATATATTCCAGAACATATTCAGTCTAGCTTTATGGCTTTTAGAAGAAGTATTGTTTCATCCACTATTTTTCAGAAATATTGGGATGAAATGCCTATGATAAAAAGTTATTATGAATCGGGAGGGAGTCATGAACAGTATATAACAAAATACTTTAGCGATAATGGTTATAGATGGGATTGCTATACTAATTATGATGATATGGATGAAGAGATATATACATGCTGTCCTTTGATTGTAGCACCATTGGAGGTTATAAAAAATAGAAAGTCACCTTTCTTTAAAAGAAGAACATTTTTTTCTATGAAGACTGATTATAGTCAAACCGTACCAGTTGCAAAAGAGTTCATAGATTTTTTGGAAAAAGAAACTTCATATGATACAGCTTTAATATATTCTAATTTAATTAGAACATGTAATCAAAAAGATTTAGTGGAGAGTTTTCAATTGTTTCATGTGATATAGAAAGGGGACAATCATGGCAATACTTGGGAAAAAGGTTGCATTATTTATTAATACAGAAAATTTAATATATAAAGAAATAATATGGAAAATATGCAGCGAGTTTAAAGATGATTTGGAAGTATTTCAATGCAATGAAAAGTCAAATTCGTTGTTGCATTTAGGAATGAATGTGAAGGCAAATTACGATGACTTTGATTATATTGTTATAATAAATCCATTGAAAAAAAGTACTACAGAATTAAAAAGTGTATTGTTACAGCGCCAGTTGTATTATTTACAGAATATTCTTGGTAGTAGGGAACAACTTGAAAAGTCATTAAAATTGTTGGAAAACTCCAGAATAGAGGGGATGCTTGTTCCATATGTGGATTATATAAAAGCTCATAATATGGGGCATTATGATAATTGGCAGGACTATTATTCCGATATAAAGGAAATAGCGGATAAAAATGACATTCGAATAGTTTTATCCAAGGACAAATCGCCTGTAATATCAGAAGATGGCTTTGCAATTATAAAAACAGAGGCAATTCGTGGAATAGAAACAGTAAGGTGTGAGGACCTCGATGCACAGGGAATATTTTATCTGTTGTCTATATATATGCAAAATAAAGGTTTTTTGCCAGCATATATAATGAAAGAGGATTTGTTAATTAATAATCAGTATGGATATGAAGCGTTTAATGAAAACAAATTACAGTGTTTTCCGCCAATTATGCAGCTTGAGAGTGAAATCTATTATGACTTCGGAGATGGATTTGAAGTATCGAAGGTTAAAAAGATAAAATATATTTTAAAAATTGGAAAGAAAGAGGAGCTTTCTTTTAAAATTAAAGTTCCTCAAAATATAAAATATATTCGCTTTGATCCATGTGAGAAATTTATGTGTGTGTGTTCTGGAATATCTGTTAATGACATACATATTGAAGTTAATAATTTGAATGGAATTCATTTTGGAAATGAAGATTTATTCTTAACAAAAGATCCACAGTATATATTAAGCGGTGATTTTTCTGATATAAAAGAATTAGAAATAAGGATAGAAAATCTATCTATTTTTTGGTCTGAAAATGGACTGAAAGAAGATATGGATCGTATATTTGAAGAGAAAGAAGAACTGGTTAAAGCCGTGCAGCATTTAACAAATGCGTATGGAAAACTAGAGATGAGTGCTCAAAAAAGGGAAAAAGATTTAATATATGAAAGGAAACAACTGGAAGAAGAAAAGACAGAATTAGAGATTAAAATAGCAAATGAACTTGAAACAAATGAAAAACTAGAATTAGAACTTACACAGATAAAAAATAGTCGTAGTTGGAAAATAATAACTAAGTTAAGAAAAATGAAAAATATAATAATAAGGAAGAAAGTATGAAGAAACATACAGAGATTTCATACCTAAAGGGGATAGGTATAATTGCAGTTGTATTAGGACATACAAATGCATCAAATATTGTTCCGATTATCTATTATTGGCATTTGCCATTGTTCCTTTTTATAATTGGACTTACATATAATAAAGAAAAGTATGCTAATAATGTATCAAGATTAATTGCAGCAAGGCTGCATAGTTTCTTTCCGATGTACATGGTATACATGGTATTACTTGGGCTAATGCGTAATGTGTTTTATAAAATGGGGATTCTTCAGGATGTATATCAGCCGTATGACATATGTACAGGGATGGACGCTCTAGTAAATTATTTGAAATTAAACGCAGAACCATTTGCAGGCGCATTATGGTTTATGTTCCCATTCTTTTGGGCAACCTTGTTATATGGTGTAATATATTTGGCAATATATAAGCTAAGGTTAAGTGAGCGAGGCGAATGTATTTTTAGCTTTGTATGTTGTACGTTATGTTCTGTCGTAGGTTTCTTTTATGTAGGAAAAGAGTTTTTCCTAAGCAGCTTTTTTGACATTGCATTAGTTATTATGCCGATTGTGTGGGCAGGTGGAATGTATCGAAAGCTTCAGACTCACAGCAGGAAGTTTTTCAACATAATAGGTTTTGCTTTGGGTATTATGGTGTTACTGATTGCTCATTATAGATATAATTTATGGATTATATTGGATCAAAGAAAATATGTTAATCCATTAGTATTTTATTTATTAGCGATTATAGGAATATATTGTTGCATATGTGTGGCAAAATTATTAGATAAAAAGTCAAATAATATAGTTTCAAGATGCATAGGAGAAATAGGAAATTATAGTATGGATATAATGACATTACATTTCCTGTTTTTTAAACTTGTAGATTTTATATATTTTACCTGCTTTAAAGTGAAAGATAATTTTGTGTTAAGTGATTTTCCACACAGCCTGTATTCAAAAACAAGCTGTATAGTATACACATTAGTAGGTGTATCAGGTCCTATTTTGGTTAGAATGATATTGAAATATATGAGCAAATTAGCAAATGAGAAGATATTTTATAAAATAACAGGAGGCAAATGAGAATGCGCGGAATATCGGTAGTAGTACCAGTATTTAATGAAGAAGGAAATGTAAGAGAGTTACATCAGGAAATACTTGAAGTATGTAAAAAAGAAAATTATAAATTTGAAATCATTTTTGTAGATGATGGCTCAAAGGACAAGACGCCGGAGATTTGCAAAGAATTAAAACCATTAAAATATATCCGTATGCGTAAAAATTTTGGACAGACAGCGGCAATGGATGCAGGAATTAAGGCAGCACAATATGATTACATTGTGACAATGGATGGGGACAGACAGAATGATCCGGCTGATATTCCGAAATTAGTTAAATATTTGGAGGACAATAATCTTGATATTGTATCCGGTTGGAGAAAAAATCGTAAGGATACAGTTATGAAAAAGTTTACATCCAGAGTAGCAAATTTCCTACGCGGAATTATTGTAAAAGATCATATTCATGATAGCGGATGCTCATTAAAAATATATAAAAAAGAATGCTTTGATCATATAAATTTATATGGGGAAATGCATAGATTTATCCCGGCATTGCTGAAAATCAAGGGATTTGAAGTGGGAGAAGTTGTAGTAAACCATAGACCTCGTACAGCTGGTGTGACAAAGTATAACTGGAAACGTACCGTAAAAGGTTTTGTTGATATGATTTCTTTGTGGTTCTGGAGTAAATATTCTGTTAGACCATTACATATTCTTGGAGCAGGTGGAATGGTTTCACTTTTCCTGGGCTTTTTATGCGCGGTATGGTCTATTGTGTTATTTGCAATGGGAAGAAAAATGTCTGCAAATATTATGCCACCATTGTTAACCGTATTTTTTATTATAGTCGGTTTACTGATGTTTATTTTTGGTTTGATGAGCGACATGATGAGTAAGACATATTATGGTTCCGGAATTGATAAATCATATAGTGTTAAAGAAACAATAGAAAATAAAGAAACGGAAGAATAAAAATGAAAATACTTGCTATATCCCATGAGTTCCCACCTATCGGAGGCGGAGGCGCCAACGCGTGTTATTTTTTGACTAAGGGATTTGTTGAGAGAGGACATGAAGTAACACTTATAACTGCAAATTATCAGGGAATGCCGGAAAAAGAAGTTATGAATGGCGTTCAGATAATGCGTGTTAATTCTTTGAGAAAACACAAGGAACATTGTAGTTTTAAAGAAATGTTAAGCTATCTCTTTAAAGCATATCCGGTTGCAAAAAAAATGCAGAAAGAGAATCGATATGATATCTGTCTTATTTTCTTTGGAATTCCAAGTGGACCAATCGGATATATGCTGAAGAAGAAATATAAGCTTCCATATGTGATTCGTTTTGGCGGAGGAGATGTTCCGGGATTTCAGGAACGTTTTACAAAAGTTTATAAGTTAATTGCACCTGCTATTAAAATGATATGGAAAAAGGCAGATGCACGGATTGCCAATAGTCAGGGCTTAAAAGATATGGCGTTAAAATTCTACGATAAGAAATCTTTTGATATTATCCCGAATGGTGTAGACACAGAAGTATTTTATCCAATAGAAAAAGCAGATAGCGATGAATTTAAGATTTTGTTTGTTTCAAGATTGATTGAAAGAAAAGGATTACAATTTATTATTCCACAGTTGCAGAAGATACAGGATTCTACAGAAAAGAAGGTAAAGCTGGTTGTAGTAGGAGATGGCCCATATCGGGAACAGTTAGAAACAATAACCTGGGAATATAAGGTTGCAGATATGGTGGAATTTGTAGGGCAGAAGAATAAGAAAGAGATAGTCCCGTTTTATCAGAATGCTGATTTATTTATCCTTCCTTCAGCAAAAGAGGGAATGCCAAATGTAGTATTGGAAGCAATGGCATGCGGTCTGCCGATTATTATGACTCCGTGTGAGGGAAGTAAGGAATTAGTTCAGGACAATGGGTATATTCTTTTGACTTCAGAGATGGGAGAAAAGATTCAGCAATTATTAAGGAATAAAGAGATGTTACAAAAGTTAGGACATAATAGTAGAAGAATTGTGGAAGAACAATTTTGCTGGGGACATGTAGTAGAAAATTATTTGACGCTTATGAGTAAATACAATAAAAAATAGTTGTGCATTAGGGAGTAAGCAATATGATTAGTAAAGAAGAAGTTGTTTTCTATAAAACAAATGCCAAGAATTATCCTGATAAAAGAAATTTATTTCGCCCTTCCGAATTATACCCGGAATATCAATTTAGAGAGGATATTTCAGATGAACAAAATGACATTTATGATGGAGTAAGGGAAACATTACATTTATATGGAGCAGATTCAGAACATTATGGGACAAAAGAATGGAATCCGTTAAAGAATCTGATTAAACCTGGAGATAATGTATTGATAAAACCCAATATGGTAATGGATTATAACCGTTCAGGAAGCGGAACAGATTGCTTATTTACTCAACCGAGCATTGTGGCCGCTGTATTGGATTATGTGTTTATTGCATTAGATGGAACTGGTAAGGTTACCGTTGGGGATGCACCTATGCAGGAGTGCAAGTTTGGAAAGTTGATTCAAGAGAGTGGTTATGCAGATTTGATTCAGTATTACAAGAACAAGAATCTTGATATAGAATTGGTTGATTTCCGTGAATTGACGACAGAAGTTAAGGGGGGAGTCCGCCATCAGACAATTAATAAGCATGGAAAAGGTACAATTATTGATTTAAAAGATGAGAGTGAATTTGCTATTTATAATCAGGAACATTTAAATCGGCTGCGGATAACTAATTATTCTCCAGACAGATTGGCTAAGCATCATTGTGAGGGAAAACATGAGTATTTTGTATCTGATTATGTTCTTAATGCCGATGTAATTATAAATATGCCAAAACCAAAGACACATAGAAAAGCGGGAGTTACTATTGCTTTGAAAAATTTAGTAGGAATTAATGTTAGAAAAGAGTTCTTGCCACATCATACCATTGGAAGTGTAAAAGAAGATGGTGATGAGTATCGAAAAAAAAGTAAATTCAGAAAAATAAGCAGTATTGCTTATGATTATAAGAATAAATTTGAAGGTGAAGGAAAGTATGTAAGGGCATTCTTTTGCCTAGTTGTAGGTTATGGAATAAAAATTATATCTAATAAATGTTTTCATGATGAAATGGAAGGAAGTTGGAGTGGAAATCATACCATAAGCAAAACAATTGTTGATTTGAATAAGATTCTTTTATATGCAGACAAAAATGGAAATATTCAACTTGAACGTCAGAGAAAACTATTAAATATTGCAGATATGATTATAAGTGGTGAAAAAGAGGGTCCTGTTGCACCTAGTCCTAAATATGTAGGTTATTTAGTATTAGGAGAAGACTCTGTATGCGTAGATAAACTTGTGGCAACTATGATGGGGGCAGATATTGAAAAACTCCCGGTTATAGAAAATGCAGATCATATTCATGGAAAACTGGAAATTGGCACTAAGTGTGAACCGAAGATTGTTTCCAATAATAATAAGATTAATGGAAAGAGAGTGCAGGATCTTAAAGTAGATGATAAATGGAATTTTATAGGAACTTCAGGATGGACATCAATTTTTAATTGATAAATGGTGAATTATATGATAAGAAAATGTATTGCAAAAGTGGCAATTTCATTAAAGAGTAAAGAGAGTTTGAAATACGCTAATGAAATGAAAAAACTTTTCTATTCAAATAGAGAAGAAGTAGAAAAGTATCAAAAACAGAAATTATCTGATTTGTTGTTATATGCATATGGACATACAGCATATTATAGTAGAATATTTGATGAAATTGGATTGGTAAAAGATGGAGTACTCCATTGGGAAAATTATGATAAGATACCTATACTTACAAAGGATATTATACGAAAAGAAGGAAATAATCTTGTATCAGACGAATGTGAACAAAGACATGCATATTTTAATACATCAGGAGGCTCTACAGGAGAACCTGTTACTTTTGTGCAAGATAAATACTATTTTCGGTATAATTTCGGGGATAAAATACTTTTTGGATTGTTAAATGATAAAGAACCTGGTGAGCGTGAATTAAAATTATGGGGAAGCGAGCGGGATATTAAAGAAGGGTCAATTGGCATTAAGGAAAAACTCATTAATTTTGCGTATAATAGAAAACTATTAAATAGTTTCATGTTGACAGAAGATAAAATGGAATCTTATACAGAGTGTATTAATAAAGAAAAACCAAGGCAAATATGGACATATGCCGACTCGATTTATCAGTTATCAAAATATATTCTTGAGAAGAACATGAAGATGTATTCTCCACATAACATCATTACTACAGCAGGTGTATTATATGAGGAAATGAGAGCCGTGATTCAACAGGCTTTTCCAAAATCAAGAATATTAAATCAATATGGTTCAAGAGAAGCTGGGGCAATAGGATTAGAGGTAAATGGAGAAAGAGGCATTAGGGTATTTGAACATGCTATATTTATGGAAATGTATAATCAAAATGAGAACACCATTAGCCAGTATGGAGATGGAGAAATTCTAATTACAAATCTGACTAATTATTCTATGCCGCTTATTCGCTTTAATATTGGGGACACAGGTACACATGTAAGATGTGATGATGCACATGTAGGAGAATACTCTATTTTAAGCACTTTACATGGTCGCGTGAACTCACATATAAAACTTAAAGATGGAACGATTATTCATGGGGAATATTTTACACATATTTTCTATGGAAAAAATTGGGTAGAAAATTTTCAAGTTGTCCAGCACTCTTATGATGAAGTGGAAATTTTTATTGTCGTTCGTAAGGGAAAAGAAGCTTGTGATAAAGATTTGGAAGAGATGAAGAAAGATATTTACCTTGTTATGGGTGAGTGCAATATTACGGTTACTTACTGCAAAAGTATTCCAAAACTTAAATCAGGAAAATATCAGTTTGTAATTAGTGAAGTTTAACCATATTTATTATATTGAGTATTTTGTATATGAAGATGAATTAGTTGAAATAAGATGTAATATGAATTTGAGTTTTTAAGTGACATATGTCTAAAAAATTGGGAGTTGAAACTGAAAAAAGAATGAAAAAAAATTTACTGGATAAAACAACAATGACCAATACGTTATGGAGTTTTTTTGGAAAAATCATTGCAATGATATTTTTAGTATTACTGGATGTGATTGCAGCCAGGTTACTTTCTGTTGACGGATATGCGGAATGGGTATTTTTTTTCTCAATTTTAACAATGCTATTCTATATAGGATGGATGGGTATAAATACATCTGCAAAAGTATATGTTTCAAAAAGTGCAAATATATGTGATCGGAATAAGAGAATTCAGGCAGCATTAATTTTAAGATTGATAATTAGTTTTGGCATATGCTTTTTGATTTTTTTGATTGTTCCACATTTCGCTGAATATTTAGGATATCCTCAGAAATATCCTGAATTAAAGACACTGTTAGAAATGGCAGCTGTGTTAGTCTTTTTTAATTCATTTACAGAACTCTTTAAAGAAATATGTATTGGGTTAGAAGAGTATAAATATTTATTTATACTTACAATTAGTGAATATGCTGGTTATTTCATTTATTCAGCACTCATTCTCTTTGCATGCAAAAAAGTTCATGCAATTCCAATCGGTTATTTTATTAGCGGAATTTGTATATTGATTTTGGGATACTATATTTTGAAAAATAAAATAGGGTTTAGGAAAGAAAAGGTGGATGCATACTGCAGAAATTATATGAAAAATATAATGAAATATGCATTGCCAATAGCTGTAATTAGTTTTGGAGGGTTGATATTAATCGAAATGGATACCTTTATGTTGGGACTATTAAGCACAAAAAGAGAAGTGGCAACATATAGTATTGCAAAGAATTTGTGTTCAAAGGCAACTCATGTTAATTACGCACTTACAATAGGAACAATGACTTCATTTTCTGTTTTAACAGTAGAGAATATATCCGAAAAAAGGAAAAAGTTTAAAAAGATTAGTATACTAAATTGGTCAATAACAGTTGCAATATCTGCAGTTATGTTGGTGCTTAGCGTGATTGCAATTACTATTGTATATGGTAAAGAATATCAGATGGCTGGTAATGTAATGCGTTTATTGGTCCCTTATTATGCATTGTATAGTGTTTCTAATTTTTATTCAACATTTCTGGATTTTAGAGGAAAAGCACATTTCCGTAGTATTTGTTACATGAGCATTATTATTATTAATCTGGTTTTGAATTATGTATTAATACCGGTATGGGGAGCAAAGGGGGCAGCAATAGCAACAGATATTTCATTGATACCATATACTATAGCAGTTATCATAGGTACTGTTTTGGAATTTAGGCATCAATTAAAAACAATAGGGTGAAAATTGTTAGAAGTATATTGTGATGGTAGAATAATATGAAAAGACAATGTATAGGCGAAAAAGCATTAAAGTTAATAATGGGTCTATTGGCGTTATTGTTTATAGTTCTTTTTTTTCCAAAAAACATAAAACTTATAGTTAATATGAAGGAGACAAGCCAGGTAGGCTGGATGCAGGCATATCCAGATGTAGATGGTGTTGCTGCAAAAGTTATGACACCTATATTCCAAGATAGGTTTGTTTATAATGAAAAAGTTTGGGGGGATAAGATAAAATTACTTCGATTTAATTCACTTGATAAGATTGGTAAAGAAGATATAGAATCTGTAGAGTGTTATTATGGAAGTGTGAGGGCTGGTAGTATAAATCTTTCTGAGATGAGCACATTACCAGGAAATATTATTCAACTCCCAATTCATTATTATAATAAAAGAATAGTGGTTATAGAGATAGTATATCTATCGGCATTTATACTAACATTTTTTTTCCTATTAAGAAAAATAAAGAAAATTGATTTTGCTAAATTGTTAGAAATTAAATATTGGATAAATAGAAGGTTATTTGCCAAACAATCTATTATCTTGTCAGTGTTGAGTGGTTTAATAGTTTTTTTCCTAGAGAATATATGGAATGGAATTAATATCCATTACATTGAACTGATGTTTTTAATACCAGTATTTTTCATTGTTATTTTAATTTTAAGCAGGATAAACTGCAATGAAAAATATTTTTTACTCTTAAGTATTCCATTATTTATTGTATTATATATTTCAGAGAATCAATTAACAACATATTTGACTGTTGATGAAAGTAGAGCCATATTAGAACAGACTCATTTATCAACTGATATTTTACGACATTGGGAACTGGGAAGTTCACGATTAAACTATATTATAATGGGAACAATTTGGAAACTTGTTCCTAGAAATTTTATTTCAACAGGATATGAAGAGTATAGGATTGCAAAACTGTTTCACTGGTCTTTGGGAATATTGCTAATTGCGTATTTAGCATACTATATAGTAAAAAAAGTACTAGTAAATAAAGATGAAAATGTAAAGGCTGCACAGTTTACGATAATATTTACAATGATAACTTTATCACCTGTTATGCTTACTATATTAAAAAATTATAATTATGATCTGTTTGCAGTATTGTTTGCGTGTATAGGAACAGCAAAAATGATATATGCAATAAAGAAAGAGGATTTGATAGAGGCCAGATATGCAGTTGTGTTTGCTGGTTTGGCAACATTAGAAAAAACAATTGCAGAACCTGTAATGTTAATAGCTATGGTGACATATGTTTATCTGGGTGTGAAGAAAAAAGAAAGTAAGATATTATATAGTGTTTTTTATAGTGCAAAGATAAACACTTATGTGGTTGGGCTTTCTTTGATATGTAATTTGTACATTCAGCATGTTCTCAGAGGGGACGAATTTGCTAATTATAAATTGGAAAATATAATAGGACCAATTTTAGATTTACAGATAAAATTAATTGGGAAAGTTGCGACAGCAGATAACAGGATAATGCTTTTGATAGCATTTTTGATAACCATTTTGATGGTAAGCATTTGTGCATGGTGTATTCAAAAATGGATGTGTTCTATAGAAAAAAGGAAAAGTGAAAAAAAACTGAATGTAATGTATTCATGGCTTGCGGTATTAACGTTTATAGTGTTTGTGATTGCTATTGTAGGTACATATATATTACGATTTACTTATTATTATCCGGCATATAAACAAAGTGAAGATATATATATGACATATACAAGTGCTACGGCAAAAATATTTCATTACAATGCACACAGTATAGTAGCCTTTTATGTAAAGTCTTGTTGGGCAATGATAATTGTGATGGTAAACTCGATTCCAACTTTAATTTTAGTTTTGTTAATGCTGGAATTATTATTGTTTAAAAAACTAAAAAAAGCAAAAGAGTTTATTATACTTATTTTTATATTTGGAGTTATGATTCCTATTATGTATGGATTTATATGCATGGAACCAAATCCACGATATCAGAATTTATATATTGTACTTGTTAGTTTATGTGCAGTAATAATTTTATTAGATAATATGAGTCTCAATAAGAACTGGATGTATGCAATTGCAATTATTTCAACTGGAACAATAGTCTGGGAAATAGTTCCCTTTGGACCAGCGTATACTGGTTTTTTCCCAATTTGGAATTTAGAGCATGCAGAGTACAGCTATATTGAAAGTGGAAAGATGTCTCTAGGTTGGTATGGTGGTTGGGGCGAAAATATTTCTATTGCAGGAAAAGCAATTACTAAATATTTAGAGGAACAGGGAATAGATTACGATCAGATAAATATGTATACTAATTATCATGGCGAATGGATGACGAATACAGGAAAAATTAATGTCTTATTTATGCCTGGAAGTAAAATTTTTAATACAGGAGATTTGCAGGAATTATCTATAGATGATTTTGGATTACAAGAAAATACATTTTATGTATTTGTCAGATGGGGGTGTATAGCGGGAACTACTGAGTATGAAATGCCACCTAAAGAAATAGAACCAATAATAACGATAAATAGACGTGGAGCTACTGAAATATGGATATATAAAGGTGAAGATTTAAAGCAATATTTTATAAGTGTATTAGAACAAAATAATAAGAAAATATATAAAAATTAGGTGGTAATTTATCTATCATTTGGTTTGATATAAAAGAAATAGATGCCGGAATTATTGAGGAATAAACAATGAAGTATACTTTGAAAAAGAAAAACAAATCGGAGTTAATGATACTATTAACTGTTATGACAATAGTAAATATAGTTTTTTATTGGAAATTTATTATTGGGAAGGAATATTTTTTAGTATCCAGTGATATGGCAATACAACAGTATTCTGAATTAGTAAACTTTATTGAGCGTATCGGACAGGGAGTAAGGGGCTGGTCATTTTCAGTAGGAATGGGGAATGGATATGATTTTAGTGGTTTTACTTTTTCGATGGACATTCTGCTATTATTTTTTGGAAAAGAGAATTTAAAATACACATTTATTTGGTATCACCTGATTAAAATGTATTTGGCTGCCATATTGTTCTATCTTGCTCTAACGAAGCTTGGAATAAAACAAAAAATTGCTGTATATGGGGCATTGTGTTACGTTTATTCTGCAACATTTATTGTAAGAAGTTTTTGGGCAAGCTATGCCTTGGAATTTGTCCTTTTTGCATTGTTGCTTTATGCCTTGGAATGTTATTTTCAGGATAATAATTGGCTGTTATTAGTAGTGGCAGTTGTTTTGTTAGGGAGTCAATTGCAGTTATATTATATGGTTGTATATTCTGTGGCAATGTTATGTTATGCATTGCTTCGTAATTATCTCGTGACAAATTATCATGGAAAAAAGTTCTGGAAATATATAGGATGTTGTGCATCAATTATGCTAATTTCTATTATTATATTAGCATATCGCCTTATTCCTGAAATTATGTCTACATTTTCATCCAGCCGTGTAGCAAGTGTAAGTACACAGGTTGGAAGTTCTGCAAAGTGGGAAAATTTACTATTATTTGCTAAGCCGGATCGTCTAATTGCTTCTTTCAATAGTTTTTTCGCAATTTCATTAGAAGGAGCAATTGGAAATACTACTTTTTGCCCTGATGCGTTAGATGGACCATTGTTTTATGTAGGAATATTGGTATTGTTGCTATTACCACAATGTGTAAAATTACTGAAGAATAAAGGAAAAAAGGTATGGCTTGGATTGTTTACGTTTATTGTGGTGTATTGTATGATTCCGGCTGTTTCTTATTTATGTAATTTGGGTGCAGACGAGGACTATTTTAAATTAAGTACAATGTGGATGATTGCTTTTTTGATATTTTCGGCAGCATACGTACTGGATAAAATGGCACGGGAAAAGGGTCATATAGATAAAAAATTGCTTTATATAACATATGCAGTGATTATGGTGACTTTTATAGGTCTAAATCTGGAAATCGGTGAGTTTAAAAGCCGGCTCAATATGATTATGTTTGGAAAAGTAATTATTTATTTGAGTGTTTGGTCACTTTTCCTTTTAGCGTGTAATAAAGTAAAAAACAAAAGAATAGTGAGTTGCATGTTTATGATAATTGCATGCTCGGAAATATATTTCTTTATTCATCCGACAATGGTAGTAGCTGAAAATTTGGCAGATGGGTTAAAATATGTTGTAGATACAGAAGAAAATCAGAAACTGATTGACGAAATAAAGGAAAAAGAACAAGATGATTTTTACAGAATATATTTTCGGGATCAGCGAATGGTAGATTACAATACAGAATCTGTTTTGTATAATTTTAATAGTATGGGATATGGCGGACAAAGTGTAAAAAGTGGATATGTTAATTTTCTAAAGGCTATAGAGGCAGAATCAACTTACAGACCTGTTTGGAAAAGAAGTAATGGTTTTTTGTCTAGATATATGATAGATTCCTTAGCCAGCGTGAAGTATGCCGTATTAGATAAAAAAGAAACTCCACCAAGGGGCTTTGAAAAAATTGGTGAAAATGAAAAGTATAATATTTATCGTAATAATTATAGTATGCCATTGGGAGTGACAATAGACAAGATAATATCTACTGAAGATTTCGAAAAGTTATCAATTCGACAAAAAGATGTTGCATTGTTAAATAGCATTGTTTCAGATGAAACACAAGAAAACAATTTGACACAGTATCAGAATGAATTAAATGTTGAAGTGAAAAAAATTAGTCCGGAAAAGATGTATTTAGAAGGTATAACGTTAGATAAGAAAAATGATATGTACGAAATGCAGTGCGAATCAGATGATTTAAATTGTATTTACCTTCAAACAAAAGATATGCAATGGATGGAAGGAAATGAATATATTGTATCTTTCAAATTCTATTCACCTACAGAGAATTCAATTTTTATACAATGGAATGAAGGTGACAGTTGGAAACAGAAAATTATTGCGGTTGCAGAAGGTATGAATGACGTTAATTATACCATAGACTACAAAAATATGAATACGTTACTTATGTATTTTCAGAAAGGAACTTATCAGATTGGAAATTTACATTATGAGAGTTGTAGTGAAGAAAAGATTGATGAGGTGTATAAATCAAGTATAAGTGAAAAATCATTTTTACAGATGAATACATATGAAGATAATTTGATTGATGGAACAATAGAAACTAAAAAGGATTCGTTCTTATTATTTATGATACCATTTGATGAAAACTGGGAAATATATGTGGATGGTAAGAAAATGCAGTTGCAACAAGTGGATTATGGATTTATGGGAGTTGAAATAATGGCGGGAAAGCATGATATAAGGCTTAGATATGTACCGGATAGTAATGTAGTTCCGATATGCATTTCCACCACAGGTATTATATTTTTGGTAGGATTTATGGTATTACTTAAAAATGGAAAAAAGAAGACACCGAAAAGGAATGGCTATGGCGTTTTATTAGGACAATTGGTTGGCAGATGTGAAGAAAATGAGATAAGGAGAAAATTATGAGAAGAGCAGGGATACGAAGAACAGGACAAAAGCTGATAGCTTTTTTACTGGTTGTATTGCTGGTATTTCCTATGATGGTACCGGCACAGGCGAAAGCAGCAACAACCTTGATGGGAAAAAGAGCATCAGCGTCTGACGTGGTGGAAGCAACAGCGGAAAATAAAAAAGGTATTCAGGGAGTAGAATTTTGGACAGACAGCTCTGATACAGAAATGAAGAATTCTGTCCATCATGTTTATGTGAATCTGGAATTAAATAATATTATTAACACGGATGGAACGGGAACACCATATGTTTATAATGGAAACACCTATTATTTTAATTATGAAAATTATATAAAGGTTTTTGAATGGAGAATCAGGGAACTCCGGGCGGCTGGTAAGATTATTACAGCAGAAATATTATTAGGTTGGTCGGATAATCCGGAAATACAGAAACTGATTTATCCGGCAGGAAGAGAAAATGGACATTTCTATTATGCATTGAATGTACAGGATGCGGATGCTGTAGCAACACTGGATGCAACTTTCCATTATTTGGCAGATGTATTTGGACAGTCAGATTGTTTCATTCAGAACTGGATTCTTGGAAATGAGATAACAGCACCCCAGCATTATAATTACTGTGGTTCGTATGATATCAATACAAATGTTGATATTGCTGTAAAGTCTTTTGATTTATTTTATGATGCAGTGAAAGATAACAGTCCATATGCAAGAGTGTATGTATGCCCGACACATAACTGGTATGATAATCTGGCTGGAACAGGAATTCCAACCAAAACGTTTATTGACCGTTTTGCAGCAAAAGAGCAGAGCCGTAATTGGAACATAGCATATCATGCTTATCCACGCAAAATGGATAAGACGATGTGGAGCAAAGATGCAGCGGCAGATTTATCCCATGATATTACGTCTAATTTTGTATGTGCGGCAAATTTGGAAGTGCTGACGGATTATATTAAGAATACATATGGTTCCAAGCATCGGATTATTTTGTCAGAGCAGGGGTTTGATGCTAAGACCCTGGGGGAAGAAGCACAGGCGGCAAGTCTTGCTTACCTTTATTATGCAGCAGCTAGAAATGATATGGTAGATGCCATGATTTATGTACAATTTAAAGATAATCTTGGTGCTACAGGAGCAGGTCTTTATCAGGGACTTGTGAATGCTGATGGGACAGGCCGTCAGGCATATAATGTATTTAAGTATATGGATGGACCATATGCTTCAACTGTTGTAGAACAGTATTTGAAATATATAAAACCAAATGATACAGGAACACCAATCAGCAGTTGGACAGATGATATTATATGGAAAGCGGCACCAACATCAGCAACTATTACTTCAGCTCAGCTTTATATTCCAGATAATCAGTCTGGCCCATGTGTGCAGATGGCAATGAGTGCAACGACATCTGCATCTGCGGATTTGGAGTATCGCTGGCTGGTATACGATCAGAGTACTGCAGTCTGGAGAGTGGTCAGTGGCTGGCAGCTGAATCAGAATATATTGAACTGGTATCCGGAAAATGCTGGAAATTATCTGGTACAGGGGGAAGTGCGGGTTGCAGGAAATACGAATTCCGTAAAAACTGCAACTACTGGTTACCAGTATGGAAATGCCATTAATCCACCTGAATCTGCACCGGCTGTTTCAGGACTGTCCTCTGTTGGAATCTATCTCTGGCAGTATGAAAATGGGCTGATTGAAGGTGGGGCGGTAGTAAATGATGGCACAGATAAATCACAGCTTTCTTACCGCTGGCTGGTATATGATGTGAAAAATAATCAGTGGATTCAGGCAGGTGATTGGTCTGCAGACTATGGAATCCATTATAGTCCGTCATCAAGTGGAGATTACCTTGTCTATTGTGAGGTAAAAGATGCACAGGGAACTGTGGTAAATACCACAGTAGGAGTTAATTACCGCCATGCAATAGAAGCAATCTGCCAGATGCCTGACCCGGCAGGAAATGGATATTTAATTGGTATCCAGAGCTTTAATAACCTAGGTTATTATTATGAAATGCAGATATTAGACTGCAATCTGTATGTGCAGGGAAAGGACGCCTGGATTTATACTACCGGTAAGTGTGGAACCCAGGGAAATACCTTGTGGACGACCTGGCAGCCGGTACCGGGATACTATTGGACACTGTTTAATTTATATGATGCATCAGGTAATCTGGTTGACCAACAGTGTTATGGTTTTACAAATGCACAGTAGAAGAGTACTATAAATTTATAATTATGAAACATATGGAGGAAGAAATCTATATGATACAGATGAAATGAAAAGGTGCGGCGTAGAGTATTATTCAATTGGAAGATAATGGCGCAGGCGGTAACTTTTGTTACTGCCTGTTTTTGTATCTGCTCTTGTTAGATGGAAAATTTTGCGTTAAAATGAAAAAGATTGGAAATACAAGCATAAATTAATGGAGGAAGTGTAATGAGCAGAGGAACAGAAGAATTAAAAGGAAAAATAATTCTTGTTACTGGTGGAGCTGGTTTTATCGGTTATCATCTGAGTAAACAATTATTAGAATATGATTGTACAGTTATTGGATATGATAATCTGAATGATTATTATGAAGTCCAGTTAAAGTATGACAGATTAAAGGATTTGGAAGGAAGAGAAGGATATACATTTATTAAGGGTGATCTTGCAGATAAAGAAACATTGGGAAAATTATTTCAGGAGTATTCTTTTGATATCGTAGTAAATCTCGGAGCACAGGCTGGTGTAAGATATAGCATTGATAATCCGGATGCATATATGTCATCTAATATGGTTGGTTTTTATAATATATTGGAGTGTTGCAGACATTATCCAGTAGAACATTTAGTATATGCATCTTCCAGCTCGGTTTATGGAGCAAATAAAAAAGTACCGTTTTCGGTGGAAGATAAAGTGGATTATCCGGTAAGTCTTTATGCGGCAACCAAGAAGTCCAATGAATTGATGGCACATTGTTATAGCAAGTTATATGGAATACCGGCAACCGGACTTCGTTTCTTTACGGTATATGGACCATTTGGAAGACCAGATATGGCATATTTTAAATTTGCAAAGAAGATTATGAATGGAGAAACAATTCAGATTTATAACAATGGCGATATGATGCGTGATTTTACATATATTGATGATATTGTAAAAGGAATTGCCAATATTCTTCCAAATCCACCAGAAGAAATAGAGACAGGGGCAAAGTACAAAGTATATAACATTGGAAATAATAAACCGGAAAAGTTAATGGATTATATTCAGACACTGGAAAAGCATTTGGGCAGAGAGGCGAAGAAAGAATTTTTACCAATGCAGCCGGGAGATGTTTATCAGACATATGCAGATGTAAGTGATTTGATGCATGATTTTAATTTTAAACCGAGTACATCAATTGATGAAGGTTTAGGTAAATTTGTAACATGGTTTAAGGAATATTATAGATACGAGTAAGGAAGAGATGTACAAAATGAAGAGAATTTTAAAAAGAGCAATAGCATGTTTACTGGCAGTCCTGATGCTGGCAGGGGAAGCACCGATGCAGAAAGTCCTGGCAGCAGAAGTAGAAAGCCAGACAGAACAGCAGGAAAATGTAACGAAAGAAACAGAACAACAGACTGCGGTACAACAGGCTGAGACGGAGCAGGAACAGCAGGATAAAACCGATGTTCAGTTAGATACTGAGCAGCCGGAAGATGCAAATGATGTTCAGGTGGGCACTGGACAGCCAGAAGAAACAACTGGTATTCAGGTAGAAGTACCACTGCTTAATTATGTATATGTAGATAAAAACAGGGTAGAAATAGGCGACACGCAGAATATTGTACTGAGTGTGGGTGACGATACAACAGTAATAGAGTCTGCTAAGTTGTATGTTCAGAATAAGGATGGTGAACAGTATACTTTAGAAGCATCTGAAATAGATGGAAATGCAATACTGTTTGCAGAAAATTATCAGGATGAAAACCAGACAGGTGTGTATACACTTTATAGCTATGAAATTACAGTAGATGGTATCGTTTATACACAGGTGCTTTCAGAAACAGGAGTGGATGTATCTTATGGAGTAAACTGTGATGTGGAATCCAAGCCGGATGCACAGCTGGTAGATGAAAGTGCAGCAGAAACTGACATGGATGTAGTATCTTTTGACGAGGATGGAAATCAGACTTCAGAAGACTCCATTGCGTCAGCAATTGAGAATCAGCAGCAAAAGCAGTCTGAGGATGGAATTACCCGTTCTACTTATGGCAGCAACGGAAATATCGTTGTAGTACTGGATCCAGGACATGGTGGTTCGGATCCGGGAGCATCAGGGAATGGACTAAGGGAAAAAGATCTTACACTTAAAATTGCTCAATATGCGAAACAGGAATTGGAAAAATATGCAGGAGTAACAGTATATTTGACACGTTCGTCAGATAGTTACGTGGGATTAAAAGATAGAGCAACTTATGCTAAGAGTGTAAATGCAGATATATTTGTCAGTTTACATATTAATTCGAATACAAGTGCGAGTCCGAATGGGGCTGAAATATATTATCCTAATAGAAATTATAACGCATCTATTGGTGAAACGGGGAAACAACTTGCTTCTCAGATTATAAAACAATTAACAGCATTAGGAATAAAAAATAGAGGAATAAAAGAGGAAGAACAATGTAAAGATCCAGATGAAGAATATATGTATCCAGATGGTTCACATGGAGATTATCATTCTGTTATTCGTAATTGTAAAAAAGAAGGAATTCCTGCAATACTTGTTGAACATGCTTTTATTTCAAATACATCAGATGCAAGCAATTATTTATCATCAGATGAAAAACTGAAAAAATTAGGTGTAGCAGATGCACAAGGCATTGCAGAATATTACAATTTAAAACAGGGCTTTCAGATTAACGAAATCAATTTTCAAGATAAAAACAACTCTGTAGAAATATCAGCACAGTGTTCAGATACAAAGGGAGTACAGTATCGGTATTTATACTATGATTTTGCAACACAGTGCTGGGGTGTTATCTCCGAGTGGACAACAGAATCTAAAGTGGAATGGCAGCCGAAGGCAGGAAACTACTGGGTACAGGTGGCAGCAGTTGATAGTAATGGTAATGGTACAACAAAAACAGTTTCTTATGCTGCAAATAAAAATTATACAGGATACTATCTGGATTTAAATGGAATGTGTTATATCATGCGGGATAAGGGCATTGATGTAGGTGTAGCCTATGACAGCAATGCGTCCAATGTGAAATTTAAATGGCAGGCATATAATTTGGATAAGCAGGAATGGAGTCTGGTAGCAGATTGGACCGGAAGTAACTGGGTAACATGGAAACCGGAACAGGGAAATTTCTGGTTGTATGTGGAAGCAATGACTCCGGACGGAGAGACAAAGAATACGATTATGTGTTTTGCTTCGCAAAAGGATTATGCACATCATACATTAAATCTAAACGGAATGTGTTACAATATTTATGAGGACAGAATTGATGTTGGAATTGCATATGACAGTGATGATTCAAATGTATCCTTTAAATGGGAAGCATATAATCTCGATACAAAGCAGTGGAATCTGGTAGCAGACTGGACCGGAAGTAACTGGGTATCGTGGTATCCGGATAAGGGTAATTATTGGATGCATGTTACTGCAAAGACATCAGATGGAGTGACAAAAGACTATACGATTTGCTTTAATGCAGCAAGAAATTATAATCATAAATACATATCCATTAATGGAATTTGCAGCGTGAATGATAAAGCAGCAATTAATCTTGGAGTATCTTATAATACAAATGACACATCTCCGGCTTTTCGTTGGCAGATATATGATTTGAGTACAAGCACATGGTCTACACTGACAGACTGGACTGGAAGTAACTGGGTATCCTGGTATCCTGGCTCTGGCAATTACTGGGTATATCTAGAAGCTAAAACAAGTGATGGAACGGTAGAAAACTATTGTATTGCATATCAGGTGACGGCAAGATATGAGATTATGGGAAATACCAATACCAGCCTTGCACAGATGGTTGCATATTATAATGCAAATAATGTGTATCCTGAATTTTATGCATCATCCGATGCACCGAGCATAGAGGCATTCTGCCAGATATATCTGGAGGAGTGTCAGGCAGAGGGATTGAAGGCAGAAGTGGCATTTTGCCAGGCAATGCTGGAAACAGGATTTTTAAGATATGGTGGAGATGTACAGATTAATCAGTATAATTTTGCAGGACTTGGAGCAACCGGAAATGGAGCACCTGGAAATTCATTTGGTAGTGTAAGAGAAGGAGTAAGGGCGCAGGTTCAGCATTTAAAAGCTTATGCATCTACTGCCGGGCTGAATAATCCGTGTGTAGATTCACGCTTCCAGTATGTGAAAAGAGGAACAGCACCTTATGTGGAGTGGCTTGGCATACAGGAAAATCCATACGGAAAGGGCTGGGCGACAGCTAAGAACTATGGCTATAATATTGTGAATCTGTATATAGCAAAACTGTTTAGATATTAAACCGAAAGGAGGGGTGAAATGAAAAAAACATTGCAGAAGATAATCACTTTTTGTGCAGTAGTGCTGGGTGTGGGCTGTATGAACAAAATGGATGCAAAGGCATTTACAACAGGAAATCTGGAATATATGAATGGAAACTATTATTTATATTCCGGCAATCAGAAAGTGATCAATGACTTTGTATTTGATGGCTCTTATACCTATTATGCACAGGCAGATGGAACACCAATGATGAACCGGCTGACCTATCATCCGGATGGAGAACATATTATTTATTTTGACGAAGATGGGCATGAAGTCTTTAATAATTTTCAGTATTGCCCGAGTGTAGGTTATACCTGCTATTTTGATTCCCAGGGCTATCTGTATAAAGACCAGACAACATACCTGGACGGACAGCCATATTATTTAAATGCAAATGGGGCGTTAGAGCAGAATGGCTGGTTCCGGTATGCGAATGGAAGAGATTACGGATATGCGGAATCTGACGGATGTTTAATAAATAATAAATTTGCAAAAGATAATCAGGGACGTGTTGTCTTTTACCACTGGAATGGAATGGTAGCAAGAGGTCTGATATCCGATGGATTATGGTATTATAGCATGGATGAAGGGGATGGACATTACCTGGGACGTTTTAAAGCGGCAGGCGTTGCACCGTCAGATACCTATCAGCTCCAGGTACTTGACCTTGTCAATGAAGAACGGTTAAGCAGAAACATTGCACCATTAAAGTTAAACGAACAGGTGCAGCAGGCAGCACAGGTACGTGCAGGTGAAATCAGCACAGTATTCGATCATATACGTCCGGATGGAAGATCCTGCATTACGGCACTGGATGAGTATGTAACAGATGGATATGGTTCTGCCGGAGAGAATATTGCAGCAGGACAGAGCAGCCCACAGGAGGTGGTGAATGACTGGATGAATTCACCAGGACACAGAGCCAATATTCTGAAAGAAAGTTATACGGCACTGGGAGTAGGATATTATTATGGTTCCGGTCCATACTACTGTTATTGGGTACAGATGTTTATTGGAGACAGATACTGGTAAAATTTATGAGGTAAAAGGAGAAGAAAATTTATGAAAAAGCAATTTATGGAGAAACATTTTTGGAAGACTGCGGCGTGTCTGGGACTCATGGCAGTAACGTTGGCAGGCAGTAATAAGATAACGGCGGAGGCACATACCGCACACATAATGGGAGAACTTAAGACGGAGAACGGAGTGCAGTATCTGTATTCAGAAGGACAAAAAGTAATCAATGATTTTGTCTTTGATGGAACTTATACTTATTATGCGCAGGCAGATGGAACACCGATGAAAGACCGTCTGTCTTATCATCCGGATGGAGAACATATTATTTACTTTGACGAGAATGGTCATGAAGTTTTTAACAAATTCCAGTATTGTGAAGCTGTAGGATATACCTGTTACTTTGATTCCCAGGGCTATATCTATAAAGATCAGATTACATTTGTAGATAGTGTGCCATATTATCTGAATGCAAACGGTAAGATGGAAGATTCCGGCTGGTTCTACTTCGCGAACGGTAAGGACTGCGGATTTGCAGATACAGATGGAACCTTGCGGAATAATGGATTTTCTTATGATCCATGGGGAAGAGTTGTCTTCTACAACTGGAATGGAATCGTAGCCCGTGGCATAATTTCCGATGGAGTATATCTTTATAACATGGATTACTATGATGGACATTTCCTGGATGGATTCTCAATAGAAGATGTGCTGCCAAATTAGTTCTGAAAAGAATTGGTTGAAAAAGGAAAAAAGAACTGGTATAGTTGATTTGTAACCAAAACAATAGAGCAACAAGAAATGGAGAAAGAAGTTTATGAAGAAACAACTGATGAAGGTTGTGGTATGTCTGGGGATTATTCTTGCAGCGTTTTCTGTAAACAAGACATCTGCAAAAGCGTACACAACAGGAACACTTAGTAATGATGGACACTTGTATAGCAATGGTCATATGGTAATCAATGATTTTGTGTTTGATGGAACCTATACCTATTATGCACAGGCAGATGGAACACCGATGAAAGATCGTTTGACCTATCATCCGGATGGAGTACACATTATTTATTTTGATTCAAAGGGACATGAAGTATTCAGCAATTTCCAGTACTGCCCGAGCGTAGGCTATACCTGTTATTTTGATTCACAGGGGTATATCTACAAGGATCAGATTACCTTTGTAGACAATGAACCATATTATCTGAATGCAGATGGTAAAATGGAGGATAGCGGCTGGTTCCGGTTTGCAAATGGTGTGGATTACGGATATGCTTTTGATGATGGCTCTTTAAACTGTTCTGGATTTGATTATGATCCATGGGGAAGAGTTGTATTCTATCATTGGAATGGAATGGTAGCCCGTGGTTTAATTGCAGATGGAAATAATTATTATAGTATGTCTACAGATGATGGACATTATCTGGGAAGCTTTTCTACTGGTAACACTAATCCGTTATATGGTCCATCATACTATATTGTTGGAGTAAATATGCCGGCAGGTGAATATTTTATTGCAAATCAGGGAAATGGTTCGGCTTTCACAATTTATGATAGTAATAATGATGTAGTAAGATCTGATTGGAGTGATCAGAACCTGATTTTTACAGCAGTGCCAGGTGAAACGGTTTGGCTTTTTGAGGGAATAGCAACTCCGAATCTTGCATCCCAGGCGGTAAATCTCTCTGCCTGCAATTTAAATGCAAAAGTTGGTGTACATATTGGCGCAGGTGTATATCGTATTACAGCAGCAACCGATCCTGGTGAGGGACGTTATTATAATCTGTGGAATGATTCATCATTTTTAAATAGTGTTGCAAGCAGCCACCAGTTTACTTATGATGGAGAGACTGTTGAAGTAAGAGTATCCAATGGACAGATGCTTGATGTATGTAATGCATATGTTACTTATGTAGGACCGTAATAATAGCAGAAAAATAAAATAATAAGATATGGGAATAGCCGCTTTCTGATTATATGTAATCGGAAAGCGGTTTTCTATTGAAAAGAGGTGGATAAAGCTGATATAATATAGATGATATATGGCAATCACAAATCAAGATAAGAAATGGAGAGAAAATATGAAAAGATGGAAAAGGGGAATTGCTTTATTAGCAATTGTAGCGATGATGATGCAGGTATTACCGATAAATGTATGGGCGGAACCGGTGGCAGATGAGGTGACAGATAAGACGGGATATCTTCCGGTGGGAATTGAAGAGGTAACACTGACAGAAGAGGATGTTGCCGATGCCCTCACATTGGAAGACCAGGAATACAGAGCAGAGACATACAGTGCAGCAGCTGATTATAGTTCAAGATATTATTATAATCAGCTTTCATACGCAAAAAAAACATTGTATGACAGTATGTATTATGAATGTGAAGAGTATCTGGATACTCAGGATAATGCATATGCATATAACTCTACTTATGCAAGAACTGCTTATATTGAATGTACCGGTATGTCGAAAGAGGATTTATGGGAAGTAGTCTGGATATTTACACTTTCGAATCCACAGTATTTTTTTGTGCGTGGTACAGCAGCTATGACTGGATATCAGGGTTCCAAACAGTATGTTGCATTGCCAATTTATGCTGAGTATCAGGAGGGATATGTCCGTGCAAGTTATACGACAAAGTTTAATGAACGGATAAACAACTGGATAAATGAGATTAGCGCAGAACCTTCGGATTATTTAAAAATAAAGAAAGCACATGATATTACCTGTAGCAGCATTGTATATGATAATAATAATACGAACCAGGAAAAGCACCAGAGTAGTGCTACTGCTGTTCTTACAGGAACTTCTGTTTGTGCCGGATATGCACAGCTGTTTTCGCTTTTATGTAATGCAGTAGGGATACCTGCAATTTGTGTGACCAGTCCGGAACATGAGTGGAATGAAGTAAAACTGGATGACAACTGGTATGTGGTAGATTGTACATGGGATGATTCCGATATCGATAATAGCTGGTACTATACTTATTTCTGTAAATCTGATAGTGCAGTAAATGAAGGGTTTCATGAGGTGGAAAGTTATCTGGAAAACTACAGACCGGCATGCAATTCTGATTACATTGGAAAAATTTTTTCATATAATGGCAATACTTTTTATCGTGAGGCAGATGGAAATATTCGTTGTTATGATCGGAATGGGGCATTAGTTACCAATAAATTTATATTTGATGGAAGCTATACTTATTATATGCAGGCAGATGGAACACCGATGAAGGATCGCCTGACCTATCATCCGGATGGGGTACATATTATTTATTTTGATACAGATGGTCATGAAGTATTTAGTAATTTTCAGTATTGTCCGAGTGTAGGTTATACCTGTTATTTTGATTCGCAGGGATACATTTATAAAGACCAGATTACATTTGTGGGAGATAAGGTATATTATCTGAATGCAAATGGCAAAATGGAAAATAGTGGCTGGTTCCGGTTCGCGAATGGCATGGATTACGGATATGCAAATACAGATGGAACATTAAAGGCAGATGGATTTTCTTATGATCCATGGGGGCGGATTGTCTTTTATCACTGGAATGGAATGGTAGCCCGTGGCTTGATTACGGATGGCGTTTATTATTACAGTATGGATATGACGGATGGACATTATCTTGGAAGTTTTCAATAAATAAGAGACAGGAGGAAGAGGCAGATGAAAAGAAAAATAGCTTTGTTTTTAGTAACCGCATTGACTATATCGGCATTTACAACAGGAGAGGGGCAGACTGTTCTGGCGCAGGATGTGGATGGAGAAACATTTACTGCAGAGAGTTATCAGGATGCATCTGTTGCAATTTATACAGTAGCTGATCTGGCTGCGTACTCCGGGGGAGAGATGCGGGGAAATTATGTACTGATGAATGACATTGATTTAAGTGCATATGCAGGCGGTGTTTCCGGAATAACTGTATTTGGTTCCTTTAATGGAAATGGGCATATCATTTATGGAATGCAGGGAGAAAATGCATTATTTAGGAATAACTATGGCAGAATCAGTAACCTTACCGTAGAGGGGGATATGCAGATAAATAGCAGTGAATTCCGGAATGTTGCAGGAATTGCAGAGTACAATGGTGGAGTAATAGAAGACTGCATAAGCCGGGTAAATATGAATTCGTATGGAGTGAATGTCCGCATGGCCGGAATTACTGCTTACAATGATGGGGATATTTATCGTTGTAAAAATGAGGGAACTATTTCCGGTAAAGCAAGCGAGCAGGCAGGAATAACAGCGTTGAACGGTGGCACCAACATCGTTGGCTGTGAGAATAGCGGAACTATCAGTTTTCAGACCAGTGACTGTCATGTATACGCCGGTGGAATTGTTGGAAATGAATACCGTGCTTCATCAGGTTCACAGTTTACAATAGAGGATTGTAAAAATACCGGGGATATATATGGGGACGCAGGAAATGGTGTTGCAACCATAGGTGGAGTTATTGGAGAGACTACAAGAAAAGGAGATAACAGCAGTTCTACTATAAAAAATTGTACCAATGCTGGAAATCTTTATGGAACGGGAGAAATCGGAGGTGTTATTGGAGCGGTTAATCATGGACACATTTATACCTTGAATGGAGAAGAAATTGTATCAAATGGTGATAATTTTCTGGTAGAAGGCTGTGGAAATAGTGGAACAATTACAGTAAAAAAAGGTGCAGATGGAACATCTTCCTGGGCTGGAGGAGTATTTGGCAAAGTTAATATCTCAAAAAATGGAACCGTATATATCAAGGATTGTGGTAATTCCGGCAGTATTTATAGTGAAAATGGTAAGAGTGACAGAAATGTTGACGTTCTTGGTGGAATTGGAGCTTCACTGGAGAATGTAGGGTGTGCGGATGGCACTGCAAATAGTTATATTTATATAGAAAGCTGTTTTAATAAAGGATATGTAGATAGCAGTGTAAATTACTGCTCGGATCAGATTGGTGGAATATCAGGTGGTAATACGGCAGTAACCAATTGTAACTATACCGGCAATCGTTTTCAGACAGATGCCGATGGAAACGTGCATGCATATTATCCGGATGGAACTCCGATTAGGAATCAATTTATATTTGATGGATATTTTACTTATTATATTCAGGCTGATGGAACAGCAATGAAAGATAATCTGACGTATCATCCGGACGGAACACATATTATCTGCTTTGATAATAAAGGACATGAGGTATTTATGGATTTCTACTATTGCTCAAAAGTAGGATATACCTGTTACTTTGATTCACTGGGTTATATTTATAAGGATCAGATTACATTTGTGGGTAATAAGACATATTATCTGAATGGTGATGGTAAGATGGAGAATAGCGGCTGGTTCCGGTTCGCAAATGGAAGGGACTATGGTTATGCTAATTCAGATGGAACATTAAAGACAAATCAATTCTCTTATGATGCATGGGGAAGAGTTGTATTTTATCATTGGAATGGAATGGTAGCCCGTGGATTAATTACTGATGGAGTCTATTATTATAATATGGATGAAACAGACGGACATTATCTTGGAAGTTTCCAGTAGAAACTGAAAGTTGAAGAAAAAAGAAACCAGATGGCATATTTGACCATCTGGTTTCTTTTTGATACAATATAAATAACTATGTTTTCTAAGGAGGAACACAAAAAGGTATGATGAACTATGATTTCGTGACAGAGAGCATGAGATTGCATCTGACGGAACAGAACAGAATGGTTTTTCGTGGTTTTTTCCCGGAAGATAATCCGGAAAAAAGAATACTTAAAGTATATGTGAATAAAAAAGAAGTCCCGGTAGAATTATCCGTTGAAAAAAGCGTAGACATCAGGAGAAGATATCTACATTATCAGATGAATGTAGGCGAAGAGATTACGGGGCAGTTTATAATTCCGGATGAAACGATTACAGAGATAAAAGTCTGTAGTTGTAGCAATGGCGAAGAAGCATTGTCTTTTCGGGCAGATGGAAAATTGTATGAAAAAATGTGCCGCTCATTAGAAAGCAACCTTGAAATGGAACGCTTGGAAGAAGATAAAATAGTACTTACCGGCTGGAGTGCAGCAGGAAATATTACGAAATGTGAAGTATTGGTAGATAAAAAGAAAGTTCCGGTTGAAGTCCAGTGGAAATATCGTAAAGATGTAGTGGATGTGTTCAAAGAACTTTCGGACGATGCTAATTGTGGTTATGAGATTTTTGTGCCGGAGCAGGGCGGAAAAAAGCTTGTGCTTATATTAAGTGCTGGCGAGAAGAGCAAGCAGTATGAAATATTATTGGAAAAAGTGCGCCAAGGTCAGGAAAAACAGACAAGTTCCGGATATGTTGGAAAAGCAATTGCATATTGGAAACATTACGGTTTTAAGAAAACCGTGCGGAAGGTCATTTATAAGTTAAAAGGCGAAAAGGACTCTATGAATTATGAAGAGTTCTTAAAAAAATATGGAGTAAGTGAAAAGGAACTGGAACGACAGAGACAGGAAAATCTGACGGATGGACCGCTTTTTTCTATTGTTGTTCCATTGTATTGCACAAGAGAGAAGTTCCTGCGTGAAATGATTGGGTCTGTACAGGCACAGACATATGGAAAATGGGAATTGTGCCTGGCGGATGGCAGTGGAAGTAAAAAGAACCTGAAAGAGATTGTAGATGCATATAGAAAAGATGATGCACGTATAAGATATGTTCTTTTAAAGAGTAATGAAGGAATAGCAGGAAATACCAATGAAGCATTAAAAATGGCAACAGGTGACTTTATCGTATTAACCGATCATGATGACCTGCTTTCGCCGGAGGCACTGTATCAATGCGCCAAGGTGATTCAGGAAGAACCGCAAACAGATGTCATTTATTCTGATGAAGATAAAGTGGATATGGGTGGAAAACATTATTTTGAACCACACTTTAAATCTGATTTTAATATTGATTTACTTTGCACAATGAATTATATTTGCCATTTGTTTGTATTTCGCAAAAATGTTTTAGCGAAGGCTGGTTATTTTAGACAAGAATATGACGGGGCACAGGATTATGATTTTATTTTGAGATGCACAGAAGAAGCAAAGCATATTGTCCACATTCCGAAGGTATTATATCATTGGAGATGTCATCCACAATCTACATCGGAGAATCCGGAAAGCAAACTTTATGCCTTTACCAATGGTTGTAAAGCAGTAAAAGCACATTATGACAGAATCGGAATTCCAGCAGAAGTGGAACGGGGACCATTCTATGGCATGTATCACACAAAATATCAATGGAAAGAAGAACCATTGCTTTCTATTATTATACCAAATAAGGATCATGTGGATGATTTGAAAAAATGCATTGAGTCTGTGGAAAACAGGTCAGTATACCGTAATTTTGAATTTGTTATTGTGGAAAATAACAGTATAGAGGAAGAAACATTTGCTTATTATAAAGAACTTGAAAAAAGAGATAATGTAACGGTATTGTATTACAAAGGGGAATTTAACTATTCCAGAATCAATAATTTTGGGGTGGCTCAGGCGAAGGGAGAATATATTCTGCTATTAAATAATGATACAGAGATGATTGAACCGGAAAGCATTAAGGAAATGTTAGATGTATGTATGCGCCCGGATGTAGGTATTGTTGGAGCAAAGTTATTATATGAGGATAATACGATACAGCATGCAGGGGTTATTATTGGCTTTGGCGGAATAGCAGGACATGCATTTATCGGACAGGATAAAGAAGATAATGGATATTTTTCACGCATTTTATGTGTGCAGGATTTATCCGCAGTGACAGCGGCATGTCTTATGGTTAGAAAAAGTGTATATGATGAGGTAAAAGGACTGGATGAAGATTATCGGGTAGCGTTTAATGACATTGATTTCTGCTTAAAAGTAAGAAAAGCGGGCTATCTTGTGGTATATAATCCATATGCACAGTTTTATCATTATGAATCAAAGTCCAGGGGACTGGAAGATTCTGCAGATAAAGTGGCGAGATTTCAACAGGAAATAGCATTATTTGGTTCTCATTGGGAAGACATTTTAGAACATGGGGATCCGTATTATAATCCGAATTTAACACTTGATAAAGCAGATTTTTCCTTGAAAGAATAGATACGTATGGAGGTTTGAAAATGATTAATTTCAACGAACCACCTTATATGGAAAAAAGCATTGACTATATCCGTAAGGCGGTAGAAAATAAGAAAATATGTGGGGATGGAGAATACACTAAGAAGTGCAATGCATGGTTAGAAGAACATACAGGAACAAAAAAGGCATTACTGACAACATCCTGTACCCATGCAACAGAGCTTGCAGCGATTCTGTCAGAAATCAAGCCGGGAGACGAAGTAATCATGCCGGCTTATACCTTTGTATCCACAGCAGATGCCTTTGTCTTAAGAGGTGCTAAGGCGGTATTTGTAGATATACGGCCGGATACCATGAATATTGATGAAAAACTGATTGAACATGCAATTACGGATAAGACAAGAGCAATTGTTCCGGTACATTATGCCGGGGTATCCTGCGAAATGGATACTATTCTTGCAATTGCAAAGAAATATAATCTTCTGGTGATTGAAGATGCAGCTCAGGGTGTGATGTCTTCTTATAAGGGAAAAGCACTTGGAACCATGGGAGATTACGGATGTTATAGTTTCCATGAGACGAAGAATTACAGTATGGGAGAAGGCGGGGCACTTTTGATCCGGGATGAGAAAAATGTAGAGAATGCAGAAATTGTCCGGGAGAAAGGAACAAACCGCAGTAAATTCTTCCGTGGACAGATTGATAAGTATACCTGGGTAGAAGCAGGCTCTTCTTATCTGCCGAGCGAACTGAATGCGGCATATCTTTATGCACAGTTAGAAGAGGCAGAGAAGATTAACGAGAAACGTCTTTCTATCTGGAATCGCTATTGGGATGGATTGGAAAAATTATCTGATGAGGGTAAAATTGTCCGTCCAACGATACCGGAGGGCTGCGTACATAATGCACATATGTTTTATCTGAAAGCACGGGATCTGGAAGAAAGAACTGCGCTTATCAGTTATTTAAAGGAACAGGGCATACAGGCAGTATTCCACTATATTCCGTTGCATACAGCTCCGGCAGGTCAGCGTTATGGTGTGTTTGTTGGAGAAGACCGTTACACAACAGCGGAAAGCGAGAAACTGGTTCGTCTGCCACTCTATTATAATCTGGCACTGGATCAGGTGGACTATATCATTGATAAAGTACAGGCATTTTACAAAGAGAGATAAGGAAAGATACAGGAGAGAAGATAAAACTATGGTTATTATCATTGGAGCAACAGGATTTATTGGAATGTATACAGTAGACCGCTTCTTGGAAGAAGGTTATGAGGTGCTGGCAACTGGAAGAAATGCAATCATGAAGCAGGAACTGGAAGCAAAAGGCGTTACCTGTGTGTCATTGGATATTTCAAAAAAAGAAGATTTTGATAAATTACCAACGGAAGGCGTAGAGGGTGTTATTTTACTGGCAGGTCTGCTTCCGGCAAATGCACCGGTGGATATCAGCGCAGATGAGAATGCAGCTGATTATATCCGAATTAATGTAGAAGGAACCATAAATGTGCTGGAATACTGCCGTAAGAATGGCATTAAGAAAGTGATTTCCACCAGCAGCTATGCAGATGTAAGAAATGCATGGAAAAAAGGCGTTGCCTTAAAAGAGACAGAGCCGAGAGATTTCATGTATACCGGAGACCATGCGGTATATGTGATTTCCAAAAATGCAGCCAATGATGTGATGGAATATTATAATGAGCAGCATGGCATGCAGTGTGCATCTTTCCGTTTGCCGCCGGTATATGGAGTAGGACCTCATTCTGAGATTTATGTGAATGGTAAATATTATAAGACCGGAATCCAGACCTTTATTGAGAATGCAGAAGCCGGAAAAGACATTGAAATCTGGGGTGACCCACAGATTTCCAGAGACATTATTTATGTAAAGGATGTTGCAAGAGCATTTGTGCTGGCATTACGCAGTGATAAGACCTATGGTCTTTATAATATGACATCCGGTACAGAACTAACTTTAGAGGAGCAGGTGCAGACCGTTATTGACGTATTTGGACCGGGTAAGGGATCTAAGATTGTCTATCGCCCGGATAAGCCAAATAATACACCATCCTTTTTGTTTGACATGACAAAGGCGAAGGAAGATTTCGGTTTCGTGCCGGAATATCTTTCTTATCGTGCAATAATGGAAGATTATAAAAAAGAATTAGAAAGCGGAAGATGGGATAAGTTTATCGCAAGCCGCCGCAAGGAAAGTTAAGTGCCGGGAGGATGGCAATATGAAGAAAATTGTAATTATAGGAGCGAATTCTTTTCAGAATCCGCTCATTTTAAAGGCAAAAGAGATGGGATATGAGACACATGTATTTGCATGGAAAGATGGCTCTATCGGAGAACGGACAGCTGATTATTTTTATCCCATCAGCATTGTGGAAAAGGAAGCAATCTTAGAAGAATGCCGGAGGATTCAGCCGGATGCAGTTACAACAATAGCATCTGATCTTGCCAATATTACCGTGCAGTATCTGGCAGAGCAGCTTGGATTACCACATAATTCTGACAACTGTATCTATATATCTACCAATAAATTTGCCATGCGGGAAGCTTTTTCGAAGCATGGTGTGCCTACACCGGGCTTTGTCAGTGTATGTGAAGGGGATGATTATGCGGCGGCTGTAGCAGATATGCAGTTTCCAATGATTGTAAAACCGACCGACCGTTCCGGAAGCCGCGGTATTATGAGGGTGGAGAGCCTTGAGGAGATTGCTCCGGCAGTGGAAGAGGCAGTGCGTAATTCCTTTGAAAAGAAGGCAATTATTGAAGAATATATCGAAGGCAATGAATATAGCTGTGAATGTATTTCTTATCAGGGCAGACATCATGTGCTGGCGGTGACAAAGAAATATACCACAGGATATCCTCATTTTATTGAGACCGGACATATGGAGCCACCGGAGCTTTCTGAAATCGAAATGAACCGGGTGAAGGAATTTATTCCGAAGGCACTTACTGCTCTTGAGATTGAAAATGGCGCTTCTCATTCAGAATTTAAACTGGATGCCGATGGCAATGTAAGAATCATTGAAATCGGTTCCCGTATGGGTGGCGACTGTATTGGCTCCCATCTGGTATATTTATCTTCCGGATATGACTTTGTCCGCATGGTAATTGAGACTGCTTTGGGACAGGAACCGGAACTGACACCGGCACATGAGCCGATGTGTGCGGGAATCCGCTTTGTGTTTACAAAGAAGGATCTGGATGTTTTGGAAGAGATTAAGAGCAAAAGTCCGGAATTGCTTCAGATGGTAAGTGAAATGGAACCGGTAGGGGAACATCAGGTAGTAGACAGTGGAAGCCGTTTTGGTTATTACATTCTGGCTGGAAAAAATCAGACAGAGATTAAGGATTGGTTGGAACGATGAGTAAAGTAGAAGGAAAGAAAAAGTGGCTACTGCTGATTTTACTGCAGCTGGTAATTATGATATACACATTATCCGGTGTGGCAGCGAAGTTTGCAGCAGGATATGAGTTTTTATCCATGGGATTTATTCTGTGTTACGGAGTGGAAATCTGCATCCTTGGATTGTATGCCATTTTCTGGCAGCAGATTATCAAAAGGGTTGATTTGTCGGTAGCATATGCAAACCGGAGCATTGCGATTTTGTGGTCTATGATCTGGGCAGCACTGATTTTTGGAGAACATATTTCGGTACAGAATATTATTGGTGTCCTTCTGGTAATTGCCGGCACCATGATTGTGAATAAGGAGGGTTAAAAGATGATATACTGGCTTTTTCTGGTGGCATCCGTAGTAGTAGCTTCCTTTTCGCAGATTTTGTTAAAGAAAAGTGCTGCAAAAAAATATGATAATGTAATAAAGGAATACTTAAATCCATATGTCATCATCGGATATGCCATGATGGTAGGAACTACCGTATTGACGATTCTGGCATATCATGGAATTGAATATAAGAATGGCCCGGTCATTGAATCCCTGGGCTATATCTTAATTATGATTTTAAGCTTTTTCTTTTTTAAAGAGCCGATTACAAAACGTAAAGTATTTGGAAATGCACTGATACTGCTTGGCATTATCGTGTTTTACTTATAGGAGGGTATGAAAATGGATATATCAGTTGTAGTTCCGGTCTATGGATGCCGGGCAGCGCTGCATGAATTGCATAGACGTCTGGTGGAATCGGTAAGTACCATCACCGATGATTTTGAAATTATTCTGGTAAACGATGCCTGCCCGCAGAATTCGTGGGAAGTAATCGAAGAAATCTGTAAGGAGGACAGCCGTGTAAAGGGGATTGAATTATCCCGGAATTTCGGACAGATTATGGCAATAACTGCAGGACTGGATGCCTCAAAAGGAGACTGGGTAGTGGTGATGGACTGTGATTTACAGGACAGACCGGAAGAAATCCCGAATCTTTATCGCAAGGCTCAGGAAGGTTATGATGTGGTCTTTGCCAGAAGAGCACACAGAAAAGATTCTTTCTTAAAGGTATTGGTATCTAAAATATTCTATAAGATTTATTCCTTTGCATCGGATGGACACTATGATCCGGCAATCTGTAATTTCAGTATCAGCAAACGTGTGGTAATCGATAATTATTGTAAAATGCGGGAAATGCATCGTGCCTTTGTTATCTATGTAAAATGGCTTGGCTTTAAACAGACAGCAATTGATGTGGAACACGATTCCCGTTTTGAGGGAAAATCCTCTTATAACATGAAGAAGCGTTTTAAAATGGCAGGAGAGATTTTAACCTCTCAGTCAGATAAGCTCCTGAAATTCACCATGGGCTTTGGATTTCTGATGTCCATCATTTCAGCACTGGTGATTATCGGACTGATTATCTATTATTTTACCGGTCATGTGGCAGCAGGCTGGACCAGTATCGTAGCAACCAACTGTCTCATCGGTGGAATTATTATTATGGTAGTCGGTCTGGTAGGCATTTATGTAGGAAATATCTTTATGCAGTCAAAACAAAGACCCCTTTATGTGGTACGCCAGATGCTGAATGAGGAGAAGGAAGATGCAGATTCAAGTCGATAGGAAGAAATGGTTAAAAAATGCAGCAGTATTGCTTGCAGAACTGGTTCTGATTCTTGCAGGGCTGGTTTTGGTGGGAACGGTTGGAGAACGGGGATTTGACAACTGGAAAATATATTTTACTTTCCAGCAGGAAAAACAAAATCTTGAAGAAATAAAAAGCTCTGCTAATGATTTAATCCAGGATGAGGATGGATATATTACGGGAGAAGACAGTTTCTTTATTATTCCGGTAAATGCAGATAAACTCTTGGATGTTGAAATGAATCAACTGAATCAGAAAATTACAGGTTTTATCTGGCAGTCAGAAACAAAAGAATTTAATAGTGATCCAGCAACATATACTTATCAGCTGGGGCATAATCCAATTCAGGTAGAAAAAGGAACAAAGTATATTAAACTATTGATTTCAGATGTACAGGGACTGCATTATAATATTAACCAAATCTCTTATCGAAATCCATTTGAAGTGTATGTGCGAATTCATAAGAAGGCTATTTTTAAAATAGCAATTGTATTATTGCTGGTTGGAGTACTGGTAAAAGGTGTGGAATATATTTCGGAAGATAGAACAAAACTAAAAAAAACTGCTTCCATTACAGTATTTCTTTTTGTGGTTGGCATCACCGTATTATATATTTTTCATGATTATATATTTGGTGACAGACTTTTTATCTTTGCAGATATTGGATCAGATACCATCCAGCAGTATTATCCATATTACATGAACTGTGTAAGAAGAATACAGGAAGGAACATTTGGTATCTGGAACTGGGATTATGGTTTGGGAACAAGTCTGATGAACAATATTTCACAGACGTTGGATCCATTTGGATTGTTTGTAATATTAGGTGGAGTAATCGGTGGAATCTCAAAGGTAAGAAGACTGCTTGTAGTAGCGCAGATATTGAAGATTGTTTTATCGGCACTTTTATGCCGTTATTTTTTGAAAATGTTTCATGTTTCAGAAAAAGCAGCATGTGTTGGCGGATATCTTTATGCATTTAATGGTTATCTGATGTTATGGGGACAACATTATTTGCTGGGAACAATTTGTGTATACCAGATAATAATTTTGATTTTCCTGGAGAAACTGTTACGGGAAGTCAAAGTAAAATATATTGCGGGATTGGGAGTCGCAGTCGCAGCATCGACATTATACAGTTATTATAATACATATATGGCACTTGCATTTGCTGCAATATACTGTGTACTCAGGCTGATTAATCCGGAGCTGGACTGGCAATGGAAAGACAGATTAAAACGTGCGGCAACAGTCTTTGGAACAATTATATGTGGTGTATTTATGGATGCGGTGACATTATTGCCGGCAGCATCTTACCTGACTTCCAGTTCGACAAGGCTGGATTCCAGTGAGTCTGCAATTACAAAGTTTTTAAGTGGTCTGTTTTCTACTTATACAATGGATGCCAATATAGAAACAACGGGTCGTCTTATATCAAATAATACTTTTTGCATTAACCAGTTAGAGCATGCAACGGGTTGGGGAAATTATTATGAGATGCCAAATGTCTGCCTTACTGTATTTATTTTTATATTTCTGGGACAATTTCTTGTACGTAAAATAAGAGAGTGCAAAAATACAAAACAGCTGGTATATGGAATCTTTGTGACAATGGTAGGCGTATTTATTTTGTATAATCCGGGATTTGCTATTGCGTTTAATGGATTTGCATATGTGCAGGCAAGATATACTTTTGTAATCATGCCGGTAGCAGCATTGCTGGTAGCAACAGAATGGGAAAGTCTGATTGTAAGAAAAAAAATCAGTATTTTTGGATTGGCATTGGGGCTGGCGGCAAGTGTTGGAGTGCTGTTACAGACCGGTCAGAGAGCGTCTGGTGAAGTGATAAAATATGATGGACAGCTTATTGTTTTGTGCCTGATCTTTGCAGGATTGCTTGGAATTGGATATTTTTGCAGAACAAAAAAGATGTGGGGGATAGTAGAAGTTTTCCTTGGAATATGTCTGATTATTTCTGTGGGAAGGGAAAATTATATTACCAATAATGAGCGGGTAACGGCTTATGCTTCGGGAGAAAAAATAATTTATTCTGATAAAGGGATGGGAAATGATACGATAGATGCATTGAAATATTTAAAGGAGAAAGATGATTCTTTTTACCGCGTGGAGAAGACATACTCATTTTCTTCAACGTATGGAGATTCGTTGATAGCCGGATATTCTGCTATAACTGATTATAATAGTACCATAAATCGCAATTTGTCATCTTTTTATACAAATCTGTACAGTAGCCAGAAGGTGACAGATGCTCAAAGGGCATTTATTGTGACAGATGAAACAGAGATTTATCCGATGCGGTTGATTAATTTAAAATATATTTTAAGTACATCTGAAATTGATTATTCCTGGTGCCAATATGTACATAAAATAGGGGAGGTATATATATATCAAAATATATATGCAGATTCAGTTGCTTCTTTTTATGAAAAAACTATTTCACAGGAAGAATGTGAAAAAATGGATGAAGGAAGTCGCAGAAAACTTTTAGGGGATACCTTGATTGTCAGGGACAGACAGGATATGTTATCAAAGGAAGAACCTGGACAGACGGACATTGGAGATTTTAAAGTAGACGGTTCTTCACTTGAAGGTACTGTTTCGAATGAGAAGGAAGGATTTCTGCTTTTGACTATTCCGGATCAGGAAGGCTGGGAAATCTATGTAGATGAGGAAAAAGAAACAATCATAAATGGTGATTATGGATTTACTGCAGTAAGACTGAAACCTGGAGTTCATAATGTGCAGGCGGTATATCATATTCCAAGGTTAAAGGAAGGCATTATAGGAAGTGCACTTGGAATCATTGGTTTAGCTGGGGTATGTCTGATATTGCATTTAAAAGATAGAAAACGAGGTGTGGGTAAGCAGAAATGAAGGAGAAAATAAAAAAAATTCCGGTTAAATATTGGATCGCAATTGGTGTATTTTTAATAATTTCAGTTTTGATGGTAAAACATAGAAACGTATTTTATGAATCAAGACAGGATAATTATAATGATAGAAGTGGAGAGAATGATGTAATTCCAGCTGAAGAGACGATTGTTACGCAGTATTTTGAAATAAAAGAGAGTGTGCAGTCGATTGCACTTTTAATGACAAATGATTCAGGTCAGAATGTTGTTATAGATGCAGGACTTTATAATGCAGATACAAATGAATTATTAGCTAGCGCACAGACCGATTTACCGGATTCCAGGGGGGAAGAGTCGGTAATAAGTTTTTCATTTTCATCTGGTGAGGTGAGTGGAAAACAGAAAGTATATCTTATGCTGCAGGAAGAAACTCCTGTTGATGAGGTGAATTACTGTGTACTGAAAGGGGATTATGAATCCGATATGACAGTAAATAATCAGGAGTCAGGAACAAGTCTTCGGATGTCTGTTATTTACGGCGGAGGATTAAATCTAGCATTTTTTGTTTTATTCGGATTAGGAGCAGCTGTAGTTGTTGGTATTTGTGTGTTGCCGAAACGGTTAGAACGTCCGGAGTATATATTTGTTATTTTAGCAACAGTAATGGGAATTGCAATGGCGGTAATTAATCCGCCGTTTCAGGAATGTGATGGTCCATCGCATTTTTATAAGGCAATGGATGTTTCTTATGGAAATATACTGGGCTCTTTTGGTAATTTTTCCCATGGGGATGGTGTGATAAATGTTCCTGAGAATGTGAGTGATATTTCATATCGGCAGATAACACCGAATGGAAGTGAAGGAAGTGAATATGTAAATTATTTAAAAACTCATAAATTTTCAAATGTTAAGGTTGAAATGACATATTATGAAAGTGTGACGTCAATTGTATATTGGCCACAGGGACTTGGAATTTTCATTGGAAGAGCATTGAATTTAAGTATCTATGGTGTCATTTTGATGGGAAGACTGTTTAACCTGTTAACTTATGTTATGCTTGGATTTTTTGCAATTCGTTTTATTCCCTGCTATAAGAATTTACTTGCAATGCTGGCAGTAATGCCTTTAAGTATATATCAGGCAGCTTCGCTTTCACAGGATGCGGTACTGAATGGATTTGGGTTCTTATTTATTGCGTTATGTTTATATTATGCTTTTGATGAAAATGTCAAGTTGTCATGGAAACATACGTTACTGCTGGGCTTTTTGTTACTTGGAATGTTCTTGTGTAAATATGTTTATGCATGTATGGGATTGTTGGTATTTTTGATTCCAAAGAATAAATTTGAAAGTAACCGAAAGTATTGGAAAGCATTTGCAATAACCTTGATACCATTTGCTATTTTATGCATTTATATCATGTCTCGGGTTTCAACGGGAATTAGTGGGCTTCAGGCAGTTGGTGGAGCATCCAGTGATATGACACAGTTACAGTATCTGATGGCTAATCCGCTGGCGGGTGTAAAGGTAATATTCTCTACTGTTTTGGTACAAACAAATGAATATTTGCAACAGCTTAATATACTGGGAAGCCTGAATTATCCGCTTAGTATGCTTATGATTATTGTACCGTGTTTTCTGACTACAGTTGGAATGCTGGATGGTCAGAGTATGGATGGAAAAATGAAAGTAAGACAGAGGGTATTACTAATCGTTACTTTTATAATTACAGCAGTGGCAGTGATGCTCGGACTGTATATTGCTGATGGTTATGCAAACCCGGTAGGGGCTGCTGTTGTGAGAGGAGTACAGGGAAGATATTTTATTATTCTTATAGTTCTTCCATTTATCGCATTAGTCAGTGATAAAATAAAACATAACATAAATCATTTTACAATAAAGGTATCTGCAATCATGGGAATAATGCTTCTTTATGCATTGTTTATTCTGATTAAGACCTGTTATTAAGGAGAAAGGGCGAATAGAGGAATGGGATGGAACATTGGTAGTACAGCTTTTTTTGTGGCAGCAGTGATAATAGTTTGGAGCAGTATTTTTGGCTTGTATAAAAGTGAAGAAAAACAGACCGGAGTGACATGGATAGTAATGTTGCTTATTTTATTAAACTGTTATCACACATTTTGGGCGGCGGTTTTTGATTTAGTACATATCCCGATAAATATTATATCAATTGGAATCATTGATATGATAACAGGAGGTATAGTATGGTTTTTTAATTGGAAAAAGAAGAAATATCAGAAATATGAGTTTGCGGTAAGTGATTTGATGTTTGTCGTAACAGCCGTAGTTGTTTTAATTATTTTTGCAAAAACAAGATATGGTGGAACAGCTCTTAATCTTAATTTCCTTACAATTGATCCAGCGAATCATTTCCGGGCAGCAATGGACCTTGTGAATGACGGAACAGTTACAAGTATGTTTTATGAAACTGTTTGGAATGGATTATTTATAGAGATGCTGGCACCACTGGCAACAGTGGACTATTACTACCGTTTTTATGTTTTGAGTGAACTGATTCAGGTGTGCCTTTCTGCATTTGTTTTCTATGGAATAGCAAGAAAGTATAGTAAAGACCGTTTCGGCAGGGTTGCAGCGTACATTCTTTCCTTTGTATATATGATTGGATATCCTATGTGCTCCATGATTTATGGTTTTACATATCTTGGAATGGGTGTTACCGTTGTAGGTATGTTGATTATTTTAACTGATATGTATTTAAAAGAGAATATGGGAAAATGGATGAACATCATTTTCCTGATGCTGGGGTGCCTTGCTATTTTTGAATGCTATGTGATGTTTATGCCGGTGACCTTTTTTGCACTAATTACCTGCATTTTTGTAAAACAATGGAAAATGCATAAGTTAGTATCACGAGACACTGTGGTAACCTGTCTGGCAGTGTTCCTGATTCCGTGTATTCTTGGATTTGTATATACATATGCCGGTGTATTTAAAGATGGGGTAACGGTATCCAGTGCAATTGTGAATGAAGGGGCATGCTACAGGGATCTTTTTTCTAATTTTGTTATATATATACCGCTGATTTTATTTGGATTCTATGCAATGTGTAAGAAAGGGGATAATAATCTTGTATTGTTTTTGGCACCTTACACATTTGTATTTACATTGTTACTGCTTTGGAAAACGGTTACAGGTAAGGCATCTACATATTACTTCTATAAAATATATTTTTTGTTGTGGTTAATAGCTTTTGTATTAGTATTTTATGGAGTCGTTTATGCACAAAAGCAGACCAGAGTCCTGATAACAGGATGCTTTATTACCTGGGTATTTTTGGTTGGAATGTATCTGGGAAAAGTAGAGGAACGTATCCAGATACATAATAGTCTTATGGTTTCGTCATATAAGGCAGAAGCATATAATGATTTATTGCATTATAATTACATAACGTTTTGGATGCCAGGATATTCGAAAGAGAAAGAGGAATTATATCATTGGGTTTACAATGAACTTTTAGAACAAGGAGAGGAACTTGTTCCGATGGCAGGATACTGGGAGGATGATTTGTGGTATCAGGCAATTACGAATCAAAGATATTATGGCTGGGGACAGAGTGATCCGAATCACACAGATTATTTTAATCATTTGAATGATTCTGGAGCAGAGTATATACTGGTATTAAAAGACAGCCAGATTTATCAGGATGAACAGGCATATTTTGATTCACTGGAAAGGATATATGATACGGAAATCGGCTTTGTAGGTAAGTTAAATGAAAAGTAAGGAATGATTCATATGGATAAGAAAGTAAATGTATTATTATCGGCTTATAATGGAGAGAAGTATATTCGTGAACAGATAGAAAGTATATTGGAACAGTCTTATAAAAATATTGAAATATATGTAAGAGATGATGGTTCAAAAGACGGAACACTGACTATTTTAAAGGAGTATGAAGAACGAGGCCTAATTCATCTTGAAGCAGGAAAAAATGTTGGTTTTGTGAAAAGTTTTGAGTGGCTGATTGCAAATGGCGGTGAAGCAGATTATTATGCCTTTAGTGATCAGGATGATTTTTGGTTTCCGGATAAGATAAAAATGGCATTGGAATTGCTGGATAAAAGCCCATCGGATGTTCCTGTTTTGTATTTCTCAAATTATGATTATTATGATGGCGAGTTAAATTTTGTGGCACATAGGGACTGTAAACATCCTAATATATCTTTTGCAAATTCAATGGTAGACTGTGTTTCATTGGGCTTTAACAGTGTATTTAACCGTAAAGCTAAGGACATGGTAACAGAACAGATGCCAAAATATTCTACCGGACACGACTGGTGGATGTATATGGTGTGTGTTGGCATGGGAAAGGTTATATATGATGAACGTGCAACCGTAAAATACCGTAGAACAGGGAGCAATGTTAGTAACAGCGGGGATAGCTTTTGGAAAGCACAAGTTTGGAGGTTTAAAAAGTTTTTCCTGAATCACTATTTTAAGTATATCAGACGTCAGATTCGTGAATATGCGGAATTATATAAAGATAAGCTGAGTGAAGAAGATAGAAAGACTCTTTATCTGTTTACACAAGAGGGATTTCATCCAATAGTAGCATTGAAAAAAGTGTTTTATCCGCATAAATTGCGTCAGGGAATGATTGATGAAATCTTTGTCAGAGTACTGTTCCTCATCGGAAGGCTATAAGTTGCAAATTTTAAGAAAACATAGTAAACTGTATAAGTTAACAAGAAGGAGCAACGATGAAATTTACTGTTTTAATCGTAACCTATCATCCGGACTGGAAGAAATTATTAGTTACACTGGATTCTGTCATGGCACAGACCTTTAAGGATTATGAAATCGTAGTCTCAGATGATGGTTCAGAAGAAAACTGTTTTGATAAGATAGAAGCATATTTTACGGCACACCAGTTTGCAAATTATACCCTTATTCCTCATGAGAAGAATCAGGGAACAGTAAAGAACCTCATAGATGGTCTGGCAAAAGCAAAGGGTAAATATGTCCGGGACTTTGGACCGGGGGATGCATTCTATAATGAACATACCCTGCAGCAGGTGTATGACTTTATGGAAGAGAATCAGTATGAGTCCTGCTTTGGACTGATGCGGGGTTATTGCCGCAGGGAAGATGGCGGTGTAGATTATGTGGAATTTCCGCATCCCTTTGATTTATCTCCATATAAGAACTGGAATGAGGATAAGATTGTAAAGAATCTAGTGCTGTATCGGGACAATGCTTCCGGTGCATGTACCTGTTATACCGTAGACTATTATATGACTTATCTTAAGAAGATAGAGGGAACGGTCATTTATGCAGAAGATATTTTTCAGATGATGGCAGGCTTAGATGGCAGACCGATGCATTTCTTCCCGGATTATCTGGTATGGTATGAAGCCGATACCGGAGTATCTACTAAGAAGAAAAGCAGCTTCTCGGAGCTTCTTGCACAGGATGTAGACCGTTTCTATGCCATGATTCAGGTGCAGTACAGCGATAATCCATATGTGAAGAAGCAGAAAAAGGTATTGGGATTATATAAAATCAGAAATCTTTATCTTCGTACTTTGTTACGGCTGTTCCGTAATCCGGATGCCATCCGTTATCTTGTAAGCCATATGCTGCAGGTACGAAAAGGTGCATACCGGCCATCACATCAGCAGAAGGGATTTTTAGATAATCCGGAATTCAGCAAAGAAAAAGCAGAGTAAGAGTAAGAAAAGAATTAAAATAGAAAGTGAAGCACAGCAATGTGGAAGAAGGAGAATGTCCATGGAAGTGATTAAGTACAGATTTCAGCAGCATGGGGATGAACGCGGTCAGCTGGTAGCATTGGAAGAGATGCGTGATATTCCATTTGAAATTAAGCGTGTTTACTATATGTATGATACCGTAGGTGGTGTACGAAGAGGCTATCATGCACACCGGTGTTTAGAACAGATTCTGATTCCGATTCATGGAACCTGTAAGATTCATCTGGATAACGGCAGTGAGACGGCAGAGGTCTTATTGGACAAGCCATATGAAGGCTTATATATTGCAAATAATATGTGGCGGGAAATGTACGATTTCTCCGAGGATGCAGTGCTGATGGTACTGGCATCAGAATATTATGATGAAAATGATTATATCAGGGATTACGATAAATTCCTTGCATTTGTAAAAGAGGAAAATAAGGATAAGTAAAGGAGAATTGCCATGAAAATACCATTTGTGTCATTTGAGAAAATGCATGATGAAATCAAGGACGAACTTACCGGAAAATTTCAACAGGTTTTAGCAAAAAACTGGTTTATCCAGGGAGAAGAATTAGCAAAGTTTGAAGAAGAGTATGCCGCATATTGTGGCGTGAAATACTGTGTAGGTGTAGGTAACGGACTGGATGCACTGTTCCTTCCACTGAAAGCATATGGAATCGGAACAGGCGATGAAGTCATTGTTCCATCCAATACCTTTATTGCAACTGCACTGGCAGTTTCTTATACAGGTGCAACTCCGGTATTTGTAGAGCCGACTTTAGAGTCCTTTGACATTGACCCGGCAAGAATCGAAGAGAAGATTACCGATAAGACCAAAGCAATTATGGCAGTACATCTTTATGGACAGCCGGCACCAATGGATGAAATCATGGAGATTGCAAAACGTCACAATCTGAAAGTAATCGAAGATTCTGCACAGGCACATGGCGCACTCTATAAGGGAAAACATGTGGGAAGTCTTGGAGACGGAGCCGGATTCAGCTTTTATCCGGGCAAGAACTTAGGTGCATTAGGAGATGCCGGAGCTTTTGTAACCAATGATAAAGAGCTGGCAGATAAAGTACGTGCCCTTGGCAACTACGGTTCTGATTATAAATATCATCATATCTATCAGGGAAATAACTCCAGACTGGATGAGATGCAGGCAGCTTTCTTAAGAATTAAATTAAAGAACTTAGACCGCTGGAATGCAAACCGTATTGAGACAGCAGAGAAATATCTTGCCGGAATTAAGAATCCGGAAATCGCTCTGCCAACTATAATGCCGGATACGAAGCATGTATTCCACATCTTTGCAATCCGCTGTGCACGCAGGGATGAATTAGAGAAGTTCTTAAATGAAAAGGGAATTGGAACCAATAAACATTATCCGATTCCAATGCATCTGCAGGGCGCATATGAAAGCCTTGGCATCAAAAAGGGAGAGCTTCCACTGGCAGAAGAGATTTCTGCAACAGAGCTTAGCATTCCGATGTATTATGGAATGACAGAGGAAGAAACCGGATATGTCATTGATGCAATCAATGCATTCAAATAGAAGAGGAGAGACTATGTTTCGATTTGAAAAATATGAGGACAGTTTAGAGGAACAGTGGGATAAATTTATCGCAGAAAAATCCATAAACGGAACCTTTTTACAGAGCCGCCGGTTCTTCAATTATCATCCGGCAGGCAGATTTAAAGATGTATCTTTGGTAGTATATAATGAGAAAAATAATATTGCAGCACTGATTCCGGCATGTGAATTAGAGCAGGATGGGAAAAAGGTATTTTTCTCCCACAAAGGAACCACCTTTGGCGGTATCATTATCGACAAGAAGCATCACAATGCCAAACATGTAGTGGTATTAGTAGAAGAATTAAAGGATTATCTTAAGGAGCAGTGCTATGATGAGGCTTATCTTAAGATGACTTCCGATATTTTCTCAGAAGTAGAAAGTGATTTATTCCAGTATGCATTCCAGCATGCAGGCTATACGGAGCATAAGGAACTGAGTACTTATGTAAACTATGCTACCTATAAAGAGGCAATTCTATCTAACTTTGCACAGGGAAAACGTACCAATGTACACAACTGTGAGAAGGAAGGTCTGGAATGCAGACCGCTGACGACAGATGATGAGATTAAAGAATTCTATGATATTCTCTGTGAGAACCTTTCCAAGTATGATACCAAACCGGTACATACTTTAGCAGAGCTTTTAGATTTCAAGAATGACCGTTTTCCGAAGGAATGTGGATTCTTTGGCATCTTCAAAGAGGAAGAAATGTTAGCGGGTTCCATGATGTTTTATTTCGATAAAGTAGGCTGTGCCCATACACAGTATCTTGCTGCAAGACAGGCGTTTAATAAATTAAGCCCGATGACCTTTATGTATTATTCCATGATTGTGGAAATGAAGAAGCGTGGCTATAAACGGATTTCCTGGGGAACAGCAACCGAAGATTTAGGTAATTATCTGAATATGGGACTGATTACCAGCAAAGAAGACTTCGGAAGCTCTTATTGTAATAATCTGACCTACTCCATTACATTGTAGGCACTGGAGGATAGTATGAAAGTAAGTGTCCTTGTGACTTTTTATAATCAGGAAGATTATGTGGATGAGGCATTGCAGAGTGTCTTTGACCAGAAATGTGATTTTGATTTTGAGGTGCTGATTGGTGATGATGGTTCTACCGATGGCACTATGGCAAAATTACAGGAATGGAAGCAGAAATATCCGGACAGAATGGAAATCTATGTGATGGACCGGGAAACTGGTGTGAAATATAACAGCAGCCAGCGGGCATCAAGAAACCGTCTGAATCTTTTGCAGTATGTAAAGGGAGAGTATTTTGCTTATCTCGATGGGGATGATTTCTATATCGATGACCATAAACTGCAGAAGCAGGTAGAGATTATGGATCAGCCGGAAAATGCAAAATATGCAGTCTGTGCCCACAATGTCTATGCCTATGATGAGAAGACAAAAGAAAATACACCATTTTTAAACTGCAATCATACGATGAAATTAAAGGGAACAACCTACTGGGGACGTTTCTATTTCCATCCGGATTCTATTCTGATGCGAAGTGCCTATATCAAGGATATTCCGATGGATGTGGTAGCAGATTATTTTAATGATAATACCATTACGTTCTGTTTTATCAAGCATGGGGATGTATATTATATGCCGGATATTATGGCGAGCTATCGTCAGACAGGAGACGGCATCTGGACGGGAAATTCCCGGTTTATCAACTATCTTAGAAATTTGATGGACTATGACTTGGAGCAGAAGATTGCACCGGAATTTATCCGTTACAGTCTCGTACGTCACCGGGCAGATATGAGTTTCATGCATAAATGTAAGGAACAGCCAGCCGGAGAAAAGGTGGCTTTCTATGAGAAAAAGATAAAAAAAGACGGACTTACAGTATCCGAGGCGTGGTTAGAATATTGCAAGACCGGAAAGATGTCTGATAAAAAGGCATTAAAATTATACCGGAAGGCAATGCTTTGGTATTTTGTATGCCATGTAAAATGGCTGTTCATTGACAGTTTATTATTACACAATTAGGATATCTGGAATGGATGGAATCAAAGATGAGTGAGAAGAAAAAATTTGGCTTTGTGGTATTGCATTATTGCACTCTTGATATGACAAAGAAGTGTATTGCAGCAATTCAGGAGAAAATGGCACAGGCTGATTATGAAATTGTGGTAGTAGATAATGCGTCCGGCAACGGAACCGGTAAAGATTTAGCAGAGTGCTATAAAGACACAGAGCATGTAAGTGTTCTTTTGAGTAAGGAAAATCTCGGCTTTGCCAAAGGCAACAATCTAGGCTATGTATATGCAAGAGAAGAACTGCACTGCGATTTTATCTGTGTAATGAACAATGATGTGATTTTATTGCAGGATAACTTTGCGCAGCTGGTGGAGGCAGCCTATGAAGCACATCAGTTTGCAGTAATGGGACCGCATATTGAATTAAAGGATGGCAGGGAAAATGCCATGTATTATGAAATTGCATCCATTGAGGGTTTGAAAAAAGAACGCCATGTATATGAGACGAGATTAAAACACATTACCTCTTCCATTTATCCGCTTTGGAATCTTTGGGACAGAGCAAAGCTGCTACTTCGCATCTTCCTTGGAAAGATTCATGTCATGCCGGAATTAAAGAAACATGAAGACTGCACAGAAGGCTCCTTGGAATATCAGGATGAGCTGGTACTGCATGGCTGCTGTCTGATTTTCTCACCGATTTATCTTATAAAATATAAAGATGCATTCGTACCGGATACCTTTATGTTCCGGGAAGAGGAACTTTTATATTTAAGATGTAAAGAAGCGGGAATACCGATGGTATACTGTCCGGAGGTAAGAATTCTTCATCTTGAGGATATCTCTACGGATTATATTTATAAGACCGAGCGCAAAAAAGAAATCTTTAATCTGGAGAATCAGATTAAATCGCTTGGAATTCTCTTGGAACATTTAGAGGCAATGCAGAAGTAACAGCGAGGACATATTGTGAAAGAAGTAAAATCAATCAAATTTAACTTTATAATGAATCTGATTCGGGTTTTGATGACGATAGTATTCCCGCTGATTACCTATCCATATGCAACGCGGGTACTGAATTCTGCCGGAGTGGGACGGGCTGCCTATGTAGCATCCATTGTCAGCTATTTTCAGCTGGTAGCATCCTTTGGTGTTAATAATTATGCCATTACAGAGGGTGCAAAAATCCGTGACGATAAGGCAAAATTAAATAAATTTGCTTCGGAGATGTTTTTCATCAATCTGGTATTTACGGTGCTTGCTTATATCGGATTTGCAGGTGCGTTGTTCCTGCCGAAGTTTGACGGCTATGAAATGCTGCTGTTAATCAGCAGTTCTACGATTCTATTTACCACCCTTGGTATGGAATGGCTTTATGAACTGTTGGAAGAGTATGAATATATTACGATTCGTTCCGTTATTTTCCAGGTGGTAGCACTTGTAATGCTATTTGTGCTGGTGCGGAATGAAGGTGATGTGGCATGGTATGTGGTATTGACTGCGGTATCTACCGTTGGCTCCGGTGTGCTGAATTTTATTCACAGCAGACATTACATCCATTTATTTGAAACAAGAGTCCATTGGGCTGATATCAAGGTTCATATGAAACCGATGGTATATATGTTTGGCGTTTCGATTGCATCTGTTATTTATCTCAATTCCGATATTACAATGTTGGGATGGATGAAGGGAGATAAGGATGCGGGAATCTATACAACGGCATCGAAGATGAATCAGGTTTTGTGTACGCTGATTAAATCTCTGAGTACGGTTATCATGCCCCGGATGGCATATTATCTTGAAAATGACCAGAAGGATAACTTTGACCGGTTGTTAAAACAGGCATTCCGTTTTATGATGATGTTAATTGTACCATGTATGGTGGGTATGCTTTTGATTTCGCCGGAAGTCATTCATCTGATATCCGGTAAGAATTACAGCGAGTTTTTCCCGAGTGTTACAACATCGAGAATTCTTGCCATCAATTTGTTCTTCTCGCCGATTAACGGCTTTATTGCATATCAGATATTTATGCCAAAGAAGAAAGAGAAGATTATTTTCTGGGCAACCTTGGGTGGCGCAATCAGTAACCTTATCATTAACTACCTGCTGATTCCGGTATTAAGCTACGATGGAGCAGCAATTGCTACCGTACTGGCAGAGGCAATGGTAATGTTAATCTGCATTATCTTAGGACATAAGATGATACCGTTTAAGGGAATGATGCAGGGTGTCTGGAAATATGTCATCGCATCCGTTCCGATGGTCATTGCATATGTGCTGTTTCAGAAGGCAACTTTCAACAGTTATTTGATTTATATGTTACTGATGATTATAATTGGAGTAGTAACCTATGGCATTATGCTTTTAATCTTAGGGGATGAACTGGTGCGTGAAGAAGTACGCATGATATTTGGAAAATTAAAACACAATGAAAAATAAGGAGGATACACATGAAAATTGCAGTAGCAGGAACCGGTTATGTGGGATTGTCAAATTCCATTTTATTAGCACAGAATAATGAGGTATGGGCAGTCGACATTGTTGAAGAGAAGGTCGATCTGATTAATCATAAGAAATCTCCAATCGTCGATAAGGAGATTGAAGAATATTTAGCAGAGAAACCATTGAATCTGCGGGCTACCACAGATGCAAAGGCAGCATATGAAGGAGCAGATTTTATTATCATTTCCACTCCGACCAACTATGATGAGAAGAAGAATTACTTTGATACATCATCCGTAGAAGCCGTAATCAAGCTGGTTATGGAATATGCACCGGATGCAATTATGGTTATCAAATCTACAGTTCCGGTTGGCTATACCGAAAAAGTAAGAGCGCAGTTTGGCAGCAAAAATATCATCTTCTCTCCGGAATTCTTAAGAGAAGGAAGAGCATTATATGATAACCTCTATCCATCCCGTATCGTAGTGGGATATCCGAAAGAGGATGAAAGCTTAAGGGCAAAGGCAGAAGAGTTCGCCGGCTTATTAAAACAGGGTGCTATCAAAGAGGATATTCCGGTATTATTAGCACACCTCACCGAGGCAGAAGCAATCAAATTATTTGCAAATACTTATCTTGCACTGCGTGTTTCCTATTTTAATGAGCTGGATACCTATGCAGAGGTAAGAGGATTAAATACCAGACAGATTATCGAAGGCGTAGGCTTAGACCCGCGAATCGGTAACTATTATAACAATCCGTCCTTCGGATATGGCGGATACTGCCTGCCAAAGGATACCAAGCAGTTACTGGCAAATTATGCGGATGTTCCAAATGATATTATCGGAGCAATCGTTGCAGCTAATACGACAAGAAAAGATTTCATTGCACAGCAGATTTTAGATAGAAATCCTTCTGTAGTAGGTATTTATCGTCTGACCATGAAGACCAATTCCGATAACTTCCGCCAGTCTTCTATTCAGGGCGTTATGAAACGTCTGAAAGCAAAGGGCATTGAAGTAGTGATTTATGAGCCAACCTTAAAGGACGACAGCTTCTATAATTCCAAAGTAATCCATGACTTAGACGAGTTCAAGAAGATGTCCGATGTTATTGTATCCAACCGTAACAGTGCAGACTTAGAGGATGTGCAGGACAAGGTATATACCAGAGATATTTATGACAGAGATTAATTTTAGAAAATAAAGCTGCCTGATTAGAACGACGAGATTAGCGCAGTGAGATTAGAGCAGTGAAAAAAGGAGACAAGATGAAACTGAGCCTTTATAACCTCAGAAAAGGTTTCCGATATTTAAAAAATTATGGTTTAAAGGAATTCTTTATCCGCCTGAAAGAAAAAGGAGAACCGGAGCAGATTTCCTATGCGGAATATGCAGCAGGCCATAAGGTGACAGAAGCACAACTTAAGATACAGACAAAAGAATCTGATAAGTGGTCCTATCGACCGCTTATCAGTTGTGTTTATATGGGAGAAAATAGAGAAGATGCGTTGGCTATGTTAGAACAGCAGAGTTATACCAACTGGAATCTAACCTGTATCAATAAGCTTTGTACCGGAAAAGAAATAGAACTTTCCGGGGAATATGTAGCGCTTATTGAGGCGGGTGACACCATAGAACCGGATGCTTTATACGAGCTTGCCCATGCCATTGCTTTTCCAAAAGAGACAAAGCAGTCAGGAATTCACTGGGAAGAAATCGGAAAGCCGGATTTGATTTATACGGATGAAGATGTCAGATGTCCGGATGAATCAAAGACAACGGAGACAGCAGAGCCTCTTTTAAAGCCGGATTTCAGCCCGGATTATCTGGAAAACTACTGTTATATCAGACATTTATGCTGCATCAGAAAAACGGTATTCCTGCAGGCGTTGAAAGAAAATGACGGAAATCCTGCAACAGAAGAACTGATCTGCCGGGCGGCAAAGCAGTCCGATAGTATCATCCATATTCCCAAAGTGCTTTATCATACAAAGGCGGAGCATGCACCGAGAGTAGAGCATGCATCTATGGCAGCAGGCAGTC
>ULTU01067588.1_pt1 | contig 59866 bp, 53 predicted proteins | sample 1957861 | NCBI WGS metagenome assembly ULTU01 (sample SAMEA4835742, study PRJEB28245) | human gut metagenome | biome: gut microbiome; material: fecal sample | place: Denmark | collected 2008
ATATTTATATTTAAAACAGCTCCTTATTATGAGCCTAGAGAAAAATTTGAAGAAGGAGTTACGAGGCTTGTTGTAGACAGCAAAGATATTACTAATTCAATAAAAAATAATGTTTTTGTTGAAGATGATGTAATAATGATGCCAAGTAGCCTTGCAATAAAATATTTTAATATTTATGTATATTATGATGAACCGTATGATACAGCCATCATAACTTCAGCAACAGATGTTGGTAAAGTTAAGCTTGGTGAAAATAGAATATATTTAAACGGAAATTATGAATCTTTAAAAGGCACAGTAAAAAAGATAAATGATGTTTTATATGTTCCTATAAGTTCACTTGATAAATTTTATGATGCAACAGTTTATTTTGACGAAAAAGTAATTGTAACTACAACTGATGGTTGGGAAAGAATACATACAGTAAAAGTTTCTGAAAAAGAAAAATTAAAATCATATAAAAAAGAACTATCTAGAACGACTGGAATTGCAGAGAAAGACGAGCTTTTATATCTTTTTGACGAACAAACAATCAGTGGTGATTACATAGTTGCTAGAAATGAAAGAGGCGATATAGGATATATAAAATTAGACAAAGTAAAAAATAACGAAACAGTTGCGAATTTATATACTAAACCAGATGAAGTAAAAAGAAAAGAAAAAATATCACTTGCTTGGGAGTATGCAGAAAACTTTACACCAGATAGAACAGGAGAAGCAAAGATAGAAGGATTAAACATTCTTTCTCCTACATGGTTATATTTAAGCAAAGATTATACACTAAAAACAACTACTGATAGTAATTATATAAGATGGGCAAGAAGTAGAAATTATGAGCTTTGGCCAACTTTAAAAAATGATGGAAGAAGTTTAGAAGAAGTATCGAAATTTGTAAACGATATGAAAGCAAGAGAAAGTTTTATAAATGAAGTTACATCTTATGCTGTTAAAAACGGATTTGAAGGTGTAAACATAGATTTTGAATACATGTACAAAAAAGATAAAGATGTATTTTCAGAATTTGTAAGAGAACTTTCAGCAAACTTAAGAAGAAATAACATAATAGTTTCTGTAGACGTGACAGTTCCAGGAGGAAGTGATAATTATTCACTATGTTACGACAGACCAGCACTTGCAAAAGCAGTAGACTACATGATGTTAATGGCTTATGACCAATACGGAACATGGTGCATAGGTACAGAAAAACATGGACCTACAGCTTCATTAGAATGGGTAGAAAGCAACTTAGAAACAATGCTTGGATATGAGGGAGTTAGCAAAGAAAAACTAGTTTTGTGTATACCTTTTTATTATAGGTCTTGGCTTGTAAATAAAGATACAGGTAAAACAAAAACTACGGCTACATATTATATTAAAGGAGCAAAGGATATTTTAGAAAAGTATAAAAATATCGCAGTTTGGGATGAGGTAGATGGTCAGTATTACGTAGAAACTCCAGAAGGCACTTCTATTCGTAAAATTTGGGTAGAAAGCGAAGAGTCATTAAAGAAAAAATTAGAAGCAGCTAAGAAATACGATTTAGCCGGAATTGCTGCTTGGAGACTTGGTTATGAAAGTAGTGAAGAATGGAAAACAATAAATAATGAATACATGAAATAAATTTAGCAGTATTTTAAGAGACGGCGAGAAAAGGGGACGGAGGAAAATTCTCGCCGTCCCTTAGTTTTAATTGAAAATTAGTTATAAAGTTAAAGGGGAGATAATATATTTAGATTAGATTTTAAAAGGAGGAATTAAATATGTCTTATGCAATAGTTGACTATTCAAATAAAAGCTATTTGGGAATTCTAAAAGTTAGCAGTAATACCATCGGCGAAATTAGCATTTCAATGCCTCCGTTTAAAAATAATAAATCAAAAAAATATGCACTCAAACTTGTAAAACTATTAAACAAAAATAAAATTGAAAATGTTGTCTTGAGTGAAAAACTATTGTCAAACTCTATTTTTTGTGGAGAACTAATAAAAAATAGAAAATACATAGTAACCGGTAGACGATTATATAAAGTCCTACTTTGCAGAATGTTAAATGATATTGCTAAACAGATGGACGTAAGCATTCAGAAATTAAAAGTTGTGCTACTTGTGAAAGAATACTCATTAGAAAGTATGGACTTAATTAATAATATAGCCAAAAATGTTAAATCACTTATCATAGTAACAAACGACGCAGACAGATACAGAAGACTTGCAGAAGAACTTTTCGAAAAATATGGAATAATACTTAAAGTATTTGAAAAAGAAAAAACAAATTTCAAATATGCTCATATAGTTATAAATATAGATTTTTTAAGCGAAGAACTAAACAAAATAGCAGTAAACCCAAATTCACTTGTAATCTGTGGATTTGCAAAAAAATATAAACCAAAGAATAATTTTAATGGAATTGTTATAAAATATGTTGACATTATATCAGGAAGAGAAGAAATACCAGGAGTTGACAATTTAGCAATTTGCGAAGTCAAAATATACAACTATTTACGAAAGATAAAAGAGAATGACAGAGTTTTTGAAAGAGAAGGGTATAGAATAAACGGATATTTTGGCGAAAATGGTAAAATAATGTCAGATGAATTCCTAAAACTGGGAAAAAATATACTTGACAAATAAATTTTAAATGCGTATCATATAACGGTATACATTATAAACATTCATGGAAAGGAAAGTTTTGTTTCCTATACACATGATAAGATAAAAAGGAGATTGATAAATATGCCACAAAAAGAAACATTATTGACATATGAAGGACTAAAAAAATTAGAAGAGGAATTAGAATACTTAAAAACAGAAAAAAGAAGAGAAGTAGCAGAAAGAATTAAAGTTGCACTTGGATTTGGAGATTTATCAGAAAACTCAGAATATGATGAGGCAAAAAACGAACAAGCTCAAGTGGAAATGAAAATAGTAGATTTAGAAAACAAACTTAGAAACGTTAAAATTATCGACGAAGATGAAATAGACACAAAAACAGTTCAAGTTGGTAATACAGTTCAAGTTTTAGATATGGAATACGATGAAAAAATTGATTACACAATAGTTGGTTCAGAAGAAGCAGATTTATTAGAAAACAAAATTTCAAACGAATCACCAATCGGCAAAGCTTTACTTGGAAAAAAGAAAAACGAGGTAGTTGAAGTAGAAGCACCTGGTGGTTTACTTTCTTTTAAGATTTTAAAGATAACAAAATAGTATTAAATCACTATCATTAATTTGTAATGTGAGGTATTTTAAAGTATGTATTGAGATATAAGGGTAAAAGAGGCCCCTGTATCTCAATATTTTTATGTGTAAGTTTTACTTTTTGAAATTTGATATTAAAGTAATTTTTAACATTATCTAAACTTGATTTCTTAAAGTAATAGTGCTAATCTAATTTTAGAGAAAATGGTCAATATTTAAAATTGATGGAATACTTGAGTTTGAATTTAAAGTGTAGGAGAAAAACATATGATAAAATTTGAAAAAGTCGGAAAATCTTATAAAGAAAAGAAAGTTTTGCAAGATATATCTTTTGATATAGACGACGGAACAATCACGACAATAATTGGTGAAAGTGGTTGTGGCAAGACAACTACTTTGAAAATGATTAATAGGTTAATAGAACCATCAACTGGTATTATAACTATTAATGGTGAAAACATAAAAAGGAAAAACCCAATTAAACTTCGCAGAAATATTGGGTATGTAATACAACAAACAGGGCTGTTTCCACATATGACGGTAAGAGAAAATATAGAATTGATTTCAAAACTAGAAGGAAAAAGACAAAATGAAATACATGAACGTACGTTAGAAATGATGAAAATGGTTTCACTTAATCCAGAGGATTTTTTGGACAGATATCCTTCAGAGCTTTCAGGTGGCCAACAGCAGAGAGTGGGTATAGCAAGAGCATTTGCTACGAATCCAGAAATAATATTGATGGATGAACCGTTTAGTGCATTAGATCCCATGACTAGAATTTCTTTGCAAGATGAACTTATAAAACTTCAAGAAAAATTTCACAAAACTATTGTATTTGTAACACATGATATGGACGAAGCAATAAAGATATCGGACAAGATTGCTATTATGGATAATGGATATTTAGTACAATATGATACTCCAGAGATGATTCTAAAGCATCCAGCTAATGAGTTTGTCAAAAGTTTTGTTGGTAATAAAAGAATATGGACATCACCAAATTTAATTAAGGTTGAAGATATAATGATTGAACATCCAGTAACAGGCAGACCAAATTTTTCAATATTTTATTGCTTAAATAAAATGAAAATGGCACGTGTAGATAGTTTACTTATTATTGACGAAAATAGAGTATTGAAAGGTATTTTGTATGCGTCAGCAATTACAGGAAATGATTTTTCTGATAAAAAGGCAGAAGACTTTATAGAAAATGATTTTGTTGCGGCGAAAATGGGTGATTCTATTGTTGAATTGTTAAAAATTGTTGATACAAATAAGATTTCTGTAATTCCGGTAATTGATGAATTTGGAATATTAAAAGGTCTTATAACTAGAAGTAGTTTGATAACTTCTTTAAGTCAACAATTCTTAGAAGAGGAGGAAAACTAATATGACATTATTTAATTATTTACAAGAAAACTTCTCACAAGTATTATCATTATTACTTGAACATATTGAACTCACTTTGTTATCAGTATTTGTTTCAGTGATGATAGGAATTCCTATTGGAATATTGATTAGTTATATAAAAAAGCTCGGAAAACCAATAATTGGTGTTATAAATATTATACAAGCAATCCCATCAATGGCACTATTAGGTTTCATGATTCCGATTTTAGGCATTGGAACTTTACCAGCAGTAGTTATGGTTGTTTTGTATTCTTTATTACCAATAATCAAAAATACATATACAGGAATAAAGAATATAAATGAACAAACAATTGAAGCTGCTACTGGAATACGGCCTAACAAAATGGCAAATATTAACTAGGATTCAAATACCACTGGCTTTTCCAGTGATAATGGCAGGTATAAGGATATCGGCTGTTAGTGCTGTGGGACTTATGACTCTTTCGGCATTTGTTGGTGCTGGTGGACTAGGCTATCTGGTCTATGCAGGTATTAGGTCTGTTAATAATTCTCAAATTTTAGCAGGAGCTATTCCTGCATGTTTATTAGCATTGCTTATTGATTATGTAATGAGTATTATCGAAAACTTAACAACTAATAAAGATAGGCAAGAATCAACTAAAAAGAAAAAAATAATTCAGAAAATATTTTTGATGTTGATTTGTATCTGCGTAATGTGGCTTTTCTTTTACAATTATTTTGAAAAAAGTGGAAATGAAAATTCAAGATCTATTGTGATTGGAAGTATGGATTTTACAGAGCAAGAAATTTTATCGTATATGATAGATGAATTAATAGAAAAAAATACAGATATTAAAGTCGAACAAAAACTTTCTCTAGGTTCTTCTTCTATTGTTTTAGGTGCTATAGCTAAAAATGATATAGATTTATATGTGGATTATACAGGAACGATTTATGGTAGTGTATTAAAGCATCAACCAAATAGTGATGCAAAAGAAGTATACAATATTTCTAAGAAAGAATTAAAAGAACAATACAATCTTAATATTTTAGATGATTTGAATTTTAATAATACATATACTTTAGCAATAAAAAAAGAAACGAAAGAGAAATATAATATAAAAACAATAAGTGATTTATGTAATGTATCTGAAGAATTGGTATTTTCACCAACATTAACATTTATGGAGAGAAACGACTGCTATAAGGGACTAGAAAAAATATATCCTTTAAAATTTAAAGAAGTTATAGCAATAGATGGTTCACCAAGATATGTGGCACTAATGAACGGAGAAAGCGATGTTGTAGATGCGTATTCAACAGATGCATTGTTAGAAAAGTTTGATTTATATGTGCTAGAAGATGATAAAGATTTCTTTTTACCATATAATGCAGTTCCGATAGTAAATGAAAATGTTATGGAAAATCATAAGGAAATAATACCATTACTAAAAAAGTTAAGAATGTCTTTAAGTGATGATATAATGAGAAAATTAAATTATGCTGTTGATGAGGAAAAAAGATTACCTTCTGAAGTGGCACACGAATTTTTATTGGAAAATAATTTAATACACTAAAAGAATAACTGAAATGCCAATCTAAAACGGTTGGCATTTTTTATTTAATATTCTTTGATTAAATTTACATTTAATTTACATTTAGTTTAAAACGTATTAATATCTTGCGTATATTATATAGGCGAAAAATAAAAAGCTATGTAACAATAAAGTAACAGTTTATATATCGAAACTAGATTACTGCTCTTATCAAATTTCGATTAATAAACTTGCACTTTATTAATTTGTGTAACGTTTTACCAGATTTCGCGCATCTAGTAAAACAAAAAGCAAGTTTACGTAGCTTAATTATTTTATAGCCATTTCAAAAATGGCTAAAATATGCTAAGCTAGGGGCGCTTTTAAAAGCGCTCCAATGCAATGCATAAAAGCTTTACTTATATTTAAGGAGGATGGTTCTTTGAAAAAGGTTCTTGTTGTAGATGATGATAAAAACATATGTGAGTTATTAAAATTGTATTTAAATAAAGAAGGTTTTGAAACATATTTTGCTTATGATGGAAGCGAAGCAGTAACATCTGCAAAAGAAAATGAACCAGATATAATCATTTTAGATGTTATGATGCCAGTAATTAACGGTTGGGAAGCTTGTAAATTAATTAGACAATTTTCAGATGTTCCAATCATAATGCTAACAGCTTTGGATACTACAGAAAATAAAGTTCAAGGACTTAATATTGGTGCTGATGATTATATAGTAAAGCCATTTGAACCAGTTGAGGTAATCGCGCGAATTAATGCACATTTAAGAAGAGCTGATAAATCATTAGGCGATGATACTGAAGAAAATAAACATGAAACTAAACTTGTTGTTGATAATATAGACATTGATTTAGATAAATACGAAGTAAAATTAGACGGTAAGATTGTAAAAGATCTTAAACCTAAAGAAATTCAACTTTTGTATTTCTTTATGAGCAATAAAAATCAAGTATTTACTAGAGAACAACTTTTAGATAAAGTATGGGGGTATGAATACTTTGGTGGAACAAGAACGGTTGACGTTCATATAAAATCTTTAAGAGAAAAGTTAAAGAGTAAGAAAAGTAAGTGGGAAATAAAGACAATATGGAATGTAGGATATAAATTTGAAATTAAGTAGTAAGAATGGAGATACATATGTTTAAAGGAATATATTTTAAGCTTGTTACAACCTATCTTTCACTTTTTATGGCAATTGTACTTTTAGTTTCTTTTTTCATAAGTAGTGTTTTTTATAAGCAATTTACAAATCAAATACAAGAAGAATTAGTAAATGCTTGCGTTAAAACGAATGTACTTATGCAAAGGTACTATAATAACGAGATTACGAAAGAAGAGTTAACAGCCTGGATTAACGCAATGGCATATATATCAAACTTAAAGATATATATATTAAATCCTGATGCTTCAGTACTTCACAAAGTATCTGAATCAGAAGAAATGAGCATGAATATTCAAATAAAACAAGATATATTAAAAGTTATGGAAGGCGAAACTGTTAGTAGAATGAATGCAGTTTCATTAAACCAAGAAAGTAATCTTGTTTATGTTGGAATTCCTTTAACATATAACGATACTGTAAGTGGTGTTATTATGGCATTTTCGCCAATAACCGAAATGGAAGTATTAATAAGTGAAGTCTTAAAAATTATAGGTATTATCTTAGTGATAGTAATCCTTATAGGAACTATTGCAATTTTGCGTGTCTCTGTAAAAATTTCCGAGCCTATTACTGAAATAAGTAAATATGCAAGACGTATTGGTAAAGGAGAAGAAGTTCCAGATGTAGAGATTGCAAGTAATGATGAAATCGGAATGCTTGCTGCATCTTTTAACGAAATGAAAAGAGAGATTGCAGTTTCAGAGCAAATGAGAAAAGAAATTGTTGCGAATGTTTCGCATGAATTAAGAACTCCATTAACTTCTATAATAGGTTTTATAAAAGGAATTTTAGATGGAGTAATTCCAGTAGAAGATCATGAAAAATATCTATCTATTGTTTACAATGAGGCTAATAGACTAAAAGAGCTAACTAAAGATATCGTTGATGTTGCAAAACTTGAGTCTGGTAGCATATCATTAAATAAAGAAAAATTTAATTTAAATGAACTTACAAAAGAAGTTTATACAGAAATGGAAGAATTAGTAAAAGAAAAAAATCTTGAATTTATTCTTGAAGAGTTAAAAAGCGACATAAGCATATATGCAGATAAAGCAAGGATAAGACAAGTTCTTATAAATATAATAAATAACTCTATTAAGTTTACAGACAAGGGTTATATAAAAGTAGTATTAGATAGAGAAAAAGATAAAGCTTGTATAAGCATTGAAGATACGGGTAGTGGAATAAAAGAAGATAAAATAGCATATTTGTTTGATAAGTTTTATACAGCAAACGATTATGGTAATGCAACAAATGGTGCCGGACTTGGACTAAATATTGTTAAAAATATTGTTGACTTACATGGTGGCAGCATAGAAGTTTTGAGTACTGTTGGCAAAGGAACAAGAGTAAATATTAAAATTTAGAAAAAGGAAGTGATGATTAGTGAAAGCAGATTTTAAAATTATTTCTAGCATACTTATAGCTGTACTTACAGTTTTACTTGCCGTTGTTTTAATTTCATACTATAGAAAACCGTTAAAAATAAATACTGATATTTTAAATGATCCTACTTTGACTAATCGTAGCGAAATAGTAAATAATATAGGTCAAGAACATAAAAACGATTTAGTGAGTGGAGAACAAATAATTGAAAATACAAATCAGTCTGGGGAAAATAGTTCTGGAGAAAAGATAGACGATAATTCTCATATAATTTCGCCATCTAACAAGCCACGAAATGATGACAAGACGGTTATAATAACTTCTGATGACACTATGACGAATAAAGAAAAGAGACAAATTTTAACAGAGTTAGATACAACTCTTATGGAGCTTTTAGAGGCAGTAGATAAAGTTCAGACTGTAGATGAAACTCGTCTCGTAAATAAAGAAGAGAGTGGGGTGCAATAATGAAGAAATTATTTTATACTATTTCTTTGATTTGCATGCTTGCACTTTTTGGAAGTAATGTTTATGCGACAGAGATAAATACAGATATTCCAGAAATGAGTCTTGAACAGCTTATTATGAGCATGCAAGCAAGACAAGGAAAAGTTGATATAATAAAGAAAAATAATGTTCAAATTACAGATTTGAAAGAAGAGCTAAAAGCAAAAATCATAGTTGCAGCAGAAAAGGTAAATAGTTTAAAATTAAACATATCTAGTGGTACAGTTTCTATATCTGATAGCGAGATAAATGAGCTAAAAAGCCTTTTAGAATTTTTACAACAATCTACGAAAACATTAAATGAAGATACCGAAAAAGTTTCAAAGGAAATAGATGCGATACTTGATTTAATTCAAACAAGAGGTATGGATCTTGGACAGTATGACTTAATAATTGAGAAACAAAATTTGGTAATAGTAAACATGAAAGACATTTTAAAGAAAGTAAATCAGATTTAGAAAAGGTTATAGGTAATCCGAAAAACCTAAATATTCAATGTAAGGAAAAATACGATGTCATTTTTTGAAAAATTAAAACAAGGTTTAACAAGAACAAAAGAAGCAATAACTGGAAAAGTAAATGAAGTTTTTAGCAATTTTAGAAAAGTAGATGAAAATCTATTAGAAGAATTAGAAGAAGCACTTATCTTATCAGATGTTGGTGCTGAAACAGCTATGAAAATAGTAGATAATCTAAGAAAGAGAATTAAACTTGAAAAAATAGAAGATTCTGAAAAAGTTAAAGATGCATTAAAGGAAGAAATATATAAGATTTTGACAGAAAAGGATAATTCGTTAAATCTTTCTACAAAACCAGCTATAATGTTAGTTGTTGGTGTAAATGGTGCAGGCAAGACAACATCTATAGGCAAGATTGCAGCTAATCTAAAGGCAGAGGGTAAAAAAGTTTTGGTTGCAGCAGCAGACACTTTTAGAGCAGCTGCTATCGAACAACTAGAAGTTTGGACAGAGCGTGCTGGTGTTGATATAATAAAAAGACCAGAAGGTTCAGACCCTGCTTCTGTAGTTTTTGATGCTATTTCAAAAACTAAAAGTGGAGATTATGATGTAGTGATTATAGATACAGCAGGAAGATTACATACTAAAAAGAATTTGATGGACGAGCTTGGAAAAATGCAAAGAATTATTGATAGAGAGTTGCCAGATGCTGCTAAAGAAGTACTTATAGTGCTTGATGGAACAACAGGTCAAAATGCTTTGGTACAAGCCAAGGAGTTTTCAGAAGTAACAAACATTACTGGCATAATATTAACAAAGTTAGATGGTACAGCAAAAGGTGGAGTTGTAATTGGTATTTGTAGTGAACTAAATGTACCAGTAAAACTAATTGGTGTAGGAGAAAAAATAGAAGATTTGCAAGTATTTAATGCAGAAGAATTTGCTAAAGCATTATTTGAGTAAAATCTGTAAAAGATAAACATTAGGAGGTTTCTTAATGTTTATTTTTTTTAGAAGAAAGAAAAGTTTAGAAAATAAAATTGACGAAATATTAGAGGCGCTAAACGAAAAAAGCCTTAATAAATTTATGGAGATAATATCTTCACCAAGAAAATTATTTTGGCGAAACTTTATTGCTGGTATTGCCAAAGGAATTGGCATCGCCATTGGTTTCTCTCTTCTTGGTGCAATACTTATCTATTTATTAAGATATATCGTCATGCTAAATCTACCAGTTATCGGTGCCTTTTTGCGAGAAATCTGGGAAATTATGCAAAATGAGAGCTAGGACGGTATAAGAATTAGGGACGGAGGAAAATTCTCATTTTTGAGAAAAAGGGACGGACCTAAAAATTACATTAATTACTTTGAAATATTTGACTTATAAGTATCAGCTAAGTTTTATATTGCATTTTTTGTTGTTTTAAATTAAAATGTTTTTAGAAAGAAAATTGAAAAAGAGGTTTTAAATATGAAGATTGGATTTGTTTCATTAGGATGTAGCAAGAATCTTGTTGATACTGAAATGATGATTAAATTTTATCAAGACAAAGGAAATGAGATTGTGCAAAATCCTGCAGAAGCTGAGGTTATTATTATTAACACTTGTGGATTTATAGAGGCTGCCAAAAAAGAGGCAATTGATACTATTTTTGAGATGGCAAGATATAAAGAGTTTGGCAAGTGTGAGACTTTGATTGTCACAGGTTGCTTGGTTGAGAGGTATTTTGAAGAGCTACAGAAAGAGCTTCCAGAAGTTGATTTGTTTATACCAATTAGAGATTACGATAAGATTTTTGAAAAGCTTGATTTTAAAAATAGAACTATTACTACGGGAGATTTTGCTTATTTAAAAATTGCAGAAGGTTGTAGTAATAATTGTACATATTGTGCGATACCTTATATAAGAGGAAAATATGTTAGCAGACCTTTTGAAGATATAATCGAAGAAGCAAAAGAACTATATAAGGCAGGGTATAAAGAAATAATTGTAATTGCTCAAGATACAACTAAGTATGGAATTGATTTGTATGGTAAAGCAAGATTACCAGAGCTTTTAAGAGAGCTTTCAAAAATTAATTTTATTTGGATTAGATTTTTATATGCTTACCCAGAATCGATTACTGATGAGCTTATAGAAACTGTTAAAGATTGTGATAATGTTTGTAATTATTTTGATATCCCTGTTCAACATATTTCTGATACAGTTTTAAAAAGAATGGGAAGACATACTAATAGTGAAGCTATCTATGGTGTTATTTCTAAACTTAGAAGAAAAATACCAGATGTAATTCTTAGAACTTCTTTAATCGTTGGATTTCCAGGCGAGACTAAAGAAGATTTTGAAGAATTAAAAGAGTTTGTGAAAGCTACTAAGTTTGATAGACTAGGAGTTTTTAAATATTCTATTGAGGACGGTACACCTGCTGAAAAGCTTGATGGACATATGGATGAGAGTATAAAAGAAGAACGTAGAAATGAAATAATGGAGATACAGCAAAAAATTTCTAAAAAGAAAAATGAAGAAATTATCGGAAAAGAGCTTGAATGTAAGATTGATTCAAAAGCAGATTTGGGGTATATAGCAAGAAGCTATAGAGATGTCCCAGATGAAGATGGTCTTGTTTTTATAGAAACACCAAAAGAGCATCGTGCCGGTGATATTGTACTTGCAAAGGTAACAAATGCAGAAGAATATGATTTGATTGCAGAAGAAATATAGTTTAAGGAGGAATTTTTTTATGAATTTACCTAATAAAATAACGATAGCAAGAATTTTACTTGTGCCAATTATGATGTTAATGCCATACATTGGAATTACTGCAAAAACTAGCTTTGGACTTCCGATAGTTAATATAATTATTTTAATTATATTTTTAGTAGCATCTTTTACAGACTATTTGGATGGACACATAGCAAGAAAGAGAAATATAGTTACTAATTTTGGAAAGTTTTTAGATCCTATCGCAGACAAACTTTTGGTATTAGCTGCACTTGTAATGCTTGTAGAAGCTAGAATTATACCAGGTTGGATTCCAATAATTATAGCTGCAAGAGAATTTATGGTTTCTGCTATAAGAATGCTTGTAGCTACAGAGGGTAAAGTAATAGCAGCAAGCAAACTTGGAAAAATAAAAACAGTTACTCAAATGGTAGCTATATCACTCGCATTTTTAGACACTAATTATTTTATGAGCTTCGTATGTGGTGGGCTTACAGGCTTTGCACTTATTCTAAATATATTAATGTCAGTTGCTATGATACTTGCTGTCATTGCTACAATTTGGTCAGGTGTTGATTATTTTATGAAATCTAAAGACGTTGTATTGCAATCAAAATAGATAAAGTAAAGGGAAATTCGTACTTGTACAAATTTCCCTTTTGTGTTATACTAAAACGCGTAAATCTTTACTAGAAAGGGGAATTTATATGAGTGAAGAGAATATTAATAATTCACAAGTAGAAGAACAAGATTTAAACGAGCTTATGAAAATCAGAAGAGCAAAATTACAAGAATTACAAGAGAAAGGAAAAGATCCATTTCAGATTGTTAAATTTGATAATAGAGACAATAGTAAAGATATAAAAGAAAAATTCGTTGACCCGGTAGAGGGAGAAGAATATGAGCCAATGGCTGTTTCTATTGCTGGTAGACTTATGTCAAAAAGAGGCCATGGAAAGGCTACATTCTGCGATTTACAAGATATGTATGGTAGAATTCAAATATATGTAAAACTTGATGAAGTTGGAGCTGAAGCTTACGAAGAGTTTAAAAAATATGATTTAGGAGATATCCTAGGTATTACAGGTACAGTTTTCAAAACACATATGGGAGAAATTTCTATTAAAGTTAAAACTATTGAGCTTCTTTCTAAATCGCTAAGACCACTTCCTGAAAAGTATCATGGATTAAAAGATATGGATTTAAGATATAGACAAAGATACGTTGATTTAATCGTAAATTCAGAAGTTAAAGATACTTTTATTGCTAGAAGCAAGATAATTACAGGAATTAGATCTTACTTAAATAACAAAGGCTATTTGGAAGTTGAAACCCCTATACTAAACACAATTCCTGGTGGAGCTGCTGCACGTCCTTTTGTTACACATCACAATACATTAGATATAGATATGTATTTGAGAATTGCACCAGAGCTTTATTTAAAGAGACTTATCGTAGGTGGATTTGATAAAGTTTATGAGATGGGCAGACTTTTCAGAAATGAAGGTATGGACATTAAGCATAATCCAGAATTTACTACATTTGAGCTATATTCTGCTTATGAAGATTATAACGACATGATGGACTTGACTGAAGATTTGATTTCAACTCTTGCAAAAGATGTTTGCGGAGATACAAAAATTAATTATCAAGGAACAGATATTGATCTTACTCCACCTTGGAAGAGAATCACTATGATTGATGCTATTAAAGAAGTTACAGGTGCTGATTTTAATACTACAAATACAGACGAAGAGGCTCTTGCACTTGCTAAATCAATTGGTGTAGAAATAGAAGGCTTCCCAGTTAGAGGTCATATAATAAACGAAGTATTTGAAGCAAAAGTTGAAGAAACACTAATTCAACCTACATTTATCATGGATTATCCAGTAGAAGTTTCTCCATTAACTAAGAAGAAACCATCAGATCCAAGACTTGTTGAAAGATTTGAGTTATTTATAGGTGGAAGAGAATACGCAAATGCTTATTCAGAGCTAAATGATCCTATTGACCAACAAGAAAGATTTATGATGCAAATGGCAGAAAGAGAAGCTGGTAATGACGAAGCTAACATGATTGATGAAGACTTTGTTCAAGCTTTAGAGTACGGTATGCCTCCAACAGGTGGACTTGGAGTTGGCGTAGACAGGCTTATAATGCTTCTTACAAACTCTTATTCAATAAGAGATGTATTGCTATTTCCAACAATGAAACCACTTGCTTAATTAGTAAGTATTGTTCTATATTTTTTAGATTAAGAGGAGTATTATGAAAGAGAATTTGAGTGATTTTTTAAAGATAGCATATAAATATAATCGAGTAAAAGACTTAAATGAAGCTTTTGAAGAATATCCTGTGGAAGAAGAATGGCACAAAGGAAAAATTGAAAATGTTTTAGAAGAAAACTTTAGATGAAGGTGAATAAGAAAAGACGGTGAATTTTACATTCACCGTCTTTTTGTCATTCACAAAAAATACATGTAAAAATTAGAAATATGTGGTATAATACTTGTGGACTTATTTTATTTTTGAAATAGGAGGTATGTTTAATGTTTGGACGTAGTAGCCAGATGAATATCATTTTTATAATTATTTTGGTAATGATAGCTATAACTAGTAGTAGTTTTGATTTAGAGCAAACACTTCTTACATTGCCTGGCCTTATTTTGGCACTTACTTTTCACGAGTATGCACATGCTAAAATGTCAGATAGGCTAGGAGACCCAACACCTGCTGCACAAGGAAGACTTACACTTAATCCTTTTGCACATCTAGACCCATTAGGAACATTTTTCTTGATTTTTGCAGGTTTTGGATGGGGTAAACCAGTTCAAATAGATGAGAGATATTATAGAAATCCTACTCGTGACACGATGCTTGTCGCACTTGCGGGTCCGGTTAGTAATTTTATACAATCAATTATATGGTTTTTCGTGTTTGGAGCACTTGCAAAGTTTTGTCCTGAAAATCCTAGTCAAGCACTTGTAATATTATCAAGTATGGTGCTTTATGCTGCACTAATTAATGTATCTTTGGGTGTATTTAATTTATTACCTTTGCCACCACTTGATGGTTCAAAAATATTAAGATATTTTTTACACGGAAAAGCAAGAGAAGTTCTATACATGATAGAGCAGTATTCAACGATTATATTACTTGTGTTATTTGCTACAGATTTAACAAGCATAATAATTTCACCAATTATTGGATGGATCACAGAGGCTATGCTTTGGCTTGTTAATGCTTTTTATGGATTATTTTAATTATATAAATAAAGGGAGAATTTAAATGGAAAAAGATATATTAACACTTGGAATAGAGAGTAGTTGTGATGAAACTTCTGTTGCTGTAGTTAAAAACGGCAGAGAAGTTTTATCAAACGTTATTGCAACTCAAATAGATATTCATAAAAAATACGGCGGAGTTGTTCCAGAAATTGCTTCTAGAAATCATGTGGAAAATATCACATATGTAGCCAAGGAAGCACTTCAAAAATCTGGAGTTACTTTGGACGATATAGATGCTATATGCTGTACGTATGGCCCAGGCTTAGTTGGAGCTTTATTAGTTGGACTTTCTACTGCAAAGGCAATGGCTTATGCTTTAAATAAGCCGTTTGTAGGAGTTCATCACATAGAGGGACATATTGCAGCAAATTATATAACACATAAAGAACTAGAACCACCATATTTATGTTTGGTAGTTTCTGGTGGACACTCACATTTGGTTCATGTAAAAGATTACACTAAGTTTGAAGTGCTTGGAAAAACTAGGGATGATGCTGTTGGTGAGGCTTTTGACAAAGTCGCTAGAGTTGTTGGAATTGGTTATCCGGGTGGTCCGGTTATAGACAAACTTGCAAAAGAAGGTAAGCCTATCTATAACTTGCCACGTACACATTTTGAAAATTTAGATTTTAGTTTTAGTGGAATTAAAACAGCTGTAATCAATTTAGTACATAAAGAGGGCGACAATATAAATATAAATGATTTATGTGCAAGTTTTGAAGAAGCTGTTACAGACATATTAACTCAAAATTCATTAAAGGCAATGAAAGAGCTAGGAGTTAATAAAATCGCAATTGCCGGGGGCGTTTCAGCAAATAGTTATTTAAGAAACAGAATGCAAGAATTAGGTGAAAAAGAAGGCTTCAAAGTATATTATCCTGAACTAGTTTTATGTACAGATAACGCAGCGATGATTGCTTCTGCAGGATATTATAATTATATGGCGGGAAAATGTTCACCTTGGAATTTAAATGCCGTGCCTAATTTAAAAATTGGTGAATAATGAAACATGAAAGGAGCTTCATGAATGGCAATATATGCAATATCAGATTTCCATTTATCTTTGGGGATAGAAGCAAAACCGATGGATGTTTTTGGAACACATTGGACTAACTATGTTGATAGACTTAAAGAAAATTGGTTAAATGTAATAAAAGAAGATGATGTAGTGCTTATGGCAGGAGATTTTTCTTGGTCTACATATCTTGAAGACAGCAAACCAGATTTTGAGTTTTTAGAAAGTTTGCCAGGGAAGAAGATTTTGTTAAAAGGAAATCATGATTATTGGTGGACTACTTTAAAAAAGTTAAATGAATTTATTGAGGAAAACGACTTTAAATCTATTAGTTTTGTATATAATAATTCGATAGAACTTGAAAATGCTGTGGTTTGTGGAACTAGATATTGGGCTCACGAAGAAGCTTATGACAATGAAAAAATTTTTAATAGAGAGTGTGAAAGAGCTAAAATATCTTTAAAAAGCATACAAGAAACGGCAAATAAAAAGCCGATAATATTTATGACACATTATGCTCCAGATGAACGTATAATTGATTGTGTGAAGGATTTTGATATCAAATACTGGATTTATGGACATATACATAGTAATTACGAGGAAAACATAGTAAACGTTCCTGGAATTGAAACATATTTGACATCATGTGATTACTTGAATTTCAAACCATTACGCATAATGTAATAACTTAGCTAAAAAGTACTTGGAATATGTTGACAAATGTGTTATAATACAAAAATGCATAATAAATAAGTAAAGGAAGGATTTTTAAGATGAACGTAAAAGTAGAAGAATTAGAAAATAGTGAAGTTAAACTAGAGATAACAGTAAGTGCAGAGAAATTCGAAGATGGAATGAACAAAGCTTTCTTCAAGAATGCAAAATATTTTTCAGTTCCGGGTTTTAGAAAAGGAAAAGCTCCAAGAGCTAGAGTTGAAAAGTATTATGGAGAGCATGTTTTATACGAAGATGCTTTTAACGAAATTGCACCAGAAATATACGAAGAAGCATTAAAAGAAAATAATATAGAAGCAGTAGCAAGACCAGAGATTGATATTACACAAATTGGAAATGGTAAAGATTTAATTTTTACAGCTATTGTTACAGTTAAACCAAAGGTTGAACTTGGCAAATACAAAGGCATCAAAATCGAAAAGAAAGAATATCCGGTAACAGACGAAGATGTTGATAATGCTATCAAAGCTATGGCAGAAAAAAATGCTAGAATTATAACTTGTGATGATGATAAAATTCTTGAAAAAGGAGATACAGCTGTTATTGATTTTGAAGGTTTTGTTGGTGGAGAAGCTTTTGAAGGTGGAAAAGGTGAGAACTATTCATTAGAAATTGGCAGCAATACATTTATCCCAGGTTTTGAAGATCAACTAATCGGTCTTAAGAAAGGTGAAGAAACAGATGTAAATGTTAACTTTCCAGAAAACTATTTTTCTAAAGAATTAGCTGGAAAGCCTGCTACTTTTAAAGTAAAAGTAAACGAAATCAAGACAAAAGAATATCCAAAGATGGATGATGAGTTTGCTAAAGATGTTAGTGAATTTGATACTTTAAAAGAACTTAAAGCTGATACAAGAGCTCACTTAGAAGAAGAAAATAGTAGAAGAGCTAAATATGAAATGGAAGAAGATGCTATCGAAGAAGTAACTCATAGTGCTAAAATCGATATCCCTGCAAAAATGTTAGATGCAGAGATCGATGGATACATACATGATATGAATCATCGTTTAGAGCATCAAGGAATGACACTTGATATGTATATGCAAATGATGAACACAGATTTAGCTTCTGTAAGAGATGGGTTCAGAGGTAAAGCTGAACACAATATCATGACAAGACTTGTTCTTGAAGCTATTTTCGAAGCAGAAAAAATTGAAATTACTGACGAAGATATAAATAAAAAATTAGCTGATGTTGCAAAAGAATATGGTAGAGATGCTGAAGAATTTGTCAAAAAAGCAAATGACCAAGTAAAAGAGTTCGCAAAAGAAGAACTTAAATATGATTTGGCTGTTAAATTTATTATGGATAATGCAAAATAATGTTATATTTTTCAATTTGTGGATATAATTAAGTTTGTATCCACAAATGATTTTATAATATTTAGATTGTTTGTAGATTTATTTATACAAAAGGAGGAGATTATTAAGTATGATAACAAATGATTTAGTGCCTTATGTTGTAGAGCAAACGAGCCATGGAGAAAGATCTTATGATATTTTTTCTAGACTTTTAAAGGATAGAATTATATTTATTGGAGATGAAATTACTGATGCAACTGCAAGTGTAGTTGTTGCACAGCTTTTGTTCTTAGAGTCAGAAGACCCAGACAAAGATATTCACATATATATAAATAGCCCTGGTGGCAGTGTTACTGCTGGTATGGCAATTTATGATACAATGAATTACATCAAACCTGATGTTTCAACTATATGTGTTGGCTTAGCTGCAAGTATGGGAGCATTTTTACTTTCAGCAGGTAAAAAAGGTAAGAGATTTGCTCTTCCAAATTCAGAAATAATGATACATCAACCACTAGGTGGTGCAAAAGGTCAAGCATCAGATGTTAAAATACATGCAGAATTTTTACTTAAAACTAGAGATAAATTAAATAAGATTTTAAGTGAAAATACGGGTAAGCCTTTAGATATAATAGAAAAAGATACAGACAGAGATAACTTTATGACTGCAGAAGAGGCTATGCAATATGGTCTTATAGATAAAGTTATGGAAAGATAGATAAAAATTTACTTTAGACTTAGTTTTTTTACTTGTGCTTTTGCACATCAAAAATTAAGTCTTTGTCTGTTAAAAGAGGTTTTTACAAAAGATAAAAAAAGAGAGGAGTGGAGTTTTAATGGCAAAATACGAAGACAAAAAAACAGTTAGATGTTCTTTTTGTGGTAAAGCACAAGAAAATGTTAAACGTATAATTGCAGGACCAGGTGTTTATATTTGTGATGAATGCGTTGGTTTATGTTCAAATATCATTGAAGAAGAGTTTGAGGAAATGTGCACAGAAGAAAAAGCACAAGAAAATCAGTCTCTTAGTCCAAAAGAAATAAAAGAAAAATTAGATGAGTATGTTATCGGGCAAGATGAAGCAAAGAAATCTTTAGCTGTTGCCGTATATAATCATTATAAAAGAATAAATAATATTGATGCAAAATCTGATGACGTAGAAATTCAAAAGAGCAATATATTAATGCTTGGTCCTACTGGATGCGGAAAAACATATTTAGCACAAACGTTGGCTAAGATATTAAATGTACCTTTTGCTATTTCAGATGCTACAGCTCTTACAGAAGCTGGTTATGTTGGTGAGGATGTGGAGAATATTCTTTTAAAACTTATTCAAGCAGCTGACTACGATATAGAAAAAGCACAAAAAGGTATTATTTATATAGATGAAATAGATAAGATTGCCAGAAAATCTGAAAACGTTTCTATTACAAGAGACGTAAGTGGTGAAGGTGTTCAACAAGCATTACTTAAAATTATTGAAGGTACTGTTGCATCTGTTCCACCACAAGGAGGAAGAAAGCATCCACAACAAGAATTTATTCAAATTGATACAACAAATATTTTGTTTATTTGTGCAGGTGCTTTTGAAGGATTAGATAAAGAAATTGGTGCAAGAATAGGAAAAACAGGTTTAGGTTTTGGAGTAGAAGTACCTAAAAAAGATGATAGTAATGTTTCGCAGATGCTTGAAAAACTATTACCACAAGATTTGGTTAGATACGGTCTTATCCCAGAATTTATCGGAAGATTACCAGTAATAACTACTGTTCAACCACTTAGCAGAGAAGCATATATCGATATACTTTCTAAGCCTAAAAATGCACTTTTAAAACAATATAAAAAGCTTTTTGAATTAGATGGAGTAAAGCTTGAATTTGATAAAGATGCACTAGAAGCTATAGTAGATAAAGCTATTGAAAGAAAAACAGGTGCAAGAGGTTTAAGAGCTATACTTGAAGAAACAATGCGTGATGTTATGTTTGAAATTCCTACAAATAAAAATATTGTTGAATGTGTTATAACACGTGAAACTGTAAAAAATGGGGCAGAGCCAAAATTAACTTATAATGAAGTGAAAAAGGCAACTAGAAAAACGAATAAATCTGTAAAAGAGAAAGAGGAAAGTAACGTAGAATCAGCATCATAAGGAGGTCGCTTATGAACGAGTACAAAGTAGGAGATATAGTAGAAACAAAAAAGCAACATCCTTGTGGCAGTAAGACTTGGGAGATTACCAGAGTGGGAGTTGACTTTAAGTTAAAGTGCACAAATTGTGGTCATGTAATAATGGTAGAACGAGAAAAGGCACTTAAGATGATTAAAAGAATAGCAAATTAGTTAAAAGAAAAACTTGGTTTGCGATAAGCTTTGCAAAATGTATAATAAATAAAAATACAAAGTGGTGACGAAACTTTCTTTCGCCACCACTTCGCTTAATATATGTCAAGTAGAAGCACATACCAAACATATATTGATATGTGCCTACTACATTTCAGACGCTTCCATACAAAGCTCCTTTTAAAAATATATTTCTACTAACTAGATACATTACCGGACACTACAAACCATCAACGGAATCTTCTCCTCCAGCCTAGTGAACACTACAACTTGATATCAGTGGAACCTCTTCCATCTGTACCAGCCATCAATATCTGTTAGATTGTATTAATTATAGCATTGTTTACATAAAAAGTCAATATATTTTTATTAAACTTTATTATATAGAATTATTATTCAAAATTAAATTAGCCAAAAGCTTCATATTACTTTTTCTTAAATTAAAATAGGAATTATAATATAAAAAAAAGCAGGTAAAATGAAATGAACCCAAAATGTTAGACAAAAAGTTTAACAAGGAGGGTTCATTTTTTATGTCAAAATATTCAAAAGAATTTAAAATTAAAGTAATTGAATATTACTTGAGTCATGATTATGGGTATATGAAAGTAGCAAAACATTTTAAAATTAATTATGAACATTTAAGAAAGTGGGTAAAAAAGTATCAAGAGCATGGATTAGAAGGATTATCAAGAAATAAAATAGCATATGATGGAAATTTCAAACAATATGTAGTAGAATATATGCATGAAAACCATTTATCATTAGCAGAAACATGTATACAATTTAATTTAGGGAATCATTATGTTGTTAGTAGATGGGAACGCATATATTATGAGGAGGGACCACAAGCGCTATACAAGGAGCAACGTGGCAGAAATAAGAAAATGAGTTCTAAACCAAGAAAAAAGAAATTATCTAAAGAAGTAGAAGAAGATTTAATTGCAGAGAATCAAAGACTCAGAATGGAGAATGAATACTTAAAAAAATTAAATGCCTTAGTTCAGGAAAGAATCAAGCGAGAGAACAAGAGAAAGTAATTGTTGTCAATGAATTAAGGCAGAAATATAGCTTGAAAGAATTATTAAAATTAGCAAATATAGCAAAAAGTACATTTTATTACCATTTAAACAATCTAAATAAAGAAGATAAATATAAAGAATTAAAAGATGAGATATTCTCAATATTTCATGAAAACAAAGGAAGATATGGTTATAGAAGAATAACATTGGAATTAAAAAATCGAGGATATAAAATAAATCATAAAACAGTTTCGAGATTAATGAATATGCTAGGATTAAAAAGTATACAAAGACCAAAGCGAAGATACAGTTCATATAAAGGAACAGTAGGAAAAATAGCAAATAATTTATTAAAAAGAGATTTTGGGGCTGATAAACCAAATGAAAAATGGGCTACAGATATAACAGAATTTAAAGTAAATAACGAAAAGTTGTGCTTATCTCCAATAGTAGATTTATTTAATGGAGAGGTAGTAAGCTTTAACTTATCGAGACATCTAGTGTTTCACCAAATAGTAGATATGCTAGAGAAAGCTTTTAGTAAAATACCAAATAATACTAATTTAATACTACACTCAGATCAAGGATGGCAATATCAAATGAAGCAATATCAGTATTTATTAGAGCAAAAGGGAATTAGACAGAGTATGTCAAGAAAAGGAAATTGTTTAGATAATGCTTGTGCAGAGAACTTTTTTGGAATATTAAAATCAGAACTTTATTACATAAAAGAAAAAGAATATAAAAATATAGAAGAATTAGAAAAAGATATAATTGAATATATAGAATATTATAATAACAGAAGAATTAAGAGCAAACTAAAAGGAATGTCCCCTGTTCAATACAGAGAACATTCCCAGTTAGTAGCCTAATTTATACTGTCCAACATTTTGGGTTCAGTACAAAAAACCTGCTTTTTTAGGTATTTAATTCGAAAGTGCGTAACGTCGCACAGTGGCAAGAGAGATAGAAAACTGCTCGGAAATTTCACTTAAAGACATGCCATTCAAGTAAAATTTCTTAATTGCTTTTTTCTCTTCCTCACTCAAGCGCTCACCGGTATATCTGCTTTGGCTTCGATCGTTAGCTTCTCGCATCATTTCGTCGGGTATGAGCTTTCGTACGAAATTGGAAGACTTCTTGATACGTACTGCAATACTATCGACCGAATAACCAAGCAAATACATTTTGGTTACTAAGTTTCTGATATACTCATCAGGGGTTGTAGTTGCGAATCTCAAGAATTCCATAGGAAACTTGTAATCCTTGAGCAAATCTTCCACAAGAAGATTTCCATGTCGATTAAGCTCAATGTACAAGTGCAAGAGAGTAGAGACATTGGCATCCTCAAAGGTCTTGGCAATTAGGCTGAAATCGATTTGTTTGCCAGGAGTATTTTGAGAAATAGTATCTGTTTTTTGTTTGTTATCCTCCTTTTTTACGGATGTTTGAGGAGGTACTTCCTCTTCGAGCTGTGGCAGAGGTGCCTCAGAATCTTTAATAGTGTCACAAGATACTTTCTTTCCTGTTTGTCTAAGTTCAACACCATTCTCAATCAGAATATTTCTTAGAGTCTGAAAAGAAAGGTGGAACCTTCTTTGCAAGTTTTTGAATGAGGTTGTTCGATATTCTCGAACAATTCTCTGTATCTCTTCATCAGAGATTTTTTTATACTTGCTAGAATGTACTAAATCAGAGTCATTTCCTTCACCTGAGTAATCTGAATTTTCGGATTCATCCTCATCATCTTCTTCGTCAGTACTAGTTTCTTCATGCGATTCCGTAGCTACCTTGTTGAACCGTTTGGAATAGGATGCCTTGATTACAATTCTCTCTTTTTCTCCAACGGTGACAGAAACGCAAATTCCGTCTTCGGCTTTGATCAGGAAATTACAATTCATACAATCCCTCCTAATTTTTTGTCTTACATTTGTTCGACGCGTATGTAACAATAAACCATGACTATATTAACATAATTTGGATTAAAAGTCAAGTTGTTATGATAATATGGCTTGCCTTATGATTAGATAACACAAAAAAGGTTGTAGCTTTTACTTATTATTTTTTGATTTTTCACTTTAATTTTTAATGTGCATGTGATAAGATTTTTATGTCGAAAAACGAAAGATGGAGGCAGTTAGAAAGTGGAAAATAATGGTTTTAATTGGAATGAAGTTGTAGATTTTTTTTCTAAGAAATATGTTTCTTCACGAGCAGCATTTACTGGTAGTGAAGCTTATATAAATAATAATGTTATAGAGGTTAATTTAAAGTCAAAAAGTAAGTTTATGATGCTTTCAAGAAATATGGATAAGCTTATTTCAGATTTTGTTATGAATTCTAGTGGAAGTAGATATGAAGTAAAGTTTAATGAACCAGATTCTTTTGATGTTATTCCAAAACAAGATGAGATTATAAAAAAGATGATGGAAGAAAATATGGCTAGACAAGCTGAGCTTGCAGCACAAAGAGAGTCAGAGACACATAGTAAAAAAGTAAATGGAATGCCTGATGGATATGGTACAAAAGCACAATCAAACAATATAAATGATGCAGACATTCCTAATTGGCAACCACCCACAGATAGCGACATTGCTGGTAATAGTGCACCAGCACAGCAATATCCACCAAAACAGGCTACACAAAACTCTTGGCAGGGCGGAAATAATTGGCAAGGTGGACAAAATGGCGGTGCGCCTAGAAGGGCTCCGAAAAAGAAAAATTTAGACATGGTTGAAGACATAGAAAAACTTATTTATAAAGGTTGGAGAGAGACGCAAAATCCAAAGAATATGAGAATTGTCGATTTTTCTCCAGAACAACCAGGTGTAATTATAAAAGGTAAGACAAGTAATTATGAAAGCAGAGAGACGAAAAACGGCGGATACCTTATTTCGTTTGATATATATGATGGAAGTAGTTCAATAAATGTTAAAGCTTTTTTAAAAGCAAATGAGTACGAAGAAGTGCATCCTAAAATGAAAGGCTGTCCACCAGTTAGATTGATAGGAACTTACGAATATAATAACTTTTCTAGAGAATTCGGTGTAATTGCAGATATGATAGAAGAAACTACATGGGAAGAGAAAATTCGTATGGATAATGCACCAGAAAAAAGAGTAGAGTTACACATGCATACTCAAATGAGCCAGATGGATGGAATGACTTCTGCAACAGCATTAATAAAGAGGGCAATAAAATGGGGACATAAAGCAGTAGCTATAACAGATCATGGTGTTGTTCAAGCATTTCCTGAAGCAAAGAAAGCTATTAAGGATTCGGACTTAAAGGTCTTATATGGAGTTGAAGCTTACTTATCGCCAGATAGATTTACTTCGATAATTAACCCGGGCGATCAATTATTAAAGGATGTTACGTATTCTGTTTTAGATATCGAGACTACAGGACTTTCAAAGAATACAGATAAAATTACCGAGTTCGGAATTATAAAAGTTAAAAATGGTGAAAGACTTGGCGAGTTTGAATGTTTTGTAAATCCTGAAAAAGAGATACCTCAAAGGGTTGTGGAAGTTACGAATATTACAAATGATATGGTTAAAGATGCTGAAACAATCGATAAAGTTTTGCCAAAAGTTTTGGACTTTGTAAAGGATACAGTCCTAGTTGCACACAATGCTACTTTTGATATCGGCTTTATCAAGCACAATGCAGACCAGTTAGGGCTTGAGTTTAACCCTACATACATCGACTCTTTGCCACTTGCAAAAGAGTTATTTCCACATTTTAAAAAGTTTAAACTTGGAATTATTGCAGATAATTTAGGTATAGAAGTAGATGTAGCACATAGAGCTTTAGCGGATGTTGATACACTTGTAAAAGTAATGGAAGTAATGCTAAAAATGCTTGATGAAAAGGGAATAACAAAACTATCTGAGGTTGATGATAAACTAGCTGGAGATATTAACTTTACTACACTTCCTACATATCATGCGATTGTTCTTGCTAAAGATAAAGTTGGACTTAAAAATTTATATAAATTGATTTCAATTTCAAATCTTGATTACTTTTATAAAAAGCCTAGAATGTTAAGAAGTATTTTACAAAAACATAGAGAAGGTTTAATTTTAGGAAGCGCATGTGAGCAGGGAGAACTTTTTAGAGCTATTGTAGAGGGAAAGTCTGATGAAGAATTAGAAGAAATTGCAAGTTTCTATGATTATCTAGAAATTCAGCCACTTGGAAATAATATGTTTATGGTCAGAGATGGCACAGTTAAAGGAATTAATGATTTAATAGCTTTTAATAAAAAAGTTGTTGAGATTGGAGATAAGTTAAACAAACCAGTTGTGGCAACTTGTGATGTACACTTTATGGACCCAGAAGATGAGATTTATAGAAGAATTTTGCAAGCTGGTCAAGGCTATGATGATGCAGATCAACAAGCACCATTATATTTTAGAACTACAGAGGAAATGCTTAAAGAATTTGAATATTTAGGTAAAGAAAAAGCTTATGAGATTGTTGTAACTAATACAAATAAAATAGCAGATATGTGTGAAAAATTTAGTCCTATTGCAGACTATAAGGCTGCGCCTTATATCGAAGGTTGTGAAAATACGATTAGGGAACTAACTATGAAAAGAGCACATGAATTATATGGTGATCCACTTCCAGAAATAGTTCAAAATAGAATAGATAAAGAGCTCGATTCTATAATAAAAAACGGATTCTCCGTAATGTATATCATAGCTCAAAAACTAGTTGCTAAGTCTAATGAAGATGGTTACTTGGTTGGCTCAAGAGGAAGTGTTGGTTCTTCTTTTGTGGCGAATATGACGGGTATAACAGAGGTTAATTCTTTACAACCACATTACAGATGTCCTAACTGTAAGTATTCAGACTTTACTGATTATGGAGTAAAAAATGGTTTCGACCTGCCAGATAAAGATTGTCCAAAGTGTGGTCATAAATTAGATAAAGATGGTATGGATATACCTTTTGAAACGTTCCTTGGTTTTGATGGAGATAAAGAGCCAGATATAGACCTTAACTTTTCAGGAGAATATCAAGCAAAAGCTCATAGATATACAGAAGTTATTTTTGGTAAAGGCACTACATTTAAAGCTGGAACAATAGGCACTATAGCCGATAAGACAGCTTATGGATATGTAAAAAAATATTATGAAGAAAGACATATTCCAATAAATAATGCGGAAGTAATAAGACTTGCACAAGGTTGTACAGGAGTTAAGAGGACTACTGGTCAGCACCCAGGAGGAATTATAGTTGTTCCTGTTGGAAATGAGATATTTGAATTTTGTCCTGTACAACATCCAGCAGATGATCCAAATACAGATATAAAGACAACCCACTTTGATTATCACTCAATAGACCAAAACCTATTGAAACTAGATATATTAGGTCATGATGATCCTACAATGATAAGAATGTTACAAGATATAACAAAAGTAGATCCACAAAAAATTCCACTTGATGATAAGAAAACGATGTCTATATTTAGTTCTACAAAAGCATTGGGCGTAACTGAAGATCAGATACATTCACCTGTGGGAACATTTGGAATTCCTGAATTTGGAACTAAGTTTGTAAGAGGAATGCTAGTTGATACTATGCCTACGAAATTTGAGGAGTTGCTTAGAATTTCTGGACTTTCTCATGGTACAGATGTGTGGCTTAATAATGCTCAATCGCTTATTGAAGCAGGTACTATAAAACTAGAAGATGCTATATGTACACGTGACGATATTATGCTTTATCTTATAAAGAAAGGTATGCCACCGAAACCATCATTTAAGATAATGGAATGTGTTCGTAAAGGAAAAGGATTAACAGAAGAACAAGAAACATTGATGCGTGAAAATGATGTACCTGATTGGTATATAGATTCATGTAAAAAAATTAAATACATGTTCCCAAAAGCACATGCTGCAGCATATGTAACGATGGCATTTAGAATAGCTTGGTTTAAAGTGCACATACCGATGGCATATTACACGGCATATTTTTCAATAAGAGCAGATGCTTTTGATAGCGAATACATGATACATGGCAAAGAAAAAGTTATCAATAAAATGAGAGAAATAGATGCTGAGGGAAATGCAGCAACAGCAAAAGATAAGGATATGTATTCAACACTTGAAATAGTACTTGAGATGTATGAAAGAGGTATAAAATTCTTGCCGATAGATTTATATGAATCAGATGCAACTAAATTTATAATGGAAGAAGACGGAATAAGACCACCTCTAAATAGTATCGCAGGACTTGGAAATGTTGCTGCACTAAACATACAAAATGCACATCAAAAAGAAGGAAAATTTATGTCAGTAGAAGAACTAAAAATAAGAGCTGGTGTAGGCAAATCAGCAGTAGAACTTCTAGAAAAAGCAGGTTGTTTAAAAGGTATGACATTGAGTAATCAGATGAGTTTGTTTACATTTTAGTAATTATAGAACTTAGTCAAGTATTTATGCTTAAAAACTTGACATAAGTTCTTTTTTATCCTTGAAAATACCGATGTTTTGATATATAATTATCAATGATTATTTTATATGAAAAGGGGATTTTCATGGAGGAACTTGCTAAGGTATTACCTAAGATGAAGAAGTTTGATGCGTATATAAATGATGTAAAAAAAGATAATTTTCCTATCTTTCTTTCTGGACTTTCAGATAGCCAAAAGGTACATTTTGCATACTCTACAAGATTTTATACTGAAAGACCTATATTAATCATAACGTATAATGACATTCAGCTTAAGAAAATTTACGAAGATTTGAAATTTTTTGAAGATGAAGAAATTTTGCTTTTTCCAAAAAGAGAAGTTGTTTATTACGATATCGATACGATGAATAAAGATGTTACTATGGATAGGCTTAGTATTTATACTAAGCTTTATGAAAGTAGTGCAAAAGTTATTTTGACTAGTATTGAAGCTTTGATGCAAAGGACGATTTCTAAAAATAAGCTTTTTGAAAAAGTTTTGCAATTAGAGGTTGGAAAAGAAGTTTCTTTAGATACATTAAAAGAAAGCCTAAATGATTTAGGTTATGAAAGAACAGATATGGTAGAGGGTCGTGGTCAATATACGGTAAGAGGTGGTATCATAGATTTCTTTCCACTTACTACTAAAAACCCTGTAAGAGTTGAATTTTGGGGAGATGAAATTGACTCTATTAGATTTTTCGATGTTGAATCTCAAAGAACAGTAGAACCTCTTAAAGATATTAGCGTTTTCCCAGCAGAGGAATATTTAGTTGATAAAAACGATTTAAATAGCATTGGTGATGAAATCTTAAAAACATATCCAAATGCTATTTCAGATGTTGAAGCTATTAAGAATGGAAATTATCTTACGAAGATAGATAAGTATTTTAAATTCTTTTATAAAGAAACATCTAATTTGCTTGACTATATTAGTAAAAACACTATTGTATTTTTAGATGAACCATCTAGAATCGCTCAAAAGGCTCAAACTATAGAGTATGAAAACAAAGAGATTATAGAGCAATATTTAGATAAAAATAAAATTATTCCTAGTTATACGGAGTCTATGACTCTTTGGGATGATATTAATTTTGAACTTGAAAAGAAAAATATTATAAATCTCGAGAGAACAGATACTATGCATGCAAAAAGAAACGGATACAGTTTTAACTGTAGGGAGGTGAGCTTTTTTCGTGATTCAGTGGATATATTTGTACAGGAAGTACAAAAGCAGCTTGAAGACGGAAAAGAGCTTTTAATCCTAGGTGGAACTGTATCAAAAGCACGTGGTATTGCAACTATGCTTTTGGAACACGGCGTTTCAGCCACTTTCTTAGAAAAATTAGATATTAACTTTTTGCTACCTAAAAAAGTTTTAGTTATTCCAGGTAATCTTTCGGAAGGTTTTGAATATGTTGATATAGGCTTGGTTGTTGCTGTTCAGAGTATTGGAGCAAATAAAGAAGCTGTTAAAAGAAGTTATAAACCACAAGTATTTAAAGAGAGCAAAAAGGTTGTTTTTGCTGACTTGAATGTTGGAGACTATATAGTTCATTCTGTACATGGAATTGGACAATATATGGGCATTAATACACTTTCTGTAGATGGTGCAAAAAAAGATTATATAAAACTTAGATATAAAGATGATGGTGTTTTATATATTCCAACAAATCAGTTAGACAATATAAGAAAATATATTGGTAGTGGCGATACAGCACCAAAACTAAATAAATTAGGCAGTAAAGATTTCGCTAAAACTAAAGCTAAGGTAAAAGCATCTCTTAAGGATATTGCAAAAGGACTCATTGAGCTTTATGCTAAAAGAAAACAGGAAAAAGGGTATAAATTTTCACCTGATACTGTTTGGCAAAATCAATTTGAAGAGGCTTTTCCTTATGAAGAAACTGAGGATCAACTAAGGTGTATAGAAGAAGTAAAAAAAGATATGGAAAGCGATATGCCTATGGATAGACTACTTTGTGGTGATGTTGGATACGGAAAAACAGAAGTTGCAATTCGTGCAGCCTTTAAAGCTGTTATGGACGGTAAACAGGTTGCGTATCTTGTACCTACTACGGTTTTGTCAGAGCAACAATTTAATGAGTTTAGAAATAGAATGAAAGATTTTCCTGTTAAGATAAATGTCTTAAATAGGTTTAAATCTGCAAGGGATAAAAAGGAAGTTTTAAGACAATTAAGAACAGGTGAGTTAGATATAATTATAGGAACTCATAGGATAGTTCAAAAAGATATTGAATTTAAGGATTTAGGATTGCTTATAATCGATGAGGAGCAACGTTTTGGAGTAAAGCATAAGGAGGCTATTAAAAAATTAAAAAATAATGTGGATGTCTTAACTATGACAGCTACACCTATTCCAAGAACTTTACATATGTCGGTTGTTGGAATTAGGGATATGAGTGTTATTTATGAACCACCAAAAAATAGAATTCCGGTTCAGACTTATGTTTTAGAATATGATGAAGAGGTTATTAGAGAAGCTATAATAAAGGAAATTGGTAGGGGTGGACAGGTATTTTATTTATATAATCGTGTAGAGGGAATCGAAAAGAAAGCTTCAGAGATTTCAAAACTTGTACCAGAAGCAAGAGTAGCATTTGCTCATGGTCAGATGGAAGGTAGAGAACTTGAAGATATAATGAAAGCTTTTATGGATAAAGAGTTAGATGTAATTGTATGTACTACTATTTTGGAATCTGGTATAGATATTCCAAATGCAAACACTATAATAATTGAAGATGCAGATAGACTTGGACTTTCACAGTTGTATCAAATTCGAGGAAGGGTCGGACGTAGTGATAGAAAAGCGTATGCATATATAACTTATAGACGAAATAAGCTTTTATCTGAAGCTTCAGAGAAAAGATTGAAGGCAATAAAAGAGTTTACAGAATTTGGAAGCGGCTTTAAAATAGCACTTCGAGATTTAGAAATACGTGGTGCCGGTAATATTTTAGGACCTGAACAACACGGACATATGGAAGCGGTGGGTTATGAAATGTATTGTAAACTGCTTGAAGAAGCTGTTAAAGAAATGCAAGGTGAGGCTGTTTTAGAAGAAGTTGATACACAAATTGATTTAAATGTTACGGCATATATACCAGATACGTATATTGAAAATATCAATCAAAAGATTGAGGCTTATCAAGATATTGCTAATATAAGTGATGAAAATGAGATAATAGATATTATAGATGCTTTGATAGATAGATATGGTGAAGTTCCAAAAGAATGTGTAAATCTACTTGAAATTGCAAGAATAAAAATATACGCAAGAGCCCTTAAGGTTTTGGCTATAAAGCAGACTGGCAAAAATGTTGTCATTAAATTTAGTAGTGAAGAATTTATTATGGATAAGGTTCAAGTTTTAATAGATTTATACAAAGGTGACCTTATGTTTTCAACAGGTGTTACACCATATTTAACTTTAAAGTTGCAAAGCAAAGAAGATAGTGATATATTAAATGATGTATTAAAATTACTTAAGATTGTGAAAGGATGATTTAAATAATGGATAAGAAAACAGGTATTATAATTGGAGTATTAGGAGCTATCGTTTTGATTTTAGTATTGGTAGTGTTTGGATTAGAAACAAAGTCTACAGGACTTACTTCTAGTGATGTTTTAAGAATTAATAATGAGATATATTCAAGAAGTGAGTTTGAAGACTTTTTAAGGTATACTCTTTACAAAAATGATGGTGAAATAAAAATAGACGAAGAAGATGAAGACACAGCACACGCTTTAGAAGAGGGCACTTCAAAAGAAGAAATTTTTAAATCAAATACATTAAATTCTTTTTATCAAATGAAGGTTTGTGAGCTAGTTGCAAATGACAAGAATATTGTAGTTGAAGCAGAAAAGTTAGAAGAGATTAGCGGAGATTTTGAAAAAAACAAAGAAAAGTTAGAAAAGTTTGGATTGGGTAAAGAAAGCTTTGTTAATATAGAAAAAGGACAAGCTGTAGTTCAAATGATTTCAAATGAACCTAGCAAATATTTAACACTTCCAGATGGTGTTTATGATGAATATTTAAAACAATTTTCTGGCGATGATTTGAAATCTTACACTTATAGAATGATACAAGTAAGTTATACAGCAGACAAAGTTTCTGGTGAAACTTCAGGAGAATCTGGCGAAGTAGTTCCAGGAAACAGAGCAGAAAAAGAAGCATATATGAACGAGATCGTTGCAAGAATTAAGTCTGGTGTATCTTTTGAAGAAGCTGCTGAAAGCGGAGATAATAGACTTATATTTGTTGGTAATGGAATACAATTTGCTAAGAGCATAGAAGAAAATGCAGCAGGATTTTTACTAGAACAAAAATTAAATAATGAAGATGCTCTAAAGGCAGTAAAAAATGCTAAAGATGGTGAAATGACAGATGTTATAGATACTGGCGATGCTTTTGAAATATATTTAGTAGAAAAGGTTCAAGATGGAATTGTTGGAAAAGCAAAAGATGAACTTATTGAACTTATGATTTCAAGTTATGCAAAAGATTTGATTTACCAATATGTAAAGGATATGGAAGTAAATAATGCAGCACTAGCTAGAATTAAAATTAGATAATGTTTTGTGCCGTGATTTTTCTTAAGTCACGGCACGTATTTTTTTATTAGCAAAGGAGAATGTGATTTGATTACAAGTAAAACTAATGAACTTATTAAACATGTTAAGTCGTTACATCAAAAGAAATTTAGAGATGAGTATAAAGAGTATTTTGTAGAGGGAGTAAAGCTTATAAATGAAGCAATTTCTGAAAATAAAGAGATAAGAAAAATTTTAATTTGTGATGAGCTTTTGAGAGAAGAGTTTTCTATACCAAGTGAGGATATTGTTGAATATGTGGCAAAAAATGTTTTTGAATATGTTTCTGATACTCAAAGTCCACAAGGTATTTTGGCTGTAATTAAGATGGATGAGTTTAATGGAGAGGTATGTGAAAATACCGTTTTTGCTCTTGACGATTTACAAGATCCTGGAAATTTAGGAACGATTTTAAGGAGTTTAGATTCGGCTGGGATTAATACTTTGTTACTTTCTAAGGATACGGTGAATTTATATAATCCTAAGGTTATTAGGAGCACAATGGGAGCTATTTTTAGGGTAAAGGTTTTGGATAATTTGAATTTGAAAGAGGAGTTACTTAAATTAAAAAAGGCTGGATATAAGGTGGTCATAACATCGCTTGATACTAACGAAATGCATTATAATTTGAATTTTAGTGATAGGCTTGTAATTGTTATAGGCAATGAGGCTAAGGGGGTTAAAAAAGAAATTCAGGACTTGGCTGATATTAAGGTTAAGATTCCTATGCTTGGTAGGACGGAGAGTCTTAATGCTAGTGTGGCGGCTAGTGTGATTGCGTATGAAAAAGTTAGACAACAAGTCTACCATTAACTTAATCAAGCTTTTGCCGGTTTTGATAAGAGTTAGTTATGAAAAAACGAATTTGCACTAGCTGCTGCAGAATTGGAGTATTAAAGATAAAAGAGGTAATAAGATGTATAAACAATTAAAGCCAATGCTTAATTCAAAAGAGCAAATTGAACATCTGAAGGATAAAGGCGTGAAATTTGAATTGATATCTGATATTGATGCGGAGAAATATTTAAAAGATAATAACAATTACTTTAAATTAACTTCTTATAGAAAAAATTTTCCTAAGTATGAGAATGGCTGTAATATGGGGAAATATATAAATCTAGATTTTAAGATGTTATTGGACATGTCTATTATTGATATGAGACTCAGAAAGGTTATGCTTAGTATTGTTTTAGATTTAGAACACTATATTAAAGTTAGGATACTAAATATCATAGAAAATACATCAAAAGATGGATACACAGAAATAGAAGAATATATTAGCGCTTTAAAAAGCAAAGATGAATATGACAATTTGAAAATAGAATTGTCAAAAAGCTCAAGAAGTACATATTGTGGCGAAATGGCACAAAAGTATAGTGATAACTATCCAGTTTGGGTATTTATCGAAATTATTCCGTTTGGGCGTCTAGTAAACTTTTATATGTTTCTTGCAAATAAAATTGGTGACAAAAAAATGATAGATGAGGCATATTTACTGAAAAATGTAAGAGAGTTAAGGAATGCCTGTGCACATAATAATTGTATTTTAAATGATTTAAAAACTGGCACCGCTACGCATAAAGCAAATTACAATGTTTTAAAGGAATTATCAAATACTAACATGTCTAATACTAGAATATCGAAAAGAATGAGCAACGTAAGAATGCAACAGATAATAACTATGTTGTATTTGTCAAAAAGGTTTGTTACTAGTAAAGGAGTATTACAGTATCATTGTAATATGTTAAATGAATTAAAAAATCGAATCGAACACCATATAGACTATTACAATAAAAATTTGTTAATATATGGAAGTTTTTCTTTTTTGAATAAAATAATTGACACTTGGTACAATAAAGGCGTATAATACAATTATACAGAAAAAGTATGTTACTTTTGCGGAGTTATGTTTCATAGAAAGCATAACTCTATTTTTCTGTTTGACATTAGTAAAATTCTTGCTAAAGCCTATTGTTTAAAATCTTTAAATTATAATTTTTGAGAGTATAAAATAAAGTGCGTAAGTTGAAAACGGTCAAACTTATGCACTTTATTTTATACTCTCAAAAATTGCGACAAAAAAGTTTTGTCATACCCTTTCACCATTTTTAAAGTCTGACGTAAAGGTGCAAGTCTCTAACTTTTTTTACTTTCAAGGACTTTTTTTAGTTCTTCAAATCTTTTTATTTTTTGTGTGGATGTTTTTATAAGTGGCTCTGTTGTAAGTGTCATGTCTTTTATGTATTTGTACATTGGTAGTGTTTTGTTTATGACTTTTATTTTGTTCCAAAGTAAGGTGTGAAGTTCTTCTTCGCTCATGTCTGGATGTTTTGATTTTATATTTTTTTCGTCGTAGACAATTTTTACTGCAATTTTAACATCGTTTTTGTCGTTATCTTCTGGAAGTCCATAAATAAATGATTCTTCAACTTCTTCTAAGTTATTTACAAGTAGTTCTAGTTCTTCTGGAAATACTTTTTTACCGTTTTTCAAAACTATCATGTCTTTTTTTCTGCCGGTGATGAATAGAAATCCATCTTTATCAATATATCCTAGGTCGCCTGTGTGGAACCAGCTATCTTTTATAACGGTGTCTGTTAGTGCTTTATCGTTATAGTATCCAAGCATTACGTTAGGTCCTTTGGCTGTTATTTCACCAATTCCAGAGGTATCTTTGTCTACAATTTGTATTTCTATATCTTGCATAGGTTTTCCTACTGAACCTGCACGACGTTCATAGCTGTTTTCGGCAGCGATTACAGGAGAGGTTTCTGTTAGGCCATATCCTTGAACAAGGTATATGCCAATGCTATTAAACCAATTCGATATTTTTTTATCTAACGGTGCGCCACCAGAGATTATAAATCTCATGCTTCCACCAAGTGCATCTATTAGTGGCTTGAATAGTTTTCTACGTATATCGATATGTAGTTTTAAAAGAAAATTGCTTAAACCTATTAAAAAGTTAACTAGTTTAAGTTTTTTTCTTTTTTCTAATTCTTTTTGAACTGTAGAATACATTTTTTCAATTAGGATTGGGACCCCAACAAATACGGAAACTTTATATTCTGCTAAGTTTTGTTTTATGTATCTTAGTCCATCTGGAAAAACTGTTTTCATACCTGAAGCAAGCATAACTAACATACCGGTAGAACCGAAGATGTGATGGAATGGTAAGAAGGCTATGTTTACATCTGTATCGTAAAATACTTCTACAAGTTGCATATCGTATATGTTTGTAGCTATTCCGTTTTGGTTAAGCATAACGGCTTTAGATAGAGAAGTTGTACCTGATGTAAAAAGAAGTATGCTCATTTTGTGTGGGTCAATTTTAGCATTTATATAGTCTTTATTTCCTTTTTCTATTTCTCTTTTCCCGTCAGCTAGTAAGTCGTAAAAGTATAGATATTCTGGCATTTTTTCTGTGCATATATAATATTTAATTTTTGTTTTTCCGTTTTTAATTATTTCTTTCATTACTTCTTCTAATTTGTGGTCGAATACTATTGCTTCGACTTCACTTCTTACAAGAGAATTTTCTAGCTCTCCAATTTGAAGTCCTTTATCTAAAGGTACAGAAACGATATTACCTAGAAGATTACTTAAGTGGGCAACAGCCCATTCGTAGCAATTGTATCCAATTACTGCAACTCTTTTATTTTTTAAACCTAGTTTGTATAGAGATGTTCCAAAAGCATTTATATCATTTAGTAAATCAGTGTAAGTGTGATTTATATATTCTGTTTCATTATGTGTATTTTTTATTTTAGTTGTGAATGCTATATTGTTTGGATATAGTTTAGCAGAGTTATATATAAGTTGTTTTATATCTCTAAACCTCTTAAAACTTTTATTATTATTCATTATAAATCTCCTTAAATTTATATTTTTAATATCTAGTATTCAAGACCATTATATCTTGTCTTGATGTGCAAGTCAAGTTTTTGGAAAATTGAGTACTTACAAGTTTTTATGGATTATGATGAATTACATAATATCAAAGTATTAGCAATTTTTCCTTGAATAATCGCTATTTTTGCTATACAATTATATCGAACGTTTACTAAGCTATTTTAAGTAGCGGAAAGGAATTAGAATGAATAAAAAATGGGAGTATATTGGAGTAGATGATGAAAAGGTAAAAGATATTGCATTTAATCATAATATTTCAGAAATTATTGCTAGAGTTTTGTTAAATAGGGGAATATGCGAGGCAGAAGAGATTGATAAATTTTTACATCCAAAGTTAGAAAATTTGCATGATCCTTTTTTACTAAATGATATGGGAATTGCAGTTGATAAAATTATTGAATGCATGAATAAAAAAGAAAAAATTACGATTTATGGTGATTATGATGTTGATGGTATAACGAGCATTGCAACACTTTCTAAGTTCTTGACGGAGCTTGGTGTAGAAAATGATTATTATTTACCAAACCGTTTGGACGAAGGATATGGATTAAATAATAATGCTTTGGATAAAATTGCAAAAGGCGGCACAAAGCTTTTGATTACAGTTGACTGTGGTATTTCTGCTTATGAAGAAATTGAGTATGCAAAAAAACTTGGCTTAGAAGTAATTGTTACAGACCATCATGAATGTCCAGAAAAAATACCAGAAGCACTTGCAGTTATTGACCCCAAACGTGAAGATTCTACTTATCCATTTTCTTCACTTGCAGGAGTAGGAGTTACTTTTAAATTAATACATGCTATTTCTATAAAGCTTTCTTTAGATAGAAAAAGATATCTTAAATATTTAGATATAGTATGTCTTGGAACTGTAGCAGATATTGTTCCACTTGTTGATGAAAATAGGATTATAGTTAGTTTTGGACTTATGCTCGTCCGTGAAACAAGAAATATAGGCCTTAGAGCTTTGATAGAAATTACAGGATATACTGCGATAGATTCTACAGCGATATCTTTTGGAATTGCGCCAAGAATAAATGCTTGTGGAAGAATGGGAGAGGCTGAGATAGCTCTTAAATTATTGCTTACTGCTTCACCAGAAGAGGCAAAAGAGATAGCAAACAAGCTAAATCTTTTAAATAAAGAACGTCAAGAAGTTGAAAAGAGTATAATTAATGAAGCTATAGAAATGATAGAAAGGGACAAGCTTTATAATAAGGACATTATAATTGTTGGAAGCAAGAACTGGCATCATGGTGTTATTGGAATTGTTGCTTCAAAGATTACAGAGCTTTATTATAAACCATCTGTGTTAATATCTTTTGAGGATGGCATAGGAAAAGGTTCTGGCAGAAGTATTGAAGGTTTTGATTTGCATGAAGCTCTTACGAAATGTGGAGATTATTTAGAAAAGTTTGGTGGTCATGAAATGGCAATTGGACTAACTTTGAAAGAGGAAAATTTTAATGCTTTTAAAACTAAACTTGAAGAAATTACATCTGAAACGATTGATAAAGAGGCTGTTCCAAGCATTAAGGTTGATGCAATTATTGAACCAAAGAGTATAAATATGGACATCTTTGCTTCGATGAAACTTTTAGAACCTTATGGCGAAAGTAATTCTTCTCCACTTTTTGTTTCTAAAAATTTAAAAGTAGAAAGTGTTAGACTTCTTTCAAATGATAAACACATAAAACTTACATTAAGAGATGGTAACATTTTGCTTAGTGCAATAGGCTTTAATCTAGGAGATAAAGTAGTTAGACTTGGAGACAAGATTGATTTAGTCTATGCACTTGAAATTAATAAATATAACAATACTGAAACTATACAATTAAATGTTAAGGATATAAAAAAGAGTTTAAATTAAAGAGAAGGTGAGTTAATGGCAACTATAGATGATATTATTTCAAAAACGAAAAAGTATAACAGAAAGTCTGATACAAAATTAATTATGCGTGCATACAATTATGCCAAAAGTGCACATGATGGACAACTTAGAAAATCTGGCGAGCCATATATTATACATCCTGTTGAAGTAGCATATATTGTATCTACACTTGAGCTTGATGACTATGCAATTTGTGCTGCACTTCTTCATGATGTTGTAGAAGATACATCTGTAACTTTGGAAGATATAAAGACCGAGTTTGGGCCAGAAATAGCAGAGCTTGTTGATGGTGTAACAAAACTTGGAAAAATTATTTCTTATTTTGATAAAGAAGAAGAACAAGTTGAAAATTATAGAAAATTCTTTATGGCGATGGCAAAAGATATTAGAGTTTTGATGATAAAACTTGCTGATAGACTTCATAATATGCGTACTTTGAAACATCTTAGTGATGAGAGAAAAACTGCTATTGCAAAAGAAACTTTGCAACTTTATGCACCACTTGCTAATAGGCTTGGTATATATTCTATAAAATGGGAACTAGAAGATTTAAGTTTCTTATACTTAGAGCCAGAGGCATATGCGGAGCTTGTTGATGGAATTAAATCTAAAAGAGATGAACGTGAAAAGTTTATAAATGAAATCATAGTGGAAATAAGAAAAAAACTTAAAGAAATGCGAATCGAAGCCGAAGTTTATGGACGTCCAAAACATTTTTATAGTATTTATAGAAAAATGCAAAATGGCAATAAAACTTTAGACCAAATCTATGATTTGTTTGCTATGAGAATTATTGTTAATTCTATAAAGGATTGTTATGCAGCACTTGGACTTGTGCATGAGCTTTATAAGCCAATGCCTGGAAGATTTAAAGATTATATTGCTATGCCAAAACCAAATATGTATCAATCACTACACACGACCCTTATTGGTACAGGTGGCATACCTTTTGAAGTACAAATTAGAACTTGGGATATGCACAGGGTTGCTGAATATGGTATTGCTGCACACTGGGCTTATAAAGAAGGAAAAAATATTACGGCAGCTGATGAAAAATTATCTTGGCTTCGCGAAACGCTAGAGTGGCAAAAGGATACAAACGATGAGCATGACTTTTTAAATAAATTAAAAGGTGATTTATTTGAAGATGAAGTTTTTGTATTTACTCCTAAGGGAGATATAAAGTCTTTACCTGCAGGTAGTACACCAATTGATTTAGCTTACCAAATCCATGAGCAAGTTGGCCATAAAATGATTGGTGCTAAGGTAAATAGCAAAATGGTTCCAATAACGACAAAGCTTGCAAATGGTGATATAGTTGAGATTATTACTTCAGATAATTCTAAAGGACCTAGTAGAGATTGGCTTAAAATTGTAAAAACTGTACAAGCTAGAAATAAAATTCAAAACTGGTTTAAAAAAGCTCAAAAAGAAGAAAATATTGTTAAAGGTAAAGAGTCTATTGAAAAAGAATTGAAAAGAATTGGTATGTCTTTTGCTGATTTGTTTAAAACAGATTGGGTTGAAAAGACTTTAGCAAGATATAAATATAATACCCTAGAAGATTGTTATGCTGCGATTGGTTTTGGTGCCATTTCACCACAGAAAATTATAACAAGGCTTTTGGAAGAATATAAGAAAGAAAATAAAGAAGAAGAGATTGAAAAGAAATTAGAAGAACTAAGAGAAGCTAAAATTGCACCAAAGAGCAAACCGTCGAAGACAGGCATTATAGTTAAGGGGATAGATAATTGTTTGGTAAAACTATCAAGATGTTGTAATCCACTTCCTGGTGATGAGATAATAGGTTATATCACAAAAGGTAGAGGAGTTTCTGTTCATAGAGCAGACTGTGTAAATTGCAAAAATCTTGTTACGGATGAACAAAGACTTATTGATGTTGAGTGGGTTAAAGAAACATCTGCATCTTATATTGCAGAACTTGAAATTTACGCAAATGACAGAAATGCTTTACTTGCAGATATAACGGCTGTTGCAAACGATTTGAAGATTACACTTATGTCTATAAATGCTCGTAGTGTAAATAATAATCGTGTAGCTGTTATCACACTTGGAGTTGAAGTTTCTGATACAGATAAATTAAATAAGCTTATTAAAGGTATTAGAAAAGTTGACTCTGTTTATGATGTTCATAGACAAAAATAGGTGTGTTATTTTAGAAAGGATATGAATATAATGTTACTAAAGATGTTTAGAGAAATGGTAGTAAACATGAACATATACACAAATGTTTATGTTGTTGCTGATGAGACCACTAAGGAAGGAATTGTTATTGATCCAGGTGGTGCTATAGATAAGATATATAATTATATTGAAAATATGCAAATAAAATTGAAGTATATCATACTTACACATTGTCATGCTGATCATACTGCTGGGCTTGTGAAGCTTAATAAATATTATCCGAATGCTAAAATTTTAATACACGAAGATGATAGCGAAGGCTTAACTAAACCAAGCATAAATATGTGTGAAACTGTTGGCGTTCCTAATAATTATCTTGCTGCGGATGTAATTTTAAAAGATGGTGATGAGGTTAATTTTGGTAATTTAAAAGCTAAAATTATTCATACACCAGGTCATACAAAAGGTAGTATTAGCATATTAATTAATGATGCTGTATTTACTGGAGATACACTTTTTAAACGTCTATATGGCAGAACAGATTTGCCTACTGGAAGCGAAGAAGATATGATGGCATCTATAAAAGCTTTGCTAACTCTTGACGGAAACACTATTATATATCCTGGACATGGGGCTATTAGCATAGTACGAGAGGAAAGGGAACATTATAATTAAAAAAAGTGTTTTTTCTCTTGCAATGGAGAAAAATATAGGTTATAATTACGAAGTAACGTTTTGGTATGCCCGAGTGGCGGAATTGGCAGACGCACACGACTCAAAATCGTGCGGGAAACCGTGCGGGTTCAAGTCCCGCCTTGGGCACCAAGTTTACTTTATTTTAATACGGCGACATAGCCAAGTGGTAAGGCACGGCTCTGCAAAAGCCTGATCATCGGTTCAAATCCGATTGTCGCCTCCAAATTAAAACAACCTTGAAAGTTGCTTAAAAAGCAATACTTTCAAGGTTGTTTGTTTTTGATTTTAATTCAATTGAGATTTTATAGATTCTAAATATTTATTTAATCTATTTTCTTTAAAATGATTAAATGATTCAATTGAGACGGACTTGCAATTATGTAGGTCCGTCCCTTTTTCTCGAAAATGAGAATTTTCCTCCGTCCCTTTTTCTCGTTCGAAAGACATGAATATGTCATATTGGTATTGAAATAGAAATTTTTTATTGCTATACTAAATTTGAGAGGAAAATAAAGGATATACATAACGAATATTGTGCAAAGTGAAAGGAAAGAGATTCATCGTAAATAAGGGGGAATTTATATGTTGTAGTATGGAATGGTGAAACATGATAAAGTAGAAAAAGTAAGAGGTTAAGTGCTTTGTGAATGTTTAAGTGGTTAAGTGAAGAGTATGAAATCAAAACATATGAAAAGAGGTTGAAAAATTTATGAAAAATTTAAAAGTTAAAATAGCTTTGGCACTTTTATTAGTTATAATGTCTTTCAGTACTTGTTTTGCGGGTAATGAATTTAGTGATGTTGAAGGTACTGAATATGAAATACCGGTTAAAATACTAGAAAAGTTAGATATTATAGATTTATATCCTGATGGTACATATTTGCCAGATAATAATGTAACGCGAGCAGAACTAATAAAAATACTGATTAAAGCTTATGGTTTAGGAAATGCAGTTAAAGTCTCAAAAGGTGATACTATATTTAATGATGTTCCATCTAATTACTGGGCTAGTGGATATATAAATCTTGCATATGATTGGGATTTTTTAATAGAATCCGCAGATACAGATTTTAGACCAGATGCGACAAGTACGTATTCTGAGGCAGTAACATATGGTTTAAGAGTTTTAGGTTATGCTAAAGAGATTGATTCAAGGGGAACATGGCCAACAAACTATATAGCAAAAGCACAAAATCTTAAATTAATGAATGATATCGAGGCATATAATTTTAATGATGGTGTGAAAAGGGGCAATCTTGCAATATTAATTTGGAATCTCATGAATACAAAAGTATGGGAGATTAAGGGCGAAACATCAGAGGGTCTTGTGTCAGCTCCTGGAAAAACATTGCTTGAAACTATATACCCGGAAAAGGTAGATGAAGTTAATGCACTTATAAAAGAGTTGTCAGAGATATTGCCAACAGATATAACATTAAGTAAGACTAAAACTACCACATGTATTGGTGCTAATGGTGTAGACACTAAACTTCGTTGCTCGGTGTTAACAGTACCAACATTAACACCTGAAAATGTAACAGATAAAACAATAACATGGACAAGTAGTGATGATTCTATAGTAAGCATAAAGAATGGTTATATAATTGCTAAACAAAAAGGAAAAATTGTATTAACAGCTGAGACAGTAAATGGTTTAACTGCTAATTGTGATGTCGAAATTGTTGATCATCAATGCTTTACAAGTGATGAATTCAAGTACGATGCAGACAGCCATTGGCAAATGAGAGTGTGTAGCTTGTGCTTAGACGATATAGAAAAGGTAAATGTAGAAAATCATACTTTTGTAAATGGAGTATGTAAGTGTGGAAAGAAAGAACCACGAGGTGCAATTTCTGCGATGAATTTCGAAACAGATATTATGAATTTAGAAATTGGAGATACAAAACAATTAAATCTGAAAATAACACCAAGTAATGCAAGTGAGAAAATAAAATATACTAGTAGCGATGAAGATTATGTAACTGTTAATAGTACTGGAAAAATAAAGGCAATAAAAACTGGAAAAATAGTAACTATAACAGCCAAATCTTCAAGTGGAAAAACTGCTACTTGTAAAGTAGTTGTTCCAAAGAGCATTGTAAGTAAAATGGTTCTTGGAAAATCTTTGGCTAAAGATGGATTAAATAGCAATGATATATGGGTAAGTAGTGATGAATCAGTAGTAACTTTTGAAGGAGAAAAATACGTAGCTAAGAAGCTTGGCAAATGTAAGTTAACTGCTTATTTAAAGGATAATCCAGATATAGTAACAACTGAGATTGAAATTGAAGTCGTGGAAACACTTGGCTCTATGAGTATAGAAGTAAAAGGTGGAAAAAGTTATACTTTAGAAGTTGGAGAGAAAATTGATTTAGAAGCAGAAATAATATCAACTGTTGAAAACAACGATGGTTCTAGATATAAACTTACTTGGAAAAGTAGTGATTCAAATATTGTTGCAGTTAAGGAAAACAATAGAAAAGCTAAATTAACTGCTAAAAATCCTGGAACTTGTAATGTTGTTGTAAGTTGTGAAGGTATGCAAACAACTATAAAAGTAAATGTTATAGATCCTAATGCTTTAGTAGAATATGATGACGTAAAAGAAGACGATTGGTTTGAAAAATCAGTTAAATATGTTACTAATAATAACTTAATGAATGGAATGGGAGAAAATCAATTTAGTCCGAAAAGTAATATGACTAGAGGAATGCTAGTAACAGTATTGTATAGAATGTCTAATAGTAGTTACAATGGCAAATCTACGTTTGTAGATGTAAGTGAGAGTGAGTATTATTCAACTGCTATTGCTTGGGCGGCAGAAAATAAAATTGTGAATGGAGTTGGAAATAATAGCTTTAATCCAAATGCGGAAGTAACAAGGGAACAATTGGTAGTAATTCTTTACAGATATGCCAAAACAATGAAAATAAATACTAATACAACTGAAAAATCTGACATTTCATCCTATGATGATTTTAATGAAATTTCTGAATATTCAGTTTCTGCATTTCAATGGGGATACGAAAGAAAGATTATATCTGGCAGAACATCTTCAACACTTGTTCCAAAGGGAACAGCATCAAGAGCTGAAGTTGCGACGATGCTTATGAGATTTAAGGAAAATTAGTACTTGAAATGTTGAAAAAATACTTGTTATACAGTAAAGTTATAAATGTAAACGAAATAGACGGATAATTATAAATAATTGAATTGAGACGGACTTGCAATTATGTAGGTCCGTCCCTTTTTCTCAAAAATGAGAATTTTCCTCCGTCCCTTTTTCTTACTTTTTCTTAAAAATGAATTTTTTATTAGGTAGCTGAATACATTTGAGATATGAGGTGATTTATAAATGCGTGAAAAGAAAAAGGAGAGTAAGGATTTTAAAGAAAGGGTTGGAACGGCACTTGAAATGCCACTTGATATGATAAATGGATGTAGTAGGATTACGATTATTGGGAATAGGCTTATGTATTTGGAGAATTATAAAGGAATTATTGAGTATGAGGAAAATGTGATTAGACTTAGTAATGATATCAATGTATTTGGAACGAAGCTTAATATAGAAGAGATAAATGATGACGATATTTTGATTAGTGGAAATATTAGAAATGTTGAATTTGAAACTTAAATCTTGGAGGTATTATGTTTTTAGATAAAACAGCAAGTAAAGTTAAAGGATATGTAAATATAAGTGTTTGCGGATTTTTTGTTGAGAGATTTTTAAATCTTGCACTTAAAGATGATATAAAGCTTTGGAATCTTAAAAGAGACGTTGATTTGGAAGTGAAAGCATCTGTCAGTATTTTTGATTATAAAAAGCTTGTAAAAATAGCTAAAAAGACAGGTTGCAAAATAAGCATTGTAAAAAAAGTTGGTATCCCATTTTTATTATTGAAATATAAGAAAAGAAAAGCTTTTGCTATTTTTTCAATTATGATTGCAATTTTTATATATGTTTATGGATTACATGTTTGGAATATAGAAATTGTGGGTGATTTTACATTTCCGATTGAAGATATTAAAAGTGAACTTATTATGGAGAATGTCAGAATTGGTGTTTTAAAAAATTCTTTGGATGTGCCTAGAATTAAAAATAATATATACATGAGGAGACATGATATCGCATGGATAGGAATCTCTTTTAAAGGGACTAAAGCGATAGTTGAGATAGTTGAGGCGAATCTAAAAAAGATTGATGAGTTTGATAAAGTCCCATGTAATATTATTTGCACTAAAGACGGAGTTGTACAAAAAATAAATGTTTTAGAAGGAACGGCGATTGTTGAACCACGGAGATATTGTAAAATCTGGCGACATACTTATACGTGGGGTTATGACAAGTAAAACCGGTGAAGATAGGTTAGTAAGTGCAAAAGGAAGTGCTTTAATTAAGACTTGGTATGAAACTAAAATGAAATTTCCTTATGAAAGGGATATTGTTTCAAAGAGTGGAAGAAAGGAGAATTCATATATTTTAGAAATAAAAAATTCTAAAATAAATTTAGTAAATAACGATACAAAATTTGAAAAGTATGATACAATAAATTCGTGCAATAACTTGGTACTTTTAGGAAGGTTTGTGTTACCAATTAAACTTACAAAAATAGTACGTGAAGAGTTATGCATTGATACATTAAAATATACTAAAGAGCAAGCTATTTTAAATGCTAAAAATGAAGTTACGAATAATGTTGTAAATAAACTTTGTGGTAGTGGCGAAGTTGTTAATACAAAAGTAGATGTAGTAGAAGATGAAGATGGCATTATAACTATGGTTACAGTAGAATGCATAGAAAATGTAGGAATAAAACGAAAGTTGGAGGAATAAAAGATGGCAGATGTGCAATTAAAACTAGTTAAAAAAACTAATGATGGCGTGTTTGGAAAAGCTATTAATAATTTTAATAAAATACTTTATTCACCAAGTAGTAGCTTTTTTAATATTGCTATTAATTCTAAGAGAAATACTGTTGTTAAGAATTTTCTTTTAAGTGAAAGTTATGAAAAAAATGTTAATGAAAAAAAGAAAAATCATTTTATGTCAAAGTATGAAAAAAACTATGAGACATATCTTGGAATGCTTGAAAATTACATAACTGACACGGTTTATAACAAAGTAAAAAAAGAAGTTAGTTCACTTAAAGAAAATCAATTACTTTCTAGTTATTATGAGCTCATAGCTCTTAAGAGCACTGATTTTGTTGAGTACAAATATAGGAGACAAACACTTCTTTTAGCAATGGATTGGGATAACGTTATCTCAAATAAATCTAATGCTTTTGTTGAAAAATATAAGAAGTTTTATCTTTCTGTTTGTGAGCAACTTTATAAAGCTCTTATGAGACACTATGCTATAAATCTTACTGATGCGACAAAGGATAAAGCTCAGACTTATTCACACATATATAACTTGATAGAAGATTACATAAAAGTAATTTTGCCATTTCAAGAAGAGACAGAAACTAATAAGCGAATTATAGAAGTATATAAAAATCAAATTATGACGATAGATACCTATAATAAAAAATCATATAGTGAGATTAAAAGAAGTATGCTTCTTTTAGAGCTTAGCAAGTTTATGTTTGCATACAGTTTGCCAATGGTTGCTTTAGATCAATGTTATGTTGAACTTATCGAAGCTGCTAGGACAGCTATTATGAATACATATTTAGATGCGGACAAGTTTGAAGTATATCAACTATTAATTGATTTAATAGAAAGTTACAATCTTAATGTTTTATCTAAAAAGATATATTGGGAAACTGATATGGAAAAAGAAGAATATATGCGTTTCTTTAATAAATATCAAGAATTCAAAAAATTAGAAAGAATTGATTATGCTGAGTATATAAGACTTCGTGAAGTTCATTTTATAATGGACGATTTACAAAAAATTAAACAGGATAAAAAATACGAAGAAGTAAGAAAATATTATCGTGAAAGAATGAAACAACAAAAAGGATTTAAAGTTCTTAGCAAAAAGCCAAATCTGATGAAAGGTTCTTGGAGAACTAAAAGAAGATTAGCAGCTGATTAATGTTTTGACAAATTATAAGAGGAGTATAAAAATGATTGAAGTAAATTATAATGCAATTAGCGAGCTTCCAAACGAAGAAAAACTTATAAAAGAAGTTGTAAGTAGAGTACTAGAAGAAGAAAAAGTTTTACCAGAGGTTGATGTTTACATCACTTTAACAAATAATGAAGAGATTCATAAAATAAATAAAGAGTACAGAGATGTGGACAGGCCTACTGATGTGCTATCTTTTCCGATGTATGAAAGAGATGAGATTGCAGGCTTAAAAAATGATACAGATGATGAGATTGAAAAAATTTTAGGAGATATTATAGTTTCTATTGAAAAGGTAAGAGAACAAGCCGAAGAGTATGGACATTCTTTTGAAAGGGAACTTGCTTACCTTGTAACTCATGGAATGCTTCATTTACTAGGCTATGATCACATGATAGAAGAGGAAAAGGCAGTTATGAGAAAACGAGAAGAAGAAATTTTAGAAACTTTAAATATCACAAGATAAAATTCATAAATGTAGAAAGGAATGAATAATATTGGATAAGAAGAGTATAGTAATACTTTCAGTTGTAGGTGTTATACTTATTTTAGTAATTGTTTTTTCTTTAAGTGTTTTGTTTAGAAATCCAAATAATGAAACAAAATCTGGAGATGTTTTAGGAGTTTCAGATATCCCAAGTGGTGAGTTATCTGGTGAAAACGTATCTGGTGAAAGTGGTGAAATTGAAGAATCAGTAGACGAGCCAAAGATATTTAGTGGTGATGCCAGACCAATAGCTGTCATGATAGATAACGAAAAAGGTGCTTGGCCACAAGCTGGATTAAATGATGCGTATATGATATACGAAATCACAGTTGAAGGTGGAGAAACTAGATTTATTGCATTTTTCAAAGGACAAGATACTGCAAAAATAGGACCAGTAAGAAGTTCAAGACATTATTTTCTTGACTATGTTTTAGAACATGATGCTATATATGTACATTTTGGTTGGAGCCCTCTTGCACAGTCTAACATAAAGACATTTGGAATAAATAATATCAACGGAATATATGATAATTTTTATTGGAGAGAATTACCAAAAGGTTCATATCATAACGCATTTACAAGTATGTCAAACATAATGAAATTTGCAACTAGAAAAAAATATAGAACCACTTCGGACAAAGAATGCGTAGTAAAATTTAATGATAAAGACACAAATATTGAAAGTGAAATGACAGCAAATAACGTAAAAATAAAGTATTCTTATGTTCAAAATACTTCTTACGTATATGATAAAGATAGAAAAGTTTATTTAAGAAGTATGAGAGGAATAGAACATAGAGACAGATGGACTAATGAACAATTTTATGCAAAAAATATTATTATCTTAAACGTTAAAAATGAACTTTTAGATGACCCAGAAAAAAAAGGACGTCAAGAGTTATATAACGTAGGAACAGGTAAAGGATATTATATAACAAACGGTGAATATGAGCCTATTACTTGGAAAAAAGATTCTAGAAGCAGTAGAACAATTTACTATGATTTAAATGGAAATGAATTAAAAGTTAATAATGGTATCACTTGGGTACAAATCGTACCAGTAAGTGGATCTATCACAATTGAGTAATTTTGAAAGGAATTTGATATGGAAAATCTAGAGCTTATAAAACTTGCTATTGAAGCAAAGAAAAATGCTCATGTACCTTATTCACTTTTTAAGGTTGGAGCCGCACTTCTTACTAAAACGGGAGAAGTTTTTAAAGGTGCAAACATTGAGTGTTCTAGTTATGGAATGACTATTTGTGCAGAAAGATGTGCGCTAGTGAAAGCTGTTTCAGAAGGATATAAAGAATTTACTAAAATTGCAGTAGTTGGAGGACATGAAGACGAACTTATCTATACTACACCATGTGGAGCTTGTAGACAGTTTTTAGCAGACTTTAATCAAGATATGGATGTTGTTATGGGATATTTAGAAAATGGAGAAATTAAATATAAAGAAATGAAACTTAAAGAGCTACTACCAGAAATTTTTGAGCTTTAGTTGTATGATACAAAAGAGTTTAAAAGAACGTAAAAGAAAAGGAGAAATTTAAGATGAAATCAGGATTTGTAGCAATTATAGGAAAACCAAATGTAGGCAAGTCAACTTTATTAAATAGACTTGCAGGGCAAAAAATAGCAATAGTTTCTAGTAAACCACAAACTACTAGAACAGCTATAAAAGGAATAATTAATTTAGAAAATGCACAAATTATATTTACAGACACACCAGGAATTCATAAACCTAAAAATAAACTTGGTGAAAAAATGTCTGAAACAATTGCAGATGCAACAGAGGGTGTAGACATTATGCTTTATTTGATAGAAGCTACAGATAAAGGAATTGGTATGGCGAATGAATTTATATTAAATAAAATCAAAGAATCTAAAGCCAAAGCAATTCTTGCTATCAATAAAGCTGATTTAGTAAAAAAGGAAAATCTACTACCACTTATTGATGCTTATAGTAAAAAATATGATTTTGAGGCAATTATACCTATATCTGCTAGAGAAGATGATGGAATAGATATCTTGCTTAAAAAGATTGTAGAAATCTTGCCAGAAGGCCCTGTTTATTATTCAGACGAAGAATGGACTGATCAAACAGAAAGACAAATAGTTGAAGAAACAATTAGAGAAAAAGCTCTAAAATGCTTGGACGATGAAATTCCACATGGAATTTGTGTTGAAGTAACAAGCATGAAAATGAGAGAAGATAAAGAATTATACGACATTGAAGCAACTATATATTGTGAAAAGAAATCTCACAAAGGAATAATCATTGGAAAAGATGGCAGTGTCTTAAAACTTATTGGGGAGAGGGCAAGAGAAGATATTGAAAAGATGCTAGATTGTCATGTCAATTTGCAATTATGGGTAAAGGTAAAAGAAGGCTGGAGAGATGACGAAAAGAAGTTAAATCAAATCTTTAAGGCGTAGTGTACTTATGATGAGGAGGAACTATGAAAAATAGAAAGTTTGCATGGGAGCTATTTAAAACTACTGGAAGTATTGATGCATATATGCTTTTGAAAGATGTAGAGTATAGCGAAGAAATACAAAATATGCAAAATACAGGTAAGATTGGAGATTTTGATGGGGCTTATAAAGACCAAAGGGATAGTTACAAAAATAGTTAATTATTCTGATAACGATAAAATTCTCACGGTGATAACAGCTGACCAAGGAAAGATTCAAGTATTTTGTAAGGGTGCACAAAAAATAAAAAATTCTATTTTGGCGAGTACTGAATTTTTAGCTTTTAGTGAGTTCGTTTTATATGAGGGTAGTAGCGATATGTATAAAATGTCTTCAGCAGAAATTATTGAAGTTTTTTATAATTTGCGCATAGATATAGAAAAGCTAGTTTATGCAACTACTATGTCACAAATTATGAATGATGTTTGCTTAGAAGAAGAATTGTGCATGAAAAAGTTACAACTTTTCTTAAATACATTATATACACTTTCAGAGACAGATAAAAATCTTGATTTCGTGTACTCAGTATTTTGTGTGAGATTACTTGCACTTTTGGGATATATTCCTAGACTTCGGTGCTTGCGTGGCTTGCGGAAAGAGTGCAACAGAGATTAACGAAAAGAGTTTTAGTATAAAAGATAACGGAATAAAATGTGACGTTTGCAGTAGAGTCGACAAAGGGGCGATACGAATAAGTGAAGTTACATATACTAGTCTTTTGTATATATTGTCTTCCGATGCAAAAAAGATATTTTCGTTTGAAATACCAGATAATGATTTAAATGAGCTTAAGCTTTTATCTAATTTGTATTTAACAGAAAAGCTTGAGAAAGAATATAAAATTATGAAATTGGATTAAAAAAATCGAGAGTAGTTTTTACTCTCGATTTTTTGGATTGAGTGTTAGCCACGCGTCAGTTTTCTTGTATATTTTTGCTTAAAATCAGTCAAAAACCGTTCATACATCTCATTTCCATCCACATTGAAATAAGAGAAAAATGAGCGATAAAACTTGGAGAAAACCAACTCGTATTTTCCTTTGAGTCCTTCCGTGGATGTCACTTTATATACTGAGAAATGAATATCGTTCCTTTGGTCGATACGGGCAATCATAATTAGGTATCCACTGTAAATGTAAATTGGTCCATAATTAAACTCCCTGTTTGTTGAAGGGTTAACAACTCTAATTCCTATTCCTGCTCCATAATTTTGGGGATTATGGATAATCAGTACTCCATCTTGCCTAGCAACGTGCATTGCAGGATAGTCAGGGTTGTTTTCGAGTTGAAAGGTTTTTGCCCTATCAAACAACACGTCCTTATTTACAAAAGTTGTACGGGTTTCTAGGCATCTGACGTTAATCTGCAAAGAGCGAGCATAGAGGCTCATTGCACGATCGGCAGTAAGCAGCATGACTTCGTCTCTATTTTCATAGCAGAATTGCAGAATCCTACTATCACAAATGCCGAGTACCTGGTTTATGTGATTGTTAACACCAGAATATTCGCTAGTATCAATAATCTGAAAGGATTCTGGATATGTTATCGTAGAAAGTTTTAGAAGCTTCCGTGCAGTAGCAGCAGTATCTGTGTCGCGATTATTAACTAGCTTGGTAAGTTCATCTACCGTTGTGGTAGTAATGTAGATTTTTTTACCACTAGTGCACAAATCGCTAAGGTCTGCAATAATGTCGTCGTTACCTGCGATTGAGGTATCAATGGCATATTTATTAAACCTTGAATTAAAAGGGTTCTTGATTTTTTCGGAGTAGTCGTTAGTCTTAATGTAATCTTCCATAAAAATCCTCCTATTTTGCTTAACTTTAAAGTTGTAAGCCCAAAGAAGTAGTCAAAGATGAAAGTCGCCAAAACCTCCTTATATTTTTCTAAAGCCACATGATGGGCTGTCATGCGAACTTTGATAGCCGAGTTAAGTTTAACAATGGCAATTAACATAATTTCGCCAAAACTATTATACCATGGTTAACCATAATTGTAAATAGGAAATGTAATTTATAAAATATTACATTTGTGTTACAAGTATTGCAAATGTGTTTTGAGTAATGGTATACTTTGGGTAAGATATGGTATGGAAGGAATGAGTGCAAATGAAAAAGCAAAAACAAGGTATTTCGCTAATAAGTTTGATTATTACGATTATAGTAATAATTATATTGGCGGCGATAGTAATTTTTAGTGGAATGGGGACACCAGAAAAAGCGCAGTTATCTGATGTTATCGACGGAAGAACTTCACAGTTAACTGACGGAATACAAAGTAGTATGACTGTTACAAACGTGAAAATAACAACAGATGTAGCAGGAACTGTCGATGCTGGAACAAATGTAACTGATGGAACTACTTTATATATAAGCTTTGATGCAAGTGAAAATGGAACACCAGTAACAGTGACACCAAGCTTACCTTATGCAATAACAACAAATGGAGATTATGAATTTACATTAACAAATGCAAGTGGAAAAACGAAGACACATAAGGTTAGTGTAACAAATTATAAAGTACCAACAATAGCAGATAAAGTAAAAGTAGGAGATTATGTGGAATATATACCAGATACAGCAGAGTATACAACGGATACAAACAATACAGGACGTACATCAACGCAAACATTAAATACAGAAACGAAAGATTGGAGAGTTTTATATGTAAATTCAGAAACAGGAGAAGTATTACTAACGACAAATGGAATAGTAAACAATGGAACATATTTGCAAGGTAAAAAAGGATATTTCAGAGGACCAACAGAATTAAATAATATATGTAAAGCACTGTATAGTAATAGCAGTTTAGGAATAACAGCAAGAAGTATGACGATAGAAGATTTAAATAAAGCATATAATTATACACCAAGCGAACCAACAAGATATGCATATTATCCAAAGGAAACAACATTTGCAGAAGGAGACACAACAATAGAATATAATGGCAAGACGTACACAAAGACATCACATGGCGATAGTACAGCAAAATTTTACACAAGTGACGGAGGAGGCATAGAAAAAACAGATGGTGATGGATTTACATACAGAGAACCAGAAGCAGGCAACCCAGTATATGTAACGCAAACGTATTATGGCTACTACAATCCAAGTTTAAGTAATTCAACAGTCGGAAGTATTTTAGGAAATTCTTGGGGTTGGCTGGCTTCGCCGTGTGTTGGCATTGACTCGTCTTATGCGATCTTCGGTGTGCGCCGTGTTGACGGTGGTGGCGTTAACGTGGATTTCTTGTACTATTCGATTGGTTTCACGAATAGCTACAGCAATGGGGTCCGTCCGCTAGTTTCTCTGGGCTCTATGCTTCAAATAGATACCAGCGATACAGCAAGGGATGGAAGCATGTCAGCGAAAGCATGGAAAATAATCAAGAAGTAAGATTTTAATATTTACAAATAATGCGAAGTGTTATATAATATGCACATATTGAAAGGCTGGGAACAAGAGGAGTAAGTAAGTAAAGCTAAAAGAGAGAAAAAGTTATTAAGCTGAGAGCTTTTTCGAGTGAATGCTTATTGAAGGTAGCTTGGGAGTCGCGTTTCTGAATTTAGTAAGAAATGCCGTGCACACGCGTTAAGTGTTAATGAGGTAATATTCTTTTTAAAGATTTATTATAAATTAAGGTGGTAACACGAAATTAAAGTCGTCCTTTTGGCAAGGGCGACTTTTTTGATAGGAAGTGAAGTTTATGTGGCTAAAATTGATTGGTAGCATTATTCTACTTATGGGATGTTTACTTATTTTTGACGGCAGACGAGTCGCAAAAAAATATTTGAATTTTGGAGAAGAAAACTTGGCAACAGTAAGTATAAAACTATTTGGCTTTGTACTTACAGTCGTCGGTGGTTTTATGATGTTTTAAAAAAATAAATTTAATATATATTTTAGGAGGAAAAGATATGAAATTAATCGAGAAAAATTACGAACCTAAAGATTTCGAAGAGAGAATCTATAGTAATTGGCTAGAAAAAAGGTATTTTGAAGCACATAACGATTCAGATAAAAAACCTTTTACAATAGTTATGCCACCACCAAATATTACTGGTGTTTTACATATGGGACATGGAATGGACAACACACTTCAAGATATAATCGTAAGATATAAAAGAATGCAAGGCTTTGAAACTTTATGGGTTCCAGGTATTGACCATGCAAGTATTGCAACAGAGGCAAAAATAGTTGAGCAAATGCGTAAAGAAGGCATCACTAAAGAAGATTTAGGAAGAGAAAAGTTCTTAGAAAGAGCTTGGGCTTGGAAAGAAAAATATGGCGGAACAATACTAAATCAGCTTAAGAAAATGGGTGTTTCTTGTGATTGGTCAAGAGTAAGCTTTACTATGGACGAACACTTAACAAAGGCTGTAAAGAAAGTATTTGTAGACATGTATAATAAAGGACAAATATATAAAGGCGAAAGAATGATTAACTGGTGTCCTAAATGTATGACATCTATTTCAGATGCAGAGGTTGAATATGAAGAAGAAGCTGGACATTTATGGCATATAAGATATAAAACACCAGATGGAAAAGACGAAATAATAGTTGCTACAACAAGACCTGAAACAATGCTTGGAGATACTGCTGTTGCCGTTCATCCAGATGACGAAAGATATACTCATCTTATCGGAAAAACAGTTGTACTTCCTATAATGAATAAAGAAATTCCTATAGTTGCTGATGAATATGTAGAAAAAGAGTTTGGAACAGGTGCTGTTAAGATAACTCCTGCACATGACCCAAATGACTTTGAAGTTGGTCTTCGTCATAATTTGGAAGTTATAAAAGTATTTACAGATGATGCTCACATGAATGATTTAGTACCTAAATATGAGGGAATGGATAGACTTACAGCTAGAAAAGCAATTGTTGAAGATTTGGAAAAGTTAGGTGCACTTGTAAAAACAGAAAACTACTCACATAACGTAGGAAAATGTTATAGATGCCACGAAACAGTTGAACCAGCTGTTTCTAAACAATGGTTTATGAAAATGAAGGATCTTGCAAAACCTGCAAATGAAGCTGTTAGAAGTGGAGAGATGAAATTTATTCCAGAAAGATTTGATAAAATTTATTTTAGCTGGATGGATAACGTAAAAGATTGGTGTATTTCAAGACAATTATGGTGGGGACATAGAATACCAGCATATTATTGCGAAGAATGTGGAGAAATGACTGTATCAGCAGAAGAAGTTACTACTTGTCCAAAATGTGGAAGTCACAAAATGCATCAAGATGAAGATACATTAGATACATGGTTTAGCTCAGCTTTATGGCCTTTTGCTACACTTGGCTGGCCAGACGAAACACCAGACTTTAAAAAGTTTTTCCCAACAGATGTTTTGGTTACAGGTTATGATATTATATTCTTCTGGGTTGCAAGAATGTTGTTTTCAAGTATTGAACACACAGGAAAAGTACCATTTAAGCATGTTTTAATACATGGTCTTGTAAGAGATGAGCTTGGAAGAAAAATGTCTAAATCCCTTGGAAATGGTGTTGATCCACTAGAAGTTATAGATAAATATGGTGCAGATTCATTTAGATATGCACTAGTTCAAGGAACAGCTCCTGGTAACGATATGAGATATTTGCCTGAAAAGATAGAAGCCGGAAGAAATTTTGCAAACAAACTTTGGAATGCTTCTAGATTTGCTATGATGAATTTTGGCGAATCTGAATTAAAACATGACGAAAGCAAAATGTGTATTGAAGATAAATGGATTTTGAGCAAAGCCAATACTGCTGTAAAAGAAATTACAGATTGTATGGAAAAATATGAATTTGGTGTAGCTATTCAAAAGATTATGGAGCTTATAAGAGATGAAATTTGTGATTGGTATATAGAGATGATTAAGCCTAGACTTTATGATATGACAAATGAAACAAGAGATGAAGCTTTATATACTTTAAATGAAATTTTAAAAATTTCACTTAAACTACTTCACCCATTTATGCCTTTTATAACAGAGGAAATATACATGAATTTGAAGCATAATGATGAAAGTATAATGATTTCAGCTTGGCCAAAATACGATGAAAAAAATAACTATAAACAAGAGGAAGAAGATATAGAACTAATTAAAGAAGTTATTAAAAATACTAGAAATATAAGAGCTAATATGAACGTAGCACCATCTAGAAAAGCTAGTATGATATTTGTAACTGAAAATAGTAGGGTTATTGAAGAAGGCAAATCATTTATAGAAAAGCTAGCATCAGCAGATAAGATAATAATTCAAAAAGCTAAATCTGGTATTTCAGATACAGCAGTTTCTATAGCAGCTCCTGGAATGGAAATATATATTCCTTTTGATGAGTTAGTTGATATAGATAAAGAAATAGAAAGACTTGAAAAAGAACTATTAACTTACAAAAACGAAATTAAGAGAGTAGAAAAAATGCTTTCAAATGAAGGATTTGTAGCAAAAGCTCCTGCAAGTAAGATTGAAGAAGAAAAGGCTAAAAAAGTTAAATATGAGGAACTTTTAATAAAAACAGAAGAAAGAATTTCAAGTTTGAAAAATAAATAAAAAGCCGAAGGCTGTCTGCAAAAAAACGTAGACAGCCTTTTGAAGTTAGAAGAGCGGCACGATCAGGTTAATCACCCATAGTGTGCCACCGATGAACAGTGCCCAAAGGGCGAATCGGACAAATCCGACCGCGAGCCCCAAGAAGAGTTTCACGACGAATTTTATGATACCGATTATCGCAGATACGACAAGCACCCAGAAAAAGAATCTGAGCACGAACATGATGATCCCGGTTAACATAGTGTCTTACCTCCTTACTTTTGTGCGGTTGGATTGTTACAACACTCCGATTTTAAAATGAATACTACCATTAGTATAGCATTATTTACTAATGAAGTCAACGGTATACATAATTTACAAATATAGGATTGAATATTTTACAGTCTTGTGGTATAATCACCTAGTCAAAAATAATATTGGAGGTGTCTAGTATGGAGAAACGGGCTAAAAGGGAGGCTCTCGACTTCTTACTTTCGAATAATTTCAAATCCACGGTTACAATGTTGTTGTCTGTAATAGCAATCGTTAGGTACATCGTTTTTCCAAGCTTACCTCGAGAAACTTGCATGTATGCCATTCTACTGTCAACATTTGCAGACTTGATTCTCATGAACTATAGAGGTATACCAAAGCTGGTCTTCAAAAAGGCTAATTTTGGAGTAGGAGCATTTCTGTTCGGAATTGTACAGATTTTGTACCATATTTGCTTCCTTAGGGTTATGGAAATAAGTGCACTGGTTACACTAAATCATGCGGGATATGTAGCACTTTTTATTGGAGTTTTGGTTATTCCGTCGCTTCTTTTCATAATGTCTGAGAGAAATCATATTTATATTATTGGCGTTTTGATATATTCAATTTGCCTATTATTTAATATGATGACTATTTTTAATGCTGCGTATATGCTAGGAAACAGGCACATATTTGCCGCAATTGGTATTGTACTATTTATGGTATCTGATATGTTTATTTTGATTAGAGAGAATATGAAAGATAGTACATTTGTTAGAAAATTGATTTGGATTTTTTATCCACTTGGTCAGATTATGATTATTCTTGGTGTTTAAGCCGTGTAAAGAGAGGTTTTTTGAATTATTTACCTATATGGTAATGATTTGAAATAACCTCTCTTTTTCATATAAAAGAAATATATAGTAATTTTTGTTTTGGAAATTTACAAGGTAATTTTTTTTTGTCTTATAACTTTTATCATTTTTGGACAAGTTATTTTTGAGGAAGGAGTACAAAAATGATGAGACAAAAAAAGATTTTTTTTCTAATTGTATTATTTACAATTTTTTTCGTATATATTACAAATATCGAAAAAATTCCTGAAAATATAACATTATATCAAGACGAAGAATATGAAATTGGCTATTTAAAAGGCATTGAAATAGATGGCGATAATATAGAAAAGAAGAATAGTTTTTTTAATAAACTAGTTACAATTAAAGCTAACATACTAGGAGATTTAAAATTAAATCTATCAGCATTAGGCTTTTTTAATAAAACGATTACAGTTAGTGTTTTACCTAAAGTAGAAGTTATACCTGGTGGTGATTGCATTGGTGTTAAATTATACAGCAAAGGAGTATTAATTATAGGCGAATCAAAAATCCAAGGAGTTGATGGAAATTTTTATAAAGCTTATGAAGAGGGAACATTTAAAGCAGGAGACATACTTTTAAAAATTAACGATTATGAAATAGAAAATTCAAATGAAGTTGAAACAATAATAGAAAATATAAAAGACAAAGAAGTGACTATAACTTATGAAAGGGATGGAGAAGAGAAAACAAAAAATATAACCCCCATAAAATGCATAGATGATGGTAAATATAAAATAGGATTATGGATAAGAGATGGAGCTATGGGAGTTGGAACTTTGACTTTTTATTCTCCAGAATATTCTAAATTTGCAGCACTTGGACATGGAATTTCAGATGAAGATTCAAAGTCGCTTATTAAACTAGAAAATGGAAGTATATACGGTGCTAATGTTCTTTCTGTAAATAAAGGAAGAAGCGAAGCACCAGGTGAAATAAAGGGATATTTAGATGATGGAGAAGAAATTGGAACTATAACTGTTAATTCGAATAATGGAATCTACGGAGATATGAATGAATATAACACTAATATAATTACAAGAGAAAGAATACCCGTAGCATCTAGAAATGAAATAGAAGTTGGACCTGCCACAATTCAATGCATAGTAGATCAAAGTCAAGAGATAAAGTCTTATGATATTGAAATCGTTAAGATTTCTAATTCGGTTTCTAATGATTCTAAAGGAATGGTAATAAAGGTTACAGATGAAAATTTAATTTCTAAAACTGGTGGAATCGTGCAAGGAATGAGTGGAAGTCCGATAATCCAAAATGGAAAATTGGTAGGAGCTGTTACTCACGTATATGTTAGTCAACCAACCAAAGGATATGCGATTTTTGCCGACACGATGATAAACGAAATGAAAAAAGGCTAAAG
>ULTU01075923.1_pt1 | contig 58071 bp, 50 predicted proteins | sample 1957861 | NCBI WGS metagenome assembly ULTU01 (sample SAMEA4835742, study PRJEB28245) | human gut metagenome | biome: gut microbiome; material: fecal sample | place: Denmark | collected 2008
GGCGGTGTATCACTCCAGCCGCCTCCGAAATTCACGCGAAGCGGAAGGTACACCGTTACTTCCTTCTCTGCAGGAACGGGAAGTACAGACGCATGCACCCCCTGCCGCCAGGTTGCCACACCGGAAAGTACGGTTTTCTGAATTTCCGCAAAAGCTCTCTGCATATAATTTTCCGCCATGGAGACCGGTACCTGCTTATTTTTCTGCCATATTTTTCCCAGGAAAAAATAAAGTCTGGTTCTTACGGCATCCGTGGAACCCGCTGCCTTTTCTTCTAACAGATTAAGCTGATAATCACTGAGAACCGCATCCCTGAAAACCGCTTCCGCTTCTTCCACCGTGCCGCCCTTTTGAATAATTTCTACTAATTTTTCCACTTTAACAGTCTGGCGCAGATGTCTTTCCCAGTCTAAAACAGCTGCCGTATCCGCCTGATTAAAAGAAGTACAAAGGCTTGTCCTCTCTGCCTGCCTCCATGTCTGCTTATTGCCTCTTCCCTGCACTATTTCATAGACATTCAGGGCTGCCGCCACTGCTTCTTCCATCGTACCACAGATTGGGTATATGTCCGCCGTCCAGAGAGAACGCTCCGCATTGGTAAAGACCTCTTCAAAGCTGCGGATATCTTTTCCTAAAAATACCGGTTCCTTGGGATTGTCCTGCACACCGTAAATCCTCACCACAAACCTGCCATCCTGCAGTTTCAGTCCATGCAGCACCACATTGTCCGGTATCACCTGTCCCGAGACGGTAACATGGGAAAGCACACTTCCTTCGCCCACTTCTGTTTTTCCGCAGATATAACTATCCTCTATATAGCAGTTCCTTCCAATCCGGCAAGTTTCTTCCACTATCGCATTGTTTACGGCATAATCGGAAACCTCTCTGCCGGACACACATTTTTTCCAGTCCAGAAAGGAAAATTGCTCCACTTCCTTTGTCATAAGCTCCCGCAGCTCCTGCGTAGTACCGAAATGTATGAATGCCGCCGGAGAAAGACGGAGCAGACGCATACCGTATTTATGCAATACCTGCCAGAGTACCGTTCTGCAGTCATGGAGTTCCTGTGTAAAACTACCCTCCGGTTTTTCCCGGTAAAACTGCTCCAGGGTAGCATGACTTGCCAGCGGGTATAAAAAGTCACCGTAAAAGGAAAGTCTTGCTTTCTCATTCACATACACGAAAAACTTCTCATCCGTATCCACCAGCCCATACAAATCCCGCAGCATATCCGCACTGAAAAGTACCGCTCCGGTATCAATATCTACTTTCCCGCGTTCATTTACCGCTCCGTGATTTTGCAGGGTTTCTACCGTCTGCTTGTGCAGAAATTCACCTACATTCCCTTCTGCGTCCATGTGAAATACACCATGGTCTTTTCCGGTTTCCACGTCCTCCTTAAAAGAAATGGCGGCCGCTCCGGAGGCCGGTGCATCAATCTGCAATGGATTGAACAAAAGCAGCACATCCCCGGACAGCACCAGCATACCGTCCTTCATCCTTGCCGGAACACCGCTCATGCCAATCATAAATTCATCAAAGAGTGTAGAACGTTTACCATTGGGAAGCTCCCGCGGTACAGGCGAAAACAATTTTCCCAACGCGCTGTACTGCGGCACACGTTTGCTGTCGCCTCCCGAATGTATGCATAAAATCCGTTTTCCTTCAAACGTATCGCTCTGCTGCCTGATATACCGCAGGACATTTAAGGTCGCACCGCCGCTGCCCACACGAAGACCGTCCGGGTCCGGCAATACCGCATAATGACTCCTGTCCGTTAAAAGCCCTTTGCTCACGCGAAGTGCAATCTGTCTGCGGTAGCTTTCCGCCTGTGCTTCATTGGATGCTGTCAGAATCACATAGTCCCATACGGGAAAGTCCGTACTGTTCATGGTTCGTTTATAATCTTCCCACGCATCCAGATAGGACTGACGTAAGAATAAAGAATACGTGTTGTTCATAGCTGCCTCTCCTTCGTGATATTCATTTCGAAACTATCAAACCAATTGTTTTGTAATGTAAGCAGCGAAGTTTTGAATTAAGATGCCCTTTCAGACCTTATAACATTAGTCGTTACCTGATAACGTAAGTGCTCAACCTTCCATTTCCCTTCTGCTCCAGTCGATTAGCTTCACAGAGTTCTTTCAGGAGACGGAATGCTTTCGTTGTACCTGCGCCAATCAAATCCTCAACTTCTTTTCTTGTAATACTACCATTTTCCTTCGCATACTGAATGATAATATTCTTCTGCTCACTTAGGGAGATTTCCCTTTCAGAACCACTGTCGGGCTGGATTTCCGTGATTTGTTCCTCATTCCTGTTTGGCAGTGCAACACGAAAAACTCCTTTTGCCGTTTCAAATTCTGGCTGCGACCGATTTGTCCTGTATGCCCGCTCTATCTTTCCAATTCCCGTGCCATAGCTCTCAATCAGTCTCATCCGATAAAAAATTGCAGCAAGGTTGGGATTTCTCGACTGTGAGACCCCAAGGAAAATAGACTTCAGTTCCAAGTTAGTAACCAGTCCTCCAAGAGAAATGAACTCAATCCTGTCCTCGTAAACATTAACAAGATTACTGCCGCTGAAAGAATAATCTCTATGGACAATACTGTTCAGCAACGCTTCTCTTACGGCCTCTTCCGGATAATCTCTCCTATCAGATCGATTCAATCCGGAAAAAGTTGCTTTTGTTTTGTTTACCAAATCTATAAACTGATATACATCTTCCAATTGTTTCAAAATGGAACCAGTGAATTCTTTTCTATCTCGGAACAATTCCTTATCTGTCCCCTGAAAAAGTGCAGCCTTTGTAGTTGTTTCACATTGATCTGACAGCAGCAACGCTAAATTCGTATATAGTCCATCTTCTCCAATGAGTTTAAGTGTTCTCATCTGAGAAGGTCCGACTTCGATGGATCTGCGCTGCATCTCTGCTTGAAATGTTTGAAACGTCAATTCCTGATTCATGCTTCTGCACAGTTCAAAAGACCGACCGCTGTTTTGAAGAATCATCTCGCGAATGCCTTCTTCAGTCATTGGCTGTGTAGAACTCCCTTTTCTGACATATACTCCGCCGGGTTTCAGTCCTTTTTCTCTCAGGTAATACGGTCGATTCGTTCCGGTTGTCACATCAATTTCAACAACATGTTTTCCTTCTATTTCAACCGTATTGACTCTTACAAATGGCATCACATCAGGAGATAGCGCATCCTTCAATGAATTCACAATTTGCAACATCACTCCCTCGGGATCATCAATTCCTAAGACAGCACCATCTTTTCTGACACCGACGAAAACAGTTCCGCCATCGGCATTCGCAAAGCCCATTACTTCTTTACGAATGTCTGGAACATATTCATGTTTGAACTCAATGTTATAATTTTCAAATAACAGCATTTCAAGCGCCTTTCTTTCTTCTTTCTTTCTTATTGTAAATGAGAAAGAAAGAAAAGTCAAGGGGTGCAAAAACAAATACTGTGTTTTCAGCCCGGAGTAGGTTTTGAATTTCACACCAGTATAAGCCGCAACCATACCCTAGAAGTTTTCTTCTGTCGGATCAGACTTGAGCCATTTTACGTTAATGTTACGTTTGAGGATGTGAAAAATGGTGGAACTAAGACAGTTACAATGAGTATGTAAGTGACAGAAAAATCAAACCATTGTTTGTAGATAAAGACACGCACAAGGTAACGCAAGACGAGGTATTATCGTTTAATTTAATCGACTGTGGTTGGGAGTGATGAGATATGCAGAATGCAAGTAAAGCATATAAAGAGTCCATGAAAGGTATGCTTAGAAATCGTGCGTATATCAGAGCTACCTTAGCATTCCATCCACAGATATGTGATAATTGAACTGGACGGTGGCTGTCTTCCAGTCACTCAGTTCAAAGCGGGTAGCAGGTAATGGCGCAAGTAATGGCTTTTCATCTTCAAGGAATAAGTCCAACCGGCTGCCCTCTTTCTTTTGAAAGAGCCTTCGATTGAACTGTTCCAGTTTTTTCTCTGATTGCACGATTTAATTCGGTAAGAGAAAAGAACTGTTCATTCCGGAGTGCTGCTGTTATCCAGGTAGAAATATTTCCTACCATTCCTTCAGCATTCGACTTATCCTTTGGTGTCCTGACACGGGCAGGGATGATAGCTGTGCCATAGTGTTCAGCCATTTCCTGATAAGTTTCATTGATCTGCTGGTCTTTCCAACCACCATTGTGAACAACTGCTGTCTTGCAGTTATCTGGTACGAGGATTCTGGCAACACCGCCAAAGAACTCGTACATATGGACATGAGCAGTGATCCATAATTTCTGCTTCATATCCAGAAAGGCTTCTACATACGCATACTGGCTGTAAGTCTTTACACCTACGAATATGTAAGCCTTTAAGATTTCACCGGTATCTGGGTCGATGATTGTTGCAGGATCCCCTGCCCAGTCAACTTCAACCTGCTCACCAGGTTTGCGATTGATGTGCATGGTAGCACGTCGTTTCTGCTCATCCTGCTGTATGTGATAGCAGAATTGAGAATACATGAGCGGCTCATCGCCGTTGGCACGGCAGTCCTCCATGTATTCAGTCCACAGGAGCTTTTTACTGACTCCGTTGCGGAGCAGTTCTTTGTGGATGTAGTCGTAGTCTGGCATACGCTTTTGAGAGCGGTCACATTGTTTTGGATAAAACAATCCTTCAAGAACTTCATCCGTTTGATTGTCTTCCAACGGCCAAGAGATATCTAATTCTTGTGCTCGTTTTAAGATCTTTGCCACGGTATTTCTTGAACACGGAACGCTCAATGCTATGTTCCGATTACTAAATCCTAATCTGGATAATCTTAGGATTTCTCGATATTTGGTCATAATGGTGACCTCCTGTATAATAGATTTACACAATAATTGTGCATAATTCTATTATAAAACAAGTGGCTCATTGTGACCGGAATAGTGGCTCACAGCAAAACGGAATGACGGCTCACTCTCACCGGACAGGTGGCTCATTGAGGCACAGATTATTCACCGGACGGGATTCAGTCCCATCATAAGCATTTCGTACTGCTCACGGGTAAGCTGCATTGCTTCCTCCGGAGTACGTGGCCATGAGAAGGAGCCGTCTTCCAGTCTCTTGTATAAAAGCAAAAAACCATTGCCCTCCCACAAGAGTCCTTTGATTCGGTCACCGCGTCCGCCACAGAAAAGAAAGAGTACATTTTTCTCAAACGGATTCATGTCGTACTTCGTTCCGATTAGTTGTGCGAGACCATCGATTCCCTTTCGAAGATCTGTTCTGCCACAGGCAATGATAATCTTCGAAACACCGGCAGCTTCAGCGAGCATGACCAATCACCTCAAACAGTTTACCGAGCAGCGCATCGGATGCGGTGTTTGAAACACCAATGAGAATGGAGCTGGTCTGTATGGTGATATCCGGTCGAAATCCATTTGCACTTGGCGTAGCAGGTTCCATGACTGGTAGCGGAACTTCCGCAAATGCAACTTCTCTGGGCACTGTTTTTACGCATGCTGTATTAGCTGAAGCAGTTGCAAGCTCATACGTTTCCTGACGGATTCTTTTGAGCCAGTGATAGTAAGTCTGTTCACAAATGTTGTTTTCATCCAGCCACTGCTTGACAGTCATGCCTTCTGGTCTTTGCAGACATTGACCTATGATGTTTTTCCAGCGTTGTTTGCGAACCTCATGTGTGCACTTGTCCATAAAATTTAGCCTCCTATAAAAACTACAAAAACTCCAAAGAGTTTTTAGATTTTTTATAGTATGACACAAAGTCAGGCCTTAGTTAAGGCGAGTGATTTGACGTTTACAACTTTATTAAATTAAACCTGAATTATTCATGAGGATATAATCCTCACCATATAATTCAATTTTTGATTTACGAACCATCGAGCATGCCATGTGAAAGCAGTTTATCTGAAAAAAGGGTATAGTATACCTACGTTCATCAAATTCACATGTTTTGCTGTCAAGATGCGTTGTAACTGTTATTCCAGCTTTGGCTGCAAGCCTTTGATATTTTCCAGTGTTTCGCAGAATTCATCTTTATAAGGACAACTGCTACAAAGCTTGAATGTTATATATCTTGCTAAATGTACGACCTTCGCGGAAATCTTCAGCAGTTTCAAACGAATGGTATTGATCTGCTGTTTTCTCATTGATGCAGACAACGCCAGTCACTTAAAGCAATTAAATATGTTGTATGCCAGTGCATGAATCTGAAGTCGGTTTGCATTCACAATTTTTGAAGAACTGCTTACATCTGCAAAATCAAAACCGTTTTTGCTCCGTTAGTCCGGACAGGTGGCTCTCGCCACCCCGGACTGGCGGGAGCCGCACCGTAATATTCATTCAAATCTGTGAGAGTTTATGAAGAAGTAGCATATACGATATGACCGCTTCATCATTCTTTTCGTTCTCTACCAAATCAACAATTTTTAAAACGGAATTATATGTTGCCTCCAGTATAGACGAAGAGTCATCTGATTTCTTAATCTTCTCCACAATACCAGGAGCTTCCTTATAATATCCTTGAATCATTTCTTCGCCATAAGATTGCTTCAGTATATACTGATCTCGAAATTTTCTCATGGTTTCGAGTTCCCTACAGTTATCCGGCAGACCCTTGAAATCACAACATGCCGTTGTCAAAAAACAACCAGAGCTACCAGAACTATATGAGTCACTTTTTTCATAATGGCTGCAACTATCATCATGTTGATAGTATGACCTATAATAACTACAATAGCCCTTTTCATATTGACCTGCGTACTCAAAGTATGAACATGTACCACATGTATTATCTCTAACCCAATCGCCCATATAAACCTCCTATTGATTATTGGAACTGATGAAAAACTGTGGATTGCCATCGGAACCTAAAAGTGGTGTTAAACCACCAGCATTACCGGCATCTGTGAAAATATACATAACTCCAGTTTCCGTGTCCCTCATTATCCTTATACCAACTTGGCCATAACAATCTCCTTCAAATCTTATTGTTTCAAAACCAACCGGTTCAAACCTCGCCATCGCTTGGCCCTCCTTAATATCTATATGTGACTTTTCCAAAGAGATTCTTAGAATACTTTCTCAACTCTGACGCCGCCATCTCTGAATCAATTTCGGAACATTTCTGGATACAAGAGTATGCATAATTTACATCAGCATTGACGTAATTTGGAATGCCTGTCGAATAAACGCACGATAGCATAAAGTATGCTCCTGCCAATTCTACTGGCTCTCTCCATTTATCTGAGCTTGTTGCTCGAATCAAGAAACTAGCCTCATCAGCTATTTCAGCTCCAAATCGTCTAGGATCGTCCATATGCATTAGCATTGACAGGACAACCGCATAGGGATATTTATTGCGATCTGTCAGAGAAAACATGTTCAACGCAACATCGTAATTCTTGATGCCATATGCAGCCTCACCATAATCCATATATAGGTCGGCCTCAATAGCATTTAACCGCTCAGCATTTACATTCTTATTTCTAATTGCAGTTAATTCATTAAAACACTGTCTTAATGTATTATATGCCTCCTGAGTCGCTCCAATTTTATAGTCTATATGTCCAAAGAGATGGAGCATTATTATGTATTGTTGCTTAACATCTATATTATCAGGAAACAACTGATTGGCTTTCGTAATAACTTCCAAGGCTTTATGTATATCCGGCTTTTGTCCATCCTTATTACCCATTAATTTTGCCGAATAACGAATCATAGCATATGGATCAGATCCTTCATTTGCTAACTCTTCATCCGTTTTCCCGACACCATTATCTAAAAGCTTTTTAGCATCTTCATTGCCCATTTCAGCTGATTTTTGTAGCCATATTCTGCCTTCTTCATTGTTTCCTTCTGTTATCAGTATTCGACCTTTGATGTTGTAAGACCAGGCTATTTCATCTTCATCCACATCATCAAGAAGTTTCATAGCAAGTTGAACATCTTTTCGTGTACCATTACCAAATCCATACAATGATGCAAGCATTACATTTGCAGGTCTAAAATCTTTATCTGATGCCATCTTAAGATAAGGGAATGCCTTTTCATCACTTTCCTCGACTCCCGTACCATAGTAGTACATTTTACCGATGTAATAGGCTGCTACAGGATCATCACTTTGATAGGCTGTAGTAAAATACTCGAACGCCCTGTCATAATTTTGCTCATCCAAGCAAACTTCGCCAGCAGATACCAAAGAATTAGTATTACCCTGCTCAGCAGATAGTTTAAAGAAATATATGGCCTTCTCGGGATTTTCATCAACATAATCCCCATATCTATATAATTCTCCCATCTCACGCGAACAGTCTGCATCACCAAGCGCACTACCTAATCTGAAGCACTTCTCGCAATCTGCAGATTTAATATCTTCAAGGAACATTCCCCCCATAAAGTATAACGCCCTTGTATGTTTTTGATACTTCAACACCTGCTCATAATATAGCATAGCCTGGTCAATGTTCTTTTCAATGCCTTCTCCCAACCTATACCTATTTGCTTTTTCATACAAAGCAATCGGATCGCCATTTGAACATAACCCATCCAATTCCTCCCAAGAAGTTTGTTCATACCGATCATCATAACTCATAACCACCGGCAGATTTAAATCGCTGTAATTCTCCCAATTCATTTTTTCCTACCTCCTAGTATATTTTTTATCTTTAGGCATTGTCTATGCCCTTTGTACATTGTAACTAAACAGATCTTCCTCTCCTGGTAAACAATCTTCTATAGTAATGATGTCCCCAGATTGTAATTCTTCCCTAATTAATACCATTGATAGAGGATTCACCAGATATGTGTCCACCATATTACTGATTCCTCGACCCCCATTAGAAAGGTTCTCTTTGGCTCTGTCGAATAGGTAATGCTTAAACGGTGCTTGTATTTCGATTCTTATACCCTTCTTATGATTCATATTATCAACTATTGCATTAAGCTTGAGATCAAGAATTTCGTTAATAGTATTTTCACGAATAAAATCAAATACAACAAAGTTATCTCCAATACGATTTAACAGTTCCGGTCGCTGTATTGAATACTTAAAATAATCCTTAATTGTGGATAAGAGTTCCTTTTGTATGGTCGCATAATCCATCTCTGGGGTTATTGTTTGATATCGTTTTCCCGTATCTTCGTCCCGTCCAACAACGCCCAAGTTACTTGTGAAAATAATGAGCGCCTCCGAGAAATACATAGTTTCCCCAGCAGAATCAGTGATACGCCCATCCTCAAGTATTTGGAGGAACTTATCAAGAATAGATGGATGCGCTTTATCAATCTCATCAAATAACAAAACACAGAATGGCTTTGATTTAATTGCATTAGTGAGCTGTCCACCATCACTGTATCCAATATATCCAGGAGGTGCTCCCAGAAGTTTCTGATCACTATGAGGTTGCTGATATTCACTCATGTCAAAACGTGTAACAAAGCTTTCATCACCGAAAACGAACTCAGCTATCGTTTTTGCTAATTCTGTTTTTCCTGTTCCTGTAGGACCAGCAAAAAAAAGTATTCCCTTAGGCCTACTACTTGATCCGCCTTGAATCCCGGTCATATCCGTGCAAGCTCGGCTTAATATACTGGCAGCCTTCTTTATTGCGACCTCCTGACCCTTTACTCTCCTTTTCAAAAAATCTTCCGCATGTCTTACTTTTTCCGAATCCAACTTATCCCATTGACTTTCGGTTTCACCATATCGGAACATCTTCACCGCTTCACGAATCTGTGAAACACTGTATTGTTTCTGCTGACAAAGTGAAAAAATACCAAAAAGCTCCACCAGTGTCATTCCATCGGTAAGTGTGACAAATTCATCTTGCGTTTTCTTTCTGGCAGAAGCGTCTAATTCTGGTGCACCTATCAACGTGTCGAATCGTGCTTCAATAACCGCTGATCTTACTTCTTTTTCAGGTTTCGAAATAGTTAATGTACGCACATAAGGGTTATTTAGATAAAACCATGTAGGTATATCGTTGACTTTTTCCACAAGAAGAAAAAGCAAGTTCGTAAGAGGTTTCTTATCCTGTAAGCTTAATGCCTGAGTAGGCATTCTCGATGCGAGCATTAATTTCGTAAAGTATTCTATTTCATCCTCCGACAAATTATCTGGCGATGATGTAATAGTATTAGCAAGATCCATCACTATAGCAGTTGGTCTTGTCGTATTAGACATAGTTTTACGAATTAATTCTGTAGCAACGCCGATAGATTTTGATGATTTTTCATCAGAAGAACTTCCCCTAAAAAAAGTTGCAGACATATCACTTGAATAGGGATTTGAAAAACCATCAATTCTATTGTAAAAGATGACTGGATCATATCCTGCTTCTGTCAGATAACGATGCAAATATAGAGACAATGCAACAGGTTCACAAGTCCCATCATCTTCATACGTCCACGGTTGCAAATCATGCACATTTCCTTCGATGATAAACGTTGTGTTAATGTCTTGGTAAACGGCCAAGTCTTTTTGCCATTTTTCCACTTGAATCATTATTCTTCGCTCCCTTTTTGTATAAGAACCATTTCCACATTACATAGAGTAATCTTTGTCCCATTTGCAACTCGAACAGGCGAATTCTTAATAATTCGTTGCCCATCTACCAAAGTTCCATATTTACTTATGTCTTCAACTATTACTCCGATGTTGCGTCTTGGTGTCACACGTAAATGCTGCCTACTAACCGCCCCATACTCTGCAAGCATCTCAGCCCCCACTTCAGTTCTCCCTATAATGCACCCCTCTTCAGGAATATCAATCTCATTGCCATTCTCTAACCGAAATATATACCTTTGGGGGTTTGCGTTTGACTCATTTACCAACGGAATCTCATGGTCATTATTTTCAACTGAATTATTACTTTTTTCATGTTCTTTTAACAACTCCGCAACTCTTGGATCGTCCTCATTATAAGTGAGAAAATCAACCAATTTCCGTTGACACGAAGGACAATTATCAGGAAAACCCAATCTTCGCTCAAAAACAATTTTCTCTCCACACGCACATACTTTACAAAAAGCCATTTATCATTCCTCCGAATCAAGTGCTCGTTGACGTTGAGCCGTAGTCCTTCTCCTTCGTGTATTCTCCCGTCTTTCACTTAAACTATCCTGAACACACATTTCGTCTATAATTGCAGGTTCCATATATACACGATTAAGAATCACACCTCTTTCTGCAGCTCGTTCCTCCAGTTCCTTGTACATTGAGCACACATGATTAGCACTATTCTCAATCTGACGTTTCTTTTCTAAAGATCCTGATTTTGTTTCTCCTATTGGTTCAAACATTATTCCGTTGCCATCGTGGCCAACAAACACTTCACACAGAGGATGTCCATCAACAGAAAACATTTGACCAACAACATGATCCAATACCGCTTCATCCTTTATATGACATCCAAGCTCATCCATTATGTCTTCGATAACCTCCATAATGTACTCGTCTTGTTTGCGTTTTTCGAGAATTGATTTCATCCTTACAATCTCTTTTTCCACTCTATACGGAATATACTCTACTGGTTTCACATCTAGCAATTCACACATAGCACAGTACTCGTAATAATTTGAATCAATCCTTTCCTTTTCAACATCATTAACCGTTGCAGCACCTTGAAGATAAGTAGACACACGCATCCGTACCTGTTTTATCTTATCTTCAATGTCGATACCATTGTTGCTCATAATTCTTGATAGTTCGATAATAACACGTGCCCTATCCTTCTCATCCTTTTCAGATATAACAATTCGTTCATCTACCTTGGTTATCCATGAATCCAGCTCCTGTTCAAGTTTAGTCGGTTTTTTATTGTATGACACAAGAAGCTTTGAAAAATCCAATTCTTCCCTCTTTACTGAATCAGCTGACTCTGCTTGTCTAATATTTGTTCTCGAAACGATATTGGAGCCATTATATCCTTCGACAATATCATCCGTAGCAAAAACTGATATTTCAACTCCATTTCCACTTGAGATTTGCACCTTATTGTCATGCTTGGCCATTAGCTGATCTTTTAATTTCTGGATACTACCAAACAATTCCTGCATGATGCGCTGTCTTCTCATTTCTTCTAATTGGGCAGCAGTATAATAGCTACTCATTTATTTAAATGCCTCCTTCATTTTCCTCATCTCTTTTTCATAACCAATTCTATTAAACCACGCTATAAAATGGTCACTTCTCAGCAAATCATCTATCTCAGCAATCGAACATTTATATAAAACAGGAACAAGCGCATCAAGTGAATCCACTGACTCTCCAAACACATCTATATTCTTCTTTCCCTGTAGTGCAAAACAAATAGTGGAAATAGATGCCATATCATCACTATTATTTCTGCGAATAAGCTGTTCTAGTTTATCAACTTGTGATTTATCATAATCATTGTAGCGAAGATAAAACACTAAAAGGCCAGAAAGAAGAAATCTCTTCGCAATATCATCATTTCCCTCTGCCAAACTACTAACATATTCATCAAGTGAGCCATACTGCTTCCCGCAAAAGGTTATTTTAAGTTTGTCATCTCCAGTGAACAATAATAGTTTATATACAGCTGCATCCGCATCCTGATATAAAGAAAGCTTTCTTACTTCATCAGCTATTGACACGTCAAACTGCCGGATAAACTCAACCAATTCACGTCTTTTTACAATTCTTGTTGCTTGCGACCAATGTGCAATTATTGCCTGTTCCAATTGATGCATAGAATTTACCGATATAGTTTGATCATCGAATCTTCCAAATATCAGCGGTTTTATGCTGGTTTCTTTTTTATTTCTTGCATAAATACTTCTATTGGCTGGGCGCATATACTCGCCCTCACACCAACGTTTAACCTGCGTATATCCCCAGCGTTGCTCCTCATCCTCATTTAATAACCCTTTTATCAGAACACCCAGTCTGCCAGAAATCTGGCTTGGAAGTTCCAAGCCGCCTTCCCAAGCCCTCGATATTTCTTCTACCGACATTCCTTCAAAAATTGAATGTCCCAGAACAGCTCTACAGAGGACTAGTCCAAATGAGCCATAATCATATGCCGGTGACATAGCTGCACTCCATAACAATGATTTGACTCGCGGCGCATACTCTGGTGTTCCTCTCACTGCATCTACAAATTTACCATTTGAATTTGTATATCCGCTAATCCCACAGTCCCCTATTACTACCAACGTCTCATTGTTAGAATAGAAAAGATTACTTGGTTTTATGTCACAATGAACAATCCCATTTTTGTGTAATTCATGAAGTCCTTCATTTATCGAAGGGACAATTACATTTTGAATGTGTGCACTCGACAGTTCCACAGCATCTTCAAGTGTTCCTTCGGAATAATACTCATATATCTCATAGTAGTTCCCGTTATGATCTCCACACTCAATTACATGTGCAATATTTGGATGACATACATTTGTCAAGAAACTCTGCATCTGATTAGATGGTCTCCATCCATTGTGATACAGTTTAATTACATAAGATTTCCCCCATTTCTTAGCGAGATAAACATTCGATTGTCTTCCTTGTTTCTCCATTAGAGAATTAACAATATAACTATCTGCAATAGACTCACCAGCAAGCAAAACTATGCTTTGCCCACTTTGAACGTTACCATCAGGCGGAATTGTTTCTGCCGTATTAGTCACATTCGAAATATTATATTGCGGAGGGATTGTCTCTGCTACATTAATCATTATTCAAATTCTCCTCGTGGTATACCGATATTCAATACTTTGCTATCAAAGACAACCGTTTGTATATTTCTATCAGTCCAATCTATTCCTGCATACTTTTCAAACAATTTAAAAATATGATATTTTTGATTGGATGAACCTCTTAATCCCCTACCATCATTCAGCTTCTCGATATAAGCCCCATCTACAAGTGCAGCACACTTATCAAGCACAGAGTCTATATCCACATTTTTTTGATTCTTAAGTTCTTCTAATGTATAACCCGTAAAAATAAGGATATCCTCATTAACAGCACATAGTGCATCAACTAGTAATCGTAATGCATTCGGATTATAGAATGGTTCACCGCCCGAAATAGTAAATCCATCAATCTCAGTTCTTATCTGAGCAACCATTCTCATAACATCTTCAATAGAAACCTCTCTTGATTTATCATATACCTGAAACTCAGGACTTATGCACCCTTTGCAGTTTCTTTCACATCCTAATGTCCATATCCCCACTCTATTACCTGGTCCTAGAGTTTTTACCGGGTAATACATTCGCCCTAAACATATATTTGATCTACTCATTTAAACTCCGTACTAAAGTGCGATGGACATACAAGCTTATTTCCATCTATGTATTTTCCACAGAACAAACAATTATGGTTTCTCTTGCGTTTTTCTATTTCGCTTCCAACAAGCCAACGATTCATAGCTTGTAATAACTCATCCGCATTTACGCAGAATTTCTTTCCATCAGCCAATTGTTTTACACACTCTAATGGTGTTGGTAATTTCCTATTTAGTTCTGCAATTTGAGGTGCTCGCAATTTGGTTACTATATCACTTTGAAGAAAAGACAAAGCCTCTCCAGGAGCAGCTGAGACAATATTACCTACTCCCCAACAATAGGGTATGTCACATTCACCTGCTTCATATGCGTCAACATTCAAAAATGCATGTGTTCCAATCGGCTCCTTATGAAGCGCTTTGCATTGATAATCAATGCTTCTTGTATTTTCATAACTCAAATAAAAGCATTCACCACCAAATAAAGCTCTACCTCCCAATCTTCTTTTCTTAATTATCCAGCCATAATTAGGTCGTTTTACTGAGCACAACGCAGGGATAAATCTCGTATTGATTGAATAGTATGTTTCTTGAATCCCAACCGTATCATTCCACGTCAAATCCTTTACAACATCTACGCCCCCGTAAACGAGCATTAGATATACACTTGTGGCAGCAATTGATTTAAATGCTTCAAGATATGAAATTATATCTTTTTTCTTTAATACACTTATAGTTTCTGTAGTTGGAAAAGGTGAATATATCAACTCATTGCAAGCACAAACCGTGTTTTCTATCCGTTCTCTTGCTTGTCTTATCTTTGGGAGTAATTCTAAGGCCTCCAGCGGGGATGCGTATATCTTGTTAATTACTTCCTCTCCATCATGATATAGAGAATTTCCTATTTCACGAAAAAAAACATAGTTATTAAGAGATTTCTTCACACTCTGTATATCATCGTTTTCGTCCAAAGCTCTCTTATATATATCTGCTATTTCATCGGAATGGCCTTTAGTTTCTTCCGCAAGTATTCCCAAAAAATATAATACTTTTCTTGAATCCATCAATCAGCCCCTCTATCACACTTCCTCAAGTATTCTGGCCAACATTATCATTTTCGGATCATTAGGTGTATAGGCAAGAGCTGCCATCAAATGTCCTAACGCTTCAATTCTATTCGACTCAGCTGTTCCTTTTCTTAGAGATAGGAGCGCTAACATATACTCCTTTTCTCCTGACTCCGGAAGACTATCGATTTTATTTTTATACTTAAATCCAGCATTTAAGGATGACGTGCTTCCCTCTAATGCCAATGCATACATAGCATCCGATAAGATTTGCATTTCCGATTCCATATAAACAGCATCGTCCTGTGTCGGTATATAATCTTTGGGAATCTCAATTAGTTTTGCTTTTTCGCGCAATACATTCTTTGCCATCTCATCATTTGCATACAGAACAGCCAGTTCATAGCATTCCTTAAGTTGGAATAGTTCTAAACTATCCAATGTTTTCTCATCAGCCATACTCTCACCATTATAAAGATACGGCGAGGAATAACCCCCCCTCGCCCAAAATACTATATAGATTTATTACTTTCCAAAACTGAATTTAATTGTGATTGCCTGCTGCTAACACTACTTAATGTAGAATTAGCCGCATCACTTCTCTTTTTTGCTTCAGTGCTTGCAGACTGATACATATTGTAAGCCAACACGCCTCCAACAATAATCAGCAAAACTCCCCATCCGGGATGTGATGCCACACACAGAATAAAACCAAACACTATCACCAATACTGACAACCCAACTTTTGTCATAGTATTATGAGAAGCATCTTCCTCTATGCGGACTTTATCTCGTAATGCCGCATTGTATCCAGTAGTACCAACCTCTTTAGCTGATCCCCACAACCCTCTATATGCGCTTTTAATATCTCTTTCGCATGAGCTAACTTTTTTTCTTGCTTCTTCCGATGTCATCGCTTATTTACCTCCTTCAACTATTTCATCGTAAACTTCTGCATAACGCTCAATCCAAATCTTTGCTGGTATTTCATATGGTCTGAAGTGCGTATTCTTAACATCCTGCGCTATGTCCATATAAACGGCTGTCTTTCCTCTCAAAGATTTAGGTTCAGTTTCTGCAACAAGCTCATCCATCGAGTTTTCATCAAGTCCAAATGCGATACGCTTATCAAACATCGCATCATATCTGTCACCCAACATATTTTCAATACTGTGTACACTCTCACCCCATACTATCGTGTTGACTGCATATTTAGGGCCGTTAGTTATGATTTTTTGGAGCATTTCAATCGAGCTCAATTCTCCGCCGTTGTCTTCTTCGTAAATCTTTCCAGATCGCAATCTTCTTGCACGGTTTATACCAAAGAACATAAGGAATATTCTCTCTGTGGGCGGCATAGATCCATCAGAGCGATTCAATACAGTCTCATACAGACTTGCAATCAATTCCTCTGCTTCTCCTACCTTTGCCACCTTAACCTGCTGCGGGAAATGCTCCTCTAAATAGTCAAAATCGCACTCTTCATCCGTAAGCTCATCTGCAAAAAGATCCACAATATATACAAGTGCATTCGACTTATCTGAATCCGTGTGTAATTCTTCATACAGCACGCTCATTGCCGAAAATTCAAACAAACTCAATGCCATTTTCTCGTCCTTGCCGACAATAAGAAGATTATCCCTCTCTTTGGTACGGATTTCTGGCATAAATATGCTCTTCTTTCCAAATCCCTGTCCAAGAAGTAAACCATATCCATCCTTTGATTTGCCTAAATGTTCAATACTATCAGCTCCCTCTAATATCAAACGGTTAAAGCAATTGTGTATGTCATCTTCTGCGTTCGTCAATAATACTCTTGTTTGCTGATCTTCAAAAAGAGTAGCCACATCAGGGTCTGTGTAATATGCATCTAACCGGGTAAGAAGATCAAGCCTTTCTTCTTCATTTATGTAACTAACCTGGAAGAAATTATTCGCAGATTCTACACCGCCACCGCCATTGTAAATCGCAGCTCCTGCAGGTTGATTCTGAAGAGTTCTAATTCCTGCATTATCAGCATTAAGAATAGATGCCGCACCTTCCTCAGATCCTTTAACCGCGATACGAATGGCCATCTGGCTAAAATATGCTTCAAGTCCGGAACAATTATGGAAGTCCTGACATGCCAGAATGACATGGATTCCCAACGCCCTACCCTGCATAACTAATTTGTTAAGGCACGACAAACACTCATTACTTATTGAATCACCTTCGCCTTTGCTTCTGAACAGCTCTTGAACCTCGTCAAAGATTAAGAGCAACTTCGGAACCTTAGGAACATCAGCAAGCTTGACATAAGCATTTATATCAGAAACTCCATATCTGCTGAAATGTTTTGTACGAGTCTCCAATTCCGTACACAGTTCCTTTAACACAGTAAGTCCAAACTCTCTTTCGCTATTAATTGCAACTACCCTTAATGAAGGCAAACGATATCTTGTATATGCACTAAATTCCACACCCTCCTTAAAATCCAGGAGGTACATCTGAACTTCGTCAGGTGAGTAACTAATAAGTGTACTCATGATAAGAGTATGCAAAAGTGTAGATTTTCCCGCACCTGTTTGTCCCGCTATCAGTGCATGGTGTTCGGTACTTCCTCCTCCTCTGCCCACAACCATCTTCACTATGGTATTTGCGCCTTTTATACCGATAGGTATGGCTATCTCATCGTGATTTCCGGTAAACCAGTTGTTACTATCGTAAATATCCTCCTTGTACATGCTATCAAAGTGTTCTACTTTAAGTTGCATATGCTCGATGGCGCTACTAATCATTGGAAGAATCGTATCCTTTTTCTCTATCGCATCGTTCATGTCATCCAGCTGTAGGAAGATATTTTGCCTATTTAACCCCTCCAGCATCAACATATTTCCAGATGCCTTTGTTTCGACAAGACTCTGCAGTATTTCAGCAACAAGAGTTCCATTTCGTTTTTTTAGTGTCTCGAGTTCAGCGTCATTAGCGCATATCAATACACACACACCCAAAGATGCGCTGTTTCTAACTATGGCATGTAAATCTTTAAGTGCTGTATCATTAAATCCAACAGGAAAATCTGTAATTGCTAAAGCACGAATAACTTCTTTCTTTAATCTGCTGATCTGATCACCACCGTAGGCCTGCGTCATATTTTCCAGTCGTTGTCTTAATGTCGCAATAGCATTTTCTATATCCTTCTCCTTACTCCATATCTTTGTATCTATGATACGTGCAGAATTCGGTCCCTCAGCCAACTTGGGAATATCAGAAAAACTTGCGCCCAGTTCAAGTGGATCAATCATAGTAGCCTCAAGTTTTCCAGCAGGAATAGACATGAAAAGTTTTAATAATAACGGCTGAATCAACCCTTGAACATATCCACGTTCAGACGGATTATATCTCATCAAAAGAGAAATACCATCTGACAATCTTTGAGCATACGGAATCTTTACAATATACTGTCCCGCCTTCTTAGTTCCAAAATTGGCAGTTTGTAAATCTATTGCTTGTACAACAGCTATATCATCCTGAGTAGCATTAGGGATAATTAATCCTATTTCACCAAGCATAATATAATCAGGCACTTCAGTAGGGCACTCATAGCTATTCACATTAAATCTGGAAGAAGTAATCTCCTGCTTATATGCTTGTACTGATGCTTTCCCAAACTCTTTTTCAATATCTTCGCGGCCGCTTTCACATATACTTTTATGTTTTACTTCATATCTATGTTCCGCTTGGGAATCACGATCTATTTGCTCAGTTCTTGCTTGATCAAGTTTTTCATTTCTTACGCCTTCTGCTTCCGCAATAAGACAATCACATAATTCACGATAAGCCTGCTCCTTTGATCCCAAGGCGTTCATAACCTCGCTACGCCTTTTGTTAACATTTTTCATCTCGTCTTCCGCATCACTACGTGCAGCCAAATCCACAGACTTAATGAAAAATTCGCATGCATTTACAACAGCAGTAACAGTGCCCCTTCTATCTTGAGTGGCACTGATGTCATTGTCTCTGTCATTCATATAACCATTACACAGATCCTCACATTGCTTACGCGCAGTAGAAACTACGGAATCATAGGTTTTTTGACTATTTGCTTTTGCACCTTCCCATTCTTTTCTAGCTGAAGTCAATTTCTTTCTAAACGAATCAGCTTCATTTCTAAGTGTAGTTATAGCAGCCAACGATTGTCTGTGTCCCGCCGGCATATCTTTCCAGTTTTCTGAAGAATACGTTAAATCACCGGCGTTTTCATTTTTCGAAGTGGGTGCAGAGTTACCATCCTGATTATCTTGAGCATGTTGCGCTCCTCCTACTTCAGAAAAACTATCAGGTGCTCCACACATTGAACAACGTTTGCTCGGCTCATCTCCCTCAATCGTATTCCCGCATACTGAACATTTCCACTGGCGCATTTTTCTTCCTCCTTGCATAAAAATATAATACTGACACAGAGCATCAGTTTATTCGTTCATCCACTCCATCACTTCTTCATAAGATGCCATACGCATATTGTTGTCAGCATCGACCAAAATAAGTGCTGGCAAACCAACTATTGCCAGTTCATCCTTACAATAAATAGCTTCGTAACATTTATAACCCTTCCACTCTTGTGAAAACTCTGCGGTTTCATATCCTTGTTTTTTTGCAAATTCTTCAACTTCTATTGGTACCATGTTCCGCCTCTTTCATTATGTTATTCACAACGCTATAATCAAAATCCATATTATCAATACGCAGTAGTTTGGGCACACATGGTGTTGAACCTCCCAAAAGTGAAAAATTTTCATATCTCATTTTGCCTAAGTATTCACCAACAGCATTTGCTCCAATCCATTCGCTTCTTTCACTAATTCTTCTTTGATTATCTTTTATTCTGAGTTGACCATCTTTCGCGCGATCGATGTTTACAATATGACCACCGGAACCTCTTTTATGGATAAACTCTATCGTGTATCTTTGCCCTGGTTTTACCACACTATCTATAAAATCATAGTATTCATCAGGTGTTCGGCGCAAATTATCATATACATATTCAGGATGCTTTCCTGTTTCCGGATCTATCCAAGCCAAATTGGTATTGTAAGCTAATCTTTCAAGCATTGACCCCTTCGTATTGGGAAGAACCTCAACATCGTATCCTCTCTCTCTTGCTTCAAAAACAACTACGCAAGATTGACAATTTATATAATATCCTTCAGATTTTCCAATATTAGGGTTTACATGTCCAGAATCCGCTAATTCAAAGGACATATTCGCACCTGGAATTGTGTTTGCTATAGGTGCTCGCCTGCTATTTATTCTTTCGACAAGTAAGTTGTAATCCGGATTGTCATACAATCCATTGGGCTGTCCATTAATATCTTTTTCCAGTTCCCGAGAATAGTATCTTTTTAACTCGCTCATTGTTGCATCTAGACCGCTGACCGATACAACTCCATAATCTCTAATCAAGGATTCTCTGACTAATTCTAGTTTTGCATCTATGTAGTGTTCTCCACTTTGACGCTTTTCATCAGGCGTTCTTTCTTTTACCTTTGTGTATACTTTAGCTACATCAGCCTGAGCTTGAACTATGTTATGATGCAGTTCATTTGCACACATCAGCATTGTCCGCTTAGATTGTTCACATTTTTGTTCAGTCGTCAGGTTTGGATTATCCCATATTTTGTTAATCATTTCAGATGCAACTTGTTTCATTGCATCGTCCGTATCATAACCAATCTCATCAATCAAAGGCATAAACAAGAGTCTGCCATCAATTTGCCTTAAAGGTGATGCTTCATTTGTTTGTCTCACATCAGACTGATTATCCGGGGTATTATTATTCTCATCAGAAAAAGGGATATTTCTTTCTTCCGCCAAACTGTCATTACTATAACTGGGTGCATTCAAAGCACCGCCCACAGGAGTTGCCACACCATTACTTTGCGCTGTTCCTTCTGATCCCCTTCCATGAACACTTTCCAATACACCGGCCACATCTAGATCAGCAAATCCACCGCCACTCCAACCAAGGTCTGCACTTGCTTCACCGCCGACAGACACATGTTCAGCAGTAGCATCTATACCCATACTTCGAAGCAGTTCAACCCTTGTATCCTCGGCTTCATTCAATCGTTGTGCAATCCCTTCGGTAAGTGCTACTGAGTCTCCGCTAAATGCGTTTGCTTTCAGTTGTCGGAGTTTTTGCAAGTTAGAACGTTCTGTTTGATTGTGCCGTTCTATCTCCTGGACATGGGCATTCTTCTCTTGGCGCACACGATTTGCTTCACCACGCGCGGCATTTAATCTTTGCTGACTATGAGCGAGTTGATTCTGAGCTACAGCCAGCCTCGCTCTTGCTTGTTCAACATCGCCTGCAGGATTTCCCTCTTCATCAGTTGAACTAGCAGCCTCTAAATCTCTCCGTGCAGAAGCAACAGCATTATTTGCCATCGCTACGCTCGCCTGGCATCTTTGAATATTCTGATCCGCCTCGCGACCTTGTTCTATGAGCTCTTCGGCTTTTTTTCCTATCTCCCTAAAACTCTTCGCCATTCAAGTTCTGCTTTCCGGATATTCACCCAAATATCCCACTCAAATTATTTTTTAATGATTCTATCTGCTGCTTAGTATCATTAACAACACCGTCCGTTTCCGAGACCATGTCTTCATACTCTTCTGCGCTTCCTTCAAGCTTCTGGCGTCCAGCATCTGCAGCTTCTTTTCCAATATCTGAAATGCCACCGGCCTGTTCTAATTTATCTATACCTGACCGAACATTTTCCAACTCACCTTCTGTCGCCTCTTTTATCTGCTCACCTTGTTGTTCAATTTCTTCTCCGGCAGATTCAACTTGCTCACTGAATGCGCTGTCAAAACTACTCTGATATGATTGACCTGTTTCACTTATAGCTTGAACATCCTCATCATCTTGAAGTTCTATGCTGTCCAAAATAGAGTTAATCTGATCGGCCTGTTCAGTCATTTCTGTTCCAAGATCAGTAGTTTCCTTACTGTTCTCCTGCATTTCTCTTACGCCTTCGCGATTCTTCTCTCTGAAGTTACCCATAACTGGTCTCCTTTCAATTTCTTGCTATTGATTCTATGCCGTACAGTTCCACATACTTATTCAAGTCAGTATCTAAATCAGCATAAAGTGATGATAGCCTTTCTAAATCGTTGTCTATCTTTTCTATACCCTTTATTTCTCCAAGCGCTTTCCTTAGCAGCTCGTTTAATGCCATAGTTTCCTCACACATTTTTGATTGAAGAAGAGTCACCTTAATCAACTCTGATTCCGGTGCTCCAAATCGCGTCCACCTACCATTTTTTAATCTTTCCAGCGCAAAAACCCATTTCCCGATAGTACCAATTATTTCTATGGCTTTATTGATTTTCGCTTTTTCTCGAAGCAAATTATTTCTGCTAGCTTGTAAATCTTCTATCAAATCATATTTAGAATCTTTTTCTTCATTTGTAATTTTTATTTTTCCTAATTCAACACGTTCGAGATAGGAATAAAGTTCATTAATTTTATCTGCTTGATTTTTTACGCTTGTAAGCCAGTATTCGCTTTGCCTGATCTGCTCTTCTATCTCAGAAAGAAGGAAATAATACTTATTACCAATAATCTTAATACTCTTTAGATTCTCATCTCTATATGTTTCTCTATCTGCAAGCGCATATCTCAAATCGGTGTCATTTTTTGAAGTAACTGCAATTTCCTTTTCAGACTCATTTTCAATTTCACCGCACCACTCCTTTATGCGCATCTCAAACGGACGCATGAGTTTTTCGTAAAATATCAGAGCTTCGCCAACGGCAAAAGTAGACATCTGTTCTAATTGCAACGCACTCGCAGCCATGGTACTACCAAGGAGCGATCTATCATCAGCAGACGTTATTCTCAGTCCTATTTTCAATCCAGTATTCTTTAGAACCTCCTGAGCCATAACAGTAGGTAACTGGTCTGCTATTACAATACCTTCTTTAAGAGCACGAACTTCTGCCAACATTTTCACAACAAATGCTGTTGCGGCCTGCTTGGGATCAGCTTCAGCTCCCGTTTGTTCTTCTGATTCAGGTCCTATCAGATTATGTGCCTCTTCAATAAATATCACATGCCTAACATCCCCATCATAGCGAGGGTTGACTTTTAGTGTCTCTCTAATAAGAGCGCATAGCATCAAAGTAAGGAAATTGGCTGGTCCGGTTCCCATGGATTCAAGCTCTATGACAGCTGGAACCTCAAGCCACTTTTCAGGAGTAAAAGAAGATTCAGGCACATCGAATACATCTCCCATCTCTCTTCTTAAGAGACTACCAATTCGAACTTTTAGTGCCGACTCAAGATTCCCCCTAACTTCATCGCTATACTGCGTAGATTTCAATTCCTGTTCCAACCGCCTATAAAGCATAGACATCGTGGGTAATCTCCGCTTAGTCACACCATCATCCAACTTTTCATTACCCATGTATACGTGCTCCGGAATCCATCCCAGCTCACGATAAACTGCCTCTATAGCAGTATCTAACAGGAACGGCATCGGTGGTTCAAGAGGAAAAGCTCCCTCAAATACCGAACACAATCTTCTGATATGTTCTGCAACAAGAGTCCCTTTTGGCATTTCAAACGGATTGATATGCAACGGAAAACTCATATCTGCATTCGGCGAAAACAGATACATATCCTTCATTTCTGGATCATTTGCCAATGCCCTATATTCCTGTTTGGCTGGTTCTAGTACCAAAAACGGAATCCCATGATCCTTCCATAGAGATGAAGTTATATGATGCATAGTATTTGTTTTTCCAGAACCAGGGACACCAGATACAAATGCATGTTTAGGTAAAAGGGAAAGCGGAAAGAATACATCGTACCCATTTCGATCTTTTCCTAAGAAGAGCGATCCTTCCCTACCTATGGAAGCAGGAGCAGTTTCCTTGGCAATCTGGATTGTTTCACCATCGTACAGAGCCGGAAAACGGAAAAACGGTGCTACTTCTTCAAGGGAAAAAAGTGTAGGAAGATAGTTAAGGTTTATTGAAGCCGTGTCTTCTCTACAGACTATAAGCCCCTGTTTGCCTTTTCTGACAACCATCCCCTCACGAATATTTTCTAAACCATCAAAATCCCCCTCTATAAAGCTATGTACATCAAAATTTGATGCAAAAGTTGATATATTATACTTGCCTTTCATCAGGCTCTCTGATCCGGCAGAATCCAGTATGGATATAGCATCCTCTTTACCATTGGCGAACACCATGACATTAGTAATAAAGTGCGGCGAGGAATCGTATTTCTCAATTAATTCTTCATAACTTTCTAGAACATCTTTTCCATCATAGTCTTTTCTTGAACTTAATCCTCGCTCATCTTGCCTTTTCCTAAGAATACTCATGGGTTTTCTTAAGGATTCCCTCAAAGATACGCTTTTTTCTACAGGATACAAATCTACACGATATAGCGCCGTATGATTAAGCGCCTCCATTATCTTACACATATTATAAAGACGCCCGTCTTCGTTCATTTCCCACTCACGAAGCATATAATAATCTTCTCCTTCACCGTTTCCGGCAGGAAGAAGTGTTTCTGTTTTGCTTAGAAATGCACAAGTATTGAATATTGGAGAAGTTATTCCTGAATTAGACAAAAAATTGTCTATGCTACAAGTATCATCTCCAGTTGTTGATTTTTTCAGTTTATAATCAAGTTTATAAAAATCCGCAAGAGGAGAAGCGTTAATAAGAGCCGGTACATTTTCCAATGCATCCGCGCTACCATGAATCATCAGATAAATCTGTAATCTATGTCCCGGGGTGTCCTGAGCTTTATCTTCCGGCACCAAATAGAAATACAGTAAATGATAAGATAAATTTGAAACAATTCCCTTCCGGTTAAGCTGTCTTAAAAAAGCTATATGTTTTTCAAGCACACCATCTACTCCATTTCCCTCAAGAGAAGCATACTTATTAAGAGTTAAGTCTGGAAGTTGCCTTAGTCTATACCACAATTCTGCCATTTTAACTATTCTCCTTGTCTTAATTAGAACCCGTTATTGTCAGGGCTATCATGGAAAAGTGTAAACTTGTAGCCGCAGATGCGGTCAGGCACTGTCCGAGAACCATTACTACTGCGAGTAAAGCCAGCCATAATTTGCTTCTCTTTCCCATAATCCTCTTCTCCTTCACTTGTGTTTTGCATAGTAGCCTATGCTTGTATCATGTTATTATGAATACCCTATAAGACTACCGCTGTCATTTAAATGTGTCAAGGCAAGTACCCTCGTTTTCCGCGTCTAATTTTGACATCTTTTTGTCATTTTTTGCAATGTCCATTTTATCTTATTTAAGATGTGCTTTATTACATTGCTTTTGTACAGATTTTGTCATCCCGCGGTTTTCCACCGTGATTTCCGTACAGTACTTATCGGGGGATTCTTTGATTTCCATCTGTCCGTTATACCGTTCCAACAGTTCTTTAATAATCACGGTAGTTTGACAGTTGAATAAGGGAAAAATCCTTGCAGGCCTTGAAAAGCCTGTATTTTTTTGTCAAATTTATTTCATTTTATAGTGGCGATATGTGATGTAATAGACTTATCGGAGGTATGCCATGAAAGTAAGTATTTCTAAGTCGAAAAACACAACTATCTATTACTTAAGCAAATCTGTCAGAATAGGCAACAAAACCACAACAAAGACTGTGGAAAAAATAGGAACCTATGATGAAATCAAAAAGATTTGCGGAGATATGGAACCTCTTGACTGGGCCAAACAATACGCTGCCAGGCGTTCTGCTGAAGAAAAAGCAGCTAAGCAAAATATCATTATGCGATACTCTTCCTCCATGCTGATTGATAAAAATGTCCGTCGCTCCTGCAATGCCGGTTACCTCTTCCTTCAGGATATTTACTATTCTCTCGGACTTGATCAGATTTGTGCCGCTATTTCAGATAAATATAAATTCGAGTATGACTTAAATGACATTATCTCTATGCTCATTTATTCCAGAATTATTGCTTCCGGTTCCAAAAGAGCTTCCCTCACTGATGCACAGACTTTTCTCGAGCAGCCCAAATGTGACCTTCATCAGATTTACAGGGCTTTGGAAATCCTGTCAAAGGAGAATGACTTTTTCCAGGCTGAACTCTATAAAAACTCACAGAGTGTCATCGACAGAAAAAAAGAAGTCCTTTATTATGACTGCACAAACTACTACTTTGAAATTGAAGACGAGGATGATTTCAGAAGATACGGAGTATCAAAAGAACATCGTCCTAATCCCATTGTCCAGATGGGATTATTCATGGATGCGGATGGAATTCCCCTGTCCTTCTCTCTTTTTAGCGGAAATGAAAACGAGCAGCCTTCCATGTCCCCTTTAGAACAAAAGGTCATTAGGGATTTTTCTGCCTCGGACTTTATTGTGTGTACTGACTTGGGGCTTTCCTCTGCTGCTAACAGAAAGTTCAACAGTATTCAGGGAAGAGGGTTTGTCACAACGCAATCCATCAAAAAACTGAAGGGGTTCCTCCGCGATTTCTGTCTGGATGATGATGGCTGGTATCTTCCCGGAGAAAAGAAAACTTATAAGCTGAGTGAACTTGATGAAGAGGCTGACTATGACAAAGTTTTTTATAAAGACCGCTGGATGAACGAGGATAATCTCGAGCAGCATCTGATTGTGACCTACTCCATTAGGTATCGCAGCTATCAGCGCAACATCAGAGAAAGACAGGTCGAAAGAGCAAAAAACTATGTGAATTCCCCTGGTTCTCTCGGCAGGAAGAAGCCGAATGATTCCAAGCGTTTTGTTGAACAGGACCACTGTACCTCCGATGGAGAAGTTGCAGACAAAGTAATTACGTCTCTTAACCAGACCCAGATAGATGAAGAAGCCAAATATGATGGTCTGTATGCGGTATGTACCAACCTTGAGTATTCTGTTTCAGACATAATCAGAATAAATCAGAAGCGCTGGGAAATCGAAGAATGCTTCCGAATCATGAAGACCGAATTCAAAGCCCGCCCCATGTACTTATCAAGAAAAGACCGGATTACAGCCCATTTCACCACTTGTTTTACAGCTTTGGTTCTTTACAGAATTCTGGAAAAGAAGCTTAACGAGAAATATACCTGCGAAGAATTAATCAACACAATCCGTTCTATGGATATGTTAATTGCTCCCGGAGAAGGATATATCCCGACCTATACGCGTACCGGCATAACAGATTCACTTCATGAGGCTTTTGGATTCCGAACGGATTACCAGATAACATCTCAGAAAAACATGAAAAAAATTTTGAATCAGACAAAAAAGAGGTAAATATTACCACATACTTTTCTGACAAAGAACTCCCACAAACGACGTATTTATGCCGCTTGTGGGAGTTTTACTCTCTTTCAACTGTCAAAAACAGGATTATGAATACCCTATAAGACTACCGCTGTCATTTAAATGCGTCAAGGCAAGTACTCTCGTTTTCCGCGTCTAATTTTGACATCTTTTTGTCACTTTTTGCAATGTCCATTTTATCTTATTTAAAATGTGCTTTATTACATTGCTTTTGTACAGATTTTGTCATCCCGCGGTTCTCCACCGTGATTTCCGTACAGTACTTATCGGGGGATTCTTTGATTTCTATCTGTCCGTTATGCCGTTCCACCAGTTCTTTAATAATCACTTTCCCATAGCCTTTTCTGGCATTCAGAGGCTTCTTTTCCACTATCCTGGTGTTTTCGGTTATGATGTGGAGATACTCTCCTGAAACCGCTGCTTTTACGGATACATAAATTTCCCCTGCGTTCCTGCCCTCCGCCTTCTGCGAAGCATGCTCACCGGCAGCCTCTTTTGCCTTCCGTGCAGCAGCCACCGCATTGCGCATAAGGTTGGAAAAAATACTGCAGATACTGAGGGTGTCCATCTGCAGCGGTTCCGGTATGTAGAACTCATATTGCAGGGAAATACCGTTTTCCTTGCAGATTTTCTCGTTTTCCGCCATAACCGCATTGACCACAGGGTCGCCGCAGTACATTTTTTCTCTTGTGGAGGCCACATATTCGGTAAGGGTGTCCAGCATGGCATTTACCTTGGTGTATTCTCCCCGTTTCATGAGTTCTTTGATAATGTTCAGATGTTCATTCATGTCATGACGGATCTTGGCGAGGTTTTCCCGTCTGTCTTCAATCTCCCGGTAATGATTCCGCTCCATTTCCCATGCCCTGGTCAGTTCGTCAATCTGCTCGGACATTCCCTGCATTTTCTGCTGGCGCACCAAAGTATACAGAAGCAGGATATCCGCTGCGATGCTTAAAATCACGCCGATTGCCACCTGAATGAGATTGCCGCCCTTTTCGTAATACACGTTGGAATCCATGGACATCAGCAGTACGGTCTGACTTATGGGAAAAATACAGAATACCAGAAACCGGGATACGTTTTTGTTCCTTTTGGACATAAAAATCCGCCAGAGCATAAGACTCAAAGCGTAGCAGAGGGTGCACATAAGCGTCTCCGCCATATTCAGATACAGCATTTTTGCGTCATAAAAGGTAATCGTATTGATATCCACTCCCACCTTGTTGACCAGCAGTACCGCTGCAACCACTTCTCCCAGTGTCATCATAATGATGTTGCCAAAGCGGAAAAGTACCTTCTGCCAGAAATAGCCTTGAAAAAAGATATGCATGAAAAGAAGGGTGATTGACGCCATACCGATAATACAGCTGCTGCGAATCACCGCATTGTTGTTGTATATAAATTTAATGAGTGCAACCGGCAGATCTGCCGCCATCATAGACAAAATATACCGCCAGGGGCTTCTGCCTTCTTTTTTGGGTTCAAATGCCAGTCCGCAGGCGGCACAGTCCTCAAAAATACAGATTGCCCATACAATATAATTCATAATCAGATAAAACATTCTTCCACTCCCTCATAACTCTGCTCCCCCTATGCGGCACCCTCCCCTGTGCCGGCTTAAATTTGTAACCGCATGAAAGCAAAATACCTGTCTCTTGCGGAATTGTACTTGGATTTGCTGACCGGCAGCACCGTGTTATCCTGTAGAAGCAGTTCTTTCCGGTCAATCCTCTTAATGAACTGCATGTTCACCAGATAACTTTGATGCACTCTGACAAAGCGGTCTTTGAGCTGCTCCTCATAGGCATTTAATTTTTCATACACGACGATATCCTTATCCTTTGTATGGATAATCACCTGGTGTGCCTTGCTTTCAAGATACAAAATCTCCCGGTAGGTATATACCTCTGAACCTGCTTTGTACTGTATGATAATGCTTTTCTCTTTTTCTTCCTGCTGTCTCCGCTTCATTCTGTCCATTTTATCAAGAAGCGCCAGAAGATTTCTCTCCTGTACCGGCTTCACCAGATAACCGCATAAATTCACCGTTTCCCAAAATATTTCCTGCGAAAAACGTTCGTTGTAGGAAGTCATAAAAATAATATATGTTTCGGGATACAGCCTGTTAATTTCCGCCGCATACTGTATTCCGTTTTCCTTTTCTCTTTTCCAGTCGATATCCATAAAGACGATATCATAGGAGACACCTTTTCTGAATGCTGCCCGGATGCTGTCCGGATTGTCATACAAATCACATTTCTCGATGCGCCCCGTTTTTTCTACCATTTCATGTAGCTGCTCTATAAAAATCCTTTCGTCATCACAAATCGCAACCTGCATGATATTTCCTCCTGTGTAGCCCTGCTTTTTACTTAAATGCCTTATGGCACTCCCCAGCCTGCCGTCATCCCCTCCCGGCAAGGATCACCCTTTTAACACAGTGAAATCATATGTTGTTGTATTTAACAACAACATGATAAATATAGCTTATTTTCGTTTTAAATGCAATACCGCAGAATTGTCAACACATTTTGCCTTTATAAATCATATCATCATCAAAAACCATGTTTAAGCAGAATTCGTGAGCTTCGTCAGAAAAAAACCTTTCTCAGCTCCAGCTCTCTATTGAGTTGGAAGTCACACAGGAAACCATCAGTGCCTATGAGCATAGCAAGCATCTTCCCTCCTTGCAAATTTCTGCCCGCTGTACTAAAATATTCTTACGTGTTTGCATGTATTTTTTGAAAGAAAGGCATGGTGAATGAAATGGAAGGAAAGAAAGTAGCGGATTCTGTCACAGAACAGATTCGTGTTGTAATATATCCTGATATTAACGGATTCGGTCGCCTGTTCGGCGGCCAGCTTTTGAAATGGGTGGATGAAGTGGCGGGTGCCACTGCCCGCAGGCACTGCGGACACAATGCGACCACTGCCGCCATTGACAATCTGCAGTTCAAAGCAGGTGCATTTTTGAATGATGTGCTGGTACTGATCGGACGGGTTACCTATGTGGGCCACACTTCCATGGAGGTGCGGGTAGATACTTATAAAGAAGAGCCGGACGGCAGCCGGCATCCCATCAACCGGGCTTATTTTGTCATGGTTTCCATGGGGGAGGACGGTCATCCCACCGAAGTACCGCCTCTTATTTTAGACCCGGATGACCCTGCCGAGCAGATGGAATGGGAAAGCGCAAAAAAGCGCAGGGAACTGCGTCTCCTGCGCCGTAGGGAAGGGTTTTAACTCCTACCATTCCTTAAAACTGATATTCAAATCTACATCGCCGGTGATACCGGGAACGGTACCTGTATCGGAATACTGCCAGATGGCGTATTCGTAAGGGAAATAGACAACAGGCGAATAGTAGGCATACCATTTATCCACATCTTCAAACTCCGACATGTTAATGAGGATGCTCCACATTTCCATGTTGGCGTATATCATGGGCGTATAGCCGGCTTCCTTGATGCGGTCGATAAAGACATGCGCCATACGGGTGCGTTCTTCCACCGTAAGCTGGTTCATACGTCCTTCTTTTGCCCCGGTTTTTTCCACATCATAAACGATGGGATAAGTCACATTCAGACCGTCAATGGCATCTATCACAAGATCCGCTTCCTCTTTGGCTTCCTCTTCCGTTATGGCCTGGGAGAAAAAGTAAACGCCCACCTTGATGCCCGCCTTGGAAGCGCCTTCAATATTGGTTTTGTACTTTTCATCGAGGGTAAGCTTTCCTTCTGTGCCGTAACCTCTGACGCCGACTCTTACAAAGGCAAATTCCACGCCGGAGTCCGCCACCTTCTTCCAGTCAATGGTGCCCTGATAGCGGGAAACGTCAATGCCTTTATGTGAAACCACTTCTCCGTTTTCCACATACTGCAGCTCACCGTTTTCCAGTACCTGCAGGTTTTCCTGCACAAGTGTACTCTGCTTTAAGCTCCTGTCAATGGGTACAAAGTGGTATTCTTTATTGCTGACCACTACGATTTTATCCTTATAAATCGGACGCAGGGACTCCACCATGGTGGTGCCGCTCTCCAGCGATGCCTGCAGACTGTCAAGAATCTCGGAAGAAACCTGCTGTCTCGTGGAGCTTTCCGTGGTGGCAATGGCATCCGCCAGCATCATATCCACTTCCTCCTGGCTGTAGCTTACCACTTCCGGGTCCGCTGCTACCTGCTGTGCCAGCTCCTGTTCTTTTTCCGCCGCTTTGTCCTCTATAATTTTATCGTAAATAAGTAGCGCAGCAATGACCACGATTGTCATGGCAATCAGGCAGCTCGCTATGGTTATCACATAAAAGAGCAATTCTTTTTTCTTTCGTTTCATGTAGCCTCCCACGGTTCGTTTTTCTATAGTATATCTCACTTCCGTTTTCCTGTGAAGTGGAAAGAATGCGGATTCACAGAAAATTAAGAAAGCTCCGCATCTTAAACAGGATTTTTTTCTCCAGACGGCTCACCTGCACCTGGCTGATGCCCATGCACGTCGCCACCTCCGACTGGGTTTTGTCCTGAAAGTAACGCATTTCAATGAGTTTTTTTTCTTTTTCATCCAGTGCTTCCAGCACCTGTTTCAGCATAAGATGGTTGAGCAGCGCTTCTTTTTCGGTGTCTGCCACGTTTCCGGCGCCGCCTACAAATGCCGTGGCGTTCTGTCCGTTTTTGCCTGCTACCTTATCCACTAAATAGACTTCGCTTCCGTCGTTCTGGTAGACGGATTTGTAAATGGACTCCACCTCGGCTCCCGCCTCCAGCGCCACGGTAATTTCTTCCTCCGATAGCCCCGACTCTTCCGCAATCTCCGAAATTCTCGGCTCCCTGCCTAATTTCTTTATCAGATTTTCCGAAACGACGCGCACCTTCAGTCCGTTTTCCTTAATGGTACGGCTTACCTTTATCATGCCGTCATCCCGAAGAAAGCGTTTTATTTCCCCTAATATCATGGGGACGGCATAGGTGGAGAATTTCACATCGTAGGACAGATCAAATTTATCAATGGCCTTCATGAGTCCGATAACGCCTATCTGGAACAAATCCTCCGTTTCATACCCTCTTCCGGCAAACCGTTTGACGATGTGATGCACCAGCCCCAGGTTATTTTCTATCAGTATACTTCTTGTCTCTTTATCCCCTGCCTGTGATTTTTCTATTAATACGGACAGTTCCTCCATGATTTCATTCCCGCTCCCCCACAATCCATTTTGCTCTGCATCCCATTCTGCACAGTTTCCTTTCTCTCATTCTCCCTCGGGCATTTTGACCCAGTCCCCGCATTTTAGCTTTTTCTTCATGCGCACGATGGTACCCACAAGCGGGGTGCTTTCCACCTCCAGCTCGTCCATGAAGGCTTCCATGAAAGAAAAGCCCATGCCGGAGCGCTCTAATTCCGGCTTGGATGTGTACATGGGTTCCATGGCCTTGTCCACATTTTCCATACCGACGCCCTTGTCCTCCACTTCTATGTATAAAACGCCGTTCTCAATCCGGCAGCGCAGATACACCTTTCCGTCCCTGATTTTGCAGCATACCGGGCGCACCTCGCCGTGTCTTCCGTAGCCGTATACGTTTTCATAGCCGTGGATAATGGCGTTGGTTACCGCCTCGGATACTGCGGTCTTGATATCGGACAGTTCCTCCAGGGGAGGATTTAAGTGTGTGACAAAGGCTGCCACCGCCACTCTGGCAAAGCTTTCATTGTTGGATATGGCATCAAATTCCATGGACATTTCATTTTTCATAAATCCTTTTCCTGCCTTTTCGCAAACTTCCTGTGGTTTGATTTCAATCATCTTTTTTCTCCTTTTACTCCATAATCTCTATGATGCGTGTCAGTCCCGACATGGTAAGTATTCTTTTAATCTGCCTGTCTGCATGGATGGCAAAAACCTTCCCGCCGAAGCAGGAAATTTTCCGGTATCTTCCCATAATAACGCCGATTCCCGACGAGTCCATGAAACGGGTATCCTCAAAATCAAATACCACGTTACTCACCTGTTCCGCCAGAATCAGCCTGTCCGCATTTTCACTGATATAAGCCGATTTGTGATGGTCAATTTCTTCCGGCAGCTTCACACACAGATAATCATCAATGACCTTAAAATCCTCCATAAATACTTTGCTCCTTTCCTCATTTTAAATATAAAAAGAGAACCTATAGCGTATCCTATAAGTTCTCTTTCGTATGTCATATTCTTCTGTGTTCTGTACTGCTCGCGTAACAAAATATTTGCTTATTCCGCGCTCAGTTCGTCGATATATTTCTGGGCTCTTGTGGCTCTGCCCGTATCGGGCAGAAGCTCAATTACCTTCTGATAACATGCAATGGCATTCTCTTTCTGACCGTCCTGTCTGTAGGCATTGCCGAGTACATTCACGGCATCACCATTGGTGGGGTCATATTCTACCGCTTTGGTCAGATTGTCAATCGCCCGCTTGTAATCCTTGTCATCATAGAAATCACTGCCCGTATTGTAGTAATTCAGTGCTACTTCCGGGCCGATTTTATCTATCAGCGCCTGATACAATGCCTTAAACGCATCGGATGTATCCTCTAAGTTGACGCCCTCCTGTACATTTTCAATATGGGAAGCGGTTGCCATGGCATCCTGTGTTGTCAGGTATTCCACCGCACCAAGAAGCAGCTCATCCACGGTCTTTAAGGTACCGTCCGTGCCCACATACTCCTCCAAGTCTGTACGGAGCTTGGTGTTTTCCTCGGTCAGGCTGTCAATCTGCTGCTGCATGGTAGTAATCGTGGATGTCTTGGTATCAAGCTGCTCCCCGATGCTCCTCACCTGTTCCTGTGCCTTTTCCCGTTCTGCTGCCACGGAAGACGGCAGAATAAGGAAATACATGGTCGCCACACCCAGCACGAGACCGATGGCTACATATAAAAAGGTGTGCCAGCCGGCACTTTTCTGCTCTCTTACATTCAAGGGCTGGATAATGATTTCGTTGTCGCTCTGGTAACGCACTGCCTCATCATTCTTGCGCTTTATGGGCGATTTGCTGTTTTCATCCGGCTGCAGCATGCTTTCCACTTCTTTTAAATAACGAAGTGTCTGTGTGCTGCCGGCATCGATTTTCAGGCATTTTTCCAGCTCCCTCTTCGCCTTGTCCCACTGCTCCATATCAATGTAAAGCAGTGCCAACAGCTGATGCGCTCTTACGAATTTGGGATTTAGGGAAAGCACCTTTTTTAACTGGATGCGCGCCAAATCCTTGCTGTCCTGCATACAATAGGCAAGCGCCTGGTTGTATTTTTTTATGGTCTGATTGATGGTTTCCAGGCGGGATGCATTGCTCTGCACCATCTCAATGTAAGTATCTGCTATATTTTTCTGGGGACGTAAGTTTTTGCTGATGACCCATTCGCTTAGTGCCGCCACCACTTCGCCCATTTCAAAATAGACCAGTCCCAGAAGATTCCGGGCTTCTACGTTATTTTTATTGAATTTTAAACTCTGCCGTAAGCTTGTCACCGCGCCGGTCAGATCCCTGACTCCGGCCTTTTCCAATCCTTCGTTATAATACATATTGGAAACGCGCATAATCTTTTTGTACAGCGTGACATCCGCACCGCAATTCGTGCAGAAATCTTGTTCGGACAAACGGCAGCCACAGTTATAACACCTCATGCTACCTTCCTCTTTTACTTTTCTTCTGTCTTGGTTTCCTGCAACATTTTCACCAGAATATCCGCCATGTCAGTGATGTCCTGATTGTAAATCGCCTCTTCTGCATCTTCTACTTCAAGGCTGGGATGAAACTTTTTCAGTTCCTCTTCAAAGTTAATCATAGTAAACCATGCCTTTCTTACAACAACGCTTTTATCTCTCCCACAAGGTAAAGGGAACCTGCAAAATAAACCCGGGTGTGTTCTCCCGTAAGTTTTTTTGCCGCCTCTAACGCTTTCTCTACGGAATGGTATTCCCCAATGTTTCTCTCTGTATACGTTCTAAAGGTTTCTGCTATGCTCTGTGCGGAAAGGGCTCTGCCACTCTGTATCTGTACCACGGATATCTCCGTAAACAGGCGGCTTTCCGTAAGCTCTTTCACCATTTCCGTGTAGTCCTTGTCCTTCACTACCCCGAAAAACAAATATCTCTGTACCGCTCCGTCCCCTGCAACCGACTCCAGAAAAGCCCGGATGCCGTCCGGATTGTGTGCGCCGTCCGCGAAAATACCGGGAAGCACTTCCTCCATGCGGCCTTCCCAGACAGCTTTCGCCACTCCTTTTTGCATGGCTTCCGGTGTAAGCTCTTTTCCGAGCAGAATCTCCAGCGCCCGCAGCGCTAATGTGACATTTTCCATCTGGTACGCAGCTTCTGTATGGACACAAAGCCTAACACTATTATAATAAAGGGAATGAAAAGAAAAATCAATGCTTTTATTGTCTTTCTTCAAGAACTCATAGTCGCATTTCGACACAAAAAATGCCGGATTTTGCACATTTTCCGCACACTTTGTCAGAACTTCCCTTACCGACGGGGAAGTTTCCCAGCACACTGCGGGTACGTCTTTCTTAAAAATGCCCGCCTTTTCCCCGGCAATTTTTTCTATGGTATCTCCCAGATATTCCGTGTGGTCCAGCCCCATGTGGGTAATGACCGTAAGGCTTTTCTTCATCACGGCGTTGGTGGCATCCAGCCTGCCTCCCAGCCCCGTTTCTAAAATCCAGTAGTCACAGTCCGTCCGGGCAAACAGGATCATTGCCATAAAAAACAGATATTCAAAAAAGGAGGGATGATACCCTGCATCCGCATACATGTCGCCGGGCAGTTTTTCGTAAACTTTAAGAAACGCACGCAGAAAATCTTCTTTTTCCACCATTTTCCCTTCTATGAGAAACCGTTCCCGGATATCCACCAGATGGGGGGAAATAAAACGGCAGACCCGGTGTCCCATTCCGGTGAGCACCGCATCCATATAGGTGCAGACACTGCCCTTACCGTTGGTACCCGCCACATGGATGATGTTCCTGCCCTTTTCCGGATTTCCCAGACATTGCAAGAACACCCCGGTATCCGCCAGGGTGTTCTTTTTGCTGAATTTCGGTATATTCAAGAGATATTCCACTGCTTCGTCATAGGTTTCTATGCTTTTCTTTTCCATGGATACTCCTCCGGTCAGAGGCATTGACCTCTGCCTTTTCTTACATTGTCTTAAGCTGTGCCAGTCTTGCCTTTACCTGTTCTGCCAGGTTCGTGTACTTGGCAAGCTTTTCTTTTTCCTCTGCTACCTTTGCTTCCGGTGCCTTGGAAATGAATTTTTCATTCTTTAACATGCCTTCGCAACGGGCAATTTCACCGGCAAGTCGCTTCTCTTCTTTTTCCAGACGCTCGATTTCCGCCTGAATGTCCACCAGTTCCGCAAACGGAATGTAAAGAGCCGCGCCCGCAATCATAACGGAAACCGCATCGTCCGCAATGCCGGTCTTGTCCTTCTGTACCAGTACTTCGGATGCATAGGACAGGGTGGCAAAGAACAGCTTTCCTTCTTCAAAGGTGCGGCGGATGCCTTCGTCTTCGCTGACAACGTATACCGTTGCTTTTTTGGAAGGAGCCACATTCATTTCGGTACGGATGTTGCGGATGCCTCTGACTGCTTCCTTGATGATTTCGATATCCTTTTCTTCCTTCGGATAATTCTTGTCTTCACTGTATTGCGGCCACCTGGAAATCATAATGGACTCTTCTTCGGACTGCAGGGTGCAGAAGATTTCCTCGGTAATGAACGGCATATACGGATGCAGAAGCTTCAGCGCGTCAATGAGCACGCTCTTCAAGGTATAAAGGGCTGCATTCTGGCTCTTGGCATCGTCGGAATTATACAGTCTCGGTTTTACCATTTCAATGTACCAGTCGCAGAATTCGTCCCAGATGAAATCATAAACCTTCTGAACGGCAATGCCCAGGTCATAATTTTCCATGTTTTCGGTTACGTCTTTTACCAGAGTGTTGCACTTGGACAAAATCCACTTGTCAACGGGCTCTAATTCGGAAGCTGCCGGTACGGTAATTTCCTTGCCTTCCATATTCATCATAATGAATCGGGAAGCATTCCATACTTTGTTGGCAAAGTTGCGGTTTGCTTCTACCTTTTCATAGTAGAAACGCATATCGTTGCCGGGCGCATTGCCGGTGATCAGGGTCAGACGGAGAGCGTCTGCACCGTACTGGTCGATGATTTCCAGCGGGTCGATACCGTTTCCTAAGGACTTGGACATCTTTCTGCCCTGGCTGTCCCTGACAAGTCCGTGGAACAATACGGTCTTGAACGGTCTTTCGCCCATCTGCTCGTAGCCGGAGAAAATCATACGGATAACCCAGAAGAAAATGATATCGTATCCGGTTACCAGTACGTCCGTGGGATAGAAATACTTCAAGTCTTCTGTCTGTTCCGGCCAGCCTAAGGTAGAGAAGGGCCACAACGCGGAGGAGAACCAGGTATCCAGGGTATCCGGGTCCTGGGTGAAATGGGTGCAGCCGCACTTCGGGCAGACCTCGGGCATCTTCTTTGCTACCACTACCTCACCACATTCGTCGCAGTAATAAGCAGGAATTCTGTGTCCCCACCAGAGCTGACGGCTGATACACCAGTCGCGGATATTGTCCGTCCAGTTAAAGTAGGTCTTTTCCATACGCTTCGGAATAAGCTTGATGTCGCCGTTCTTTACCGCTTCTACCGCGGGCTTAATAAGCTCATCCATCTTGACAAACCACTGCTCTTTTACCAGAGGCTCAATGGTGGTCTTACACCTGTCGTGGGTACCTACGTTGTGGGAGTAATCTTCGATACGGACCAGAAGTCCCATCTTGTCCAATTCTTCCACGATGGCTTTTCTTGCCTCATAACGGTCCATGCCTTCGAACTTGCCGCCGTTTTTGTTGATGGTGGCATCGTCATTCATAATGTTGATCACCGGCAGGTTGTGACGCTTTCCTACTTCAAAGTCGTTGGGGTCGTGCGCCGGGGTAATCTTTACTACACCGGTTCCGAATTCCATATCAACGTAGCTGTCTGCCACAATGGGAATTTCACGGTTTACAATAGGAAGAAGTACCTTTCTGCCGATGATGGACTTGTATCTGTCGTCATCGGGATTGACCGCTACCGCCGTATCGCCCAGCATGGTCTCAGGACGGGTGGTTGCAAATTCCAGAAATTCCTTTGTGCTTACGCTGCCGTCTTCCTCAATGAGAGGATATTTGATATGCCAGAAATGGCCTGCCTGCTCTTCGTATTCTACTTCCGCATCGGAAATGGATGTGTTACATACGGGGCACCAGTTGATGATACGGGAGCCTTTGTAAATCCAGCCTTTTTCATGCATCTTGCAGAAAACTTCCGTAACGGCTTTGTTGCAGCCTTCGTCCATGGTGAAACGTTCTCTGTCCCAGTCGCAGGAAGAACCTAATTTCTTAAGCTGGGAAATAATTCTGCCGCCGTATTCTTTTTTCCAGTCCCAGGCTCTCTCCAAGAACTTTTCTCTGCCCAGGTCATGCTTGTCAATGCCCTGTTCTTTTAACTTTTCGATAATCTTTACTTCCGTTGCGATGGAAGCATGGTCCGTGCCGGGCTGCCAGAGGGCATTGTATCCCTGCATTCTCTTAAAACGGATGAGAATATCCTGCATGGTGTTGTCCAGTGCATGGCCCATGTGGAGCTGTCCCGTGATATTTGGGGGCGGAATTACAATGGTAAACGGGGTTTTGCTGTGGTCTACTTCTGCATGGAAATATTTTTTATCCAGCCACTTCTGGTACAGTCTGTCTTCTATGCCCTTCGGGTCATAGGTCTTTGCCAATTCTTTGCTCATACTGTTTTCATGCCTTTCTTTCTATTTTATATTTTTATTTTTTGCAAATAAAAAACGCCCTCTGCCTACTTCTGTAAGCAAAGGGCGAATATCGCGGTACCACCTTTGTCTGCCGTATCCTCGCGGATAAGACCTCTGTGACTTCTTGTAAAGTCTTGTCCGGTAACGGGGACAAATCGTGAAAACTTACTGTGGCCGTTACACCTTCCGATGCAGTAGCCGGTTCTGTCTTCCGGTTCCAAAACTACCTTCCGCATTCCTTCCTTCAGATGACCTTTCAGCCGGTTTCCCGGGTCATCCTCTCTGCCAAGGGGTAATGCGTACTCCTTTTTGTCAATACCTTTTTCTTTTTATAAATATCACTATAATTCAGGTTTATTTTGCTGCAGGTGTGCCACACTTTGTGCAGAATGCACCGCCGTTAAGAGGTGCGCCGCAGTTTGCACATACATCTGCGTTAGCTGCCTGTGCGGGTGCCTGGGGAGCAGGAGCTGCTGCCTGAACAGGTGCCTGAGGAGCTACGGGCTGCTGGTATACAGGCTGCTGATATACGGGCTGTGCCTTTACCACGATCTTTCCGTATGCCCAGTTAGCAAAGCTTGAGAATACGGGAATACCTGCTTCCTTGCCCTTGGAAACATTGAGAATACCAATCAATGCAAATACATATACGGCGATGTTTACCAGCCAGTTGATTACGGAATTAAATCTGCTCCAGATAGAAGAAATGGTGTAAACAGCGGAGCCGTAGCTTCCCCATCCGAACCAGTTCATGAAACCTAAAACACCAAATACCGCGCTTACCATAGAAGGCAGTAAGCAGAGCATAAGTGCCTGAAGAACCTGTCTGCCTGCCCATTCATCCTTTTCTGCAATCAGGACTACTGCAAGAAGACCGATGATTCCAAGGTACAGACCGAATGCAGCTAAAATGAATGCCAGTACTGCGTAAACGGATAATCTGATGCCTAACTTTCCTTTTTCCATAGTTAAAAACCCTCCTTAGTTATGTACATAATAGTATCCATTTGATACAGAAAACATTATATCCCCATTATCACAGTTTCGTCAATTACAAAATATTGCGGTTTTTCGCAAGAACGGAATTCAACCTGCCGGTTCCAAACTGGTTATATAAAAAAAATGCAAAGTGGTACTTTTTCAAATGCCAAGAACGGCTATAATGGGTAGAAACAAACACTAATGAAGATGTGTGAATTTTTTTACACAGAGAAAGGAATGTATTATTATGAAAAAGAAAAATCCCGTTTTACTGATTGTGGGTGTCCTGCTCCTGATTGCAGGCATCATTCTCTCCGTTCACTTTTTCCGGCCTGAACTGGAGGACTTCTTAAATACAACCACCGGCAGATATTACGCATATTCCCTGCTGCTTGCCTTTATCGGCGTGATTTTAACCGTTGCCGGACTGTACCGGCTCTTTGGCAAAAAGGAAGAACTTTCCCGCAGGGAAAAGCTGCTCCGTGTAACGCAGGCAGGTCTGCTTGCCGCTCTCTGCTACATCGGTTTCGCTTTCTTTAAGCTTGATATTCCCGTAGGTACTTCCAGCACCGCATTCCATTTGGGAAATGTATTCTGCGTTCTGGCTGCTCTTTTATTAGGAGGCTTCTGGGGTGGGCTTGCCGGTGCGGTCGGTATGACCATCGGCGACCTGACTACCATTTATGTAACCAGCGCCCCCAAGACTTTTATCTTAAAGTTCTGCATCGGTCTCATTGTCGGTCTGGTTGCCCACAAGATTTTCCATCTTGTTAAGTGCACCGATAAGGGAAAAATTATCGGGGTCACGGTATTTGCTTCCGTATGCGGCATGGCTTTTAATGTAGTTGCCGATCCTTTGGTCGGTTATCTGTATAAAACCTACCTTCTCGGTGTTCCCCAGGACATTACCAAAGCCCTGCTGAAAATTGCCCAGCTCACCACTTCCGTCAATGCGGTAGTCGCTGTTGTCTGCGCTTCCATTTTCTATCTGGCTCTGCGTCCCGCACTGAAAAAAGCCGGTCTTCTGGCGGATGTAAAGTAGGAAATACGAAAACTGTCACCATAAAGCTTAGATTTTCGGGAGTCCTTTTATGAAACCTTTTAAAATGGCAATGATTAATGATTTAACCGGATTCGGCCACTGCTCTCTTGCAGTGGCTATTCCCATTATAAGTGTTATGGGTGTGCAGGCATGTCCCGTGCCCACCGGTATTTTTTCCAATCACATGGCTTTTCCGGAATGGCATTATACGGATTTTACCCATGAAATGTCTTCCTACCTTTCGGTCTGGGAACGGCTTTCCCTTTCTTTTGACGGCATTTCCTGCGGATTTTTGGGAAATGAAGCGCTTATCCCCACACTCTCCGGCTTTTTCAGACAACAGAAGGAAAACTACGGAACCTGTATCCTGCTTGACCCGGTTATGGGGGACCACGGCAGGGCTTATTCTTCCGTTACTCCTTCCTATCAGAAGGCGCTTACCGGTCTCTGCTCCCTTGCAGACATCCTCACACCCAATCTGACGGAAGCCTGCTTTCTGACCGGCACCGCATACCCGGAAGAGCTGCTTACCGATGCTTCCGGTGCGCTGCTCTCCGGTCAGTCCGATGCTTCCGGTACGTTGTTCTCCGGTCTGTCCGGTGCTTCCGACAGGTCAGAGCCGCTTTTATTGCTGCTGTCCGGCATGGCAGCAAAGCTGCACGCCATGGGCATCGGCAAGGTTGTCATCACCGGCATCAAAATAGGAAACTTCTTTGGCAATTATGTATCTGTTTCCGGCAGCGGCGAGCTTCTTTTTTCTCCTGCCGGCGGTCCGTCCCGTCCCGGCACCGGCGACATTTTTGCCGCCATCCTTTCCGCCGATGCTGTGAAAGGCGTTCCTTTTACCGACTCCGTAAAAAAGGCAGCCGAGTTCGTCCGTATCTGTACGGAGGGCTCAGCCGCCTTAAATATACCTATCGTGGAAGGTGTGTGTCTGGAACAGTATCTTTCCCTTCTGCAGGATAAGTCTTTTCCTTCCTGAAGTGCTCTTTAGATATTTATTTCATCTTTTGTTCTTCTTTCTTATATAAAATCCATGCCACAACAGCGGCGGCTGTTTCTGCAAACCAGAAGCAGTTCCAGATACCGTCCGCACCGAGCAGCTTTCCGAACACGTAAGCTGCCGGAATAATGGCAACGAGATACCGCAGCAGGGAAATGGCAAGGGACATACTGCCCTTTCCCAGTCCTTCCAGCGTACCGCTTACAGTCACGGACACCGAGGAAACCACAAATCCCATACTGATAATGCGGATGGCGGTTTTTCCGGCGGCAATCGTTTCCGCACCGGTGGTAAAAATGCCCATAAGCTGTCCGCAGAATACCAGACAGATAATCATGCCTGCCAGCATAATACCGGCTATCAGCCGCAGAGAGGTGAAGAATGTTTTTTTCACTCTGCCATACTCGCCCGCTCCGTAATTGTAACCGATAATGGGACGGATGCCCTGCACCATACCGTTTGCGGTAAGGTAAATAAAGGTCTGCAGTTTGTAGTAAATGCCAAGCACCAGCACGTAAACATCGCCATATGTAGACAGAATACCGTTTAAGGCGGTAATCATAAAGGAAGGCAGCGCCATATTTAAGGTTGCCGGTACTCCGACACCGTAAATGTGCAGACAAAGCTCTTTGTCAAACATTTCTTTACGAAACTGCACCTTCAACGGCAGTTTTAATTTAAAATACAGAAGCAGGTATACAACAAGCGGAATAATCTGACCGATACCTGTTGCCAGCGCAGCTCCGGCTATTCCCATTCTGGGGAAGGGTCCGATACCGAAAATCATAAGCGGATCTAAAATCACATTGGCAACACACCCGCAGATCATACTGAACATGGAAACCTTCATCTGTCCTTCTGCCTGGAAAATTTTCTCATAAGTAATGGCTATGGTATAAGGAACCGTAAAGGCAAATACCACATAGGAATAGGTGAGTCCGTATTCAATTACCAGATTATCCTTACTGAACATGCGTAAGAACGTGGGTGCAAACAGAAGGTTGAATGCCATCAGCAGAATGCCGTGCACAAAGCTTAAGACCAGGCCCACCGACACGGAATCGTTGGCTTTTCCGTCATTCTTTGCTCCCAGATAAAAGGCGGCAATGGCATTGATGCCCACACCAAATCCAACGGCCACCGCTGTTTCCAGTAGCTGCAGCGGATAAACTAAGGACAATGCCGTCATGGCTTCATCGCTGATTTTTGCCACAAAATAACTGTCCACGATATTATACAGGGCATTTACCAGCATGGAAAGCACCATGGGCATGGACATGGATAATACCAGAGGCAATATTTTTTTCTCTTTCATAAAGGTCTGTTCCATTGTTTTTCTCCTTACATCCGCAGTTTTTCATCGTAGCATGTTTCCTGGAAGAATGCAAGCTTGCTCTTTTGCCCATACTCCTATATAACAGGAAAAAGAAAGGCAGGTATGTTATGTTACAAAAGCCGTTTACCATTGAAGGTCTCCGCCCCATCCGGAAGGGCATGACCGTTTCCCATGACTCCAAACTGGGAGACAAAACAAAAGTCACTTATTTTTCGCTGGGGGAACATACTTCCATCAGTCAGGAAAGCTATGACAGAGTGACCATGTATGTAGGCGCTTCCGGCAGCGGTACTTTTCTTTTGGGAAAGGAGCCCGAAAAAGTAACCCTGTCCCCTGACCGGGCTCTTGTAGTTTCCGCCGGCACTCTTTGCGGTATGGAAACAGAGGAAGGTCTTGTTTACACCGAAATTATTTTAGACAAGGAGAATGTTATGAACGATATCGTAAAAACAAACGAAGTATTTACATTAAAGGATTTGATTTCCTATGAAGAAGGCAGCATTGCCAACATGGATGTGGTGAGCAACCCTACCATGAAATATGTGCTGATGGCTTTTGATGAAGGCACCGGTCTTACCCCGCACCGTGCTCCCGGCAACGCCATTGTTTTTGCACTGGAAGGAAACGCTACCATCGGTTACGAAGGCAGGGACTATGAACTCCATGCCGGCGAATGCTTCCGTTTTGAGAAAAACGGCCTTCACAGTGTCACCGCAAACGGCCGTTTCAAGATGGCTCTTTTATTGGTGTTAGAATAAGCTGAAAAGCTTCTTATTTTCCGTTTATTGGAATTTCACGGTAATGTTGCCCATGGCACATTCCAGCTTGTAGGTATTCGCCGCTCCGTTGTCAATGTCACTTTCCGTGGCAAGTCCGGCAAAGGAGCGGTTTCCTATATCAATATTGCCTGCAGAACAGCTCACTTCATAGTTGTGTTCTTCCATCGTGCTTCCGATAAACGTCATTTCCGTATTTCCCATTGCGCAGGAAACCTCTGCATTTCCCTGTATGTTTCCGGTCAGCCGCATTTCCCCTGCTCCGATGTCCCCGGCAAAGCTGCCTTCAATCTGCGCATCGTTTAATAGCATCTGTCCGGCCCCGATTTCACATTTTGCATCTTCGCTGCAGACAAGCTTTTCTATCTGCAATCTTCCCGCTCCGATATCAATCGTTACATTTTTTACCATTAGGCTCTCTATGGAAAAAACTCCGGCTCCTAAGTCTACTGCACACTTTTTCCAGCTTTTGTCCGCCGGTACCCGGATTTCCACTTTTGTCCAGCTGCCAGCCGCGATGCCGTTTTTGTTGGTCACGGTGATGTTCAGGGTGTTGTCCTCTACTCCCGTTTGCATTTTTTTCACTTTTTCGGCTCTGATATGCACCTTCTCGTCTTCCGAAGCCGTCATTTGTACCTCACAACCGCCAAGCTGCAGGAACAGACTGTCAAATTCCGACGGATCAAAGTCGCATTCGTAGGTTTCCCTATCCGTTATAACAGGGAAATCCTCCAAATATTTGCTGTTGTCATTGCCGTCGGTGATGGTCAGGCCGTCGTCCCCGGAAGACACATAGTTTCCGATAATATTCTTCAAATCTTCATCCGTAAAATCAAAATCACCGTTCACAATCTTCTGTACGGTCTCACTGAAGCCTCCTCCGCAGCCGCCCACAGTAAAAAGACCGATTCCTAAAAATATCATAATGCCCGCCGTAATGGCGCTTACTTTCATAAATTTTCTCATAATTTCCCTCTTTTCTTAATCTTACTTAAATCTTATCTATAACATTTCTTATGCGTTTTTTAGTATGCTTTCTGCTATTCATAGCTTTCTTTCATGTCTGTTTTTTCATGCCTGCTTCTTTCCGATGATTTTCTTCCATAACCAGGCAATTCCCCTACAGCATCCCGGCAGGGCATATCCGCACAGCCACACCGTAAGCATCATGAACAGTATGCCTATCCCCGTACAGATAAGTCCGCTGCCCGCCATAATCAGGCACACATACGGAAAAGAAAACATACAGGTAAATCCCATCACCACGAAGGCAATGCCACACAATATACAAGTCAGAGCGGCTGCTCCGAATGCCGCTATCAAAGAAATCAGCACCAAAAACCAGGCAATCAGCAGAGATAAAATCACACTGGCAAATGCAATCAGAAGCGGTGATGCACATATAAGAAGAAACACGAGTCCGATAGTTTTCCACACAGAATGCTTTTTCGGCGGCTCCTCCGTAACATCCAGCCCTTCTTTTATTTTGGCAGCCACCTGCATGGGACTTCCTAATTCTTTCAACACTTCCTGTTCTTTTTCCGGTCCTGCATCATGAAAGTATTCTTCATAAAAGTTCAGCGCCTCCTGCCTTTCCTGTGGGGAAATGTCCCCCAGCAGCCTCGCTAACTCCTGCATAAAGCTCTCTTTGTTCATTGCCTGCTTCCTCCTTCGAAAATACCGGATATCTTTTCAGAATAGATTTTCCACTCTCTCACGTATTCCCTAAGTTTTTCCTGCCCGGGGGGTGTAATCTGGTAATATCTTCTGTTTCTGCCGGCGCATTCCCTGTCGTACACAAAAAGCATTTCATCCTTTTGCAGCCGCCTGAGCACCGGGTAAAGCGTGGACTCGGATACTTCCAAAACCTGCCTTACGTCCTGCGTTATTTTATATCCGTAGGTTCCCTCCGGCGCTCGGGATACGACCGCCAGGACAATAGCATCAAGCAGAGCCGCTCCTGTATTAAAAACCATACAGCCTCCGTCCTTTCTGTCTGTTCTATGATATTATGTAATTTGTAATAATATATCTTTTGCAATACTATACGCCGTATAATATATAAAGTCAATAGGGAAAGGAAATATTTGATATATAAATTTCGTATTTAATTTCTAAAATAAAGATTGACAAAATAGTGATATGATGTTAGATTGAATGTAGCGGTTGCGCTACGGAAACTTGAGATGCCCGTGGCCGGTGGAGATCCATGCGTGGGCTCCACTTTTTTATTATTCTATCTATTTATCTATCTGATGTCCCATCTACTTTCTTAGGAGGTTCTTAATCTGTCTGCCAAATCTTTTCTTACTTATGATGAACAACTTTCAAAATTACAAGAGAAAAAACTGATTGTTTCCAATCCTGTTGATGCCAAAAAGACATTACAAAAAATAAGTTATTTTTCCCTGATCGGCGGATACAAAGACCTGTTTAAGCACAAGGCGTCCGGCAATTATCTGCACGGTGTTACTTTTGAGGAAATCGCATCGTTCTATTATTTTGATGAAAGCCTGCGTACACTCTTCCTCAAATACATCCTACAGGTAGAACGTCAGCTCAAATCCATGCTTTCCTATTCCTTCTGTGAAAAATACTCTGAAAATCAATCTGCCTATCTTGACTTCCACAATTATAACATATCCCCTAAAAATCAAAGTCAGATACACCGTCTTATCCAAACACTTTCCGGTACCATTTCTCTGCCGAGCAACTATCGTTACATTACCCATTATGCTGCGAACTATCAGAATGTCCCCCTCTGGGTTGCCGTTAATGCCTTGACTTTTGGTCAGATATCCAAAATGTATCAATATTCTTCTTCCGATATCAGGACTGCCATAAGCCATGACTTTGCAAATCTGTCGGAGGTACAGCTTCATAAGTTTATTCGTATCCTGGCGTCCTGTCGAAATATATGTGCCCACAATGAAAGGCTATATTCTTTTCGTGTAAAAGAAGCCATTCCGGATATGCTCATTCATCAAAAGTTAAAAATCCCACGAAAAAATAAACAGTATCTATATGGAAAATTTGATTTGTTTGCCGTAGTCATTGCCCTGAGATATTTAATTGATGCCAAAGAATTCCGGACATTCCGCAAAGAATTGCATTGCCTTATTACATCTGTGCTGAAACAATGTCCTCATATTTTCCAGTCCACATTGTATTCCGAAATGGGTTTCCCCGAAAACTGGGAGAACATATCCCGTTACCGAAAAATCTAACTCCTTATCCCAGTACTCCCGTCATCCGGTACACCGGCATGGCATTGCAGAAAATCATCAGTAAAAGTGCCAGCACCACAAACATCATAATTCCCATAAAAAGGATATTCTTTCTGCGTTCTCCTGCTTTCCGGTAAAACGGCAGCTTCTGAAATCCGTAACAGAGATAATACATAATGGGAATAACTGCCGGCATCAGATACCGTCCCTGTGCCTGATAATCCACGGTGTATGCATATTTCAACAGTAAAAGCAAAGGCATCAGAATACAGAAAACCATGTTTATATGGAAGAAAGCCGTGTGAAATCCTTCCGTACCTGCCTTTCTTTCCGCATCGAATGTTTTTTCCGACTTTTCCCCGGGGATAAAGAGCCCCACAAAAGCTGCACCGAAAAGAAGAAGATAGCCCGCATACATAATTTTATACATGTAAATGGTCCCGGAGCCGTAATTTCCCAGAAAGCTGATAATTACCTTGGGGACAAAGCTGGTGTGAGTCAGCATATACGCAAGAGAATAGCCGCTGCTCCGGAAGGTATCCCGGGCAATCCCGTAAGACTGGATAAATGCCTCCTTTGTCCGAAGTCCGATAAAATCCCCGTCATACAGCATGTAATTTCTCACAAAAGACCAACCGGAGAGAAGAATAACAGCAAGAGCAACCGGGCATCCCTTTTTCAGGAAATTTTTCCAGTCAAAGGTCCATTTTTCTTTTCTTTTAACAAAATAAGCCGTAAACAGCAGGAAACTGCTGACTAAAAATCCATACGCATTGTAATACGACAGGATACACAGAACCAAGCCTGCCGTTAACAGCACACAGCTTTTTACCGAAAAGGCATCTTCATATCCACACAGGAGTCCGTAAATCATCAGGGCGGTGGATAACATGCAGATGGAATCGGGGTTCACATAGGTATGCATAAACAGGCTCTGCGGTAAAAAAGTCACCAGAAAGCAGAACAGCCACCGGATTTTATCATCTATAAACACCTTCCGCCCGATTAATAACACCAGATATGCCATGAACAGTCCGCTGACTACATTTACCATTCTCGCGGCATACAAAAGTGCCAGCGGAGAATGGGTAAACAGACTGACTCCCTTCATGACCGCCCCCTGTATCATATAGGGAAGAAGGGTATAAAAACCGTATGTCCATCTGCAGTCCCCGCTGAAAAGCTCTTCTTCAAAGCCGGTAGGCAGACTGCCGTGCTCTTCTATGTAAAGAGGCACCTTATAACGGGAATGCTCGTCAGGCGGATTACCAAACAGAGGCGGTGTATCAAAGTGCGGCTGGTGCAGGGCAATGGTAAGCGCCGCTGCCAGATATAGGGCAAAATAGAAAAAAATAAGTCTGTTTTCTTGTTTCGATTTCATAAAAGGTGGTCCCCTCCTCTGTTTTCATGATATTGACCGATTCAGTACCGTTTTCGTCAGTTATCCACCGTGCTCAATGGAAAAAATGGAAATACTGTCGTATTTTTAGTAAATTTCTTAAAGAAATCCCCCATTTCCACATAGTTATCCACATATACACGTGTGTCAGTTTTTGTTTGATAGGTCCGTCAGATTGCATTTTTAGAGCCATTCATCCCAAAATCTTTCAATGCGCTCCGATATGGAGTCCTTCGTTACCTCTTCATAGGATGTCCATTCTCTGGGGAACAATCTCCGGTAGGAAATCTGCCGGAACCGTTCATCCAGAAGGACAATAATACCCACATCCTCTTCCGTGCGGATAACTCTGCCCGCTGCCTGCAATACCTTATTCATGCCCGGAAAGCGATAGGCGTAATCAAACCCGTTTTCTTCCCGTTCATCAAAATATGCCTTCAACAGCTCTCTTTCATTACAAACCTGCGGAATGCCGGTGCCTACCACAATGACGCCAATCAGACTGTCGTGCTTTAAGTCTATTCCTTCAGAAAAAATACCGCCCATGACACAAAAGCCCAGCAGGATTTTATCTGTTTCGGAGGACAATTCTGCGGAAAACCGCTGTAAAAACTGTTCCCGCTCTTCTTCGTTCATAAATTCTTCCTGAAGGATGCATTCTATCTCACTGTCCTCTTCTTCGAGGAAATATTTTACGAAGCAGTCGTACACTTCCATCATGAAAGCCCTGGACGGAAAGAATACTATATAATTTCCATGCCTGTTTTTGATAATCTCATATAAATAACGGGCGATATTCATGTATTCCGTTTCATTTCTACGGCTGTATTTGCTGGTTACATCTCTTCCGATATAAATAGCCCTCTTCTCCGGGTCAAATATGGATTTGGCATACACCTCGTAATCCTCTTTGCTGCCGCCCAGCAGATTTTTATAATACTGGATAGGCAGGAAAGTAGCCGAGAACAATATGGTGCTTCTTGCCCTTTCCATACATTCTCCCAACGCCTTAGCCGGATTGACGCAGAACAGTTTCAATCTGAACATCCCGTCATAAGGCGGTATTTCCATCATTTCGGAGTATATGACATAATTGTCGTCCAATAACTCGTAAATGCCGAGAAAATGGGATATCTGAAAGTAAAAATCCAGAATGTCTGCCCTGACCGGGTTGTCATCCGTCTCTTCCAGGTACTTGTTCATAGTGTCAAACAAGCGTGTCAGTACCTGTATAAAGGGATCTATACCGGAAAGCACCTCGCATTTTTCACAGTCCTTCTTCAAAATGAGAAGCTCTTTGTTGCATCTCTCCAGATCCCTCTCTAACTTCCTTGCAAAATCCCTTATTCTGCCAAAGGACCCGGACGGCATGGTAGAAACCGGAACCAGAAGCCCCGCTTCTGCCGCAACAATTTTTTTCTTCAGTGTCAGGAAATCTTCCTTGATAAGTTCAGCGCTGTACATTTCCCTGCCTCTGTCCAACAGGTTATGCGCCTCGTCCACCAGAAAGATATAATTCCCATTGTTATTTTCCGCAAAAAATCGACGTAGATATACGTGCGGATCAAACACATAATTGTAATCACAGATAATCCCGTCCGCAAACAGGCTCATATCCAGGCAAAATTCAAACGGGCATACCTTATGCTTTCTTGCATACTGCTCTATGACTTCTCTGGTAAAGCTTGTTTCATGTGTCAGCAAATCATAAACCGCTGCATTTATCCTGTCATAATGTCCTTTTGCATAGGGACAGGCATCCGGATTGCATTCCGTTTCTTCCTGAAAGCATATTTTTTCTTTGGCGGTCAGTATGACACTCTTAAATGCCAGACCCCTGTCCCGCAGAAGACTGTAGGTATTTTCTGCCACGGTCCGGGTAATGGTCTTTGCCGTCAGATAAAAAATTTTGTCCCCCATTCCCTTTCCCATAGCCTTTAGGGCAGGGAAAACCGTGGACAGCGTTTTGCCGACACCGGTAGGTGCCTCGATAAATAACTTCTTCTTATGATAAATCGTCCGGTACACCTGGGCTGCCAGTTCTTTCTGTCCTTCCCGGTAGGTATAGGGGAATTCTAACTTTTCCAGAGAGTCCTGACGTATCTGTTTCCATTCATATTCATAGTCCGCCCAAATCCGGTACTCGCATAAAAGCTCCAGGAACCAGTCCCGCAGCTCCTGTATGGTATAATCTTCAAAAAAATAACGGATTTCTTCTGTTTCCACATTGCAGTATGTCATGCGCACACGCATTTCTTCCTGCTTTTCTTTCATGCCGTAAATGGCGGCATACACCTTTGCCTGCGCCAGATGCACACCGTTGGGACCTTTTAATTTTGCTATGTCCTTATAGGTGGTTTTGATTTCATCAATAACGGTAACACCGCTTTCATCCGTGAAAATACCGTCCGCCCTGCCTTCTACCACAATCCGGTATTTCTCCGTATCATAAAGATAGCGCAGGGAAACCTCCGGCAGGTAACCTGCCCCCATTCTGCTTTGCAGAAGCCGGTGCAGTCTTGCACCTTCCAGCATGGCATTATCCGCTCCACCCGATTTTCTGTTGTCTATATCTCCGCTTCGTAACAGAAATTCCACAAGATTTCTGACGGATATGTGTATCTCCATAAGAGCAGTCCTTTCCCCGGAAGTAAAAACTCCCTGCTTAGATAGTATACCATCTAAAACAGGGAGTCAATTTTGTTGTTTCTATTTTGCGGTCCTATGCTCCATTAGCAGGCAATCGCCAGATTTGTCAAGAGCCTTTCTAATTCTTCATCATAACCATCATAGTGAACTGTCAGAACTTTTGTAAAGTCCAGTCCGTATACACCAAGAAATGATTTGGCATCTACTACATATCTATTATAAGAAATGTCAATGTCAAAATCACATTTAGACGTAACTGCTACAAAATGCTTCACTTCATCCGGTGTCAATTTGATTCTACGTTCCATATAACAACAGCCTTCCTTTCCAAAAAACCTCGCGTTCCTTGATTTTTCCTGTATTATACACAGTATTTTCAAAAAGTAAAGACCCTTTTTCCACAAAGTATGTCTTTTTTTTCGTACATCGCATTCCTAATTTCTGTCTTGAAACTCCGTCATATAAAGTCGGAAATGCAATGGAAGCAAATTCCTTTGTAATTTCAGATTTCTTCTCTCTTCAATACTTATATTATGACAAAAAGTCCGGAACAGTTCCTGATAACAGGCTTCCGTTTCCGACCATCCGGCTTCCGTCACTTCCGCCCTACCTGTGGGTGTCATCAGAAACCATGGCTTATATGCCGGATGGAGAGCATACAGATTTCTCCCCTCATCCCGTAAAACAAAATTTTCTCCGGGCAGTCTGTCGGCAAAATGCTCCGCAAGCTCCGGCAGAATAGCATTTTTAGGCGAAATCACCCCGTACAGAACGCCTCCCTGCAGTTCCGTAAAACGTGTAAAGCCTCTCAAGTGCCGATATTCATTGCCGGCGTTTCTGGCAAGCTCCATGGTGATACGCACATTATCGTTGGACAAATGTTCTAAAATACTGTGCCTGTACTGCCCTTTCAGTCCCCACACTATAGTGTGGAAAACCGCATCCGCCTTTCTTTCATCCGGAGAAGAAAGCGCATAGCAGATTGTCCGGTAATCCTCTTCGGAAAATTTCTTTTTTAAGGTACGCATGACCTTCTCTGCTTTCTCTTCTTTAGGCTTCACATATTCATAAGTCGAAAACAGGGATGGCTGCGCCACCTCCCCTACGATAAGGTGTATGTTGTCAAGAGTCTGTCTTTTTTCGTATGCCTCATAAATACCCGTAAAAATCCCTTCCATGCTGTCTTCACATATAAAAAAAGTTTTCTCTGCCGTCATCTTTCCTCCTCTATATCTGTCCCAGCAATACCTTTCCACTGTCTGCCACGGTAGGATTTACCGTATACCGGTTGTCATCAAACAGGGATAACTGCCGGTAAGTCATACCGTCCTGTGAAAACTGCAGTTTGTCCCTGTTGTCCCGTGTAAGATTTCGCACGATTGCATCTTCCTCCACCTTTACCGGATACATCATACGCCCCTTACAGGTAATAAAATACAGGGCTCTTTTAAGCACCACTCCCATTTTTTTCAGGGAGTCAAAATCCAGTACCGCCGTGCGTCTGGCTTTGACAATCCTCTGGGCGCTTTTCACACCTATTCCCGGAATACGCAGAAGCTCCTCGTAAGAAACCTTGTTGATTTCCATGGGAAACAGCTCCAGATGCCGGATTGCCCAGTCCTCCTTCGGATCTAACATCACGTTGAAAAACGGTCGTGATTCACTGAGCAGCTCCTCCGCCCTAAACCCGTAGAACCGGAGAAGCCAGTCTGCCTGATAAAGCCTGTGTTCCCTTAAAAGCGGCGGTCCGCCCGGAAGGCTCGGCAATGCTTTGTCCTCATTTACCTTTACAAAAGCAGAATAAAAAACTCTCTTTAATCCGAAACCATCGTAGAGGCTCTCCGCCACCCGCATAATCTGGTAATCGCTTTCCGGCGTGGCACCGATAATCATCTGCGTGGACTGCCCGCCGCTGACAAAGACGGGCGCCTTCTTATATAAGGTAAGTTCATTTTTATTGCTTTCAATGCCATTCTGGATAAGCCGCATGGGTGTCAGGATTTTCTTCCGGTTTTTGGACGGAGCCAGGTTTTTAAGTCCATCCGCGGTAGGAAGCTCCAGATTTACACTCATACGGTCTGCTAAAAAGCCCGTCATCCGGATGAGCCGCGGGTCCGCTCCCGGAATCGCCTTCACATGAATATATCCGCCGAAATGATACTTTCTGCGCAGCAGATAAAGAGTCTGGTAAAGCTGCTCCATGGTATAGTCCGGGTTATGCAGGATACCGGAGCTTAAAAATAAGCCTTCTATATAATTTCTGCGATAAAACTGGATAGTCAGCTCACAGACCTCCTCCGGGGTAAAGCTTGCCCTTCTGATGTCGTTGGAGCGGCGGTTCAGACAGTATTTACAATCATATACACATTCATTGGAAAGCAGGATTTTCAATAGGGATATGCACCGGCCGTCCGAGCTGAAGCTGTGACAGATGCCTCCCGCCGCACAGTTTCCCATATGCTTTCCGTCGCCCTTTCTCTCCACGCCGCTGGATGTGCAGGCTACATCATATTTCGCGGCATCGCTTAAAACTGCCAGCTTGTCCATCAGGCTTATATTGCTGTCTGCCAGATATTCCATTTCGGTATCCGCGCCTTTCTGCTCTTGCAAATTCAGAACAAATGTTCTATAATCAGAATATCACATTCTTTATGAAAAAGCAACAGAAAAATAGAACAAACGTTCTTCTTGCAAAGTGAATGAAAAAGCAGTTAAATAGAATAGTTAGAGTATTAGTTTATGTTTAACATAGAAAGGAACAGAAAATCCGTATGAGCAAGATGATTTTACCGAAGGGGTATAAATCAGAGCTGAATCTGTATGATACCCAGATTGCTATCAAGACCGTAAAAGATTTTTTCCAGACGCTGCTTGCCGAAAGACTTCATCTTTTACGTGTATCCGCACCTTTATTTGTTGACCCCTCTTCCGGTCTGAACGACAACTTAAACGGTGTAGAGCGACCTGTTACATTTGATATATCCGGTCAGGACGGCCGAGAAGCTGAAATTGTACACTCTCTTGCAAAATGGAAACGTTACGCACTGAAAAAATACGGCTTCCATGTAGGAGAAGGTCTTTATACCGATATGAGCGCCATCCGCCGCGATGAAGAAGTGGACAATATCCATTCCATTTATGTAGACCAGTGGGATTGGGAAAAAATTATCGAAAAGGAAGACCGTACGCTGGATACCCTGAAGGATACCGTCCGCAGTGTATACAAGGTTCTCCGCAAGACCGAGAAATACATGTCCATTCATTATGACTACATAGAAGAAATTCTTCCTCATGATATTTTCTTTATCACTACAAGAGAACTGGAAGAAATGTTCCCGGACAACACACCGAAGGAAAGAGAATATTACATCACCAAAGCCAAGGGCGCTGTCTGTATCATGCAGATCGGTGACCTTCTGGAGTCAGGTGAGCGTCACGACGGACGTGCGCCGGACTATGATGACTGGTCCTTAAATGCGGACATCGTGGTTTATTATCCGGTGCTTGATATTGCTCTGGAGCTTTCCTCCATGGGTATCCGCGTTGACAAGGATGCGCTTCTCTCCCAGCTTGAAAAAGCGAACTGCTTAGACCGGGCTGAGCTTCCTTTCCAGAGAGCCATTATTAACGAAGAACTGCCTTACACCATCGGTGGCGGTATCGGTCAGTCCCGTATCTGTATGTTCTTCTTAAGAAAAGCTCACATCGGCGAAGTACAGTGCTCTTTGTGGCCGGATGACATGATGGCAGAGGCGGAAAAGGCAAATCTGCAGTTACTGTAATTTTATGAGCCTTAAGCCTGCAGAGTGCAGGGTTCTTAAAAAACGAAAAATAAAAGAAAAAGGACCTGCGGCACAATTTCCCGCATGTCCTTTTTCTGTTGTTATCCTATCAAAATCTCCTTTAATTCGTCCACACTGTGTGCCAGAAAGTCCGGTTTTTCGGCAAGTAGCTCTTCTTCGGAACCGTACCCGTATGTGACGCCCACACTGATAACGCCTTCCGCCTTCGCCCCTATGATGTCAAACTTCCGGTCACCCACCATGTAGGTACATTTTCTTTTTGCTGCATCAAGCAAAGCAGTTCCTTCTGTTTTTTCTGCCTTCTCCGCATCCTTTTCGTACAGCCTCTTAAGCGCCTCCGCCACCACTTCTTTTTTATCCGTGCGTCTGCCGTCCAGTTCGCTGCCCACTACGGCATCAAAATAGCTGTCGATGGAAAAATGGGTAAGAATTCTTTTCACAAAAACCTCCGGCTTGCTGGATGCAACGGAGAGAAGCATTCCCTCTTTTTTTAAGGAAGAAAGCAGCTCCGGGATACCCTCGTAAACCTCGTTTTCAAAAATACCCACATCCTTAAAACGCTCCCGGTATTTTTCCACCGCCTGCTCTGCCTTTTCGTCCGAAAAGTCGTAAAATTTCATGAAACTCTGCTTTAAGGGCGGTCCGATAAACGGCGTCAGCTTCTGCAGATCCGGCTCCTCTATGCCTGCTGCCGCAAGCGCATACTGTACGCAGGTAGTGATGCCCACCATGGGATCCGTCAAAGTTCCGTCCAGATCAAACAATATATATTTTTTCATATTCCGTTCCTTTCTGCCTTACTTTTATAAATAATCATTGACAAATTTCTGCAAAACCCTTATAGTTTTCTTCGTAAAACAGAAACATTGCTAGGGGCGCATTTCGCTGAGATTGTATCTTCAGATACTAACCCTCACTACTTGAACCGGATAATACCGGCGTAAGGAAGCAACGAGACATCTTTTCCGATGCTCATTACTTTGTGTCCCTCTTTGTCAACCAAGGAGGTTTTTTTATGTCTAAAAACAAAACAAAAATTCTTGTGGAAGGCGCTGTTATGGTGGCACTGGCTACCGTATTAAGCTACGTTCGTGTTTACCGTCTTCCCTGGGGCGGCTCCATTACCCTGCTGTCCATGCTTCCTATCGTGCTTTTCTCCATCAGAAGAGGATTGGGAGCAGGTCTTACCGTATCCTTCGTATTCTCTTTAGTGCAGTTTACCCAGGGTATCGTTGACGGTCTCTTCGTCTGGGGGCTTACGCCCGGCATGCTCATTGCCTGCATTCTGCTTGACTATATCGTGGCATTCACGGTGCTCGGTTTTGCCGGAATTTTCCGTAAAAAAGGTCTTGCAGGCTGGATAGGCGGTATTACACTTGCTATTGTTCTCCGCTTTGCATGCCACTTCTTGTCCGGCGTAATCATATGGAAGAGCTTCGGCGAGCTGTGGAACGGTTTCTCCACGGACAATACCTTCCTTTACAGCTTTTTGTATAACGGAAGCTACATGCTCCCCGAATTAATCTTCACCCTGATCGGCGCTATCGCCCTCTTAAAGGTACCGCAGACCAAACGTTATCTGATTACCACCGAAGACTAATCCGGTGCTATGTGCCCTGCTCCTTTTTAAGGTGCAGGACAACTTAAAACAGGCAAAAGTCATTCCCTATAATTGCACTTCACAGCCTAAATAAAAGGAATAGAGGATACACTCCTTCATCCTCTTTCCCGTTAGGTTGTGGAGTGCTTTTTCATAGTAATCTATCTGTGTCTGATACCGTTTAACCAATTCTTCGCCATTTGCCACCACATCCGTTTTATAGTCTAAAAGCACAATACCGTCCTCTTCCTCAAAATACGCATCCACAATACCCTGAATAAGAACCGTTTCGCCTTCCTTGGTTTCCACACCGTACACAAATGGCTGCTCCCGGAAAAGCTTTCCCCTTTCCTGGGCTTTCCGCATTCTGCCCGCTAACGGCGACTGTAAAAAGTGCAGGATTTTGTCCACTCTTATGGCTTCTTCGTATTCGGCGGACAATCTTCCTTCCTGCAGGAAATCCTGCATAACCGCTTTCACATCCTGCCAGTTCGCATAATTTTTTGTAAAATCCACCAGCTCCATAAGCCGGTGCATGGCGCTTCCCCTTGTGGTTCCGGAGATTTTTTCTTTTTCCCGCATAAATCCCGGCACGTAGGGAACCACTTCCTTTTCCGGGAAAAGCTCCGCGGTTTCTTCCTTTTCCTCCAAGGCTGCCATTTTCAGTTCGGAAACCGTTGTCTTGGTATACAGATTTTGCAGATTCTCGTACGGATAAACAAATGAAAACCGCTCCGTCAGTTT